>Ga0209056_10000303_pt1 | contig 55000 bp, 52 predicted proteins | sample GraSoiAngelo_114_FD_185876 | JGI IMG/M metagenome (GOLD analysis project Ga0209056, IMG submission 185876) | Grasslands soil microbial communities from the Angelo Coastal Reserve, California, USA - 14_0903_13_40cm (SPAdes) (version 2) | ecosystem: Environmental > Terrestrial > Soil > Grasslands...
CGGCTGGGCGTATACCTGCAGCGTCGCGCTGGCCGTGAACGGGTACGTGAAGCGCATGGTCACGCCGAGCTGCTTCTGCTCGAGGTGAGCGAACACGTAGGTCGTGTCCCTGACGGGCCCGAGCGGCTGCACCGCGTTGCTGGTGCGGGTGTAGTTGGGGGCGATTGACGCGGTGACGCGCGATGCGACCTTGAAGTCGAGCTCGGGACTCAGATTGAGACTCCGAGACCGCCCGCCGTCCCCGCGCCAATAATTGACCCAGAAGTAGGGCACGATCGCCTTGCGGTCGTCGCCGATCACGCCGGCCCAGGGCGCGAGATACGGATCCTGCCGCACGGCGGGACCGCCGCGAGCGCACGAGTAGCAGTACGTCTCACCCAGCTGGCCCAGGGTGAAGCCGGTGTGGAACGACCACGTGTTGTTGAACGTGGTGTGCGTGTTGGTGTTGAACGCGCGCTCCTCCGGCAGGCCGGCGGTGGTCCAGTACTGCCACCAGTTGAAGTTCCACTGGAAGCGCTGGGTCAAGGCGCGGCGCTTGCGGTCGAAGAAACCCACCCAGGTGCTCCAGGACTGCTGGTCGGCGCGCTGCAGGTAGCCCAGATCGTTGATCTCGAATCCGGGGGAGCGGCGCTGGTAACTGGTCTGGCCGATCACGTTGCCGCTGACCTTGCTGAACTGGAGCTCCTCGGCGTCGCCGGAAAGCGATGTGCGCGTGCCGTCGACTCCGAGTCCCGCGTCCGGACGCTGGTAGTAATGCACGGCGTCGCGCTGCGTGGAATCGATGGCCTGGGCACTGCCCGAGACGTGCGACAGGTCCAATGAGCCATTGATTTCCCATTTCCCGCCCGGGAAGCGATGCCGGAAGTCCGTGGCGCCGACGTAGGCGCTGCGGCGCAGATAGGGGGACGTAAAGGCATCGTTGTCCCGGTTCACGGCGGTGACGATACCGCCGATGCTCGTCTCGCCGCCGCGCAGATCCTGGCGCAGCCGCACGACGCCGTAGTTGGTGGTCGGCTCGATCGTCTGGCCACCCACGCCCGTCACGTGCTGCGTTACGGCGTCGAGCGCGCCGATGGTCAGTCCACCCGGCAGCCGTCCGGTGAGCTTCCCCGCGCCGAGGATGCGGGTAAAGGCGGCCGAGATGTTGTCGTTGTAGGTGCCCGCCAGCTCCGGCGCGCGCCCGATGCGCCGGGAGTAGACCAGCCCTTCGCCGTTGCAGTTCACGTCACTGCAATTGACGTCGAACTGGAACAGCCCGCGTCCCGCGACGAAGAAGGGCCGCTGCTCCCGGAAGAACGTCTCGAACGCGCTGAGGTTCAGGACGGCGGGATCGGCCTCCACCTGCCCGAAGTCGGGGTTGAGCGTCGCGTCGAGCGTCAAATTCGACGCGACCCGGTACTTCACGTCGCCGCCCAGCGCCAGGTCCTGGGTGCGGCCGAGGCCCGTGGGGGTGAACTCCGACACGTTCTTCGTCACCAAGTAGGGCGCGGCTTCGAGCCGCCGCGGCGCCTCGAGGTCGTCGAACCCGGGAACGTCGCCGAATTGGGACACGAACCCCGCCTTCGACTGGCGGAACAGCGGCCAGCTCACGCGCTGGGAGTAGCGATACAAATCGCGATCGATGGTGAGGCCGAAGGTGTGCTGCCGCTGGCGCCCGTAGCGCAGCTGCGACAGCGGGATGCGGAACTCGGCCGTCCAGCCGAGCGAATCGCGGCGCGTCGCCACGTCCCACACCGCGTCCCACGCGAAGTCTTCATTGCCGTCGTTGTAGATCTGCGCGTCGAGCTTCACCCCCGATGGATTGACGCCGAACTCGTAGCCGGTGCGACGATCGTGATACGAGTCGAGGAACAACCACACCATGTCGGAGGGTGTGAAGTAATCGCGCCGGGCCAGAACGGTGATGATGCTGTCGGGGTGCGGATCGAAGCAGCGGACGAGGACGTACAGGTTGCCCGCGTCGTACGCGATTTTCGCCTCGGTCGGGAGCTTGGGCGGTGCCCCCTCGGTGGGCCGCCACTCCTGAAATTCGGTAATCGCCGGCGCCTCGCGCCACACGGGGTCGTCGTCCCGCCCGTCGATGACCGGTGCCCGGGCGGCCCGGGTCGCGGCTACGGTCCTGACGGGGGGCGGCGGGTCGGCGGACTGGACGGGCCGGGTATGGGCGACCTGACGGGCCAGCGTGACGGCGGCGAGGAGCGGCAACCCGATGAGCATGAAAGCCTGGTCGGAGGTTTGTCCCTTAGATAACGGGAGTCGGGAAAGGGTTGTGTCAGCCGTACCCGGGCTGAGAGCCCGGGCTCGGCGCGAAGGGTGCGCCCTGTAGAGGGCGCACACCAGGCCGAGCGCGCTCGCTCAGAGCGCGGATCTCCAATCCCCGGACTTGAACGGCGGGCTTGTGGCCGGGGTCAAGGCCGGCCTGCGACCGTGATGGTCTTCTCCAGGCGGATATCCGCGGACGAGGCACCGACTTCCACCACGACGGGGCCGTTTTCCACGACCCAGTGGTCGGCGTCGGGGTCCCAGTACGCGAGGGCCTGCCCGGCGAGAGGGAACGACACGGTGCGGGTCTCGCCGGGCAGGAGCGTCACCCGGCGAAAGCCCCGCAGGTCGCGCTGGGGGCGCCCCACCCGTGACTGCGGGTACCGCGCGTAGAGCTGCACTACCTCGTCCCCCACCCGCTGGCCCGTGTTGGTCACCGCCACCGACACGCTGAGCGTATCACCGCCCCGCACGGTGTCGGCGCCGGTGCGCAGCCGGTCGTAGCCGAACGAGCTGTAGCTCAGTCCGTAGCCGAACGGATAGAGCGGCTTTCCCTGGAAGAACCGGTAGGTGCGGCCGGCCATTGCGTAGTTCTCGAACGCCGGGAGGTCGGACACGCTCCGATAAAAGGTTACCGGGAGGCGGCCGCCCGGATTGTACGCGCCGAACAGCACGTCGGCGATCGCGCTCCCGCCCGCCTGGCCGGGATACCACGCCTCGAGGATGGCGGGAACGTGCTCCTGGGCCCAGTTCACGGCGACGGCGCTACCGCTCATCAGCACGAGCACCGTGGGCTTGCCGAGGCCCGCGATGCGCTCGAGCAGCCGCTCCTGCGGCGCCGGGAGATCGAGCGAAGTCCGATCGCCGCCCGAGAAGCCCGGGACTTGGACGCGCATCTCCTCACCTTCCAGGCGAGCGGTGAGGCCGAGGCACAGCACCACCGCGTCGGCGCGCTTCGCCACCTGCACGGCGTCGGCCTCGAGCGCTTCGGTGGGAGTGGCCCACAGCAGCTGCAGCTCGGCCTCGCCATAGGATTCTTCCCCGTCCACGCGGAGGCGGTAGCGCCGGCCTCCCTGCAGCAGGAGGGGCTCGGTCTGGGCGAAGCGGGGGTCGGGGAATTCCCCGTTGTGCGTCGGATACACCGACTGCACCACGAGGCTGTCATCCAGGTAGAGCTGGAACTTGACGGTGCCGACCAGCGCCAAGCGGTACGTCCCCGTATGGGGCGGCCGCAGCGTACCCGTCCAGCGCACGCCGAAGTCATCGACGTTCATGTCGGCGCGCGGCGCTCCGGCGCCCCAGTGCGCGTCGAGCGTCGAGTCCACCCGCACGAACAGCGGCGCCCCCGACATCGTCCGGCTCGCGTAGAAAGCGGCGTCCAGCCCGCGCTGCCCGCGCGCCGTCGACAACACCGACGCCGGGACGGGGGCAAGCACGGGGAACCCGTCCGCCAGGTCCGAGCCGAGGGCGTACAGGACGCCCGTGTGCGGCGACACCGCCTCGCGGATGCCGCGCAGCGGCGTGACCGGATCGGCTGGAATGCCGTTGTAGTTGCCGAGCAGCATACGCCATTGGTCGGCGTTGGGCCCGATGACCGCGATCGTGCCGAGGTCGCGGCGCAGCGGCAGCAGATGGCCGGCGTTCTTGAGCAACACTATCGACTCCCGCGCGACCCGGCGCGCCAGGACGCGATGGGACGAGTCGTCCAGCACGGTGATCGGGATCCGCGCCCACTTCACCTGCTCGGGCGGGTCGAACATCCCCAGGCGAAACCGCGCGACGAACAGGCGGATGAGCGACGTGTCGATCTGCTGCTCAGTGATGAGGCCCTGGTGCACGGCGTCGATCAGGCTCGCGTACTCGTTGCCGCAATCGAGGTCGGTGCCCGTGTGCACGCCCAACGCGGCCGCGCCAGCGGCGGTCGGGACCACCTTGTGCCGCAGGTACATGTCGCCGATCGCGCCGCAGTCGGAGACCACGTATCCGGGGAAGCGCCACTCGCCCCGCAGGATCCGCTGCAGCAGGAGATCGTTGCCGCAGGCGGGCTTGCCGTACACACGGTTGTACGCGCACATGAGCGAGTAGGCGCCGCCTTCCCGGATCGCCATCTCGAAGTGCGGCAGGTAGCTCTCCCGCAAGTCCCGCTCGCTCACTTGGGCGTCGAACTCGTGCCGCTCGGGCTCGGGACCCGAGTGCACCGCGAAATGCTTGACCGTGGCGACGGCCTTCAGGTAGCGGGGATCGTCGCCCTGGAGTCCGCGGATGAACTGCACGGCCAGCCGGCCCGTCAGGTACGGATCCTCGCCGTACGTCTCTTGCCCACGGCCCCAGCGGGGGTCGCGAAACAGATTGATGTTGGGCGACCAGACGGTCAGGCCCTGATAGCGCTGGTGCTCGTGCTGCCGGACGTACTCGTGATGCTTGGCGCGGAATTCGTCGGAGATCACCCTCGCCATGCGGAGCACGAGGCTGTCGTTCCACGTGGCGGCGAAGCCGATGGCCTGAGGGAACACGGTCGCGAGGCCCGAGCGCGCGACGCCGTGCAGGCCCTCGTTCCACCAGTTGTACTCTGGAATCCCGAGGCGCTCGATGGCAGGCGCCCGATCCATCATCTGCGACACCTTCTCCTCGAGCGTCATGCGGCCGACGAGATCCGCCGCGCGCCGCTCGAATGTCTGAGCGGCAGCGCTCGTGGTGAGTATGGCTGCGAACAGGACGGCGAAGCGGCACGACCAGCTCGACATCGTTTCCTCCGGGGCGGGATTGCGCTCGCTGCGAACGAGAGACAAAATGATCTTATGACTCTCCTTTGGCGACCCCTGGTGCTCGTCCTATCAGTGTCCGGTCTGATTCCCCGAGCCACCCTCGCGCAGTCCGATCATTCCGACCCCTGGGCCGCGCCGGAGCGCGGCTCCTGGGTTCGCGCGGGCCCCGCGGCCGCGGGCGACGTCGTGCTCGCCTCCGGCTCGAGCGGCGCCGAGATCGTGGTCGGTGCCGCCGAGAACCTCAACGTGCGCCAGGCAGCCACGTTCCTGGCGGGCGACATCGAAGCCATCAGCGGCTACCGCCCGCCGATCGTGCCGGCGCCCACCGCCGGCAAGACGAGCATACGCCTGGTCACCGTCGGGAACGGCCCGCTCCCGAACGCGATCGAGGTGGCCACCCTCCGCGGCCAGTGGGAGGCCTACCGGGTGATCACCGCACCCGCCACGGTCTGGCTGGTCGGGTCGAACCCGCGCGGCACCGCGTTCGCCGCCTATACCCTCTCTGAGCGCCTCGGCGTCGATCCCCTCTATCTCTGGACCGGCTACGTCCCGGAGCACCACGATCCGCTGGTGCTCAAGGCCACGCGCTTCGGCCAGGGACCGCCCACGTTCCGATATCGCGGGTTCTTCCACGACGACGAAGACATCCTGCCCCGCCCGTTCGACGCCCGCGGGTACCCGCTCCAGACCGGCGACGTGCCGCTCGCCTGGTATCGCCGCTACTTCGAAACCGCGCTGCGGCTGCGGATGAACATGGTCGCGCCGTACGTGCGGGTGCATCGCCGCTTCGAGGTGCAGCAGCTCGCGAGCGACTGGGGCCTCTACTACACATCGCACCATTACGACATCCTCGTGTCCAACCCGTTCGGCCTGATCACGTTCAACCTCGCCGCGGAGCGCGGCGTGCGACCCGACTACGACTGGTTCACGAACCGCGACGGCTTGCTGACCTTCTGGCGCGGCGGCGTCGCGGAGAACCATGACTTGGACGTGATCTGGCCGGTGGGCCTGCGGAACACGTCGGATCGCGCCTACACCTGGCCCGACGGGACCACAGACGACGACAAGGCGCGCGTGTTCCGCGAGGTGATCGGCCTCCAGACCGGCATGGTGCGCGACGCCTTGCCGCCGGGGCGCACGCCGATCTTTCACTTCACCATGTACTCGGAGATGCTCGACCTGTACCGCCGCGACGCGAAGGCGTTCGGGCTGCCGGACGACGTGATCATCGTCTGGCCGGACGACAACGACGGCCACATGCGAGGGCTCCCGGACGACCTCGGCCGCTGGAAGCACGGCGTGTACTACCACCTGGCGTACTTGGGCGGCAACCTCAGCAAGCAAACCACCCACACCGTGGCCCCCGCGACGATCGCGGGCGAATTCCAACGCATCGTCAAGGCCGGCGCGACCGAATACATGCTCGTCAACGTGTCGGAGCTGCGGGACTACATCATGGGCGCGCGCCTGATCGCCGACATCGCCTGGAACGCGCCGGCGGTGTATGCATCGCCCGATCCGGCGGGCCGCTTTCTCGCATGGTGGACGCGCGAATACTTCGCCCCCGCCGCTGCGCAAGCCCGGGCGGCGTACGACGCCTACCATGGGCTGCTCGACACGCCCGACAAGCTGTGGTACGCGTCGGAGGCAGTGCAAAACCTGATCGAGCGCTTGTGGCATCGCGCGAACGGCACGCCCATCACACCCTTCAACGCCGATACCCAGGCGGTGCTCCGGTCACGCATCGCCCGCCTCGATTCGGCGCTCGCGCGGGAAGCCGAGGCCGGGTCGGCCTTGAACCGGACCGAACGCCGCTTCTTGTCCGTCGACGTCGGCCTGGGTCTGCGCGTGGACGAACGGCAGACGCGGGCCGCGCTGACGCTGGCCGATGCGCTCCAGGCACCGGACTCGAGCGCGATGTGGCGACTGGTGCGCGAGGCGCTCACACCGCTCGAGCAGCTCGAGACCGACTTCGCCCGCCTGGAGTACCCGCCGTTCGACCGCTGGTACGGCGAGACGTGGATCCGAGCCGGGCTGCAGCGCAACAACCCGCACCGGGCGTACGTCGAGCTGCGGGCGTTCATCGGCAGCGATGGCCGCTCCCGGCTCGAGCCGCTGCCGGCGTTCGGCCAGCCGCCGGTGGCAGCGGGATCGCGGCCGCGCGCGCCCTGACGCTCACGCTCGCTCTCGCGGCGGCCGTCGCCTGCGCGCCGGCGTCAGCCACGCCCCGCCAGCACTGGGTGGGGACGTGGACGGCGGCGCAGCAGCTCGTCGAGCCGCGCAACATGCCTCCCGCGCCCGGCTTATCCGGCAGCACGCTGCGCCAGGTGATCCACACGTCGGTCGGCGGATCGACGCTGCGTGTGCGGCTCGCGAATACGTTCGGTGACGGATCGCTCGCCGTCACGGCGGCTCACGTCGCCCGGTCGCTCGGCGGGAGCGCCATCGAGGTGGCGAGCGACCGCGCGCTGACGTTCGCCGGAGCGGACTCAGTGCGGATCGCTCCGGGCGCCGTCGCAACGTCCGATCCCCTGGACTACGCCGTCCCCCCGCTCGGCGACCTCGCCGTCACCATCGAGATCGGCACCGCACCCGGCGCCGCCACGGGCCACCCAGGGTCACGCACCACGTCGTATCTTCGGGCCGGCCGCTGGGCGAGCGCGCCCGAGCTGGCGGGGGCGGCGACGACCGATCACTGGTACGCGCTCGCGGGGCTCGATGTGATGGGGAACGGGCTCGCGGTCGTCGCGCTGGGCAACTCGATCACCGACGGTCGCGGCTCGGGCACCAACCGGAACGACCGCTGGCCAGACAACCTGGCGCGTCGCCTGCAGGCGGACGCGCGCACCCGGCACGTTGCCGTGCTCAACGCCGGCATCGGCGGCAACACGGTGCTCGCGGGCGGCCTCGGCCCCACGGCGCTGGCGCGGCTCGATCGCGACGTCCTGGCACAGCAGGGAGTACGCTGGGTGATCCTGCTCGAGGGTGTGAACGACATCGGAGGAGCGCGTGACTCGGGAAGCGCCGCGGCCGTGGCGCGGAACCTGCCGCTGGCCTACCGGGAGATCATCGACCGCGTGCATGCCCGCGGGCTGCGGATTTACGGGGCGACTATCACGCCGTTCGGAGGCTCGCACTACGACGGAGCCGAGCGCGAGGCGGCGCGGCAGGCGATCAACCGGTGGATCCGGACCGGCGGCGCGTTCGATGCCGTCATCGACTTCGACGCCGTGCTGCGCGATCCGGCGCAGCCGTCGCGTCTCCTGCCGCTCGTGGACACGGGCGATCACCTGCACCCCAACGAGGCCGGCTACCGCATGATGGCCGACGCGATCGACCTGGCGCTGTTGCTTCCATGAGGCGCGTATGCTGAGGGCCGTCGTGATCGTCGCGCAACAGCTGACCTTCACGCCCGATCATGCGAACGGCGTGTACGCGCTGCGCGAGCGCGTGGGGTGGAACGTCGGCGTCGCGCCGGGCCAGACTGCTGCGGGGACATATACGTACACGGTCAAGCGCGACGGTCTCGCCCTGATCGGCTCCGGCACCCTGGACTTGTCATCGGGTCATGCCACCATCGTGACATCGCTCGATCAGCCGGGCACGCTGCTCGTCGAAGTGCGGCCGCCGGCTGGGACGACCGGCTTCCACGGCGCGAGCAAGTCCGAGGTCGGCAGGGTCCTGCTCGGCGCGGCGGTCGCTCCGAGACAGATCAGGCCTTCCGACCGCCGCCCGCCGGACTTCGATGCGTTTTGGGAGGCTCAACTGCGGCGTCTCGACTCCTTCCCGCTCGACGCGGTCCTCACGCCGGGCGAGAGTGGGCGGCCGGGCGTCGAGTTCTTCACGATTCGGATGAGCAACGTGGGCGGCGCCCATGTCTACGGGCAGCTCGCCCGCCCCTCCGGTGCGGCACCCGGTACGCTCCCGGCACTGCTCATTCTCCAGTGGGCGAGCCCGCCCTACCCGCTGCAACGGGAGTGGGTGACCGAGTACGCCGCCCGCGGATGGCTCGCGCTCGACGTCGAGCCCCACGACGTGCCCGCCGACCTGCCGCAGGCGTTCTACGACGCGCTGCCCCAGCTGATCAAGAACTACCGCCTGATCGGGCGACACAGCCGCGACGAGAGTTACTTCCTGCCGATGTACCTGGGCGATTACCGCGCGGCCGAGTACCTGGCGAGCCGCGCCGACTGGAACGGCAAGACGCTCGTGGTGATGGGGACGAGCATGGGGGGCCAGCAGGGCTTCGCCCTCGCCGGGCTCGACACCCTCGTCACCGCGCTCATCGCGCACGTGCCCGCCGGCTGCGACTTGCTGGGACCGCTGCACGGCCGCGCGGCGCCGTACCCCAACTGGGACGTCGAGCGGCCGGAGGTGGGACGAACGGCCGCGTACTTCGACGCGGTAAACTTCGCGCCGCGCGTCCGGGCCCGAGCGCTGGTTTCGATGGGATTCATCGACGAGACGTCGCCGCCGGCCGGGATCTGGGCTGCCTTCAACCAGCTGCCGGGGCCCAAGGAAGCCGTGCCCATGGTGGAGTCGCCCCACAACCACCTGGCAACACCCGTGGAGATGCTGCCGTACGAGGAGCGCTCCACGGCATGGCTCGCCGAACTGGCGCGCGGCGGGCACAGATGAGCGGGTCGCCGTTCGGTCTCGCCGGTCGTGTCGCGGTCGTTACGGGCGGTTACGGCGTGCTCGGGGGCGTCATCGCCGCGGGGCTCGCGCGCGCGGGCGCGGCGGTCGCGATCCTGGGCCGGCGCCGCGCCGCCGCCGAAGCGAAGGTCAAGGAGATCCGCGATGGCGGAGGCGACGCCATCGCTCTCGTCGCGGACGTCCTGGATCAGGCCAAGGTCCGCTCGGCCCGGGACGACCTGCTCGAGACCCGCGGCCGGGTGGACATCCTCGTCAACGCCGCGGGAGGCAACGTCGCGCGCGCACGCAGCGACGACCGGCCCGTGTTCGACGTGCCGCTGGACGCATTCGACGAGGTGCTGCGGCTCAACCTGCACGGCTCGCTCATCCCGTCGCTCGCGTTCGGGGAGGCCATGGGCCGCCAGGGCTCGGGCTCGATCGTGAACGTCTCGTCGATGGCGGCGCGCCGGGTCTTGAGTGGCGTGCTGGGATACTCGGTCGCCAAAGCCGGGATCGAGAGCGTCACGCGCTGGCTCGCCGTCGAGCTGGCACGGCGCTACGGCGACGGACTGCGCGTGAATGCCGTCGCGCCGGGCTTCTTCGTGACGGAACAGAACCGCGCCGTGCTCCTCAAGCCGGACGGCAGCCACACGGAGCGGGCTCACGCCATCATCTCCCACACGCCCATGGGTCGCTTCGGCAAGCCCGAAGAGGTCGTGGGCGCCGTACAATGGCTGTGCAGCGACGCGGCGGCGTTCGTGACCGGCGCCGTGATCCCGGTGGACGGGGGCTTCAGCGTGGCGAGCAGTGTCTGAACCGCGATGGGGGCATCGCTGGACCGTCGTGGCGCTGCTGTTCGGCGCCACGACCGTCAATTATGTAGACCGCCAGGTCCTCGGCATTCTCGCGCCGACGCTCACACGCGAGCTCCATTGGACCGAGACCGACTACGCCGCCATCGTCTCTTGGTTCAGCGTCGCCTACGGCCTGGGGCTGCTCGTCATGGGCCGGGTCATGGACCGGATCGGCGTGCGCGCGGGACTCGCGATCGCCGTGCTGGTCTGGAGCGTCGCTGCCATGGGGCACGCCCTGGTGCGCACGGTCGCGGGCTTCGGCGTCGCGCGCGCGCTGCTCGGCCTCGGCGAGTCCGGCAACTTCCCCGCCGCGGTCAAGGCCGTGGCGCAATGGTTCCCGAAGAGCGAGCGGGCGCTCGCTACCGGGGTTTTCAACGCCGGGAGCAACGTGGGCGTGGTGGTCGCGGCGCTGCTGGTGCCGCCGATCGCCCTCGGCCTGGGGTGGCGCTGGGCGTTCCTCGCCACGGGCGCGCTCGACCTGATCTGGCTCGCCCTGTGGGTGGCCCTGTACCGCGAGCCGGCCCGACCGCCGCGGCTCTCGGAGGCGGAGCGGAGCGGCGCAGATACCATGTCATGGGGCAGTCTGATCGGCCGCCGCCAGACCTGGGCGTTTATCGTGGGAAAAGCGCTGACCGACCCGGTGTGGCTCTTCTATCTGTTCTGGCTTCCCAAGTTTCTCGACGCGAGCTTCGGCGTCCGCCTGGCGGGCCTCGCCGCCCCGCTGGTGGTCATTTACGTCGCGGCCGACGTCGGCTCGATCACCGGCGGATGGATGTCGGGGGCGTTGATCAAGCGCGGCTGGAGCGTGAACCGGGGGCGCAAGACGGCGTTGCTCATCGCGGCCCTGTGTATCGTGCCGACCATGTTCGCCCCCGCGGCGGGCCGTCTGTGGGTAGCGGTGAGCATCGTGAGCGTCGCCGCCGGCGCGCATCAGTGGTGGTCGGCCAACCTGTACACGACCGTGAGTGACATGTTTCCCCGCGAAGCGGTCGCGTCGGTCGTCGGGATCGGCGGGTGCGCCGGTCTATTCAGCGCCTTCGGCTTTCAGCGGCTCACGGGCGCGATCCTGCACGCGACGGGCGGCAACTACGCGCCGATTTTCGCGGTCCTGGGACTCGCCTACCTGGGGGCGCTGGCCCTGATCCAATTTCTCGTGCCGCGTCTCGAGCCCGCGGCGGAGGCGCTTGCCGGGCCGCGGTGATAAGATCAGTTTATCACCATGAAAATCGCCGATATCCGTGCCACCCCGGTGTCCGTTCCCCTTGTGGCCCCGCTGCGCCACGCGAACGGGTGCCACTGGGGGCGTTTCGTGCGGACCATCGTCGAGGTCGAGACCGACGACGGGCGCGTCGGCCTGGGCGAGCTGGGAGGCGGGGGGGAGGCGGCGACGGCCGCCGTGCTGGGGTTGAAACCGTACCTCGTGGGCCGCGACCCGGCGCGGCTCGAAGAGATGCGCTTCGTCATCGCCAACCCCACTGCATCGCTCTACAACCAGCGCACCCAGCTGCTCGCCGCGCTCGAGTTCGCCTGCCTCGACCTGCTCGGTCAGGAGTGGGGCGTTCCGGTGAGCGACATCCTGGGGGGCCGGCTGCGCGACCACGTGCCGTTCGCGTCGTATCTCTTTTTCCGCTATCCCAACGCCGACGGATCGGGTGAAGTGCGCACGCTGGACCACCTCGTCGCGGAAGCCCGCGCGCTCAAGCAGCAGAGTGGGTTCGCCACGCACAAGCTCAAGGGCGGCGTCTTCCCCCCCCGCTACGAGCTGGACTGCTACCGCGCGCTCGCCGCCGCGCTCCCGGACGACAGCCTGCGCTTCGATCCCAACGGCGTCTGGTCCACCGAAGTGGCCGTCTGGTTCGCGCGGCAGATCGAGAGCCTGAACAACGACTACCTGGAAGACCCGGTGTTCGGGCTGCACGGCATGCGCCGCGCCCGCGACCGCATCCGGATCCCGCTGGCCACCAACACGGTCGTAGTGGGCTTCGAGCAGCTGGCGGCCAACGTGCTGCAGACGGCGGTGGACGTGATCCTGCTCGACACGACGTTCTGGGGCGGGATCCGGCCGTGCGTGAAGGCGGCGGGCATCTGCGAGGCGTTCCAGTTCGGCGTGGCGGTACACTCCTCGGGTGAGCTAGGCATCCAGCTCGCGACCATGCTGCACCTGGGGGCCGTGATCCCGAACCTCACCTTCGCCGCGGACGCGCACTACCACCACCTCCTGGACGACATCGTCGAGGGCGGCAAGCTGCAGTACTGCCACGGCGCGATCCCCGTCCCGACGGCTCCGGGGCTCGGCGTACGACTCGATCGCGAGCGCATGGCGCGCTACCACGAGTCGTTCCTGCGGCTCGGCCCCTACCCGTACGATCAGGACCCGCTGCGGCCGGGCTGGGCCCCACTGATCCCCAATACTCGCTGGGCGGATCCGGCGGACGCCCGCGTCCCGCACGTGCCGGCCTGACACAGTAGAGTCATGCGACGGCTTGCGCTCGGGTCAGCCGTGGTCGGGTGCGTGCTACTCGCCGCGGCCGCTCGCGGCGCCCGGCCGCCCGCCGCCGAAGACGGCTACGACCTGTGGCTGCGCTACCGCCTGGTCGGCGACGCCGGGCGACTGGCCGAGTATCGCGTGGCGCTGACCCATCTGGTCGTGGAAGGCGACTCACCCACCCTGCGCGCCGCCCATGACGAGCTGGCGCACGGCTTCAGGGGTCTCCTGGGCGCGGATATCCCAAGCGCTGACCACGTCCGGAGCGACGGCGCCCTCATCGCGGGCACGCCCGCAACCTCGCGGCTCATCGCCGCCCTCTCCCCGTCGGTCGCGGACGAGCTGAAGCGTGCGGGCGACGAGGGGTTCGTGCTTCGAGCCCTGCGCGTCCAACACAGACAGGCGATCGTCATCGCCGCCAACCGCGACATCGGCGTGCTGTACGGCGCGTTCGCGTTGCTGCGACTGATCCAGACGGACAGTCCGCTCAGCGACCTCCCCGTGGTCAGCGCGCCCCAGCTCCGGCTGCGGCTGCTCGACCACTGGGACAATCTCGACGGCACCGTGGAGCGCGGCTACGCGGGGCCCTCACTATGGGATTGGGCGCACCTGCCCGATTCGATCGACCCGCGCTATCACGACTACGCCCGCGCCAACGCGTCGCTCGGGATCAACGGCACGGTGCTCACTAATGTGAATGCCGACGCCCGCGTGCTGGCGCCCGACTTTCTCGCCAAGGTGGCAGCCCTCGCCGCTGTGTTCCGGCCGTACGGGCTCCGCGTGTATCTCACGGCGCGTTTCAGCGCCCCGATCGAGCTGGGCGGGCTCGCCACGGCCGACCCGCTCGACCCCGCGGTGCGGGCGTGGTGGCGGGGTAAGGTGGACGAGATCTACCACGTCGTGCCGGACTTCGGCGGATTCGTCGTGAAGGCGAACTCGGAGGGGCAACCGGGGCCGCAAGATTACCACCGGACCCATGCCGACGGCGCCAACCTGCTCGCCGAGGCCCTGGCGCCGCACGGCGGCGTCGTGATGTGGCGGGCGTTCGTCTACTCGAGCGACGTCCCCACCGACCGCGTGCGCCAGGCGTACGACGAGTTCACGCCGCAGGACGGCGCGTTCCGCGACAACGTGCTGCTCCAGGTAAAGAACGGGCCGCTCGATTTCCAGCCGCGCGAGCCGTTCCATCCCCTGTTCGGCGCCATGCTCCGGACCCCGCTGATGATGGAAGTTCAGATCACCAAGGAGTACCTGGGTCAGGACACGCATCTCGCGTTCCTCGCTCCGATGTGGAAGGAAGTACTTCGGGCGGACACCTACTCGCACAGCGCCGGCTCGACAGTGGCGCGGCAGATCCGCGGCCTCGCTGGCGTCGCCAACATCGGGAGCGACCGCGACTGGTGCGGCTCCGACTTCAATCAGGCCAACTGGTACGCGTTCGGCCGGCTGGCGTGGGACGACTCGCTCTCCTCCGCCGCGATCGCCGACGAGTGGATTCGGATGACGTTCTCGAGCGATCCGCGCGTCGTAGCTCCGGTGCGGGCGATGATGCTCGCTTCGCGGGAAGCGGTGGTGAACTACATGACTCCGCTGGGACTCGCCCACCAGATGGCGCGAGGGTCTCACTACGGACCGGGGCCGTGGGTGTCGGGTGGCCGGGCCGACCAGACGTCCGTCTACTTCAACCGCGCGGACTCCGCTGGCCTCGGCTTCGACCGCACCGCGACCGGCAGCAACGCGGTGCGCCAGTACTTCCCGCCCCTGCGACGCCGATTCGCGGACCGCGACTCCGTGCCCGAGACCCTGCTCTTGTGGTTCCATCACGTGGGGTGGAGCGAACGCCTGCGGTCGGGCCGCACCCTGTGGCAGGAACTGCTATCGCATTACCAGGCCGGCGTGGACACCGTGCGTTGGATGGAGCGGACGTGGGACGGTCTCCAGGGCCTCGTGGACGCCGAGCGATTCCGCCGCGTGCAGGGGTTCCTGCGCATTCAGGACGTCGAGGCGCGGTGGTGGCGCGACGCGTCGGTGGCGTATTGGGAGTCGTTTTCACACCTGCCGCTGCCGCCGGGCTACGAGGCGCCCGCACACTCGCTCGATTGGTACAGGCTGCTGCGCTGCCCTCCCGATCCGCGCAAACCCCGTTGCGCCGTTTTGGGGGGGGCTCGCGTTCCAGCCGATAAGTGATAAGATCACCGTACCACGTTACGCCGTCGGAGGCTCTCACATGTATCGCACCTTGGTGCTCCCGCTCGCTCTCGCGCTGGTGGTGAGCGGCTGCGGGGCGGTGGCCGGCCCCGGAGGTTACACGGTCACCTACCGTGCCAGCCTCGCTGGGATCGCCACGATCGACTCGATCTACTACAACAACGGCACGGGCAAATGCTCGTCGAATTGCACCGCCGACGGCACCATGCAACGCGTCGTGGCGCCGACAGTCCCGGCCACCAATCCGTCTTGGGTGGTGGTGCTGAGCAATGTCACCCCGGGCTCGACGTTGGAGGCGCATTTGTTCGGGAACGGGACCAACGCCGGCACGGCCAACCTGGTGCGGTTGTGGATGACGGCCGAGGGTGTGCTCTCAGGTGACAGCGTCACGGCGACGACCGCGGCCGGCGCCAAGTTCACCGAAGATCTGGCCGCGCATCATCTCTAGCAGGCTGGCGGGGCTCGTTGGCCCTGCTTGACAGTGCTTGCGCGCGGGGTAGAATCGTCCCTGGGCATAGTCATCTTATCACCTAGTCACTTGGCTGGAGTGCCAGACTGTGGACTCGCCGCGCCGCCCGCAGCACCGCCGTCCCACCCTCGCTCAGCTCCGCATGGTCCGGGAGGTTCTCATGCGACACGGCTTGTTCGTTCTCACCGCCCTGTGTGCCGCGGTTCGCCTGGACGCGCAGGGCCGGATCTCGGGTACGGTGACCGACTCCGCCAGCGCGCGCCCCATCGCGGGCGCGACCGTCGTCGTCCTGGGCACGAACCGCACGGCCGCCACCAGCACGTCCGGTGCGTACGTGATCACCGACGTGCCCGCGGGGACGCGGCAGGTGCGCGCGCGGTTCGTGGGCTACGCGTCGGTGACGCAAAGTCTGGCGGTGGACGCCGCCTCGGGCACCACGCTGGACTTCCGGCTCGTCGCGGCGCCGATCCAGCTCGAAGGCCTCGTCGTCGTCGGCTACGGCACGCAAGAGCGCCGCGACCTGACCGGCTCCATCGGTTCGGTGACCCCGCAACAGATTGCGGAAGTCCCTACGTCCAACCCGATGCAGGCGATCCAGGCGCGGGTGGCGGGCGTAGATGTGGTGGCGGGCGGCAGCTACCGCCCCGGCATTCCGATGAACGTGACCGTGCGCGGCATCCGGTCGATCGCGGCGGGGAACGGACCGCTCTACGTCGTGGACGGCGTGCCGCTGGCGGGCGGCATCGAGGATTTCAACCCGGCGACGATCCAGTCCATCGAGGTCCTGAAGGACGCGTCGGCGACGGCGGTGTACGGCAGCCGCGGCTCGAACGGCGTCATCCTCATCACCACGCGGCGCGGCGCGGCGGGCGTCCCCGACAACACCATCCGCGTCAGCTACGACGCGCAGTATGGCGCGCAGAGCGCGCTCAATCTCGTCGACATGATGAACGGACCGGAGACGATCGCGGAGCGGCGCGCCGCCGCCAAAGCGGCCGGCCGGCCGACGGACAACGCGAGCGTGTTCACGCCCGACGAGCTGCCGCAGGTGCTGTGCGCCACGGATGCGACGTATCAGTCCGCGCATCCGGGATGCTCGACCGGCACGGATTGGCAGCGCAGCGTGCTGCGGACCGGCGCTCAGCAGCGCCATCAGCTCAGCCTCACGTCCGTCGCGGGGGCCTCCCGGCTCACCCTCACCGGCAGTTACTTCGATCAGGACGGCATCACCCTCGGCCAGGGGTATCGGCAGTACTCGGGCACGGTGAGCTTCGAGAACACCTACCAGCGGCTGCGGGTCGGCATCACGGCAACCGGCACGCGGTCCGTCGCCGACATCGGCGCGGACGCGTCGCTGTGGGGTGAGGCGCTGGCGAACAACCCGCTGGGCCTCCCCTACGACAGCGCCGGCGTCCCCTCCGCCACGCCGTGCGGCCTGTGCACACTGAAGCTCAAGCCGACCCCCGACCCCCTGCGCGTGAACCCGCTGCGTGAAGAGCAAGGCTTCGTGCGCCAGCAGACGCGTGACCGCCTGTTCGGCGCGGCGTTCGCCGAGCTGCAGCTGGGGCGGGGCTTCGCGTACCGCGTGAACTTCGGCCCCGACCTGGGCAACCGCATGGACGGCCAGTTCCAGGGGGCGAACGTCGTGTTCAACGGCACGCCGATCGGCAACGCCCAAGCGCAGCGGACCGACGCCGAAGAGTTCGCCTACACGCTGGACCAGCTACTGACCTGGAACGGCAATCTGGGGAATCACCGCTTCGATGTCACGGCGCTGTACGGCATCCAGTACGACCGCACCACCACGACCACCGCGGCGGCGCAGAACCTCCCCTACGACTCGCAGCTCTGGTACAACCTCGGCACCGGCGAGAACCCGCAGCCGCCGCAAAGCACCCTCAGCGTGTGGACGCTGGCCTCGTACATGGGCCGCGTCAATTACGCGTTCAACAACCGCTATCTCCTCACGTTGACCGGCCGGTTCGACGGCTCGAGCCGCCTGGCACCGGGGCACAAGTGGTCGTTCTTCCCGTCCATCGGGCTCGGGTGGCAGATCGGCGACGAGCCGTTCATGCGCCGCTTCGGCGTCATCTCGGCGCTCAAGCTGCGCGCCAGCGCGGGCACGACCGGCAACACCTCCATCAACCCCTACCAAACCTGGGGCGGGCTCGACCGCACACGCTACAACTGCGGCGCCGCCGCCTGCTTGGGCTATCGTCCCGGCCAAATCCCCAATCCCGACCTGGTGTGGGAGCGGACCGCCCAGCTCGACGTGGGCGTGGACTTCGGCCTGTTCCACGATCGCATCAGCGGCACGGTCGACGGGTACCGGCAGCGGACGAGCGACCTGCTGTTGTCGCGGTCGCTGCCGGCGTCGACCGGGTTCACGCAGGTGCTCCAGAACGTCGGCAAGACGGAGAACCGGGGGTGGGAAGCCTCTATCACCACGGTGAATCTTCCGGGCCGTGAAGGCGGACCGCGCTGGACCAGCGACCTGAGCCTCACGCACAACCGCAACTTCATCGTCTCCCTGGCGAGCGGCGCGGCGGACGACATCGGCAATCGCTGGTTCATCGGGGAGCCGATCAACATCGGCACCAACCCGGCCATCCCGCCGTACGACGCGCTGCGCCAGGTGTTCTACGACTACGAGTACGTGGGCATCTGGCAGCTGGCCGATTCGGCCGTCGCCCGGCGCTACGGCCAGAAGCCCGGCGACATCCGCGTGCGCGATATCAACGGCGACAGTGCGATCACCGCCGCCGACCGCGTCATCCGCGGGAACACCTACCCCAAGCTGCTCGCGAGCATCTACAACCACCTCACGTGGGGCCACTTCGACGTGTCGTTGTTGCTTCAGGGCCGGCTCGGTTACACGATGAACGACGCGTTCAGTTCCGCCGCCACCAAGCTGTTCGAGCGCTTCAACAACCTGAACGTGTCGTACTGGACGCCGGAGAAGTGTGACGGCGGCCCCGATCCCACCAAACTCGACGGCCCCCCCGGCATGACGGCGGCGCAGCAGGCCGCCATCCCCGGCTGCAACTCCTACTGGAGTCCCAGCGCTGGCCGCGAGAACCCGCTGTACAACGACCCCAACTCCGCGTCGCCAGCGTATCGGCCGGGGGGCCATTGGCGGGTGCGCAACATCACGGTGGGCTACACGCTGCCGGCGAGTGTCGCGGGCCACTTCCGCTTCGCCTCGTTGCGCATCTACGCGCAGGCGCAGGATCCATTCGTGTTCACGAGCTATTACGGCTACGACCCCGAGGCGGGCAGCGCCGCAACGCCGCCGAGCTATCGCACGCTGATCATCGGCGCGAACGTGGGTTTCTAGGGCGAGATCACACCGAATACCGAGGCGACCATGAAGAACCTGCGATTCTTGCTGTGGGGCCTGGCGCTGGCGACGCTGACCGCGTGCGTGGATCTCGACGAGCAGCTGGTCGGCACCGTCACCACCACCTACTTCAGCACCCCCGCGGGTCTCGAGGCGGCGGTCAACGGCGATTACGCCCAACTGCGCGACTTCTTCGGGCGGGAGGAGTCCTTCGCCGTGACGGAGTTCGGCACCGACCTGACCTCCAACGGCGACCAGGGCGCCTACCAGTTCGAGAACACCTACGCCGCCGGCCTGAACGCCAGCGATGGTCATTATCAGTTCCCCTGGACCAGCTTCTACCGCGGCATCAACACGTCCAACACTGTGGTGGAGCGGGCGCCCGCGGTGACCGGCGTGGACCCGGCCGTGAAGGCCGGTCGCATCGCCGAGGCGAAGTTCCTGCGGGCGCTGAGCTACTTCTGGCTGGTGCAGATGTACGGGCCGGTGCCGCTGCCGCTCACGGAGAGCCAGGGCGCGAGCAACCAAGCCCACCGCTCGCCGGTCGACTCGGTGTACCTCCAGATCGTGCAGGACCTGCGGGAAGCGATCCCGAACCTGCCCGTGACGCAGAGCCAGTTCGGCCGCGCGACGAAGGGGGCGGCGCAGCACCTCCTGGCCAAGGTGCTGCTCACCCGCGCCTACCATCCCTTCGCGTACGAGGCGGCGAACACCGGCTTCTACCTGAGCGGTCCGACGTTCCAGCGGGAGGCGAGCGCGACCGCTGCGACCGATTTCGCGGCGGCACGGGCCGAGGCGGACTCTGTGATCGCGGGGCCGTACGCCCTCATGCCGAACTACGCGGACATCTTCTGCGCGCCGATGGGAGCCCGCGGTCCGGGCTCCTACTGCAACGTCCCGAGCAACGAGAGCAACTCCGAGATCATCTTCTCGGTCCAGTTCACGACCACGGCGGGCCAGTTCAACACGGGCGGCGGCAACTCCCTGTTCGTGCAGATGCTGTCGTTCTACGACGACCGCCAGGGCATGACCCGCGACTGCAACAACGGTCGCGCCTTCCGCCGCGCCCGGCCGACGCTGTTCGCCCGCAACCTGTGGCAACGCTGGACCGACTCGACCTACTCGACGGTGCTCGACACGCGCTACGACGGCACGTTCCAGAGCGTGTGGTACGCCAACGCGAGCAACACGGGGGCGTGCTTTCAATCGCAGGGCGCCGCCCGGATGAACGGCTACCGCGGCGGCACCTGCGGCTCGGGCGGCCTGCCGACCTTCGGGGTTGCCTCGAGCGACACCGCGACTGTGCCGAACTGCACCAACGGCCAGCCGTTCTTTGCCGGCGACACGGCCATCCTCCAGCCCGGCCACCTGGTGGGGCAGGCGGTGCGGCAGGCGGGCAAGTACGCCATCTACGAGCCGTGCATCGCGGAGCCGTGTCCCAACCAAACCACAGTGGGGCAATACGACATCTTTCGATTCCCCACCATGAAGAAGTGGCAGGACGACGCGCGCCCCGACTTCAACAACCTGGACGGCGGCCGGGACATCATCCTGATGCGCCTGGGCGAGACGTACCTCATCGCCGCCGAAGCGGCGCTCGGCGCCGGCGACGAGCCGGGTGCGCTGGCCTACCTCGTCACGCTGCGCCAGCGGGCCGCGAATTGCCGCGGCTGCGCGGCCGAGGCGGCGAATCGGGCGCTGATCATGGACGCCACGCACATGCCGGCGACCATCGACCTCGAGTACGTCATGGACGAGCGCGGGCGCGAGATGTACGGCGAGCTGACGCGCTGGCTCGATCTCGCCCGCACCAGCCTGTGGCACCGCGTGGTAGACGACAACTGGCAGGCGTCGCAGCTGCACGGCGGGTTCTTCAACGAGGCGAAGCACCATCTGCGGCCGATCCCGCAGAATCAGATCGATCTGACTGCCGGCGGCACCCAGGCGTTCCCGCAGAACCCGGGCTACTGATGCTCGGCCTTGGACCCCGGGGCACCGCCCCGGGGTCAGCCGCCCTACTCACGGTAGCGTTGTTCGCCGGTGCCGCGTCAGCCCAGGCGAGGCAGGACCGCGCCCCCTATCTGGATCCGAGCCTCCCCATCGAGCGCCGGGTCGACGACCTGCTCGGCCGCATGACGCTCGAGGAGAAGGTCGGCCAGATGCTGTGCCTGTGGCAGGGCAAGCGCGCCATCACCGATCGCGAGGGCCGGTTCGATCCTGCGCGGGCACCCAAATGGTTTCGGATTGGCGTCGGACGCATCGAACGACCGGGCGAAGGGCACGGTGCCCGAGCCGAGGCGGAGTACACGAACGCCATCCAACGCTGGGTGAAGGACAGCACCCGCCTCGGCATTCCCGTGCTGTTCGACGAGGAGGCGCTCCACGGCCTCGAGGCAGAGCAGACCACGAGCTTCCCGCAGGCCATCGCGCTCGCCAGCACCTGGAACCCAGAGCTGGTGGAACGTGTGTTCGCCGTCGCGGCGGCCGAAGCCCGCGCGCGCGGCGTGCACCAGGTGCTCGCGCCGGTGGTCGACGTCGCGCGCGACCCGCGGTGGGGGCGCATCGAGGAGACATACGGGGAGGACCCCTATCTCGCGGCCCGCATGGGCGTGGCCGCGGTGCGCGGCTTCCAGGGGACCGACGCGGTGGTCGGGTCGTCCCATGGGCTCGCCACGCTCAAGCATATGACCGGGCACGGCCAGCCAGAGTCGGGGACGAACGTCGGCCCCGCGCCATACGGGGAGCGCTCGCTGCGGGACGTGTTTCTCTACCCCTTTGAAGTCGTCATCAAGGAGGCCGGCGCGCGCAGCGTCATGCCGTCGTACAACGAGGTGGACGGCATTCCGTCCCACGCGAATCGCTGGCTGCTGCACGACGTGCTGCGGGGCGAGTGGGGGTTCGACGGGGTGATCGTCTCCGACTGGTTCGCCATCGCCCAGCTCGACGAGGTTCATCACGTGGCCGCGGATGTCGGGGAAGCGGCTCGGCGCGCCCTCGCCGCCACCGTGGACATCGAGCTGCCCGACGTGCAGGCATACGGGACGCTCGTCGATCAGGTCCGGCAGGGGCGCGTGGCCGAGGCTACCATCGACTCGGCCGTTCGGCGCCTGCTGCAGCCGAAGTTCGAGCTCGGCCTGTTCGAGAATCCGTTGGTCGACTCCGACGCGGCGGACCGACTCTCGGGGGCGGACGCAAGCCGGAGCCTGGCGCTCGACGCGGCCCGGCAAGCGATCACCCTGCTCAAGAACGACGGGGGAGTCCTGCCGCTCTCGGCGGAGCGGCTGTCGCGCGTCGCGGTCATCGGGCCCCACGCGGCCGAGGTACTGTTGGGCGGCTACTCCGGCGGCCCGCGGCACCTCGTCAGTATCCTCGAAGGCATCCGTACCCGCCTGGGACCGCGGGCCACGGTCGAGTATGCGGAAGGGACCCGCATCACCGAAGATTCCACGTTCACGCGCGAGCCCCAGCCGCACGTCGGCGGCACCCGCTCGCACGCCCGCTGGGGCGCCGACCGGGTCGTGCTCGCCGACTCGGCGTCGAACGCAGGGCGGCGCGCCGCCGCCGTCGCCCTCGCCCGGCGCAGCCAGGTGGCGATCGTCGTGGTCGGGGACAACGAGATGACGAGTCGCGAGGCATACGCGTCGAATCACCTCGGCGACCGGGCGGACCTCGGGCTGCCGGGCCAACAGGAGGAGCTGGTGCGCGCGGTGCTCACCACCGGCACGCGGACCGTCCTGGTGCTCATTCACGGCCGCCCGCTGTCGATCCCGACCCTCGCGCTCCGAGTTCCCGCCATTCTCGACGGGTGGTATCTCGGGCAGGAAACCGGCACGGCAGTCGCCGAAGCCCTATTCGGCGACATCAATCCCGGCGGCAAGCTGCCCGTCACCGTCGCTCGTCACGTGGGGCAGCTGCCGGTGTTCTACAATCACAAGCCCTCCGCCCGGCGGGGCTACCTGTTCGACACGGCGCAGCCGCTGTTCCCGTTCGGGTACGGTCTGTCGTACACGACCTTCGCGTACGCGAACCTGCGCGTGGCACCGGCTCGCATCGGGACCCGGGAGCGGACCACCGTCTCGGTCGACGTGACGAACACCGGAGCCCGGGCCGGAGACGAGGTCGCGCAGCTGTACATCCGGGACGTCGTCAGCATGGCGACGCGGCCGGTGAAGGAGCTGCGCGGGTTCCGGCGCGTCACGTTGCAGCCGGGTGAAACGCGCACCATCCGGTTCGAGATCGGGCCGGAGCAGCTGTCCTACCATGGCCCCGACATGAAGCGCGTGGTCGAGCCGGGGCGCTTCGACGTCATGGTGGGCGGCAACTCCGTGGACGTCTCGAGCGTCGCCTTGGATGTCGTCGAGGAGCCTTAGGTGGCGCGGAGTGGTGCTGCTGGGAGCGGTCGCGGCCGGCTGCGCCCGGCCGCAGCCGCCCGAGCTCGGGTCCACGCAGCGTAGCCTCCGTACGATCTTCGAGGGCGCTTTCCTGGTCGGGGCGGCGCTCAACGCGGCCCAGTTCTCGGGGCTGGATACGATCGGAGCCGCTATCGTCCGGGCGCAGTTCAACTCGATCACGCCCGAGAACGTGCTCAAGTGGGGCTCGGTGCATCCCCGCCCCGGGACCTACGACTTCGCTGCCGCCGACCGCTACGTCGCGTTCGGCGAGCAGAACCGTATGTTCATCGTCGGGCACAATCTGGTCTGGCACAATCAGACGCCGCGCTGGGTGTTCGAGGACTTGAGCGGTGGGGGGCATCCGGTGAGCCGGGACACGCTGCTCGCCCGGCTGCGCGACCACATCCACACCGTGGTGGGCCGCTACCGCGGCCGGATCAAGGGCTGGGACGTCGTGAACGAGGCGCTCAACGACGACGGCACGCTGCGCCGTACTCCGTGGCTCACCACGCTGGGTGAGGACTACGTCGCCACCGCGTTTCGGTTTGCCCACGAAGCCGACCCCGACGCCGAGCTGTACTACAACGACTACTCGCTCGAGAACGCGCCCAAGCGGCGGGGGGCCGTGGAGCTGGTCCAACGCCTCCAGGACGCGGGAATCCCGATCGCGGCCGTCGGGCTGCAGAACCACGACCGTCTCGACTGGCCGTCGCCGGCGCAGGAAGATTCCACGATCGACGGGTTCGCAGCGCTGGGCGTGCGGGTGATGATCACCGAGCTCGACGTGGACGTGCTGCCGCGGGGAGCGGACCCGTTCGGGGACGGCCTCCCCGACTCGTTGCAACAGGCGCTGGCGCGGCGCTATGCGGAGCTGTTCGGCTCGTACCTGCGGCACCGCGGGACGGTGGCGCGGGTGACCTTCTGGGGCGTCACCGACCGGGACTCCTGGCTCAACAACTGGCCGGTGCGAGGGCGCACGAATTATCCTTTGCTGTTCGATCGGAACGGCCGGCCCAAGCCGGCGTTCGCGGCCGTCATCGGTACGGCTCCGGCAAAGCAAGGAAGGCACGATTGACGCACGCATTGAAACCGGTTTCGAAACAGAGTCTCCCTGACCGGCTGGCGCGGCAGATCCGGGTGCTGATACAGCAAGGAGAGTACCGCCAAGGCGACAAGCTGCCTCCCATCATGGAGATGGCACGCCGCTTCCGCGTGGGGCACCCGACGGTGCGCGAGGCGCTCAAGAGCCTCGAGACGATCGGGTTGGTGTCGATCCGCCACGGCTCCGGCGTGTACGTCAACCGCACCGACGAAGTCTTGGTGCTCGCGAGCCCGCACCATTCGGGCGCGTTCACCAAGCGGCTGCTGCTCGATCTCCTCCGGACCCGGCAACCCCTCGAGGTCGGTGCCATCGCGGCCGCCGTCGAGCACGCAACGCCCTCGCATCTGAAGGAGATGCGACGACTGCTTACCACCGCGGAGCAGAACTTCGACGACGACGACGTGCTGAACCGGGTCAACATGGAGTTCCATCGGCAGATCTCGATCGCGTCGGGGAACACGGTGATGCTGCAGACGCTCGACGTGTTGCGGGAGCTGTTTACCGCGGAGCAGCGCCTCATCCTCGCCATCGTCGCCTCGCGCGAGCGGGACCACAAAGAGCACCTCGGCATCCTCGAGGCCCTGGAGCGGCGCGATGCGAGGCTCGCCGTGGAGCGCATGCACAATCACATCGAGGGCGTGGTGAAGGCGGTGCAGAAATGGAATCCCGAGGATCACCCGGTCGACCGGGGATGATGCCCGCGGCACTCACATGCGCGTCGACACCAGTATGACCCCCTGGCCGTGGTCCAGTCCCCACCGCGCCGACGCCGCGATGCCGTCGATGTACCGGATGGACAGCACGTTGGTCATGGGAAGCGCGCGCAGGGTTTCCACGCCACCCAGCCGGCTCTCGTCCAGGTACACGAGCACCTGACTGGGAGCCGTGAAGCTGTCCGGGCCCCTCGTCTCGAGCCAGGAGGAGCGGAGCGCCGCCACCGCCTCGTAGGCCGTGACGAAGTGGTGCTCACGCAGCTGCTGTTCGGTGAGGAGGTTGTGGTCCGGGTGGATCCCCGGGCTTGCGCCCGGGGTCAGTTCGCCCGGCGCCCGCGCCGTGCAGGACGCCACCAGGCAGGCGAGCACGGCCAGGAACGAGAGAGGGGGACACTTCCGAGGCATGACGCTAAGATACTCCGGGCTTCACGATCGCACCTTCTTCGTCACCGGCGCCAACTCCGGTATCGGCCGCGCCCTGGTCGAGGCGCTCGTGGCCGGGGGCGGCCGGGTGGTGCTCGCGACCCGCTCCGAGGAGCGGACAAGGCCCGTGTTGAGCGCGATCCAGGGCCGCTACCCGGCCGCGCAGCCGCACTGGGTGTCCCTCGATGTCTCGGATCTCGGCTCGGTGCGGCGCGCCGCCCAGGCGTACCTCGCGTCCGGTCAGCCGATCGACGTGCTGGTCAACAATGCCGGCATCGCGGGGACGCGTGCCCTGAGCAAGGACGGCTTCGACCTCACGTACGCGACCAACCACATCGGACCGTTTCTGCTCACCAGCCTGCTGCTGCCGCGGCTGCGCGAGTCGCCGCAAGGACGGGTGGTCAATGTGGCGAGCGCCGCCCACATGACGGTCCAGCAGATCGACTGGTCGGGGCTCGAGCGCCGGGCGACGCCGCGGCGCAGCGGCTACCGCGACTACGGCGTCACCAAGCTCATGAACGTGCTGCACGCCAAGGAGCTGGCGCGCCGCCTGGCCGGCACCCGGGTGACGACCTACGCGCTCCACCCCGGCGTCGTGGCGTCCAACATCTGGCGCGCCTTGCCGCTACCGCTGCAATGGCTCGGCAAGCTGTTCATGCTCTCGAACGAGCAGGGCGCGGAGAGCCCGCTTTACTGCGCCATCGCGCCCGAGCTCGCGGTGACCACCGGCCGGTATTACGATCGCATGCGCGAGGTCAGGCCGAGTCCACTGGCGGACGACGCTGCCCTGGCACAGGAGCTCTGGGCCAGAACCGAAGCGGCGGTGGGATCCGCGACTTGAGCGCTGCTACGCGCGCGCGACCTTGGCGACGGTGTCCCAGGTGCGCGTCGTCACGTCCTTGCCGAAGGTCTTTTCGATCAGGGTCATGAACACAGGACCCTTGGGAGTCGGCAGGTAGGCACCGAACACCTCCCGCCCTTTCATCACGAGAATGCGCGCGCCGTCCCGTTCGATCGGCAGCTCGGGCGGGGATGGTGGCTTGGCGCGCAGGAACGTGACGATGCGCTTCGCTTTGGGATCCACCCGAAACGCTCGGTACGGGTCCGCCGCGAGCAGGTCGCGCAGCTCGTCCATCGAGCGCACGAAGCAGGGAAAGGCCCGACCCAGCCGCCGCGTCATCGCCGCCTCGGCCCGGCGCTCGAGCGTCGCCTCCGACGCGGCGCGCGTGGTGAACGCGACGTTGCCGCTCGACAGCACGGTTCTCACATCCGTGAAGCCGGCCGACTCGAACGCGGCCTTGAGATCGGGCATCTTCGCGTTCATCGGCATCACGCCGCGCAGCAACGCGGCATATCGTGGCATAGGCGTCCTCGGGAAGCTAAGATCTCAGGTAAACCAGGAGTCGCCCCATGCTCACCACCGCGCCGATCCGCGCTTACATCCCCGTTTCCAACCTGCAGCGGGCGAGGCGATTCTACGAGCAGACCGTGGGGCTCGAGCCCGGTGAGGAGTACGGCGGCGGTGTGATCTACACATGCGGCGGCGCCGAGGTTTTCATGTATCCGACTCCCAATGCGGGCACGTCGCGGGCGAGCCAGGCGTTCTGGCAGGTCGCCGACGTGGAGCGGGAGGTGGCCCAGCTCAAGGCCCGCGGCGTCGTGTTCGAGGAATACGACATGCCGGGGCTCAAGACCAAGAACAGCGTCGCCACAGGAGGCGGCGCCAAGACCGCCTGGTTCAAGGACTCCGAGGGCAACATCATGGCGGTGAGTCAGCGCCTACGCTAGGCCAGAGCCACGCCGCCCCTCGCACGCCGCTCGAATCGCCGTGAGCGGCGCGTACCACGCGCGTGGCGACGGGCTCGGAGCCCGCGCCCGCCGCGAACAGGTAGCGTGGGAGCATGGCGTACGCGGCCTCCGGCAGTCCGGCGATGTTCGACATCCCGCCGCCCAGCACCACGACATCGGGGTCGAGCGCGTGGATCAGCGACACGAGGGCGCGGCCGAGACGGTCGTGGTATCGCGCCAGGGTGGCCGCCGCGCTCGCGTCCCCTGCCGCGGCGGCCTGCACGATCTCGCGCCCCGACAGCGCGACGCCCGTACGCTCGGCGTGGTCGCGCTCGAACCCGGGGCCGGAGAGCCAGGCCTCGATGCAGCCGCGCTTGGCACAGTAACACGGCGGACCGGGCCATTCATTGGACGTGGGCCAGGGAAGCGGATTGTGCCCCCATTCGCCGGCGATCAGGTTCGCGCCCAGCAGCACCTGACCGTCGACCACGATCCCCCCGCCGACTCCCGTGCCGAGGATGATGCCGAACACGACGTGCGCGCCCGCGGCCGCGCCGTCGGTGGCCTCGGAGATCGCGAAGCAGTTCGCGTCGTTCATGAGTCTCACGGGGCGGTCGAGTCGCGCCTCGAGATCGCGTCCCAGCGGCCGCCCGTTGAGCCAGACGGAGTTGGCGTTCTTCACGAGCCCGGTGTGGGGCACGACCGCCCCCGGAATGCCCATGCCCACCGTACCGGCCTCGCCGGCGGCGCGGTCGAGCTCCCGCACCAGCCGCGCGACGGCCTCGAGCAACGCCAGGTAATCGGGCGGCGTGGTCACCCGTCGCCGGGCGATCTCCTCGCCGGCGGGCGAGAGCACGATCCCTTCGATCTTCGTTCCGCCGAGGTCGATGCCGATGCGCACGCAGGCAGTCTACGCGGCGCCCGAGAGATGCGATAGACGGAGGAGAGAATGCTGTTTTCGAAGGCGACCCTGACATTCCTGCGCGGCCTCAAGCGTCACAACGACCGGGTGTGGTTCGAGGCGCACCGCCCCGAATACGAAGCGGTCGTGCAGCAGCCGATGCGTCATCTCATCGAGGAGATGGACGTGCGCCTGGCGCGACTCGCTCCCGAGATCGTCGGCGACCCCAAACGCTCGACGTTCCGTATCTACCGCGACATCCGGTTTTCCGCCGACAAGTCCCCGTACAAGACCCACGCCGCGTGCTGGTTCTACCATCGCGACGGGTCGCGGGCGGTGGGGCGCGAGGCCGCGGGCGGCGGCGCCGGGTTCTACTTCCAGATCGCGCCGGGCGACTCGTTCCTCGGCGGCGGTATGTGGATGCCGCCCCGGGAGGCGCTGCTCGCGCTGCGCGAGTCCCTCGCCGAGGATCCCAAACGATTCACGTGGATCGCGACCGACCGGCGACTGGTGCGGCGGTTCGGCGGCCTGTCCGAGGAGGCCGTGCTCCGCCGTGTGCCGCGCGGCTTCGCTCCCGATCACCCAGCGGCGCGGTGGCTCAAGTTCCAGTCGTTCGTGATGGGCCGGGCGTTGACGGACGCCCAGGTGGTGAGCGCCCGGCTGCCGGCGCTGCTCGAGGCCGACTTCCGCCTCATGCTGCCGCTGGTGCGATGGATCAACGGCGTGCTGGGGTTACGGGCGGCGGAGCGGCGCTAGGCCGGCGCGAGCCGCTGCCGAATGGCGCCGAGATGGTACGCCGTGTGTGCGACGGCGCCGAGCGCCACCCCCAGCGCGTCCTCGTCCCAGCGCGCGTGCATCTCCACCGCGACCACCAGGCGGTCGTATTCCTCGCGCAGCCGCGTCCGGAGCGCAGCCCACGCGGCGTCGTCGACCACGGACACGGTCCAGCTGCGACTGCGGTCGCGCGACGTCGGCTCTCCCCGCAGGCCCTTGGTCGAGAGGGCCACGCTCGAGCTCAGGTGGTGCACGTGGCCAGCGATCGTAGTGCCGCCCGGTCCCCCCGGCAGCGACGCCGCGGCGGCGCTCAACCCGCCGATGGTGCCGAACACCCCGGTCCCCGAGGATGTGTCGGTGAAGTAGGTCCAGGGACCGGGCGGCCCCTCGAACGCTTCACGCAGCATCCTGACGAGCAAAGTCACCGTTACGGCGGGCGGCGTACTGGTCATACCGGGTCCTCCTCACACCAGTCTGGTCTGAATGTTGATCTCCGACGTGAGCGTCCGATGCACGGGACACTTTTCGGCGATCTCCAGTGCCTTGGTACGCTGCTCCTGGTCGAGCGCCCCGTCCAGAGCGATCTCGCTCTCGATCCGGTCGAGCAGACCCTGCTTGGTCTCGCATTCGGCGCAGTCAACGGCGTGGATTCGCGAGTGGCGGAGCCGAACGGTGACGCCTTCGAGGGGCCATCCTTTCCGTCGCGCATACAGCGCGATGGTCATGGACGTTCAGGCGCCGAGGGCCGCCAGCAGCAGCTCGTAGGGACCGGGCCCGCGGTCGGTCCCACCCGCGGAGACGGGCTCATCGGCGACGAGCCGGTGGCGCCCGAGGGTGATCTCCTGGACGAATCCCTGGGCGCCGCCGCGCACCACCACCAGGCCCTGCTCCAATGGCTCGACCATGATGTGACCTCCCTCTCTGGTCCTCACCCCCTGTCCCCCCTCTCCGCATACGCGGAGAGGGGGGACGGTAAACGTGCGTCGATGAGCAAGGACTCGGGAGAGGGGGGAAAAAGGGGTGAGGACCACGCAACGTTATGCCCCAACGTGCGCTGTTCGGGTTAGGGCCGTATCCTCGGATACGTCACTATTGCGGGATGGATCCCCTCAGGCGCGTCACGTGCGCCCAGAAGCGCGCACTCGCGGCCAAGCTGCGCCGCACCGCGACCCCGATGGAGCGCCACGCGTGGTCCCTGCTATGCGCCCGCGGCATACTCGGCTTCAAATTCCGCCGCCAGCACGTGCTGCGCGGGTTCATCGTCGACTTCTATTGCGCCCCCAAGCGGCTCGTCTTGGAGCTGGAGGGCGACGCGCACGACGGACTCGACCAACGAGCTTACGACGCAGCCCGCGCGGAGGTGCTCGAAGCGGCCGGCTTCCGCGTGGTCCGGGTGCGGCACGGGGACGTCACGCGGGCTGGGCTGGAGGCCGTGCTCCGAGGCGTCCCGGGAGATAGGTCAACGTGCCCCCTCTCCCGACAGGGAGAGGGGGACAGGGGGTGAGGAACTAACGAAGAGGGGGAGAGGGAGTGAGGATCAGGTTGGCGAAGTCCCCGTCAGAGCCGTTCCCCACCCACAACCCCACCCGTCCCTTGGCACGATGACTCAGCTGGGTCACCACCAGACTGGGCTCCGTAGCGTCCGCGACGAACACGCTCACCTGCGGGCTCGCGACCACGACGCGCACGTGGAACCAGCCGTTCGGGTCCGGCGCCGGAGTGACGGGCTGCTCGTACTCCCCCGGGTGCTCGGCTCGGAGCTTCTGCCACGGGTAGGTCGGGTGGGAGACATACTGCACGGCGTGATTGTGTCTCACGGGGTCGTCGGTTTTGAAATTGAACGGACGGAGGTACACGGCGTCATACGTCGTGTCGTCCACTCCGTGAAACGCCACGCCCACGAAGCTTTGCCCCTGCACATCCTTGCCTCTGATATCGAGCTCGATCGTGCCGTTGCCGAACTCCACGCCCCGCAGGTAGGCGACGCCGTTGTCGGCGCGTGCGCTCAGCCGCACACCCGCTCTATTCCCATCGGTGAGACTCGTCGCCGTGCGGTTGAAGACTTGCAGACTCGTGGGATCGAGGGTCTTCCCCTGACCACCGACTCGCGACGCGCTGCAGAGCCCGCCGGCCGCCAGCATCAGGGAAACAGCCATTTGCCCGTTCATGAAGTCTCCGTTTCATGGAGGTAGTCGATCCGTACGGGCGAGCACCCCATCGAGTTTTGCCACAATATCGGACCAGCCCTCGCGATGCGCCTCGACCTTGTCGGGCGGCAGGCGGCGGTGGGTCAACACCAGCTCCGTGCGCGGGACCCGCAGCACGCGCCGGACCACCAGCTCGTCAGCGCCCGGTGGGGGCTTCATCCCGCAGCACCGCCTCGAGGGCGTCGAGCCGGGAATTCCAGAACGTGCGCTGCCGCGCCAGCCAGCGCGCCGCCTCGTGCAGTGGCCCGGTCCGCAGGCGCAGCCAGTGCTCGCGGCCGCGGATGCGGCGCGACACCAGCCCGGCGCGCTCCAGCACCTTCACGTGCTTCGACACGGCGTTGAACGACACGGGAAAGCGGCGCGCCAGCTGCCCGACCTTGACCTCCCCCGTCGCGAGCACGCCGAGCATGGCGCGCCGCGTGGGGTTGGCGATGGCGCCATAGACCTGGTCGAGCCGGCGGGCACGGGTTCGCGACACGGGTTGCCTGTTATTCAACCGATTGGTAGAATATCACGCGTTCTCGAGACCTGCGCCAGACCCGTCACGACGAGGCAGCCCCATGACACCCGACGACCTGCGCGACCATGCCGTGGTCTCCCACGACCGCTGGATCGCCGCCCGCACCAAGCTGCTCACGAAAGAAAAAGAGCTCACCCGCGCCAAGGACGAGCTGAACCGGCTGCGCCGCGCGCTCCCCTGGGAGCGGGTCGACAAGACGTACGTGTTCGAGGGACCGGACGGCAAGCAAACCCTCGCCGAGCTGTTCGGCGCGAAGAGCCAGCTGTTCGTCTATCATTTCATGTTCGGACCGGATGACCAGGAAGGATGCCCGCACTGCTCCTTCTGGGCCGACCATTACGACGTCGCCGGCCTGCACCTGCCCCACCGCGACGTCAGCTTCGTGGCCGTGTCGCGCGCCCCGTTCGACAAGATCGAGCGCTTCAATCGGCGCATGGGCTGGCGCTTCAAGTGGGTATCGTCCGCCAACACCGACTTCAACTACGACCTGGGCGTGTCGTTCTCGCCAGACCAGCTCGAGCGCGGCGCGCTGCTCTACAATGTCGGGACGGCGAACCCGGGGATGCCCGACCGCGAGGGCGCCAGCGTGTTCTACAAGGACGGGAGCGGCGTGGTGTTCCACACATATTCGTGCTATGCCCGCGGCATCGACACGTTGAACGGCACCTACCACCTGCTCGACCTGGTGCCCAAGGGCCGCGACGAAGATCCCGACGACGCGCAGAGCTGGGTGCGCCACCACGACCGCTACCAGGACTGAGGGGCTCCTCGCAGCCGGCGCGCTGCTGTTTCTCGCGAGCGCGGCGGCAACCGTCCACTGGTCCCGCTCCATGGCGGGCGGGATGGTCTGGGTGTCGATGCCGGGAGAGACCTGGGTCGGCAGCGGCGTCCGATTCGTGGCGATGTGGCTCGTGATGATGGTCGCCATGATGCTGCCGCCGCTCCTCCCGATGCTCACGCGCCTGCGCGGCGACCAGCTCCCCGCGCTTGCGGGGGCGGGTTATTTCTCCGTCTGGGCCGTGTTCGGCGCGGTAGTCTACGTGGGCGGGAGCGCCATCGCCCGCGCCGAACTCGCCTGGCCAGCCGTCGCGCGGGTCGCGCCCCAAGCCACGGGTGCCGCGCTGCTCCTCGCCGGCGCGGTGCAGCTGACCCCCTGGAAGGCGCGCCAGCTCGCCGTGTGCCGCTCCTGCGGCGCCCCGGCGAGCCCTGGTGCCCTGGCCACGCTCGCGCACGGCGTCCGCTTCGGCGTGAGCTGCAGTCTGTGCTGCCTCGGTCTGATGGCCGTGCTCGTCGTGGGCGGGATGATGAATGTCGCGGTCGTGGCCGGTGTGGGGCTCGCCGTGGCGCTCGAGCGCCTCGGCCCCCGGCCCGTGCTCGTGGCCCGCGCCATCGGCACGGTCGTGATGATACTAGGAGTTGCGATGCTCGCGCGAACCACAACACCCCTCTTGGTCCTGGGTGCGACTCTCGTGGCCGCCCTGGGCGGTTGCAAGACCCACACTCGCGAGCGGGCCGGTCACTTCGAGATCCGTTCCGTGCGCGAAGAGTTCGCCGGACACGCGCACACGACCATGTCGCTCGCGTACCACCGCCGTAAGGTGGCGGACGGGCTCACGGATTGGACGATCGACCCGCGGCGCCCCGACCGTATCGTCTACGCGTCCACGACGCCGTGCGGCACGTTTTTCCTGGACGCCACGACCGAGCGCAGCCTCGTGCTCGCCCCCGTGCCGATGATCGTACACGCCGCTGAGGACGACTCTCCCGAGTTCGCCGGAAGCAACCCCTGGTCGCCGGACGGACGGCACGTGTGGCTCGGCAACGACATCGCGAACCCGATCGTGGTCGATCTCGACGGCGGGGAGGGGATCGATCTCACCGACGCCTTGTCCGCGGGTGGACAGCGACGCCCGATGACCGCCCTCATGTGGTCGCCCGACGGCGATCAGGTGGCGGTGATCGTGCAACCCGGAGGCTACAATGCCCCGGATCGCGATCTCGTCGCCATCACGCTGTCGCCGCTCCGGGCCGGCTACGTCGCCACGCTGACCGAAAGCGCCGGTCGCGGTCTCGTGCTGTGGACGACCGCGGACGTCGCATGGCACGACGGCCACCTGGTCGTCGCGTCCCGGGACCGGCGCGCCTCGATCATCATGAAGTCGCCGGGGCAGCTCGGATGGACGCCGATCCGGCCAGGCGCTCCACCGGTCGCCCTGGAAGGCGCCGTCTGTCCCTGAAGGCGCGCACCCGCGTGGCGGCAGCCCTGCTCGTCTCCCTGGCCTGCTCGACAGGGGCGCCGTCGATCGGGGGCGCGTGGTCCGTCGTCGATGTCCCCGCGCGGTCCGACGCTCCCACGCCGGCCAGGCGGGATCTGCGGCGGCGGGTGAACGGCAGATCGATCCTGGTGGCGTCGTTCGTCGGGCGCGCCCGCTACTACGAGCCCGATTGTGTCGCGTTCGAGCAGAGCCGGACGGCGACCCCGTCGCGGGACGCGTTCCGCGAGATCGACTTCGTCTGCGGCGACCGCACACCGGCCTCGGTGGCCGTCGTCTCGACGCGCGGGGTCCGATTCGACCCCGATGGCATTCGACCGCACCCCGGCGTCCTCATGAACGCGAGCCCCGGCCCCGGCCGCGGATTGGTCCCGAGGGAGTTTGTCCCGCTGGCGGATCTGCGGGTGCTCGCCAACCGCGAGGAGCTGAACCCCCGGGCGGCCACGGCGATGGTGCACCATGTGAATGGCGTCGTGACCTGGACGCTGTTCACGGCGATTGCCCTCCTCGTGCTCGTCGTCTTGATTTATCGACGCCGCCACGGTCTCGGGCGGTACTAGCCAACCATGGATCGTCGAGCGTTCCTCGCCCTGTCCGCGGCCGCGGGCGCCGCAGCGCGTGCCGGCCCGCGCCTGCCGCTGAAGGCGCCGCCGCCGTGGTATGCGACCATGCGTCGCTGCGGGCAGCTCAACTTCAACGAGCGTGATCCCCTCACGCTCAACGTGGCGGCGTGGATCGACTACTGGGCCTCGCTGCGGGTCGACGCCCTGCTCGTCAACGGCGGTGGGATCATGGCGTTCTACCCGACCGAGGTCCCATATCACCACCGCAGCGCGTTCCTGGGCACGCGCGACCTGTTCGGCGAGATGGCGGCCGCGGCCCGCGCCCGCGGTATCCGCGTGGTGGCGCGCATGGACTGCAACTACTCCTGGGAAGAAGCGTTGCGGGCGCATCCCGAGTGGTTCGAGCGCGACCGCGACGACCAGCCGCGCCGCCACGGCGAATCCACCTGGCTCTTCAAGACCTGCATGTTCTCGCCCTATTTCACCGACCAGATGCCTGCCATCTACCGCGAGATCGCTGGGCGTTACGCCGTCGACGCGTTCTTCACGAACGGCTGGCCCAGCACGGGCGCGCTGGGCGTGTGCTACTGCGAGAGCTGCCAGAAGGTGTATCGCGAACAAGTGGGCGGCGTGCCGCCCGAGCGGACCGACGGCACGAGCCCGCTGTACCGTCGCTACTACGCGGTGTTCATGGACCGCCTGCTGGAGGTGTGGCGCCTGTGGGACGCGGTGGCCCGCGAGCGCCGTCCCGACGCGGTCTACGTGGGCAACCTGGGAGGCGGCATCCGCGTGGTCAAAGACCTCGCCCGCATCGGGCAGGTGGCCGGCTGGTTCAACGCCGACCACCAGGGCCGCTCCGGCGATACGCCGCTGTGGGACTGCGCGCAGCAGGGTCGCGTGGCCCGCTCCGTGATGCAGGGGCGCACGATCACCAACGTGACGGGTGCTTACAGCAACAGCCGGCCGGTGTGGCGCCACGTCGCGAAGCCCGCGGCCGAGACGACGCTGTGGATGGCGCAAACGGTCGCGAGCGGCATGGTGCCGTGGTTCCACTGGCTGGGTGGCTCGCCCGAGGACCACCGCTGGCGGGATACGGGGCGCGAGTTTTTTTCCTGGCTCGCCGCCCACGAGCCGCACTTCCGCAACACGCGCTCGGTGGCCGATCTCGCAGTGCTGTTTCCGCAGAGCACCATCGCCTTCTGGCGCGGCGCCGACAGAGCCCAGGGGACTGAGTATCTGCAGGGGCTGTACGCGGCCCTGCTGCAGGGGCGCTGTGTGTTCGACTTCGTGCACGAGAGTGATCTGTCGGAGCAGACGCTGGGCCGGTACCGCGCGCTGCTCGTCCCCAACGCTGCGTACCTCGCGGCCGAGCCCTGCCGTCAGATCCGCGCCTACGTGCAGGCGGGCGGGTCGCTCCTGGCCACATTCGAGACGTCGCGCTACGACGCCTGGGGCGACGCGCGCAGCGAGCCGGCCCTCGCCGATCTGTTGGGTATCCACGTCGCGGGCGACGTGGTGGGCCCCGCCGCCAACAGCTACATGCGGATCGAGCAGCGCCATGCGGCGCTGGCGGGCTTCGACGGCACGGCCCTGCTGCCGGGGCCCGAAAACCGCCTCCCGGTGCGGCTGCGCGAACCTGGCCAGCCCGCGTTGACTGTGGTCCCATCGTATCCGGCATTCCCGCCCGAGATGGTCTACCCCCGCACCCTGCGCACTGACGAGCCAGCGGCCGTGTTCCGGGAGCGCGCCGGCTCGCGCGTCGCGTATTTCGCGGGGGACGTGGACCGGACGTTCTGGCGCTCGGGGAATCCGGATCTGAGTCGCCTGCTGCAGAACACGGTCCGTTGGCTGCGGGGCGAGCGGCAGCCGCCCGTGGCGATCGAAGGCGAAGGGCTGCTGGAGGCGTTCGCGTGGGAGACGGAGCCGGGGTACGCGCTGCATCTGATCAACTACACCACGCCCAATTTGACCTGGGGCATGGTCGAGCGCTCGTACCCCATCGGGCCCCAACGCGTGCGGTTCGAGGTCGCGCCGGGCCGCAGGGTCAGGCACGCCGAGGCGCTCCGCAGCGGCCGCGTGCTCCCGTTCGAGCAGGATGGCGTCGGCGTCCGCTTCGAAGTCCCGGGGCTGGTCGACTACGAGGTCGTGGCCCTCACCTGAGGAGCCCGGCCGGGAACTTCGCGAGGCCACGCTTCATTAATGAGGCATGACTCCGTACGGCGCTCAGTTCCGCCTCGTGGCCCGCGGGCTGGTCGACTACCTCGCCGGTATCGATCCCAGTGGCGCGGGCCTGATGGGAACGCTGCTCACCTTGATCCGCCGCCATAAGGCGACCCCGCCCTCAGAACGCGACTGACAGCTCGAGGCCCCGCGCGAGCGGGGCGACGGACGCTTGCCAGCGCTCCGTCTTCACGGTGTAGCCGAGCGCCGCCCCGACGGCGCCACCCAGCGCAGCGCCGATGAGCCCTCCCCGAGCCACCCTCTCGTACCATTCCATCGAACAGAGGTCGATGTGCTCCGCTGCGCGGCAAGACTGCAACTTGCTGGCCGACACTCCCCCCAACACGGCTCCCGTGATGGCTCCAAGCCCCGCGCCGATGCCGGCGCCGCGAATCGTGGCGCGATCCCAACCGCGACTGACTTCGAGCCGGGCGGCGCGGCGGCGTGCCACCGCCACCGGTGCCGCGCGCCCCGGGAGCGCGACCCACAACGAATCCGGATTCTGACCGACCAGGCCGCCGACGAGCTGGTGTGAAGCGCCCGGCCCGAGCGTGAGCCGGATCCGGTCGCCCGTCTCTTGGGCAGCACCCTGCCGGAACAATGCGAGAAGGGTCGCGACGACGAGCGGGGAGAGCGGGCGCATGTGCAGACTCCGTTGAGGACGGAGCCACGATGCGTCGAGACCATCAAGCTGCTGTCAAGCCTCCGACCCTTGACCGCCGCTTGACCGCTCTCCTGCAGTGTTGGGTGGATCAAATTCACCACAGGAGAGAGCGATGGTCGGTCATGTCACCCGCGCCGGCTTGCTCGCGGCCGCCGCAGCGATGAGCGCCGCGTGCGCCAGCACGGCCGGATTACGCTCCGCCCCACTCGAGGCCGGCGAGACGAAGTTCTACGCGGCGCCCCTTGCCGTCGTCGGCCCGGCAGCGCGTCAAGCGGTGCTGGCCGTCGGTCTCAATGTGGATACCGTCTCCACCCCCGACTCCCTGACCTGGATGATCATCGCCAAGAAAGGGATGTCGCTCTTCAGCTATGGCGAGCTGGTGCGCGTCGTCGTCGCGCAGACTCCCGATCGAGCGGTCGCCGTACGGGTGTACACGAAACGCCGCCTCGCGACGAACGTCACGGCCAAGGGCGACTGGTCAGGATCGATCTTTCAGCAATTGGACTTGATCCTCGCGGAACCCTCGCACCGGGAGGACTAATGCTCGCACGGAGGGGTTGGTACCTCGCACTCGCCGCCGCCGTGTCGCTGGCGGGGGGTGCCACTGGCCAGACGCCGGCTCCGGATCTGCGGGCGCTGTCGCTGCGCAGTCTCCAGGCCGGCCGCACCATCCGGATCAGCGGGCGGGAGATCGGCACTCTCACGGGCCCGGTGGCGGGCGTGCGCGACGGCGTCCTGTGGCTCGGCGCCGAGCCGGCCGCCCGCGGCGTGCCGCTCGCCGGAATCGACTCGGTGTGGGTGACCCGGAATCACGTCGCGACGGGAGCTCTGGTCGGCACGCTGGTCGGAGCCATCGTGGCCGTTGCAGTCATGTCCGGCAAGACGTGCGAGCTCGGCGACTCGGGCTGTATTACCTCCGGCTCGGCCGAGCTCACGGGAATCATGCTCAGCGGCACGCTCGTGGGCATCGCCATCGGCAGCGGCGCCAAGAGCTGGCAGCTGCGCTATCCTTAGAGACGCCTCGATCAGGAGCTCACATGCTCGGCGATCGTCCGATATCCGAGTGGATCGCGCGCTACACGCAGAGCCACCAGAATCCGGTGAACCGCGTCTGCCACACGATCGGGATCCCGCTCATCGCGGTGTCCATCCCGCTGTTCGCGATCGCACTGTTCGTGCACGGCTTCTGGCCGGTGCCGCTGGGCCTGTTCGTGGTCGGGTGGGCGTTTCAGTTCGTCGGCCACGCGTTCGAGGGCAAGCCGCCCGAGTTCTTTAAGGACTGGCGCTTCTTGTTCGTGGGCCTGCGGTGGTGGCTGGCGAAGCTCCGGGGACGGGCCTAGGCGAGGGGCGACCGCCCGGCTGCCTCGAGGATGCGCCCGCGCTGGCCCGCCACCACCATGTCGCGGTCCACGACGTCGCGTACGATCCGGGCAACGAAGCCATAGCCGCGCGGCTCGGCGGCGAGCCAGCGCCGCCACTCCAGCTCGTCCAGCGCCGCGGCGAGCGCCTCGGCCCCCACGCCTGCCGCCCGCCCCAGTAACGCCGCCGGCACGCGCCCGTCCAACACCGCCGCGGCCACGAGCACGCCCTGAGCATCGCGCGACAGCCGGTGGAAGTTGACCCGGACCGCGGCCGTGATCGCGTCGGGAAGATCGCCGGGAAACGTCTGCTGCAGCGTGCGAAACGGCTGCGGCCACGCACCCCGCACCGCTTGCAGGTCCAGTCCCAACGCCACGGCATTCAGGAGCTCGACCGCGAGCAGGGGAATTCCGGCGGAGTCCGCGACGATGCGGCGGGCCAGGCGCTCGAGCTGCAGGGGGTCGTACGAGGGCGCGCCCCAGCGCGCCAGGGCGCGCAGCGCGTCTCCGTTGAGCGGGCCGAGCGTGACGGTCGTGCCGGCCAGCTCGCGTCCCAGGTGGGCGCGGACTTGATCGAGCTCCTCACGCCGCTCGTGCGGCGCGGTGGTGATGAGCAGCAACACGCGTGAGCGCGTCAGGTCGCGCGCCGCCGCCCCCAGGGCCAGGAGCGATTCGCGGTCGAGCCAATGCGCGTCGTCCACGACGATCAGGACCGGCTGCTCGTCCGCGACCACGCGCAGCGCCTCCGAAAGCGCCCGTGCCGGCGCCTCGAGCGGTGCGCCGCCGCGCAGCCCGGCGAGGGTCGCGGGCGAGGCCGCGGCGATCCCGGGCGCGTCGAGCAATCCGGCCCTGGCGATGCCGAGCACGCCGCTCCCGGCGTCCGTCCGATCCGCCTCGACGGCGCGCACGGCCGCGATCACGGCGCCGTCGAGCCGGGCCCGACCGGCCAGCTCCTCGGCCAGGCGAGTCTTGCCCGTGCCTCCGTCGCCCTCGATGATCGCGACGCCGCTACGTCCGGCCCGGCACGTCGCCCAGGTGGCCACCAGGCGCTCGAGCTCCCGGCTCCGGCCAACCAGCGGGGCGCGGCGGGACTCGGGCCCCGTCGGCGCGGACGCCGTTTCGGGAAGGCGCCACGCCCGCCCCTGGCGGATGCGATTCACCAGGGCGCGCGTTTCGGAGTCCGGCTCCGCGCCCAAGTCTCGCTGCAGCCGCTCCGCGAACGCCGTGAAAGCCTTGAGGGCCTGCCCCCGGTCGCCGGCGAGCGCGAGGGCGCGCAGCCGCGCCCGGACCGTGACGTCGGAGTGCTCGTCGATCTGTTCGGCGCGGCGCGCCGCATCCTCGGCGCCGCCCAGATCGCCGCGCGCCAGCGCCCGCGTCGACAGGCACTCGAGTACCGCCACCGAGCGGCGCTGCCAGTGCGTCCGCTCGGAGGCCATCCAGTCGTCGAACCCGGGAGCCCCGGAGATGCTGAACCCCTCGAGGAACACACCCGCGATCAGCCGGGCCGCCGCTTCGTAGTCACCCGCGGCGCCGCAGGCGTCGAGCTGCTCCACGTCCAGCGACACCACCCCATCGGCCAACCGGACATGTGTCCGGTCCGTCTCGATACTCTCGCCGGCGTAGGTCCGCAGCGTCGACACGGCCTGGTTGAGCGAATGCCGGGCGTCTTTCTCCGCCTCATCGCCCCACAACAGCCCGATGAGGTGGTCGCGGGCCCGCGCGCGCTTGGGCGACCGCGCGAGATAGACGAGCAGCGCGAGATTCTTGTGCCACTGCAGGCTGGCGGGCACGCTGCCGTCGTCGAGCCGAACCACGGGCGGGCCCAGCGTCTCGCAGCGGATCATGCGACGTCGCGGCAGTGGCGCGCCGTGGCGCGAACGGCGGCACTGTCGGCACGGGCGCGGTAGCGCGCGTCGCCGCGAGCCCAGACGTCCGCGACCCGGCGATACGGCTCGCATGCACCCTCGTCGCCCACGGCGTCGAGCAGGGCGGCGAGCCGCGATCGGGCGAGCGTGCTGAAGCCCCAGTCCACGTCGGCTACCTGAGGCGGGCCGCTGGGCCGCCCGGCTACATCGGTGTTTTCGTACCAGTGGAGCTCCCGCTCCACCCCGTCCGCGTCGTGGCGGGCCTGGTACCAATCAGCCCGCAACAGATGCAACACGGTGCGGAAGAATGGATCCATTACCTCGGGGTCGCCCAGGCTGTCGGCCTGCAAGGGCGTCAGCGAATCCGTCATGCGAATCGCCGCGGCAGCCCGACCGGTGCGTGCCAGCGCATCGGCTTCGAGCAGGCTCGCGAGCGGTCGCCGACCGGGCTCGCCCTCGAGCAGTCGTGCATACGTATCGGAATCGGGCAGCGCGCCCCATCGCCTGCCGAGCAGGAGGAGCATCCACGCGGCCCGACGGCGCGTCGCGCCCGTACTGACGCCGGAGTGCGCGTGCGCGACGAGGCCGCGAGCGATCTCCGCCCAGCGCCCCGACCCATCGATCTGCCCGGGATCGAGCAGCAGCAGCGCGCCGTCGAGCTCGGCGGGGAGAAGCCTGAGCTCGACCCGCCCCAGTCCGTGCAACGCCTGCGCGGCGGCTCGCGCCGAGTCGACCATTCCCAACGCCAGATAGCCGGACAGCTCGGCCACGAGTCCGGACTCGACGAGGGCGGGCGCGTCGTCGCGCGCCGCAAAACGCTGCCCGAATGCGACGGCACCCGCCGGCGCATCGAACGTCATCAAGTAGCGGGGCCCGGCGGCCAGATCGGGGTATTGGCCGGCGCCGGTCTGCGAGAGCGCGATATCCAGCGTGCGACCGCAGGCGTCGCTCGCGTCGAAGCGGCACACCAGCCCGAGCCCAAGCAGCGCCCGCACTTCCTGGGAGAAGGAGTCATGGGGTGGACCGGACTGCTCGAGCCGCCGATACGCCGCCCGGGCGGCGATCTCCTTGCCGTCGGCCGTCAAGGCCCACGTCAAATGCTCCCACGCCGGCAGGAAGTCGGGTCGAACGCGCACGACGGCCTCGAACGCCGCGATCCCATCGCGCAACGACCGCCCGATCAAGGGCCCCCGATGGTACGTCTCGTCGGCCAGCATGAAGAGGGCCGGCAGGAAGCCCGGCCGCTCCCGCACGACGCGTTGCAGGGTCGCCAGCGATTGCACCAACGGCTGGCGCGACGCGCGGATCAGGTCCTGATAGTGAGGTGGGAAGGAGTCGATGTGACGGAGGTAGCGCGCCGCCCGGTCTTCGTCCAGCGGCCGCCCGAGCCATTTGTCCACCTGCGCGTGGCGCCAAGGGCACAGCCAGCACGTCGAGTCGATCGCCTCGGCGTCGTCGTACGCCCTGTCGGCCTCGCCCCACCGCGCCTGGGCGAGGAGCCGCTCCGCGGCGAGCCACGCGGCAAGGCCCCGGGCGGTGCGGGGGAGCGCTTTGATCGGCAGCACGGGATCGAGCGGGTTCTCCTGATTCCAGATTTCACGCACGATGCCGTAGGCCAGCGTGTCGGCCAGGAGCTCGAGGTGACCCGTGTCGCCGCGCGCGAAGATCGCCGGGTCCGACGCGCTCGCGCCCCCGGCCACGTCGATTTCGGCGCGAACCGAGTCCCCACGCGCGCACACCGAGCCCCGCACCAGCACGGTGGACCGCTTGGTGAGCCAAGGGGGCCGCGTCGGACCGGCCACGGAGAAGTCCACGTAGCCCTGTAGATCGCGTACCAGGCCCCGCGCCACGCGATCGCCGGCCCGTGCGGCGACCGTACACACGTCTTCGAACGGCGAGACGACCAGGCGCAAGCCGCCGGCGCGGGGAAACGGCCAGGTCTCGTGCATTACGGCCCAGGTGGCGGCAGCGCCGACCAGCAGTCCCGCCGCCGCGAGCCCCGCCGCTCGCAGCTGGTACTGACGGATCCTGGTTTGCCAGAATTTCCGCTTGAACGTGGCCGCGTCCGGCCAGCGGTCCTCGCGTTTCCAGGCGAGGGCACGCCGCAGCACGCCGACAGCGAGCCACGGGACCCGCGCCCAGACGCGCCCGGCCGCGCTCCGGGGTTCGAGCCAGTGACGGGACGTGTAGGCCTCGTAGATCACCAGCGCGCCCGCGTACAGATCGCTGGCGGGAGACGCTTCGGCGCCGGCGAGCTGCTCCGGCGACATGTAGGCCCGCGTGCCGGCGCGCGCCCCCGGCTCGGTGCGCGACTGCTCCGAGTCGTGACCGGCGGGCGGCACATGCTGCGCGATGCCGAAGTCCACGAGCACGGCTTTCTCGCCGTCCCAGAACACGTTGGCGGGCTTCACATCGCGATGCACGACCCCATGCAGGTGCGCATGCTCGAGCGCATCGAGCAGATCCCGCCCCAGCTTGAGCACCTGCCTGCGCGGCATAGGACCCGCACGCAGCCGGTCCGCGACCGTATCCCCGTCGAGGTACTCCATCGCGTAGTACGGGAGCCCGTCCGCCACGTCGGTTTCGTGGACCTGGACGATGTGAGCGTGGGCGAAACCGGCGAGCGTCTGCGCCTCCCCGATGAACCGCTGTGTGGCCGCAGCCGTGTGCAGCTCGGGCCGGATGACTTTCACCGCCACGAGGCGGTTGAGCCTGGGCTGGCGCGCGAGGACAACGATGCCCATGCCCCCGCTCCCCAGCACGCGGTCGACCTGGTAGCCCTTCTGCGCAAGAGCAGCACGCACCCGCTCGAAGAAGGTAGACATGGGCCAATCGGGTGAGAACTTCCGGGCAGACGGGCGGAAAGTCAAACGCCCCGCGCCACCTGCGCCGCGGCTCCCACGGCGGCCAGATCCTCGATCAGCATGTTCCAGTAGCGCGCGGGGAGCCGGGTGCGCAGCCGTTCCTGCGCGCGCTCCCAGGCTGGGAGCGCCCGGGCGACGCACCGCCGGCCCGCGGGCGTGAGGCGCCAGCGCACCTCGCGGCGGTCCTTCCCCGCCCCGGTGCGAATCCAGCCGGCGCGCTCGAGCGGGGGCAGCGTGCGAGACAGCGTCGTCGGGTCGAGGCCCAACAGCCGCCCCAGCGAGCCCTGCGACGCCGCTCCCATTTGCTCGAGCGCTTGCAGCAAGGTGAACTGCGGAGCCCGGAGGCCGGTGCCGCGCAGCTCCGTCTCGTACAGCTGCGTCACCACCCGCGCAGTGCGCCGCACACTGGCGCACGCGCAGGCGAGAGCGGGGAGCGACTCACGAGGCACGGGCCAGCCGGCGCAGAATGATGACGTGGTTCGCGAGGAAGATCGGCACGAAGAAGGCCGGGATCACGACCAGCGGCAGGTCCAGCACGCGCGCGACGCCTGGAGACCCGCCCTGTAGGGTCACCGCCGTGGCCGTCGCGACGGCAACCACGAGGTCGAGGAAACCGAGCGCGTTCCAGGCCTGCGCCAGTCCGCGGTGGAGCGGCGTGCGCGGCTCCCCGGCCGCGACAAGGACGAGCGCGAGCAGGGCGGTCGCGATGTCTCCCCAGCCGGCCCGCTCCGCGAACACGGGCGCCATCTCGCCCCTGGCGGCGAGCACCAGGAACGTGATCCCGATGAAGCGGAGGGCGTTGATGCCGATCAAGGTGCTGACCGGCAACGCGTCGACCCACGCGCGCAGCGCCGGAACGGTGGTGGCCGCGACGAGCGTGGCCGCGAACAGCGCGAGGAAGATGAGCTGGGGCCCCGGGAAGGGGAGCCGGGCGAGGAAGCCCGTGGCGCCGGCGAGCAGCGCGAGGGCGAGCCAGGCGGTCACGGCGACGCCGGCGGCTCGGGGAAAGCGGGGGGCGGTGATGGCGGAGGCGGTCATGTCACAGTCCTCGGGAATAAATGTGTATATACAACTATAAACCGGTGACCGCGGTTCCCGCTCGCACGGGGCTTTCCCAGAGAGCCCCCGGGTGTTCTCCGGCCCGAGCCAGGCGTTTGCCCGGTATGCAGCGACTCGACCCGTGGTCACATTGGGAGCATGGGTCGTCGGGCATCGTTCAGCCGTGCTCCCGTCGTGCTCGTCGCGAACGCGTTCGGCACGTGGCTCAGCCAGGCGCTCGCCAACCTCGTGGCGGCGCGGGGCTACCGCGTCCACTTCGTGCTGAGTGGGCGCGAGGTCTTGGACCAAGCGCCGGCGCTGCGACCCGACGTCATCGTGCTGGATGCGGACCTGCCGGACATCGACAGTATCACCGTGTGCCGCACGCTGCGGGAGGATCGCGCCGCCTGGAACATGCCCGTCATGATGATCACGGCGACGCCCGCGACGAAGCAACAACGTCTCGCGGCGCTCAAGGCCGGCGCATGGGACTACTTGAGCGTATTGCTCAATCCGGAAGAGGTCACCCTGAAGATCGACGCCATGAGCCGTCTCAAGCTCGAGATGGAGCGGGCGTTGGAGCAGAGCGCTCTGGACCCGGCGAGCGGCTTGTACACGCTCCCCGGGCTTGAGCGGCGGGCGCGCGAGCTGACGTCGGACGCGATGCGCCGGCACGCGCCGCTCGCCTGCGTGGCCCTCGGCATCGGCCTCGACCCCAAGGGCGCGGGCGAGAGCGCCGCGGCGCTGTCAGGGGCGGCGGCATACGCGGGGCAGGTGCTGCAAGCGAGCGGGCGGACGTCCGATTGCGTCGGCAGGCTCGGTCAGGGGGAGTTCGCCGTGCTCGCGCCCGGGACCGCCCCCGAGGGAGCCGCAAAGATGGCCCAGCGTCTGGCCCGGGTGATCGAGACGGCGGGACCGCGGCCCGCTGGCGTACCCCCGTTACGCGTGCACGCGGGGTACGACGCCGTGGCGGACCCCCACCGCACACCCGTCGAGCCCGCAACCCTGCTCGAACACGCGGGCACGGCGCTGCATCAGGCCCGAGCGGGAAGGGGCGAGCGGATTCAGGCCTACCGGGCGTAGACTTCCTGCGTGGGTCGGCAACAACTGGTGCAACGGCTCGAGCAGGCATGGGTGGACTTTCAGGAGTCCTATGCCGGCCTGTCGGATGCGGAGCTGATGGAGCCAGGGGTCACCGGGGCCTGGTCGGTCCGGGACATCATCGCGCACGTCACCTGGTGGGAAGAAGAGGCGCTCACGCACCTGCCGCTCGTGCTCGCCGGCGGGCGGCCGCCGCGGTATTCGGTGACCCATGGCGGCATCGATGCCTTCAACGCCAAGATGACCGAGCAGCGGAAGCCATGGTCTCTGGCCCAGGTACTCACGCAGCAGAACGAGGTGCACCGCCGCCTGGTCGCGTTCGTACAAGGTGCTCCCGAGGAGCAGCTGTCGGGCGACACGCGGTTTCGTCGTCGCCTGCGGCTCGACACGTACGGTCATTACCCCAAGCACGCGCGGGCGATACGCACCTGGCGGGCGTCGCGTGCTGCAACTGGCGATTGAGGCCATGGTCGTATATTGCGGAATGGGAATCCAACTGACCATCGTGGTAGCCGCCCTGTGCGTCGCTTGTCAGGGATCGGAGCAAGTGCCGCAGCCACCCGGCAAGCTGGCGGGCGTACGGGTCGTGGACTTGGTCCCGCTGTCGCTCAGCGGCGAGACCTGGCAGGATGCCGAGCCGTTCCTGGCGCTGTACGACTCGAATCCCAAGCTCATGGCGGCGTCAGCCTTCACGCCGAATCCGGGTGGATCCACCAGCGCCACCGCGCCCATCTTCGTCTCCAACGATGGGGGCGACTCCTGGACGCTGCGCAACACGCTGCCGAGCGAGAACATGACGGCCGATATCACCCACGCGGTGGGGGCCAACCCGCCGGTGCTGTACGCCGGCATCCTGAAGGTGCCCGGCGTACCCTTGAACGAGCTCAAGGCCAACGACTTCCTTTCGCCCGCCACGATGACGCTGCAGGCGTCGCGCGCCGACATCGATCAACCATTCGTGCGCACGGCGGCGGTGGCGAGCGCCGATCGCGTGTACGTGGGCCTCAATGACTTCGACGCACCGGATGGGCGCACCGCCACGGTGGACGTGTCGCTCGACGGGGGCGCGACGTACCGGTCGCGTCGCATCGAGACCCGCAGCACCCTGGGGCAGAATGGCCCGTCGATCCGTCCCGCCGTGGCGCGGGATCACACGGTGTACGTCGCGTACTTCGGTTGGCGCTCGCAAACCGGATCGGACGTGACGAGCGACGTGGTCGTGGTGCGCGACGACAGCGGCGCGACCGGCAGCGCGCCATTCAAGGACCTGGTCGATCCGTCGGATCACCTGCCGGGGCGCCTCGTGGCTACCAGGGTGACCATCCCCTGGTCCAACGCGCCCACGCTGGGACAGGAGCGCATCGGCTCGACCCTGTCGTTAGCGGTGGACGCGCTGCACAGCGACACCGTGTACGTCGCCTGGGCCGACCGCGTGGGGACGGGAGACATCTACACGGTGCACCTGCGCCGCTCCGGCGACCGCGGCGTCATGTGGAGCGGCGACCGGCGCACGGTGACCAATGCCACGAACGCGAGCCTCGCCGTGGCCGCCAACGGCACGGTCGGCCTTCTCTATCAACAGGTGACCGGGTCCGGAGACGCGAGCCGGTGGGTCACGCGGCTGGAGCGGTCGCGGGACGGCTTCGCGACACACCAGGACGTGGTGCTCGCCGACGTGCCGGCCACCACGCCGGCCTTCCAGTTCCTGCCCTACCTCGGCGACTACAACGGCCTGCTCGCCCGCGGCGATGTCTTCCTGGGTATATTCTCCGCTAACAACGCACCCGATTCGGCTAACTTCCCGCAAGGTGTGGTGTATCAACGACGGGTGGATTTCCCGACGCATCGGCTGCTCGATGGGTCGGGTGCGGCTGTGGCCGTCTCGATCGATCCGTTCTTTTTCAGTGTCCCCGTTCTGCCATGACGACAAACGGTCGTCGTGAGGGTCCCATGCACACTCGGTCAGCCATTCTCCTCGCGGTCGCGCTTGCGTTGCCGGGAGTCCCGGCGGTTGCCCAGATGAGCCGGGCGGCGCTCGTGAAGCAGTCCGATATCATCTTCATCGGAACTGTCACGCAGGTCGGCGCCGTCGCGGCCCCCGAGGTCCCCGCCTCGAACCGCACGGTCGTGGTGCGGCTGGACAACGTGCTCGAGAAGCCGGCCGCGGTCGCGCTGGCGGCGGGCGATTCCGTCACGGTCGAAACTGTGCGGGCGGGCTCGCTGAAACCGGGCACCCAGGCGACGTTTTACACGACCGGCTGGATTTTCGGCCGGGGCGTCGCGGTGCGCGAGGTCGGCCACGAGCCGGGACGATCCCCGGTCGTGGTGGCGGACCAGGAGGCGGCAGTGGCCAAGGCTCGGCTCGACCTCAACGACGCGGATCTGAAGGCGCACATTGACCGGGCGGCCATGGTGGTCGAGGGCCGCGTGCAACAGGTGCGTCCCGCCGAGCTGGCGGCCGCGCCGGCGCATCCCAGACGGATCACCGAGCACGACCCGCAGTGGCAGGAAGCGATCATTCAGGTCCAGGACCCCATCAAGGGCGCCCAGCCCGGAGAGCAGGTCGTGGTGCGGTTCCCGGGCTCACACGACGTCGCCTGGGTCGGCACGCCCAAGTTCGCCGAGGGACAGGAAGGCACGTTTCTGCTTCATGTCGATTCCACCACCGGCTCGCCGCAAGCCATGATTGCCGGCCGGTCCGTGCCCGCCTACACGGCGCTGCACAAGCTCGACGTGCTCTCCAGGCAGGACGCGACGCGCGTTCGTCGTCTGATCAAGAAGCCTTAGTTGGAAAAGGCCAGGGTCGACGAGTTCCTGCAGCCCAAGGCCATGCTCACGCCCGGCATCGCGGGCGGCGTCACGATGTTGATCGCCAACGCGCTGTGGGTCGCGTTCTCCCTGCCGCCGCGCTGGACGTCGCTGGTATTGAGCTTTGTCGTGGGTCTGCTCGTGTTCGTGGCCAAGGGCGGCGTGCCGGGGTGGCAACGGGCGGTGTACTACGTCCTCAACTCCCTCATCATCTTCTCGGTGAGCATCGGCACGAATTACGTCGGTGTGGGCCTGACGCATCCTCCGGCACAACAGAGCAACGCGGCCGAGCCGGGGGCGCGGACGTTTTTCGGTGACTGGCTGAAGGTCCTCAGCCCCTAAGTGTTCAGTCCTCCCCGCGAGCGACCGCCCGCGCCGCGGCCTGCGCCAAGGCCAGCGCCGACGGCCAGCGATTGGCTGGCTCGGGATGAAGCGCCCGCGCGACTACCTCCGCCAATTCACGAGTGACGTTTGGACGCAGCCAGTTCACAGGAATGACCGGGCGCAGCAGACGCTGGATCCGAAGTTCCGCCACCGTCGTCCCCGCGTGGGGGAGCCGGCCTGTGAGCATCTCGTACAACACGACGCCCAGTGAAAAGATGTCGCTCGCGGGAGCCATGGCGTCGCCCAGCAACTGGTCGGGACTCATGTAGGCGAGGGTGCCGGGCTGGAACCCGTCGGTCGCCACGAGCTGGGCCATCTCGTGGGCGACTCCGAAGTCGAGCAGCTTCACGACGCCCCCCGACCCCAGCATGATGTTCTGAGGTTTCACATCGCGGTGGAGAATGCCGAGCCAGTGCACGTGGTTCAACGCGTCAGCCACGATGCCCAGCACATGTATGGCGTCGGGGAGCGGGAGGGGACCACCGCGCTGCAGCCGCTCTGCCACGGTCTCACCCTCCACGTACTCCATCGCGAGCAGGAACTGACCGTCGGGCCCGCGCTCGAAGTCGTAGACCTGAGCGATGCCCGGGTGGCGCACTGCAGCGACTAGCAGCGCTTCCTGCCGGAAGCGCTGCTCGGCCCTCGGATCATCGTCACACAGTGGAGGACACAGCACCTTCACGGCCGTCAGGCGGCCGAGGTGGACGTGCTCGGCGAGGTAGACGGTCCCCATGCCGCCGATTCCGAGACGGCGAAGCACCCGGTACCGCCCGGCGAGTAACTCGCCCTGGTGAACCGAGTCTTCCACGTTGATCCCCATGGCTCCTCCCGAAGAACGCCGGCCCCCGAATCCCGCTCGGGATCCGGGGACCCTTCACAATTGCTAGCGGACCACGATGGTGCCGCTCATCGCCGCGCCGTGCACGGCGCAATCATACGAGTACCTACCCGGCGTGGTGAACGTGACCGAATAGGTCTTACCATCACCCGCCTCTATGGGGCTGCTCGTGAAACTGGGCGTGCCCTGCGACCGGACGCTGTGCGACACCGTTCCCGTGGACGTCCAGGTCCATGTGACCGTGCTGCCGACCGCGACGGTGTCGATCGCGGGGTTCTGGCTCCCGTTGTGGGCGCTCTTGAACAGGATGTTCCCGACGACGACTTCGCCGGACGGACCCCCGCCCCCGCCCCCGCCACCGCCACCACCGTACGTGGGAGACTTGCAGCCCGCGAGCGCAGCCAGCGCGAGCAAACCGATTACCGCAGTTTCGATACGCATCTCATCCTCCTGGGTCATTCGCAACGAAAGGGACTGCCTCCATCACGGGGGCAACATTAGCGATCGCTCGTCGATGGCTGTATCAGACGCGACGGCTGAGGCGGGCGCGAAACAGCGGAACAGACTTGTCGGACGACGGACTACACTGCGTCAGGCAATCAGCCCATGCCGGGCGGCATAGCGGACCAGATCGGCGTTGGTGGCGACCGCCATCTTCTCGAGAATACGAGTACGGTACGTGCTCACGGTCTTGGTCGAGAGCGCCAACTCGCCGGCGATCTGAGAGACGGTGAGGCCGCTGCCCAGCCGGCGCATGACTTCGAACTCGCGATCGGACAACAGCTCGTGCGGGGCCCGCTGGCCGCCGCCATCGAGCTGACTGGCCAGCCGCTCCGCCAGCGTCGGACTGACGTACTTGCCGCCGCGGTACACCCGGCGGATGGCGTCCAGCAGCTGATCCGGCGAATGGTCCTTGGTGAGATAGCCCGAGGCGCCGGCCCTGAGCGCGCGAACCGCCCACTCATCCTCCGGGTGAACGCTCAAGGCCAGCACCCGAATCGACGGGTGACGATTACGCAGCTCCCGCAGGGTCTCGAGAAACAGCCCACCCGGCATCGACACGTCGAGCAGCACCAGATCGGTGACGGTGGACTGGAGCGCGCCCAGCAGGGCCGCGACGTCGCCGGCTTCACCCGAAATCACCATCCCCGCGTCCGCCTCCACGATGCGGCGCAGTCCCTGGCGCACGATCGGATGGTCGTCCGCGATGAGGATGCGAATCTTGGCGGTCGACCGGCTCATGAGTCGGCGACCGGAATCGTGACCGCGATCGCGGTGCCCCGGCCCGGCTCGCCGCGAATCACCAGGGTCCCCCCGCAGGCCAACGCGCGCTCGCGCATACCGACCAATCCCAGGGATCGAACCCCGCTCAGGGCCTGGGGCGTGAACCCGACCCCGTTGTCTTCGACGCCGAGGACAATGGCGGCCCCCGCCCGGCGGATCGACACGTCCACGCGGGTAGCCTTGGCATGCCGGGTGGCGTTGGTGAGCGCCTCCTGGATGATACGGAAGGCGTGGCTCGCGACCTCGTCGGGGAGCCGGGGAAAGTCGTCGATGTGGAGCGTGACCGCGATCCCGGTCCGTTGGGCCGTTTCCTGCACCAGGCACTCGATCGCGGCCTCGAGGCCCAGCTGGTCGAGGACGCTGGGGCGCAGCTCGCTCGCGATGCGGCGCACGATCTGCATCGTTTCGTCGATGCGCGCGGTGATCGATGCATCGAGCACCTTAAACGCGCCGGAGCTGCGTCCTGGGCGGGGCCGTTTGGACCCGAGCCATGCCAGGTCGAGCTTCAAGGCGGTGAGCGCCTGGCCCAGCTCGTCGTGAATCTCCCGCGCGATGCGGGTCCGCTCGTCCTCGCGAATCGCCTGCAGCCGGGCGGCGAGGGCGCGCAGCTCGGCCTGAGATTGTTCCAGTTCTTTGGCGGCGAGGGTGCGGTCGGTGACGTCCCGCTGAATTCCGAAGTGCCCGGTGATGTGGCCGGCGGCGTCGTAGAAACACATGTAGTCGCCCTCGACCCACATGGTCGAGCCGTCGAGGCGCCGCTCGTTGGTGACGCTGTGCGTGTGACCGGCGTCGAACAGCTTGCGCCAGCCCCGGCGGCCGGCCGGGATGTCGTGCCGGAAGAACTCGCCCGGCGTCTTGCCGATCAGCTCCTCCTGGCTGGCCCGAAATTGCCGCGCCATCGCGGGATTGACCTTGGTCATGCGCTGGTGGCAAAAGACGTAATCCAGCACCGCGTCTTTATCGACGTCCGGTCCCCACTCGACGGGCTGATCGAGCATCATGAAGAAGAACCCGTCCTGGGAGGCCTCGAAGAAGGCCTCCAGGAGCTCGGGAGTATTGAGCTGGCTTGGTTCCGGCACTGCTGTCGGCATCGAGCCTCCTGGCCCAATAGTGGGGAGGATGCCTTCTCCCAGGAAGTAGGTGGGGCACCGAGCCCCTGCCTATTGGACCACAATCCGCCCGGTCATGGCCGACCCGTGGATCATGCAATCGTAGGTGTAGGTCCCGGGAGTCCGGAACGTCACCGTGTAGCTGTCGTTGGCGCCAGACATCACCACGCTGTTCCTGAAGATCTCCGGGACTAGGCCGGTCGATCGGATGGTGTGCGACCCCGCGGCGTTCCAGGTCCACGTGATGCTGTCACCCGCGGCGATCGTGTCCACGGCGGGGTTCGTGGTTCCGTTGTGGGCACTTCGGAAGAAGATGTTGCCCACCGAGACGTCGCCGACCGGCTGGCCGCCCCCGCCGGGTGAGGTCACGCCGCCGCATCCGGCGAGCAGTGTAGCGGCTACCATCAATTGGTATGCGTCGCATGTTACTGCCTCCGCGCAGAATAGTTGGAAGTTTGCGACAGGGGCTGCGGCTCGCCGTAGACGAAGTCGTCCATGACGACGAGGTCCTGGGTGCCGCCAGCGCTGACATCGGTGATCGTCGCGTCCAACGCGGCGTCGCCGCTGGTGATCAGCACGCGGGCGACGATCGCGGATTCGAATACCGCACCGACGAAGGTGAACCCTTGGGCACCGAGCTGGGCCGGCGATGCGATGCTGGCGAGCTCGACACCGCTCGCGTCGAAATACTCGACCCGCGTGGCGGCCGCCTTGTCGACGTCGGAGAAGACGACGCCGAAGCCTTTGACGAGGCCGTTGGTCGTCGTACCCACCAGCTTGAAGTCGACCTCGACCTGGTTACTGCCGACGGCCATGAACAGCTTCTTGGGCGAGAACGCCTTGAACTGGTCTGCCAGCCCGGCGTTGACCGAAGCAAACGCGGTGCTATCCACCCGGAGGCCGGTCCCGGGCGTCGAGAACACGGCACCCCGCTTCGAGTCCACGTTGAAGAAGGTCGCCGGGAAGGTGTCGATGTTGGTCAGGGCGACGGGTACACCGTCCCAGTTGATCTCCCGACGGCCGCTGTCGGCCGGCGGGGTGTTGGGCGCGTTCAGGCTACCGCCGAGCGCGGCGCGAAACTTGTTCAGGGTGTCCGCGACCGTGCCGCTGTCGCCCCGGGCCCGGATGGCGGTGAAGCTGGGCGGTGGGGGCTGGGTCGTCGCAGGCGAATAGAGGTTGTTGCACGCCGCGACCACGAGGCTCAGGAAGGGCGCGTAGACCGTCGGTTTCATGTGGTTCTCCATCGTGAGTAGGGTCGAGCGTCTGAACGAGGCCAATCGTAGCGATCGCGCTGTGCCGCAGGCATCGGACGCAGCGCCGGTGTCAGGTGGAAAGCAGCGGAAGCGAGCTGTCAGACGGAGGACTACAGGACGGATACATTTCCGGGATGAACGACCTGCTGCGAACGACCGCCGACCGCGCGGCCCGGTATCTCGCCTCCTTGAAGGAGCGGAGCGTTGCTCCCACACCCGAGGCCCTCGCCAACCTGGCACGGCTCGATGAGCCCTTGCCGGAGCGTCCCACGGACCCGGCGGCGGTGATCGCGCTGCTCGACGAAGTCGGATCGCCCGCGACGATTGGCTCCGCGGGTGGACGCTTCTTCGGCTTCGTGGTCGGCGGGTCGCTCCCGGCCACCGTGGCGGCGAGCAGCCTCGCGGCCGCGTGGGATCAGAACGCGGGGATTGTCGCCCTGTCGCCCATCGCCGCGCGCCTGGAAGAGGTGGCGATGCGCTGGCTGCTCGACGTGCTGGGGCTGCCGCGGGCCGCGGGCGTGGGGTTCGTGACCTGCGCCACGCAGGCGAATTTCTCCGGGCTGGCGGCGGCGCGGCATGCCCTGCTGGCGCGGCGCGGCTGGAACGTCGAGACCAGAGGGTTATTCGGCGCGCCGCCGATCACCGTCGTGGTGGGCGAGGAGGTCCATGTGAGCGTCCTCAAGGCGCTCACGCTGGTCGGCCTGGGACGCGAGCGCGTGCTCCGCGTGCCGGTGGACGGCCAGGGGAGGATGCGCGCCGCCGCGCTGCCACCGTTCGACGACAGCACGCTGGTCTGCCTGCAGGCAGGCAACGTGAATACCGGCGCATTCGATCCAGCAGACGAGATCATTCCGCGGGCCAAGGCGGCGGGCGCCTGGGTGCACGTGGACGGGGCGTTCGGGCTGTGGGCGGCGACAGCGCCGGACCGGGCGCACCTGGTTCAGGGCTACGCCGCGGCCGACTCGTGGGCGATCGACGCGCACAAGTGGCTCAATGTGCCGTACGACAGCGGCATCGTCATCGTGCGCGACCCGCAGGATCTCTATGCGGCGATGGCGGTGAATGCGCCCTATCTGGTGATCGGCGAAACGCGCGAGCCGGAGCATTACACACCCGAGTTCTCGCGGCGGGCGCGCGGGATCGAGGTGTGGGCCGCCCTGCGCTCGCTGGGGCGGCAGGGCCTGGCCGACCTGATCGAGCGCACCTGCCGTCACGCGACGCGCTTCGCCGACGGACTACGTGAGGCCGGGTACGAGATCCTGAACGACGTGGTGATCAATCAGGTGCTGGTCTCGTTTGGCGACGCCGAGCTGACTCGCCGTGTCATCGCGGGGGTGCAGGCGGACGGCACCTGTTGGGCGGGCGGGACCGTGTGGCAGGGACGGACCGCGATGCGCATCAGCGTCTCGTCGTGGGCGACGACGGAGGACGACGTCGAGCGGAGTCTGGCGGCCATGCTGCGGGTGGCGGCAGAGGTGCAGGCGACGGCGACGCCTTAGACACTCCGGGCGTGCGAGGGCGAGGAGCAACGGCTCGCTCCC
>Ga0209056_10000308_pt1 | contig 54903 bp, 45 predicted proteins | sample GraSoiAngelo_114_FD_185876 | JGI IMG/M metagenome (GOLD analysis project Ga0209056, IMG submission 185876) | Grasslands soil microbial communities from the Angelo Coastal Reserve, California, USA - 14_0903_13_40cm (SPAdes) (version 2) | ecosystem: Environmental > Terrestrial > Soil > Grasslands...
CACGGCCCCCGCGCGGCGAATCGCCTGCCTGGTCCGGGACGTCCAGTCGGGATCGAAGAGCGGCACCCGACGAGCGGTTATCTTGACCAACTCCACCGCCTCCCAGAGGCGGGCGCGGAGCAGGCGACCCTCGGGCGCGCCGGGGGCGTAGCCCGCGAGGAACCGTTCCTGTACCTGCGTGAGTCCCGCCTGGTCGTGGGCGAGGTGCCACAGGCGCAGGTGGGCCAGGAACTTCCCAACGTCGAGCGCCGGGTCGCCCAGCCGGCAGGTGTCGAAGTCGATCAGCGTGGGCCCGCCCGGCGTGGCCCACACGTGTTCGGCCTTGAAGTCCCCGTGCGTGAAGAGTGGCGGCTCCGCAGGGAGACGCGCGTGCAGGGCGCGCGTGCGGTCGAGGAGCGCGCTCGCCGCCGCGCCCGCCGACGGCAGCAGCACCCCGATGTGAGCGCTGGCTCGGGCGACCTCGCTCACCTCCGCCGCGAAGTCATGGCGTGGGAGCGGGCCGGCGACCGCCAGCGGCAGGCGGTGGAGGGCGTGGAGCGCCGCTCCGACGCGCTCCAGACATCTTGCCACGCCCTGGCCGGGGCGCCGCAGGAGGTCGGAGAGCGGCCCGCCGGAGAGTCCCGGGTAGAGGACGACGCGGTCCCCGACCACGCAGGCGACCGGCCGCACCGCCGTCACACCCCGGCCGTGCTCGGCCAGCCACTCTCCCACCCGGGTGGCCACGTGGAAGACGCGCGCTCCGTCCTCGCCCGTGTAAAGCTTGGCGAACACCGTCCCCCCCTGCGCCGCGTCCTCGGGGTCGTAGCGCAGGACGTGGCGCTGGCCCGGACGGTAACGGATCGCTGTGACGGCGTAGCGGGGCCGGGGCTCGTCCGACGCGAGGCCGCTCGCCCCCGCCGCCAGGACGCCGCACACGTACCGCGGGTCCGACAGGCGCACGAGCTGGGGAAACCGCGCGTCCAGCGGCGAGACCTGAATCCGCATCCTCCACGCCGGCAGCTCTGTCGCCAATTGCCGGAACGGTGCCGCCACGCCCTGACGAAGCGCCTCGGCCTGGATCTCGGCGAAGTCAGCCATCTCGTGCCGCCGACCGGCGGGTCCGTCCGATTCCCAAGTCACGGCGACGGGGCGAGCGCAGTCCGTCACGGTGCCCTCCCGCCGGACGAGGGCGTCATAGTAGGCCGTGAGCTTGCGGCCGGGCTTGAATCGCGCGCGCCGTAGGCGGCACGATCCCAGCATGGCCGGAGCGGACAGCAGTCCTTCCAGCTGATCCCGCAATGCCCGGCGCGGCGCCGGGCCGAGCAGGAGCCACCGGATGCCTTCGAGCTTGGCGCGCCCCGACAGCACATCGGTGATATTCAAGGTCGCCTTCATTTACCCACACTGATCCGGGAGCATCCGGGTTGGCCCGTGGCCGACCGTGGAGGCAGATGATCACCCTCCATGACGACCGTCAGAGGCGACGTCGGTACGCCGAGCCTACGCTCGAGACCATGCAGCACGGTCTGCGCGCGGCGGATCACTTGCTCGGTGAGGGCGACCCACTCGGGGTGGGCCAGAGGCACGCGGCGCACGATTTTGACCAACTGGACCGCCTCGTAGAGGCGGCTGCGGAGCAGGCGCTCCTCAGGCGCGCCGGGGGCGTAACCCACGAGAAATCGGTCCTGCGCCTCCTTGAGACCCGGCCGGTCGTGGATGACGTGCCACAACAGGAGGTAGGCCAGGAACCTCCCGACGTCGTACGCCGGGTCGGCCAGGCGGCAGCCGTCGAAGTCGATCAGCGTGGGCCCGCCCGGGGTGACCCAGACGTGTTCGACTTTGAAGTCCCCATGCGTGAAGGTTGGTGGCTCCTGGGGAAGCCGTGCGTGCACTTCGTGCGCGCGCTCGAGGAGCGCCCGGATCGCCCCGCGCACCGACGGCAGCAGCACGGGGATGTGACCGCTGGCGTCGGCGGCTTTCCTCACCTCCGCCGCGAAGTCATGGCGTGGGAGTGGGCCGGCGACCGCCGGCGGTAGACGATGCAAGGCGTGGAGCGCCGCCCCGGCGCGCTCCACGCAGCGGGCGACGCGCTGGCCGGGGCGGGAGAGGCTTTCGGAGAGCGGAATCCCGACGACACAGGGGTAGAGGACAACCCCGTCCTGGGCCACCCAGGCGAGCGGCCGCGCCGCCGTCGCGCCCCCGCCGTGCACGGCGAGCCAGTCTGCCGCCTGCCTTGCCACCCCGAAGGCGCGTGCTCCGTCCTCGCCCGTGTAAAGCTTGGCGAACACCGTCTCCGGCGTGATCGCGTCGAGGAGGTCGTAGCGCAGGACGTGGCGCTTGCCGGGATGGTAGCGGATCGACCTCACGGTGTACGAGCGAGGCCGGGGTTGCGTCGATGCTCCACCGCCCGCGCCCGCGAGCATGTCGCGCGCGTAGCGCGGATCCGACAGGCGCACGAGCTGGGGGAACCGCGCGTCCAGCGGCGAAACCTGAATCCGCATCCCCCACGCCGGCAGATCCGCCGTGAGTCGCCGGAACGGCGCCGCCACGCCGCGACGTTGGGCCTCGGTCTGGATCCTGGCGAGATCATTTCCCTCTGGCCGCCGGTCCGCGTCGTCACCCAATCTCCAAGTGACGGCCACGGCGCGCGCGCGGTGCCACTCGGTGCCCGCGATGCGGACGAGCGCCTCCCAGTGGGCGGTGAGCTTGCGGCCGGGCTTGAAGCTCACCTGTCGGAGGCGACACGGCCCGAGCATGGCCGGAGCGGGCAGGAGTGCCTGCAGCTGCTCTCGCACTGCACGGCGCGGCCCCAGGGAGCGCAGCAGCCACTGGACGCCTTCCAGCGTGGCCTGCTCGGACAGCGCATCGGCGAGGTTCAAGGACAACGGCCTCCGTCGGGCTCTCCCTGGACGCGCCGCCCCGATCGCGGCTCCTCAGCGAGGAATGGCAACGGGTCGTCCTCCCCTGACCCACGAGCCTGACGCCCCGAGGGTCACTTGAAGCTTCCTCACCACGGCCTCCGCGCGGCCGATCAGCCGCTCGGTTCGGGAGGCCGCGTGCCGCTCGAACAGCCGCGCGCGGAGAACGGTCATGTGGACCAACTCAACTGCTTCCCAGAGACGGGCGCGGAGCAGGCGGTCCGGGCCGGGCGCGTACCCGGCGAGGAACTCCGCCTGCGCCTGCTCGAGGCCCGCCTGGTCGTAGGCGCTGAACCACCAGCGCAGATCGGCCAGGAGCCTCCCCAAGTCGAATGCCGGGTCGGCGAAGGCGCAGCGGTCGAAATCGATCAGCGTGAGCGAGCCAGGGGCGGCCAACAGGTGTTCGCATTTGAAATCGCGGTGCGCGAAGGTTGGCGGCTCCTGGGGAAGCCGCGCGTGCAGCTCCCGGGCGCGCTCGAGGACCGCCCCGATCGCCGTGCCCACCAGGGGCAGCAGCGCGGGAACGTGCGCGATCTCCCGCTCGACCTCCCGCAGCTCCGCCGCAAAGTCCAGGATCCTCAGCGGGCCGGCCGCCGCCGGGGGCAGCTGGTGCAGGGCCTGGAGCGCCGCGCCGGCGCGCCCGAGGCACCGCCCCACGCCCCGACCGGGACGGCGCAGGCGTTCGTAGAGCGGCGCGCCGGACACGCGCGGGTAGAGGACCACCAAGTCCTCGGCCACGTACGCCAGCGGCCGCACAGAGGTCACGCGCTGTCCGTGCTGTGCCAGCCAGTCGGCCACCTGGGTGGCCACCCGGAAGACCTGCCCGCCCTTCTCGCTGTGGTAGAGCTTGGCGAAGATGGTCCGGCCCTCGGGGGCGTCGAGCGGGTCGTAGCGGAGCACGTGGCGCTTGCCAGGGCGGTAGCGAATCGAGGTGACCGTGTACCGGCGGGCCAGGGCCTGATCCGGCCCGGCCGCCCTCGCCGCGTAGGCGCCCGCGACCACCTGGCGCACGTAGCGCGGATCGGACAAGCGTACGAGCTGCGGGATGCGCGCGTCCAGCGGCGAGACTTGGACACGCATGCCCCAGGCGGGGACATCGGCGCCGAGCTGCCGGAACGGGGCGGCCACGCCGTGGCGGGCCGCCGCCTCCTCGATCGCGGCCAGATCAGCCATCCCGCGCGGAGGATCGGCGTCTCCATCCGATCCCCAGGTGACCGCGACTGACCGAGCGCAATAGCTCTGGGTGCCCTCGAGGTGGATCAGCGCGTCGTAGTAGCCCGTGAGCCTGCGGCCGGGCCCGACCCTCGCGTAGCCCAGCCGACAGGGCCCCAACATGTCCGGGGCGGGCAGCAGGGCGCCGAGCTCGCGCCGCAGCGCCCGGCGCGGCGGCCCTCCGTGCAGGAGCCACCGGACGCTTTCCAGCTTGGCGCGCCACGACAGCGCATCGGCGACGTTCACGGTCGACGTTCTCCCGCGCGGCTCACTCGGCGGCCCCCCGGACGCGGCTCCTCGCCCCGACATGGCCACCGGCCGGTGCGGGACCTGACCCGAGGTGCCAGTCCGGCGAATCGTCTCCGGAACGTGATGCCGGTGCGCACCGTGTCCCTCCCCGTTGGAACAGCGCCAGCAGTTGCGCCGCGCTCTGCTCGCGCGCGAACCGCGCCTCGATTTTGGCCCGGGCCGCCCGGGCCAGGCGTTCACCGGCTTCTGGCTCGGTGAGAAGCCTGTCGAGGGCGTCGGCCAGCAGCGGAGGGTTGCCCGGAGGGACCAACAGGCCGTCGCGCTCGGATTCGATCAGCTCTGGAATGCCCGACACCGGCGTCGAGACGACGGGGACCCCGCTCGCCATCGCCTCCAGCAACACGTTGGGGATCCCGTCGCGATCGCCGTCAGCCATGATCACACACGGGAGCACGAACACGCTCGCCCGCTGATAGGCATGACGGACCCGGTCATGCGTTTGCGTGCCGAGGAGCTGGACTCGGTCACCCAAACCGAGCTCCTTGACCTGGGCCTCCAGGGCCTGCCGCAACGGGCCGTCGCCGAGGATCTCGACCCGGAAGCACCGGCCACGTCGGCGAAGAATGTCGGCGGCCGCGATCAAGTCGCGCAGCCCCTTCTTCTCGACCAGCCTCGCCACGGACAGGAGGATCGGGAGCCCCGGAGCGGGCACCCGCGGCCACGGGAACGTGAATTGGGAGAGATCGAGGCCATGATAGACACAATGCAGTTTGCCATTGGCGGCGGGGCCGATCTGGCGTGCGAGATGCCGCCGGTTATACTCCGTGCAGGTGATCACGGCCTGAGCCCGCTCGGCCTGGGCGCGAAGAAGCTCTGCCGGCGTCTCGACGTAAATGTCCCGGGCGTGCGCCGTGAAGGTATACGGAATGCCGGTCATTCGGTGGGTCAGCATCGCCGTCAGCGCGGGGGCGTGGGCGAAGTGGGCGTGAAGATGCGCCACCGGTTCGCGCAACAGGTCCCCCGCCAGGTAGCCCGCCTGGAGGAAGCTTCGGAGGATCGCCCGCCGCCGAAAACGCAGGGCGTAGAGAAGGGTTCGACAGTACCGGCCGGGGTGCCGGCACAGCACGCGCATGTTGGCGTACGCGGCCGCCTTCCGGTGTCGTGGGAGCGAGAGATAGCACACGCGGGCCGCCACCTGCGCGACCGTGGGATGGACCGGCTCGCCGTCCGGGTCCTTGACCGAAAAAATGCGCACAGACGCGCCCGATCGCTCGACGGCGAGGACCTCATTGAGAATAAATGTCGCCGAGAGCCGCGGCCAGGTGCTGACAAGGTAGCCGATCGTCGGGCGCTGCGGAGTCTCGGCCTTCATCTGGGGCCCCTCACCACGTCCGTGTCACACTAACCGCCGAGCTTCGTTCAGAAGCTCAGGCAGGATTCGCGTCCACGCCGGCGGCCGCTGGACAAGCGCGACGAACCGGCCCAACTTGAAATAGGCGATGGCCGTATACAGGCGCAGCCGCTCCTCGGAACATTCCCCACCGCCCGCTTCGTACCGAGCCAGGAATCTCTGAGCCAGCCCGTCGAAATGCTTCAGCGCGCCAGCCTCGGTCAAGCCGAGGAAGCGGAGATGAGCGACGAAGTGGGCCACGTCGAACAGCGGGTCGTACTGGCAAAACTCATCGAAATCCAAGCCGGTGAACTGAGTGCCGCGAACCACCAGATGCTCCGGAGAGAAGTCGCGGTGGGTCGGACCGGGGGCCCAGCCGGAGAGTTCCCGTCCGCGCTCCTCAAAGCGACCGAGGAGATCATCCAAGAGGCGCTCGCCTTCTGGATAGATGGCGGTGAGAAGCTCCTTCCATCCCGCGAGGGTCCGCAAATGGCCAAGGAACGAATACCGACGCCCGGTGCCGACTCCACACTGATGGAGGGCGAGCAGCCACTCGGCAGCTCCCTCAATTTCCGGCGAGGCATCGGGGCGAGCCAGCACAACCGCGCTGAGCACCTCGCCTTCCGCCCACGTCAGGAGGAGGAGGCGATGCGCTGGCTCCCAGGCCAGAGGCTCCGGCACGGCGAAGCGCCCAGCGCCCAATCCATGCCGTGTGAGTTCCCCTAGGGTCTCGTAGACCGTCGCGCCCTGGTCATCCCGGTAGAACTTGCCCAGCACTCGTCGGCGCGCGGCGGGGAGACCGTTGTTGCCCCCGATTTCCAGCTCCAGCTCAACGCTGCACCGCTTCCCGGGCGCCAGACGGCGGAGGGAGGCGCGGCTGTCGCGCACGTGCGTATCGGGGCCGAGCCAAGGCGCCAACGCGCGCGACAACGTCGCCGTCAACTCCGCGGGTCGACACAGCAGGGCGAGGCCCGGTAAGGTAGGGTCGAAGGGAAGCGCGGACGCGTCCAGCGGTACTCCCTCCATGCCGGTCACCGGCGTTGTTCGATTCACCATGACCGCGACTGATCTTCTCTCCATGGGCCCGATGCCGCGCTACCGAAACGAAGTTCATACGGCTCGACGTCACGGCCGCCTCCGCCTCGCCGTTCCCCGGGCGCTCCGCGCTCCCACGACGCAGCTGGTCGAAGCCGAGCGATAGCGTGGCCGTGAGCGTGACGTCCCTCATCTGGGCCGGCCTCAGAGAGCTGCACTCTCAGGCGGCCTGCGCGCGGCGACGGAACGGGCCGCGCCGCCAGCTCGAGGGCACGCGGGTCCGTTTCATGCCCGGTCGCTGAGACGTACGGACGAGACGCCCTCTTCATCGGTTAGTCGATAACTCCCCGGTTTGTGTTGCCTCGCCCACCTGTAGAGCCACGCCATCCGTTTGGGGGGCAGGTCCTCGCCGTGACGGTAGGACCGCGCCTCCTCGATAGCCTTCCCCATGGGCCAACCATCGATGGAATACCTGGCGAGCGCCGCCATCATTCCCGTGCGGTCCCGGCCCGAGTTGCAGTGCATGTGCACGGGCGCGTTCTGGGGATCCTGGATGAAGCGGAGAAACGCCTCGGCCTGATCTGCGCGCGGCGGGTCCGCGGGCGGGTTGCCAGAGATGGGGAGCCGTAAAACGCGCTCGAAGCCATAGCTGCCATAGTCCGTGTCATTTTGCATGCGGAAGGTGACAATGCTCCTCACTCCCTGGTCGCGCAACCACTGCCAGGCTAGGTCGTCTTTGGGGATCCCCGAGCGCGTAAGCCGCCTCTCCCAGACCACTCCCCAATGTCGCAGGGGAGGACCGGCGCTCGGTTCGCCACGGGTCCGCGATGACTGCCGCGAGGCAGCAGGCATGGCGGTTGGCGCGGTGCGGTGGGTGAGCCAGTCGGCACGAACACTGGCTCCGCGTCGGGGACTGTCGTAGACACGTCGGGATCCGGAGATCGTGGCACGCGATCCGAAACCAGGAACATCCTGACCGCCTGCGTTCGGCGTCCCCACGGCCGCGGCGTCCGGAAGAAGGGCCGGGGGCGTGCCGACAGCTTCGGGTCGTCCGTCCGCTGAACTCTTGGCGAGCGTGCGTGGGCGGTCACCGAATTCCTCTTCCAGCGCTGACACCTCGGCGGCGCAGAAGGGCAATACGACGAAGGTTGCAACGGCCAACAGAAACCGCTTCATCGCCAGGCTCCCGTTGGCGCTGATTGGGTGCTCCGGGCTGGCCCCTGCAATCGTCGGTCGACCTCTTCTCCCTCGACCGCGAGGACCGAGCCGGCCCGCGGTACGGTCGGGAGGCGATGGGCGATGGCCATTGCCGTGCGCCAGACGATGGAGCGCGCCGGTCCGTCCGTCACGAGCGGCATCTTCAGTCTGCTCCTTGGACGAGGATACGAAGGCCCTCGTCTAGCATCGCCGCAATTTTTGCGACGTCGCGAGTCTGGCGACGGGCGAGGTATTCACCGAATTGGAGGCAGATGGCGGCCTGATAGAAGGCCAAGTTGGCCACGCCCTCCGGTCCACGAGCGGCCACATACGTGCGCTGAAACACGTCGCCGGGACCATCCAACGCACGAAGTGAGCCGAGTCGCCCTCGCGCCAGGCGCCTGAGCTGGATGGTGAAGCGGGCGACGTCGCGGCCAGGGTCGGCGACATCATACCGGTCCCAATCGAATGCGATGGTGTGACCCGTGCCCCCATTCAAGGGCCCGTCCTGGGCCAGGAAGATCTGGGCGTAGCCATAACTGCCGTGGCCCGCGCACGTTTCAACCCGGCGCAGCTGCGAGGCGGCAACGTCGAGCCGGCCGAAGAGGCGGGCCGCCTTGTCGCCTGCCGGCGCGGCCACCTCGGCGATATGGCGTGACCATCGCTTGAGCGTCGCGAGATGCGTGCTGATTTCCAGCACGGGTCCCACCCTGGGCGCGATCGCGTGGAACCGTGCCAGCCATCGCGCGCACCGTTCGGCGGCGATGGCGCGCTCGCGCTCGCTGCCCTCCAGAAAAACCTCCTTGGCCCGACTCCCGTCAACTTTCCCCTGGAGCAGGAGCCGGAGCGCTGGCAGGTATCCGTAGGGGCGCGGAATCGAAAACTCCTGGTCCTCGTGAAAACCCGCCCTCCAGATTCGCTCCATCGCCTCATAGACGTCCGACCGGTCGACGGCATGGACCTTGCCTATCAGGGCGTAGCATCCTCTCGTCGTGCCCAGGGTGATTTCAAACGTGCACCGGAGCCCGGGGTGGTGCTTGAGAACCTGGAGTCGAACGCTTCGAATCGCCCCCCACTCGGCGGGCACGACCTCGGGAAGGTACTTCCTCAACACGACCGGGTCGAACGCCTTCGCGAGCGTCGGGATGCCCGGGTCGTCGACCAGGCCTGATGCGGACCCGTTGAGCACTGACATGGCCCTCTACTCTCCGGCCTCCGCGAGATCCACCGCATCCTCCGTCCACCCGATCACCGCTCGCGCCCACTTCGCCTCGGCGCAAAGAAGGGCCTCAACGTCATCCCCTTGCGTGGGCCACGAGCGTGCGCGATGCGCGGAGTGCTCGGGCCGCTCCCCGCTCGATCGACCGGGTGGTCGGGCGGAGGGAAGGGGCGCGGGACACCGCGCGGGCCATCGCGAATGGATCCCACGAGGGTTCGCGAGAATTTGGACCACGGGCCCCCGGTGCGCCAGGGGGAGTGTCTTCAGGGCGAACGGCCGCGACCACCGCTCCCACGTGCCGATCCCGTATCCGAGTGACGGCCCCGATTCAGACGGAAGTGGCATACGCTCGTTCCCGCACAAGCTCTAGGAGGCGATCGGCGGCCTGCCGCCCTCCATCCATCGGAAGTGCTTCGCCACCGACCGGGTAATCGTTCCGGGCCAAGTCCGCCACCAGCCGCTCCGCCAGCGTCTCCGGCGAAAGGTCATCGGGATCGAGCACGTCGATGAGGCGCCTCTGCGCGAAGAGCCCGGCTCTCGTCCTTTGCTCCGCACTGGGTCCGCTGCGCGGCACGACGAGGGCCTTCTTCCTCAGGTACAGCACCTCGGACAAGGTGTTGTACCCAGCCATGCAGACGACCAGGTCGGCGGCGGCGATGTGGCTCCGACTGTCCTCAACGTAGGGGACGACCCGAACGGGCAGACCTCGTGTCTTGGCCTCCAACTCCAGCAGAAGTCCGGGCGGGGCGTTCACCCCCACTGCCATGAGCGTCGCGAAATCGACTTTGGAACCCAGACTGCGGACGGCTTGCACGTACGTGCGCATGAGCAACCGGCCGTCACCGCCTCCCCCCGCCGATACGAAGACGTAGGGACGCTTCGGACGCCGAAGAGCCTGCCGGGTCTCGTTGGCCCGCCTGACCGGATCTTGCTTGACCACGTAGCCGCAGTAGTGCGTGCCCAGAGCCGGAACGGGTAACCGGTATGTGGAACACGTGCCAAACAGCTCTTCGCTGCCGTAGATCAGGACCCGGTCGTAATAGCGACGCAGAGCGTCGTAAGCCCCTTCGGTTTCCCAGACCCGCTGAATCACCTCTGGCGCATCCAGGATGTCCCGGAGACCGAGCACCATGACGCACGTCGGGTGCGCGCGCCTGAGCGCTTCGAGCGCCGGGATCAATTCACCTTGGGCACCCCCTGGCATGTGATCGACCAGCAGGACGTCGGGCCGGAAATTCTTGAGCCCGTTGCACAAGAGGTCGGCGCGCAATCGGATGAGCTCTCGGTCATCCATCCGGAGAGACGTCGCTTCCCAACACCCCGCGCTGACCTTGCGGATTGACGGAAGCTTGACGTGATCCATGCGGTCCGGCAGTTTGAAGAAGGGGGCGACAGGCGAATCCGCGAACAGCAGAACATTGCTGTCCTTCTTCGCCTCGAGAAACGTCCCGCCGATGACGATGTTTCTCCGCAGGTGGCCCAGACCTAGACTGTCTTGCGAGTAGATTGACAGGCGGCAATCCGCAGTCATATCGCGCTTTTCCTTCCCCGATCGGGCCTTGGGCCGAGAGGACTACGAATCTTCGCTCCGCCGTCTCGCCTTATGGCGCGTTGTTAAACGCATTGGAGGCGAGCGTAATATTACGGGAGGGTTACGCCAGCCGGTCAATCCTTGAATCACGGCGCGGAAATCTCTCTAGTCCAGGAAATTCCGGAAAATCAAAACACGGCCCAACCTATGGGTCCGAGTGGGGGAGGTGAGGTCATAGGGTGTGGAAATGTCCTTGAATCGCGGCGCGGAAATCTCTCTCGGTTCCGGAAATTCCGGAATCCAGAACACGGCCTACCCTGGAGGTGGATGAGCTCCCGCATGCTTCCTTCCTCTGCGCGAGGAAGTAGATCCCGACCCCGCAAGGCTCCCGGCACGTCCGGCGCAATCGCCGAGCGTTCGAGTCGCTCACGCCGCCACCGGCTGTGAGACAGCTCACCGGGAGGAAGAGGGGCCGCGGGTGCCCCCGCCGTCCGGCGCGGCGCGTCAGTCGTAGTATTCCGCGCCGAGGTGGGTGATCAAGTCTTCGCCTTGCAGCCAGCGCAACGTGTTCTTCAGCTTCATCAACTGGATGAACAGATCGTGCTCGGGATAGAGCTCCGGCGCGCACATCGGCGACTTGAAATAGAAGCTCAGCCACTCCTGGATGCCGCGCAGCCCGGCGCGCTGTGCCAGGTCGAGGAAGAGCACCAGGTCGAGCACAATCGGCGCCGCCAGGATCGAATCGCGACAGAGGAAGTCCACCTTGATCTGCATGGGGTAGCCGAGCCAGCCGAAGATATCGATGTTGTCCCAGCCCTCTTTGTTGTCGCCACGCGGCGGGTAGTAGTTGATGCGCACCTTGTGGCACAGCTTGCCGTACAGCTGCGGGTAGAGCTGAGGCTGGAGAATGTACTCCAGCGCGCCGAGCTTGGACTCCTCCTTGGTTCTGAACGATCCGGGATCGTCGAGGACTTCACCGTCGCGGTTACCGAGGATGTTGGTCGAGAACCACCCCCTCAGCCCGAGCAGCCGCGCTTTGAAGCCGGGGGCCAGGATGGTCTTCAGAAGCGTCTGGCCGGTCTTGAAGTCTTTGCCGCAGATAGGCACGTCGTGCTCACGGGCGAGCTCCTGCAGCGCGGGGATATCCACCGTGAGGTTGGGCGCGCCGTTGGCGAACGGCACCCCGCTGGTGATCGCGGCCCAGGCGTAGAGCATCGAGGGAGCGATCGCGGGATCGTTCATCTTCATCGCCTTCTCGAACCTTGCCGGGTCGGCGTGCACCTCGGTCGGGGTCAGAAAGACCTCGGTCGAGCCGCACCAGACCATCACCAGCCGCTGCGCCCCGCTCTCCTTCTTGAACTGCCGGATGTCGTCCTTGATCGCCTCGGCCAAGTCGAACTTCGTCTGGGCTGTCTTCACGTGCGTCCCGTCGAGCCGTTTCACGTACGCGCGATCGAAGGCCGCCTTCATCGGCCAGATGCCGCTGAGCAGGCCCTTCACCTCCTCCAAGTGAGGGGACGCGAGCACGCCGGCCTTGCTGGCGGCTTCGTAGGCGGAGTCGGGGAAGATGTCCCACCCACCGAAGACGAGGTTATCGAGTGTCTCGAGCGGGATGAATTGCCGGATCAGCGGCGAGCGGCCCTCGGTGCGCTTCCCGAGCCGAATCGTGCCGATCTGGGTCAGCGAGCCGACTGCAGGCGCCAGGCCCTTGCGGACGAGTTCCACCCCGGCCATAAAGGTTGTGCTGACCGCTCCCAGGCCGGGCGTGAGAACACCCAGCGTTCCTTTCGGCGGTGTGATGGCGGTGGGCCGGCGCATCCCACGGTGCGCGTCCTCCGGAGTCGCAAGCATATTCAGGACCCTCCTCTTCCGTCATGGTCGTCGGCGATGCACGGACTCTCCCCCGATTCCCCTCGGGCCTGGAGGTGACCGCTCGCCACGTCCGATCCTATTCAGAGCCGGGCGCATCGATCGGATCAGAGTTGCACCGCTGTTCAGGCGGATAGAATCCTGACAAGACAGCGGCCGCGACGGACAGCCTAGAGCGAGCCCGACCGACTCCGGCGCCATGAGGATCCGCCAGGCGGCCCAACCGCGCGAGGGCGTGATCGCCTCCACCAGGAACTGGGGAGGAATGCAGCGCTGGGTGCCGACGGCCATCCGCAACCCGATCTCCCACGTCCACGTGCGGAGACTGTCGGCGCTGGGACCGGGAGCCCGCAATGCGGCGAATCATGCATTCGAGGGGGGGAAAGTACTGGTCGAGCGTCGGTCGGTGGCGGCGGGCGGGGGTGGGGCCCGGGGGTGGGCGGCCTTGAGGGGCAGCCACCGCCCGCCGCACCTAGGCCTCGCCCCGCCAGGGGCCCGCGATCTGGAGCCCGGCCGGGAGGCCGTCCCGGGTGAACCCGTAGGGCACCGTGATCGCGGGCACGCCCCACGGCGGTGAAGCAATAGGCGGGCAGCAGCTACTCGATATTGCTCGTCATGGGCTTGCCGGCGACGTCGGCGGGAAGGGGGAGCTCGACCGGGAAGGGCGGGATCGCCGTCGTCGGCGCGATGATGAGGTCCCACCGCGCGGAGAACTCCCGCACCCGGTGCCAGAGCGCGGTGCGCAGCCGCTCGCAGCGAGCCACGTCACCGGCGCGGGCGCGGCGGCAGTTCCCGCCGCGCCGCTCACCCGAGTGGGGGCGAGTGCGGGCGCGATTCGGAGCCGCGCCGAGTCGAACACGATCGTCAGCGCTTGCCCGAGGATACGATGCGGAAGCTGTCGGTGAACGTGCCGCCCGACGTTCCGACGTATTGGGCCGAAAGACGCTCCCTCGTGACGACGTATTTGACGAAGCCGTACGTCGGGTTGGCGCCGCCGCCCATCCAGCGGGCGAAGTACCCCGCCTCCGGATCCCGCGTATCGATCTCGTGGAACGATTCCCCGAACGTGCCGGCGATGACGAGGACGGCTCCCGCGCCCTTCGTATAGGTACCGTCGGATCCATCACCGACGACGCAGGAGCTGACGAAGGAGTTTTGGAGGGCGCAGGTCAGTTGCTTGCTCCGTTGGTAGGTGTGGTCATGCCCCTCCAGGATCAGGTCGACGCGCTTTGAGATCAAGAGATTCAGGAGATCGACGCCGATCTCGCACTTCTTCTCGCCCATCGTGATGCACACTTTGTGCATACCCACGACGACCCAGGGAATCCCTGCGGCTCGGGCTTCATCGATGCGCCGGGTCAGCCACGCGTAGTGCGGGTTCCCCTCCACATACCGATAGGACTGACCGCCGAGCGTCAGGTCGGGCGCGATCATGATGACCCGGAGCAGGGTGCCGTAGTCGAAGTAATACTCGGCCCCGTATCGCCCGTGCGCGCCCATGCGATCCGGCAGACAGGCGGCAAAATTGTCGATGAAGCCGTCCGAGCCGGCATCGTGGTTTCCCGCGACGAGCTCGAAGGGGTAGCGGGCGCCGACGCTGTCTCTGACCCGAGCGCACCACGCCGGCTCGGTGCGAGCGGATCCGTAGCTCAGATCCCCGAGGGCCAAATAGAACGTCGCCCCTGAGGCGGCCAGCGCGCGGAGGCTGGCGGTCGTCGCCGCCCCCGACCCGTGGTCTCCGGCGGCCGCGAATGTCACCGACGTGGGGTCGGCGTGCCCGCGCGTCACGGCGGAGCATAGCGCACTGGCGACGAACAAGGCGCCCAGCACGACACCGCCCAGCCGTCTTCTGCCCGCACCTGCGGCGCCGTCGACGATCCGCCCCCGCGGAGCGGAACGCGGCCGATCGGAGTGAACCGCGTGCGTATCGTGAATGGTGCCAGGGTCCGTCATCAGGCCCTCCTGAACGGGAGCGCTGTATCGGCGAGGAGTATGCCGCACCTCCTTCGCCGCTCGCGTCCTTCGCCGAACACGGTTAGGTAGTGCGCTCGAAAATGCAGCGCGACCAACAGTTGTCGGTACGTCGCTTTCGAGAAGTCTCTGCTGTACCAGATGAGAGAGTCCCCGGCAGAGCCGTTGCGCCGGACGGGATCCTCGCGGAAGGCCGGAAGGAGCTTGCCAGTGGGAGCGGATGTCTCCTCGCGCGTCACGATCCCGCAACAATTGTCCGCGCCCAGGACCGCGTCCATGACGCTCCGCACGCCAGACGGCCTGGCCTCGCCGAGTCGAACGAAGACGCTTCCAGACTCGTGCAACAGGTCACGGCACCGGCTGAGGCGGTCCCGGAGATACCCGAGGGAGGAGTCAGCCACGTCTGCCGGGTCGTCCGACGCCTCGCTCGCAGGCGGGTCCACGTAGAGCATCTCGACCTTACCCGCCATGCGGGTGCACTCCAAGAAGGAATCCATGACGATGCGCGAGTCCCCGACGATGAGCCGATCGGTCCAGTCCATACCGAGGTCGTAGCAGTGCACTCGCTGGACCAACGAGAGCCGGGGCCCCACGCGGCGCGTGCCCATTCTTCCTGCCACCTTCGCGTGGAGGACCGCCAGGAGGGCCTCCGTGGAGACCCGTTCGGGGACATAGAGCATTTCCAGCCGGTTCTCGCTGGGCGGCGTCGACACGATGTTCATCGTCCTCGCGGCTCCCTGTGTCAGGGTCGAAACACTACCCTCTAGCCATTAGGCGGTCGGCCGACGAGATGGTTACAAGGAAATGTCGCTGCCGGTCCGGCCGGCGGTTCTACGCGGTCCCGCCGGCCGCGCCGAACCTCCTGCTTGAGGCGCCGGCCCGGATTTCCACCCGAAACCGGGTCCCCGTGGTGGGATCGACGCCTGGGCCTCGAAACGACCCAGGTCCCGAAAAAGCTGGGGCCAGGTCCTGTCGGGCCTTTACGTGCAACGACACACCGTCCCTGCCCACTCGGACTGGACCGTCCGCCTCCTGACCGGACCATCGCTCGGACCCGGCCCGGAAAACCACCTTGGGCCATCGGTTAACCGGCGCCCGATGTCGACGCGAAGGGCGTTCGCCTTGCGGAGGAAGGCGTCGTTCACCGCCTGGGGTTGAGACCCGCGAACTGCACCCGCCGGGTGAACCTCGCCGGCATATCCGCCGCCGTGAGCGATCTTCACCTCACGAGTTCGGCAGGCTTGCGGCGATCTCCGGCATCGTTCCGGCGTGGACGATCTTCGCGCCGTCCGGACCGGAGCTGCTCGCGGAGCTGCTGGGCCCCCTCCTCCGCGGAAGCTCCGCGCTTGAGCTCGCGAGCAAGGCCCTCGCGGAGCCGGTTGAGGTCGCGCCGGCCCAGACCCTGGGAGATACCCTCCGCGACCGTCTCGGTGGCGTCCGGGGGGGAGAGGCCCATCGAGACGAGGTCGGCGGCGATCTCGACCCCCTCATCGAGAAGGGACATGGTTCCCGCTCGGGGAGCGGCGCCGGCCACCTTCCGGGAGAGCTTCGCCACCTCGCTCGGGGGCACGCCTTGCCCGAGCGCCTCCGCGACCGCCTCGATCGCCTTCTCGCGCTGTCGCGCTTTCGCGACCCGTACACCCTCCCGCTCCGCCTGACGGATCAGATCGCGTGCGGTCGCGAGCTCGCTCGACATCCGTGAGGCCGCATTCACGATGCGCTCGGGAGGGACTCGCTTGGCGAGGCCCTCTTTCACCTTGTCCAGCACCCGTCCGACCGGGAGATCCTGCCGCTTCGCCTCGGTCACTACCTCGAGGAGACGGGTCAGTTCCCCGGCCGGGACGCCGCGGTCGACGCCTCGCTGCACGAGCTCTGCGACCTCGCCTTCCGCAAGTCCGAGGTGTACGGCTTCGAGCGCCTTGTGCCGAACGAGTGCCTTCGCCTCGGACGAGAGATCAGCAGTCTCGAGGGTGCGCGCGAGTTCTCCCTGGTTCGCCGTCTCCTGGGCGATCGCCACGCCGTTGAGCGCAAGTCCCGCGACAAGGGCCGTCAGCATAACCCGAGGCGCACGCTTACGTGCCGTCATCGACTTGTTCCGTCTCGTTGATGGTCACGACGGCGTTCTTGTTTCCGAAGCCGTCATCGCGATGGTCTTCTGCCGTGGGGTCCGTGACCCACTTGGTGCCGTCGATGACGAACATGTAGGCGTAGCGGCCCGGCTTCAAGGGGAGCGCTCCTGAAAAGTATCCCTGCCCGGTCGTGTCGGAGAGGAGGATCTCGTCGCTCCTCCAGCCGTTGAAGTCGCCGACTAGGGAGACCCGCTCGGCGCCAGGAGCGTGCAGCGTGAAACGAACGACGGCTGCGGGCTGACGCCCGGTGAGGATTGCACGTGGGCCGCTGAGCGCTCTCCACGCGAGCGGCGTCACGGCGAGCACGAGGATCACCGCCAGGGCTGAGGCCAGATTCCATCGCAGGGCTCGGGGGGCCCAGAGGCTGTCCCATACCTTGGCCCACTGTGGGGACCTCGGCTCGGGAAGACCGGCGAGAACCTCCTCCGTGAAGGAGGGGGAGAGCGGGAGACGCCGTACGCCTTGCAGCAGGACAGCCGTGGTCTGGTGCGCCATGAGCGTCCGGCGATTCTCCGCCTGAGCGAGAAGCGCGGTGAATTCCCGCTCCTCTTCCGGCGCGAGTTCCCCGGCCAGATGTCCCTCGAGCAACTCCTCAAATCGCGTCATCGCGGAACCCCTCACGCTCCAGAAGCCTCCGGAGCATCTCCCGGCCCCGAAAGGTTCGCACCTTGGCCGCCCCAGCGGCGATGCCTAAGAGGCTCCCGACCTCCCTGAACTCCATCCCTTCGATATGACGCAGAACGACCGCCTCGCGGTACTTGAGCGGGAGCCGCGCAAGTGCCCGGTGGAGAACCTCCTCCCGTTCGCGTCGTTCGAGGGCGGCCGCTGGGGTCTCCCCCTCATCCACGGATTCGGAAAGGGGAGGTTCCCCGTCCGGCCCGTCGGGCATCAAGACCTCTCGGCGCGCCCTCCGGAGCAAGTCCCGACATCGGTTGATCGCAATGCGACACACCCAAGTGGAGAACCGCGACTCTCCTCGGAAGTCCCTGAGGGACAGGTATCCTTTGACAAAGGCATCCTGAGCAATATCCTCGGCTCTGGCGGCATCGCCGATCATTCGGTACACGAGGTCATGCACCAGCTCCTTGTACCGCTCGACCAGGAGGGTGTAGGCCTTCCGGTCACCGGCCAGACACTGCGCGATGATCCTGTTCTCGTCGGCGTGATCGGAACCTAGCCCGAGCTCTGTCGGCACATTGCCTCCACGTCCCCCGACGGTTCGACGGTCGAGAGGCCCTCTTCGTTACACGGAGGAGCGGCCAGCCGGCGAGCGGGGAAGGCTGCGCCCCGGAAGTACGCGAGAGGTCGTTCGGACGGGCTCCCGGACGCGCCGGTCCAAGTTCAGGCAACTTATTGATTTCAGAATTCTTCTTGGTTCCGAGCCCGCAAAGGTCGCAGGCTCTCATGTGCAATGTCCGTAGACCGGCGCTGTGACCCGCGTCGGTGCCAGGCGGCGTGTTTGCCAGCCAGCGGGCAGCGCGAACGGCAGCGGCGGCGCCGGACGGCCCCCGCGGCAGCGCGCGCCGACTACATCCGGTCGGTGAGGAAGCGGTGCACCGTTGTCGTTCGGTAGGTGTCGCCCGGACGGAGCACCGTCGACGGGAACGCGGGCTTGTTGGGCGAGTCCGGGAAGTGCTGCGTCTCCAGGCAGAGCCCGTCACTCTGCCGGTAGGCCTTTCCGCTGGAGCCGAGCAGCGTGCCGTCGAGGCCGTTACCCGCGTAGAACTGGACGCCGGGCTCGGTCGTGGAGAGCTCCATGACGCGGCCGGTCTTCGGGTCGTGCAGGCGGGCGGCCGGCGCCGGCGAGCGGGCGGGGGACGTGTTCAGCACCCAGTTATGGTCGTAGCCGCGGCCATAGACGAGCTGGGGATGACCATCGCGGATGCACTCGCCGACTCGGCGCGGCGCGCGGAAGTCGAACGGCGTGCCGGCCACGGCCGCCAGCTCGCCGGTCGGGACCAGCGTCTCGTCGACCGGCGTGAACCGGTCGGCGTTGATCGTCAGTAGGTGGTCGAGCGCGCTGCCTGAGCCGCTGCCCGCCAGGTTGAAATACGAGTGGTTGGTCAGGTTCACGACCGTCGGCTTGTCCGTGGTCGCCGCGTAATCGATGCGCAGCTCGTTCGCGTCCGTCAGCGTGTAGACCACCGCGACGTTGAGGGTCCCGGGATAGCCTTCTTCGCCGTCCGGGCTCACGTACCCGAGCTCGATCGCGACTCCGTGAGCGGCGGCCACCGGCCTCGCGGTCCAGACCCGTTTATCGAGCCCCTGGCGGCCGCCGTGCAGCGAGTTCGGGCCGTTGTTCGCGGCGAGGGCGTACTCCTTCCCGTCGAGCGCGAACCGGGCCTTGGCGATGCGGTTCGCGTAGCGGCCGGTGATGGCGCCGAAAAACGGATTCTTGGTCAGGTAGTCGTCGAGCCGGCTGAAGCCGAGGACGACGTTGTCGAGCGCGCCGTCGCGGTCCGGCACCGTAATCGAGGTGATGATACCGCCGTACGTGAGAATCCCGACTTCCATCCGGCGCGCGTTGACCAGCACATACTGGTCGACGCGAGTCCCGTCGAGCGTCTTGCCGTACGGGCGCGTGTCGACGGTACCGGCGGAAGCGGTCATCGTCCGCGTCAGACCGAGGATCGGTCGATCAGAATTCCTGGCGCAGGCCTACGGCGTTCGGTCCGGGCGGCTCGCCCGCGAGCCGCCCGACGGTCTCCCGCGCTTCCGGTGTCATGTACACCGTATCGACCTCGAGTCGACCCAACGCCCGCGCGAGGACCTCGACGCGTGTCGAGGCCGGGGCATGCTGGTCGATCAAGATGAGGGCGCGTCCGCCGAGCGTGCAGAGCCCACCGCCGCTGGCCGCCGCGATCGAGAACGCCTCGAGCCGGACTTCTGCGCCGAGCTTGGCGGCCACCCCGACGAGTTCGTCGAAGAGACGGCTCCGGTCCGTCGTTGGCTGCTGTCGACCGAGCCCGTGGAGATGAGGCGAGCCCGACCGCTGGGGTGCCGTCACGTGCGGTCAGAGCTCTTCGACGCGCCGCGCGTCGGCGCGGTAGCGCGGCGGGACCGTGTCCTGCTGGTCGGTCCAGTGCGTGACTCCGGCGGCGTCGGTCCAGTGGAACACCTTCCTTGCGGACGACCTGCCGGGGGCGGGCTCCGGCGGCGCGAGGGTCGGCGGAGCGGGCGGCGCCGGCGGGGGCGGCGGCGGCTTGGGAACCCAGACCCAGACGTACGGCGCCGACACTCCGTCACCACGCAGCTCGTACCAGCCGTGCGGATACTCGATTACCGACGGAATCGCCGGGGGCGGCGGCGCCGGCGGGGGCACGGCGGCTGCGGCGGCGGACGGATACGCCATCGTGGGTTGGTAGGGCTGATAGACGGCGGGTGGCTCGGCGTAGACCACCGCGGGCGGCGGCACCACCACGACGGGAAAGAAGGGGCCCGGGACGAAGAAGGGGCGGGGGAAGAAGCGGTGGTGGTGGAAGAAGGTCCCCGGAGCCCGGGGCCCGACGAAGCCTCCCACGCCCCCATGGCGGTGCAGACCGCGACCGGCGTGAGCCACGTTCGGCAGGGCGAGGCCCATCATTAGGCCCAGCCCCACGAGCCGCACGGTCAGCGCCCTTCTCATCTCGATGAAACGCCCCTGTCGAGCGTTCCAATCATACGCCGGTCGGGGAGGGGGTGCCACGGAGATACGCGCCGCGTGTACCGCGCCGCGTATCTCCGTCGAGTCTCGCGAGCTCTTGTCGCGCTACTTCAGATCAGCCGCCGGGGCGACCGAGAAGTTCGTCGTTAGACGGGCTCCCCGCTCGTGCCTTGAGGCCCTCGGCCTCCTCCCGGCGATTGAGCTTTTCCAGCAGGCCTGAGTATTCGTTGAGCACCCGGAGGGTGCGGGGGTCGTCCACCCCGAGCGTCGCCTGATGAATCGAGAGGGCGCGCTCGTAGATGCCCTTGGCCTGGCCGTAGCGCCCCTGGTTGGCGACCGTCTCCGCGGTCGAGGCGAGGGCTAGCCCCACGTGGATGTCGGAGGTGCCGAAAGCCTGCTCCATGAGAAACGCCACCCGGCGGCAGAGAACTTCCGCCCGGTCAAACTCTCCCCGCGCCCGGTAGATGTCGGCCGCCCCGGCCAGCGGGCCCACGATGCGGAGGTCCTCCGGCCCGAGAGCGCGTTCGAAGAGGGGGAGCGCCTGCTCGTAGAGGGTTTCCGCGTCGCCCTCGGCCCCGCGGTCGAAGGCCTCCTGCGCCTGTAACGAAAGCCGGAGCGCGTGTTGAAAGTCGCTGAAGCGGGCCAGCGTGACGGCCTCATCCTTCGATCCCGCGTCGGTCTGCGGCCCCGCATTGATCACGAACGCGCCGGCCGGCGTGAGCGCCGCGGCCGAGGTCACGGGCGCGAACCAGGACCCCGACGCAATCAGAAGCACGACGAGGCCTGCTACGCGAGCTGTCGCCGGAATCAATAGGGTGTCCCGTATTTTTCGGATCATGTTCGTTCCTCCGCTCGTCCCGGTTTCGTCCCTTGGACTTGAGAGGCTCGGGCCCGGAAGAGGGATTCAGGAGAGGCCGTGTCGGCGTTCTAAGGTGGCGAGAAACCGAGACCCGCCGCGCCCCCCCGGGGCCGAGTCGAACCCGATGGGATTGTCCTGAGGTCGCCGCGGGCACCGCGCGCCGGTCCAGGCGGCCCAGGCCACGAGGCCTCGGCTCCCGGGGGGATTCGTCGGGCCGACCTCGACGGGGGCGGATCGCCGACGGGGGCGTCGGGCTCGAGCCCCGGTCGATCGCGCGCGCTCTACGCGGCCAGGGCGCTCTGAACCTTCGCCGCGAGAGTCGCCTTCGGGAGCGCGCCGACCACGCGGTCCACGATCCGGCCGTCCTTGACGAAGAGGATCGTCGGGATCGAGAGGACCTCGAACCGTGCCGCCAGCGCCGGCTGCTCATCGACGTTGACCTTCGCGAGCGCGACGCGGCCGTCAGACTCCCCGGTGAGCGCCTCCAGCACGGGCCCCACCACGCGGCATGGCCCGCACCACGGCGCCCAGAAGTCCACCAGCAGGAGGCCGTCCGCCGTCGCCAGCGTCTCGTCGAATGTCTGCTCGGTCAGCACGTTTCCAGACGTCTCCATTATGTTTCCTCCTCATCCGTTAGGATGCGGAGGGGCCGCTCGGGGATCCTCGCCGGCCGGCCGCCTCGTCGGCTTGCGGACGGATCGACCGGTCGGTGACGGCCGCGAGGTCGCGCCTGACCGCGGCGCGCAGTCTGTTGCTGGCGACGCTGCGGCCGGTCAGGATCCGAGAGTCAGGATCGCCAGCGGGGAGACTTCGGCCTCGCCGAGGAGACAGCTGTGCCCGCCGTCACGCTCTTGACGATGACGTCGACGCCGCAGCGGCTCCGCCGTTCCATTCGCCGCAAGGCGGGTGATGACCGAACATACGCAGCCGAACGAACCGGCGACGACCTTCCGGGAGGGGTGCCCCGTCTACTCGTCCAAAGAAGCCGGAGACTCCCCGTCCGCCGCACGTACGACGCGACGGTGTGCGCGACGACGTGGTCCAGAGCCGGGATCGCGCCCGTCAAATCAGCCGCGACTGAGAGATGGCTGTGTTACCGAGCGGTATTGTTTATCAGTATCCAGACGTCGCCCGAGCCGTTGTTGGCCACCACCAGATCCGGGCGGCCATCGCCGTTGAAGTCCCCGATGGCGACGGACGAAGGATTACTGCCGGCACCAAAGGTCGCCCCCCAGGGGAAGCTCCCATCGCCAGCCCCCAGGAACACCCGCCTTGAGACGCCACGGCCAGATCTGGGATGCCATCGCCGTTGAAGTCCCCCGCCAGCACGGAGACCGGAGTGCCCAAGTCACAATACGGGTCCGGCGCGAAGGTTCCATCGCCATTGCCGAATGTTCGAGGCATAGTTGGCGACCACCAGATCGAGCTTGCCATCGCCGTTGAAGTCGCCTACGGCCACAGAAAAGGGGGTGCTGCCCGTACCGAAGGTCCGGGCCGCCTGAAAGGTCCGATCGCCGTTGCCGAGCAGTCACCGAGAGGGTTCCGTCACCTTCGTTAGCCACCGCCAGATCCAGCTGGCCATCACCGTTGAAGTCGCCGACGGCGACGAATTGGGGATGCCTGCCGGTCGCGTAAGGTCAGCGGCGCTCGGAAGGTCCCATCGCCCTTGCCCAACAGCACGGAGGCAGCGCCAGGACCCAAGTGGCATTGCGGGTCGCACACGATGTTGCCGGCGTTGGCGGTTGCCAGGTCCGGCACCCAATCGCCGTGGAGGTCGCCCATGGCAACGGATACAGGCTCCGTGCCGGCGGCAAAATCTGTGGCACTCACGAAGGACACCGTCTGGGCGAGCGCGGCGGTGGGCAACGTCAACCCGAACACGAGAAGCCGCCGCGGCAAGCAGCCGTGGCGTCCTCCGGTCTCTGATCCTCCCGATGCCGCCCCTCGGGGTCGAGGTCGCTAATCCCGAGCCACATCCGTCCTTCTGTGTTGGGCTCGCATCGCGAGCGAACTCATCACTCGCATGGATTCCGAGAGCGCACCCCGGCGAGGGTCGCCGCCGGGCGGTCGGCCGCTTCATTGCTCGGGCCATGGCCGGCGAGAAGCACGGACACATCGTTGGAACGGGCGTTTGCGACCGCCAGATCCAGCTTGTCATCGCGGTTGAAGTTGCCCACGACCACGGCGACCGGTTCGAAGTCGACGCCGAAGAGGAGTGGCGTCTGGAAGGTTCCGTTGCCGTTGCCCCGGACTACCGAGACGCTGTTGGACGAGGAGTTGGTCAACGCCAGATCCTGCACCCCATCGCCGTCGAAGTCGCCCACGGCGATGGATGTGTATCCCAACCCGAAGAACCCAGCTCCCCGGAACGTCCCATCGCCGTTGCCGAGCAACAGGTTGGGACAGGGGGGGTGTCCGCAAAGACTCAGGCTGCTTATTGCGAGATCTGGCACCCCGTCGCCATTGAAGTCGGCGACAACGACGAAGGTCGTAAAGCGCTCGGGGATGGTCGACGCCGCCCTGAAGGTCCCGTCGCCGTTGCCCAGCGCCACCACGACGGCGCCAGCATCGTGCGGCCCGCCGTTTGCCCAGACCAGGTCGGGCACGCGGTCGCCGTTGAAATCGCCCACCGCCACGAAGCGGGGACATCCACCCGCCGCCGTGGTTAGCGGCGCCCTGAAGGTCCCATCGCCGTTGCCGAGCAGCACCGCGACAATGCCTCCCGATCCGCAGAACGGATTGGAGCCAACGTTGGCGACCGCGAGATCCAGCTTGCCGTCGCCGTTGAAGTCAGCCACCGCCACGGACAGAGGAAACGTGCCACCGCTCGCGGACGTCAGTGGCGCCTGGAAGATCCCGTCGCCGTTGCCCACCAGCACCGAGACGGTGCTCGGAGCAGAGTTAACGACGGCGAGATCCGGCTTGCCGTCGCCGTTGAAGTCGCCCACGGCCACGGAGCGAGGATCGCGGCCCGCGGCGAAGGTCAGGGCTGGTCGGAAGGTCCCGTTCCCGTTGCCCCGCAGCACCGAGACGGTGCCGTCAGCCTGGTTGGCCACCGCCAGATCGAGCACCCCGTCGCGATTGAAGTCGCCTCCGACCGCCGCGCGGGGACCGCTCCCGGCAGCGTAGGTCGGCGCCCCGAGCGTCAGTACCGCCTTGAAGCGTCCATCGCCGGCACCCAGCCGGATCGAGACGGTGCCGTCACCCTGGTTGGCCACCGCCAGATCGAGCGCTCCCTCCCCCCTGAAGTCGCCAACGGCGACCGAGAAAGGTCCGTTGCCGACCGCGAGGGCGAGGGGCGCCTGAAAACTTCCATCGCCATTGCCGAGGAGCACCGAGACGGCGTTGGAGCCATTGTCGGCGACCGCCAGGTCGAGCTTGCCGTCGCCATTGAGGTCCCCCACCGCGACGGACACCGGCAGGGCGCCCGCAGTGGAGGTGCGCGCCGGCTGGAAGGTTCCATTCCCGTTGCCGAGGAGCACCGAGACGGTGGTGGAGCCGTAGTTGGCGACCGCGAGATCCAGCCTGCCATCGCCGTTGAAGTCGCCGACGGCCACGGAGTACGGGCTCGCGTCAGCGGTCGCGAAGGCCTGCGCCGGCTGGAAGGTTCCATTCCCGTTGCCGAGGAGCACCGAGACGGTGCGAGAAGCAAAGTCGGCGACCGCCAGGTCCAGCCTGCCATCGCCATTGAAGTCGCCCACGGCCACGGACGAAGGCTCGGCGCCCGCGGCGAAGGTCCGCGCCGGCTGGAGGGTCCCGTCGCCGTTGCCGAGGAGCACTGAGACGCTGTCGGAACCATTATTGGCGACCACCACGTCCAGCTTGCCATCGCCATTGAGGTCGCCGACCGTCACGGCCAACGGGCGACTGCCCGCTCCGAAGGTCCGCGGACCCTGGAAGGTCCCGTCGCCGTTGCCCAACAGTACGGAGACGTCGCTTGAGTCATAGTGGCCGACGGCCAGATCGAGCTTGCCATCGCCATTGAAGTCGCCCACCGCGAGGGAATTGGGGTACCCGCTCTCCGCGGCGGAGCTCAGCGGCGTCTGGAAAATGCCATCGCCATTGCCGAGGAGCACCGAGACGGCGTTGGAAGCACCGTTGGCGACCGCCAAATCGAGCACGCCATCACCATCGAAGTCGCCGACGACGACGGCCCGAGGCGCAAACCCGGCGGGAAAGGACCTCCAGGCACCGATGAACGATACCGGCCGGGCCGCCGCAGGGGTTGGACACGTCGGCCAGAACACGAGCGTCGCCGCGGCGAGGAACAAGAGTCTCACGCGGTCTCTGGTCATCTCGGATTCTCCAATTGAGCCCGGGGTTCCGTTCCATCGCACCCTGGTGTCTTGTACCCCAATAGGTTAGTGCCCGGACCAGGGCGCAGGTACCGGGTAGAACCCCGAAATCGGCTGGGGAGTTCCCCGATGGGGGGAGGCTAAGTCCATGCGGCTGAACGCTATTCGGGCGCACCTTCGACGCAGAACGGCACGCCCGGTTTGGCGATGGGCGATACCGGACGCCCGCGCCGCGGAGCCGCGTGACCCGGGCACCGCGACTTGAGGACCGCGCCTCTGACAGTTCCCACCCACGGCGCACGCGGTGAAGGCCACGCTGTGCGCTCCACCTTCTAATGTCCTGACGTCGAACGCTCATTGGCTGGCGCCGCGCCCGCCGCCCTGGTGGCGGTCCGCCCGATCCGGATTCGGCTTCTCTACGGCGCCCCCGGGTCTGGGTGCGAGGGGCGGCCAGGGGAAGGTGCCCTGTTCATTCGACGGATCTCGCCGTCCCGCCACGGAGCTTGGGTGGCTCCGCCGTCACCGGTCTCGCGCCTCGTCCAGGCACCGCGAGGACGGCGGCGACGATACCGTTCGACCCGCACGGCTGCTTCTCCCGGCGCGGCGCCTGGCGATAGCGCGGGTAGATCACTTTGACGTACTCCCACTTGGCGTGTGCCGTCACGATGTCACTCTCTCTCTGGACCTCGAGGGGCCCTGGCGAAAGTCACTCGCAAATGGCGCTATGATCTTCGCTCGGTAACATCTTAGACGGCGCGATACGCGCGCTTGACCACCCGCGTGTGGACGGTTACGTTCGGGCTCGGTCGCGACTGATTGGCGAACAGAGGCATGCGCGGCGCCGACGATTCGGACACCGGGACTCGGAAGCGGCGGGGACGCCCACTCCCGGACCGCCGCGCTCGATGACTCGCCGGGGGAGCACCGGACGAGGCTCCAGGCGGCGCTCCCCGCCGCCGCCACGGAAGCGCGCGGTCGCGGTCCGCCACGTGGCGTTCGAAGACCTCGGGTACTTCGAGGCGGTGCTGTCCGCTCGTGGCTACCGTGTCCGCTACATGGACGCGGGGACACACGACCTGGCCGCCCTCGAGGGGCAGCCGCCGGACCTCCTCGTCGTCCTCGGGGGACCGATCGGCGCCTACGAGGACGAGACCTATCCGTTCATTCGCGACGAATTGAAGGCGCTCGAGGCTCGCTTTGCCCGGGATCTGCCGACCCTCGGCGTCTGCCTCGGGAGCCAGCTGATGGCGCGCGCCCTGGGGGCCCGCGTCTACCCCGGGCCGCGCAAGGAGATCGGGTGGGCGCCGGTGACGCTCACCGAGGCCGGCCGCCGTTCTTGCCTGGCGCCGTTCGGGTCGACGCCGACGCCCGTCCTGCACTGGCATGGCGATACCTTCGATTTGCCGGCCGGGGCGACGCGCCTCGCGTCGACCGACCTCTACGAGAACCAGGCGTTCGCGTGGGGAAAGCACGCTCTGGCCCTTCAGTTTCACGTGGAGGTGACCGCGAAGGGCCTGGAGCGCTGGTTCATCGGTCATGCGTCCGAGATCGCGGGGACGCCCGGCCTGACGGTGGCCCGGCTCCGGAGCGAGACGGCCCGTTGGTGCCCGATCCTCGAGGCGCACGGCCCGAGATGCCTTGACCAATGGCTCGGCGATGTCACGGTATAGCCCGGACCGCGGGCGAGGTCCGGGTGTCGCGCACTCTCCCTCCGGCGACGACCAGCGTTCCCGCCCGGGCGTGCGGCCCCGGGCGCTCCGTCCTGGGGTCCGGTCTCCGCGCGTGCTAGACTGCGCGGGACGCCGGGCGGGGGTCGCGCGCCAGCCGGCCGTCGGGGAGCCGACATGAACCTGACCGGGATCTTCGTGATGCTCTCCGCCCTCCAGCCTGTCGTGCGCCAGAAACTGCTCGAGCTGCACCGGATGCGGACCCTCGCCCGGTTCGAGCAGAAGCGGGAGAGCCGGGTGATCGCGCTCGTGCACCGGCAGGAGACGATGAGCCTCCTCGGCTTCCCGCTGATGCGGTACATCGACGTGCACGACTCCGAGGAGGTGCTGCGCGCGATCAAGCTCACCGACCCCGAGGTGCCGCTCGACTTGCTCGTCCACACCCCGGGTGGGCTCGTGCTGGCGGCCGGACAGATCGCGAAGGCGCTGCGCCGCCACGCCGGGAAGGTGACCGTCTTCGTCCCGCACTATGCGATGTCCGGGGGGACGCTCATCGCGCTGGCCGCCGACGAGATCGTCATGGACCCGAACGCGGTGCTCGGGCCCGTCGACCCCCAGGTCGGCCAGTCGCCGGCGGCGTCGATCCTGAGCGTGCTTCAGCGGAAGGCCCCGAACGAGATCGACGACCAGACGCTCATCCTGGCCGACGTGGCCCAGAAGGCGGTCCGGCAGCTCGAGGCGACGGTGCGGGAGCTCCTGGCGGTCCGGATGCCCGAGGATCGCGCCGCCGCGCTCGCCCTGAAGCTCTCGTCCGGGACGTGGACCCACGACTACGCGATCAGTGCCGAGGAGGCGAAGAGCCTCGGGCTCCCCGTGAGCACGGACATGCCGGCGGAGGTCTACGAGTTCATGGAGCTCTTCCCGCAGCCGACGCGAGCGCATCCGTCGGTGGAGTACAGCCCGCTGCCCCACCGAGGCCGGCAGGGACGCGCCTCGGGATGAGCGGCGCCCTCCCCGGGCCCCGCTCAGAACTCTGAGTTAGGTCGGCGGCCCGCCGCTCCGGCTGACGCGCGCTGGGGCGTCTCCACGGTGACGCCTGGTCGGTCGAGCCGCCGGGGGGAGGATGCGGAGGCATGCCGTCGAGCCCGTGGAAATGGTGCCGTCAGGCCAGGCCCGAGCGCGAGTACCTGGTGCTGCTCTCGGTGCTCCCGCTCAAGCGGTTCTCCCGAATTCCGTGGTTTCTGCTGCACACGCTTCGGATCGCGGGGCAGCTCGCCGCCGCCGGGGGCCTCGTCGGCTACTCGCTCAACGCCGAGCCGCTGGCGAAGCGGTTCTGGACGCTTTCCGTCTGGGAGGACGACGCCGCGCTGCGTGCCTTCGTCGGGACGCCGCCGCGCGCGCAGGCGATGCGGGTCATGACACCGCACATGGGCGGGGTGAGGCGATGGGAGGCGCAGGATGACGGCGTCCGTCGTCTCGGGCACGCCCGGTGCGAGAGACGGAGCGGACCGCCGCGCTCCGGCCGATGCGGCTCGCGCGAGACTCGGCCGGCGTCGGCGGCGTGCCGAGGCCGCGGGCCGACCCTCTGCCGGCCGAGACGCCGGTGGGAACCCGAGGAGCCGTAGCGAGGGGCCGCGCCCATGGGAACGGCGCAGAAGAGCCGGTACGTGACCCGTCAGCGAGACGGCATCAGGATAATCGGCTGGTGCTCGATCGGCCTCGCTCCGCTCGTGGTCGCCGCCTCGATGGTCCCTCTGGAGGCCGAGCGCGACGCGCTGCTCCGACTCTGCCAGAGCGGACTGGGCTGGGCCTGTCTCCGGCCGGACGCGAACGGGACCGCGCCCTGGCTGGCGGCGGCAAGTCTACTCGGCTTCGGCATTCTCCTCCTCGCGATCAGGCGGCCCGTCCGATCGGAGGAGAGGATCGACTGTCCGTTCTGCGCCGAACCGATCCGTGTCGAAGCCGTCCTATGCCCGCATTGTCGGAGCGAGTTCGACCGCGGGCGGGATCGGATGAGTCGGGGGCGGTAGGCGGCCCGGCGGGTCGCGGGTCCGCATGTCGCCGCGCTCCAGGTCTCTGGCCCTCCCGAACGCCGCGCCGACGGACGGTCGGGGTCGTCGCCGCCGGCGGCTCCCGGCGGGATTCGGGGCACCCCTCGCGGCCGGCAGCTATCGTGCCACCGTGCTGAGCCGTCGGTTCGTGACCGCTGTGGCCCTTGTCGTCTGCCTTGCCGTCGGGGGCAGCCTCCGCGTCGGGCCTACGGACGCGGCGCGAGACGGCGCCGGCGCGAAGACGACGATCCGGTACCTGGTGGTCCTCTTCCAAGAGAACGTTTCCTTCGACCACTACTTCGCGACCTACCCGCAGGCGGAGAACCCGCCGGGGGAGCCGGTGTTCCGGGCGGCGCCCCGCACCCCCGCGGTCGACAACCTCCTGCGTGCTGGCCTGCTGGCGCCGAACAATCCGAACGCGGCCCAGCCGTTCCGCCTCGCCCGCTCGCGGGCCGCGACCTGCAGCCAGAATCACGCCTACTGGGCCGAGCAGGCGGCGGCCGACGGCGGCGCCATGGACTTGTTCGTGCCGTTCGTCGGCGTCGGGAGCACCGCGTCGTGGCCGTGCCGCGACTATGGCCTCGGACGCCGCCTCGTCATGGGCTACTTCGACGGCAACACCGTGACGGCGCTCTGGAACTACGCGCAGCACTTCGCCATGAGCGACCGTTTCTTTAACACCACCTTCGGGCCGTCGACTCCCGGCGCCCTGAACCTGATCAGCGGTCAAACGCACGGGGCGTCCCCGCATTCGCTGCGCCTGCGCACGGGCCCGGCGGTGGCCGCCGGCTCCATGGTCGGCGATGGGCTGCCACGCTTTGACGACTGCTCGACGCCGCCGAGCACGGTGGCGATGAGCGGACGGAACGTCGGCCATCTGCTGAACGCCCGGGGCGTCACGTGGGGCTGGTTCCAGGGTGGCTTCGCCCGGTCCTCGGCGATGGGCGGCACCGCCAGGTGCCACACGGCCCATGTGGCCAGCGACGGGACGCTGAAGGAGGACTACCTCCCCCACCACGAGCCGTTCCAGTACTACGCGTCGACCGCGAACCCGCACCATCTCCCGCCGTCGTCGGTCGCCATGATCGGGCGCACGGACCGGGCAAATCATCAGTACGATCTGCGCGACTTCTGGGCGGCCGCGGCGGCGGGGACGATCCCCGCCGTCAGCTTCCTCAAGGCCCCCGCCTACGAGGACGGCCACGCTGGCTACTCGTCGCCGCTGGCCGAGCAGCGATTCATCGTCGAGACCCTGAACCGGCTCCAGAGATTGCCCCAGTGGCGGCAGATGGCCGTGATCGTGACCTACGACGACTCGGACGGCTGGTACGACCACGTCGCGGGTCCGATCGTGAACCACTCGCAGGCGTCGGTCGACGCGGCGATCTGTAACAGGGCGGCGCCGGCGCTCGGCGCCTACCAGGGCCGCTGCGGCTACGGGCCGAGGCTTCCGCTTCTCGTGATCTCGCCGTTCGCCAGGCCGAACTTCGTTGACCACACGCTCACGGACCAGTCGTCGATCCTCCGTTTCGTCGAGGATAACTGGGAGCTCGGCCGGATCGGCGACCGCTCGTTCGACGAGGTCGCCGGCTCACTCCTGGGCCTGTTTGACTTCGATCGCCCAGAGGCGGGGAAGCTCTTCCTCGACCCCGATACCGGTCTCCCCCTGCCGGGCGCCCGCCCTGAGTAGCGTGCGGATCGGGCCTCAGTCGTGTCGCGAGCGGCGCGACGGGCGCGCGGCCACTCCCTCGTTCGGAGCCCGGCCCCGGCGGCCTGGGAAGATTCGTCTCTCCGCGGCGGGGCCGCGCTGGCGGCGTGGCGCTGAGGTGGTGCCAGACGAAGTCGTCGGGGCTCAACCCCGGCGCCTCGCCCGCGGGCGGGAGGGTTCCAGGCGACCGGGGGCACACCGGACATCGCGCGCGACGACCTTCGCAGAAGTCCTGGCCGTGACGGGCCAGGCCAGCGGCGACGAGGCCCAGACCCGTTCCAGTCGACCGAGCGGTCCCGCCAGCGATCACGGAGGCCGCGGGTTCGGAACCGCGGAGCGCTGGACGTCGAACAGGGCGCTGAGGCACGACAGGGTTCCCCGGGCGCGCGGTATCTTCGACGAGCGCGCCCGGTGGCCCCTGGGGCGCCCTCCGTGCCGCGATTCGTCGCGCTCGCGACCGCGGGGAGGGAGGTCATCGAGGGCTGCGGACGAGGGGGCGCCCTCGAGGAGCCCACCCAGAACCGGGTGGCCGGGGCCGGATCCGAGCGAGGAACGCGCGGGCCGGCCTCTCGCGGGGAGGTCGCGTCAGCAGTGATGGGGGGGCGCGGGGCGTAGCCGCGACCTCGGCGGCCCGTAGAGCTCACCCTGCGTCGCGCGACTCGGGCTCCGCGGGCACCGACCTGGTGTCCGCGTCGCGGGCCGGCCGCGAGGCGCGTCCTCGCGCGGGCCGATCATGTTGGACGCTCGACGTGAGCCCATGGGAGAACCCCTCGGCCCGGGCGGAGGTCGGCGATCCCAAACGCCGCGATTTCAAAAGGCATGGCCAGACCGACGGATCGCGTCCCGATTACGGCGAAACCCGCGTAGGGGGGGCGAAGGCCTCATCTTCGCCGTCAGTGATTTACGCTTGAAAAATCATTGACTTCCCGGATAGACAGCGGCGCCCAGGTAACCCACACTCGGCACAATCGGCTGCAATCACGCAGTCCGACAAGCAAGCAAGGAGGAACCGAGATGAACGGAAGAAAGGTGCGGGGCGGATTCTTCAGAACGGTCATGCCGGCGCTCGGCGGGACCGTGAAATGGGGTTCGACCGGGGGGTCAGGCACGACCAATCACACGGGCGACACCAACAGCGGCGGGGGCGGGGGCGGCGGCAGCGACCCCTGCATCCTCGGTATTTGCGTGACCATCCCGTAGCCGGATCCGCTTGAACCACCAGCGACGTTCCACCGGGCCCCGACGCGCGTCGGGGCCCGGCGTTGCTGGGGCCGCCCCGCCGCTATCCCTGCGCGAAATCTTCAGACGCTTCTGGCCCTATGCCAGGCCGTACCGCTGGTTCATCTGGCTGACCCTTCCCTTCATCGTCCTGGCGCCTGCCGTCGAGACGGCCAGGATCTGGCTGTTCAAGGTCGTCGTGGATCGGGTGCTCGTCCCGCGCGATTTCGGGCCGTTCTGGTGGATCGCCCTCAGCTACGCCGGACTGACGTTCGTGGCCGGGGCCATCGCCGTCGGCGATGCCTACCTGGCGGCCTGGGTCGGAGGGCGGTTCGTCCTGTCGCTTCGCAGCCGGTTGTTTCGTCATCTCCACGGCCTCTCGCTCGATTTCTTCGAGCGTCGACAGCTGGGTGACATGATCTCCCGGCTCACCAACGACGTGGCGGCGATCGAGCGCTTCGTCCTCTCGGGCGTCGGGGACATGATCGCCTACGTCTTGCGCATCGTCTACTTCACCGGCGCCCTGTTTTACATTCAGCGGGAGCTCGCGCTGGTGTCGCTGATCGTCGCTCCCCTCTTCTGGCTCGTGCCCCTCCGGTTCGCGCGGGTGATTCGGCACGCCTCCCGTGAGGCACGGCGCCGGAGCGGTGCGATCAGCTCGGTCGCTGAGGAAAGCCTCTCCAACGCCCAGCTGGTGCAGGCCTACAACCGCCAGGAGGCTGAGGTCGACCGGTTTCAGCGCGAGAACCTCGGGCAGTTCGAGGCGTCTATGACGGCGGCGCGGACAAAGGCGCTGGTGTCGCCCGTGGTTTCGCTGATTGAGGTCGCGTGCGGCCTCGCGGTCATCGCGCTCGGCGTCTGGCGGCTCGCGGACGGACGGCTCTCCCTCGGTGCCCTGCTCGTCTTTCTGACCTACCTCGGCAGCCTCTACAGTCCCGTTCGGGGGCTCGGGCAGCTCGGCACCACCATCTACGCCGCCTCGGCCGCGGCTGAGCGGATCGCCGAGTTTCTGGGCGAGCAGCCCTCCGTGCTCGACCGGCCCCACGCCCGCCCGCTGACACAGGCCCGCGGACAGATCGAGTTTGAGCGAGTCTCGTTCCGGTACCCCCACGCCCCGACGCCCGTGCTCACCGATGTCACGTTTCGGATCGACCCGGGCCAGACGCTGGCCCTCGTGGGGCCGAGCGGGGTGGGCAAATCGACGCTGGCCAAGCTGCTCCTCCGCTTTTACGACCCAACCGAGGGCGTGATCCGACTTGACGGCCAAGATCTGCGCGACCTGCCGGTGCGCGCCGTGCGCGAGCACATCGCGCTCCTGCTCCAGGAGGCGCTGGTCTTCGACGCAACCGTGGGCGAGAACATCGCCTACGGTCGGCCGAACGCGACCGACGAAGAGATCGTCCGCGCGGCCACGGCCGCCGATGCGCATGACTTCATCGCGGCGCTCCCTCACGGATATGACACGGTCGTCGGCCAGAAGGGCCGCCGTCTTTCCGGCGGCCAACGTCAGCGGATCGCCATTGCGCGAGCGATGATTCGCGACTCGCCCGTCCTGATCCTGGACGAGCCGACCTCCGACCTCGATCCCGAGTCCGGGCAACGGATCCTGGAGCCCTTGCGGCGTCTGATGCGCGGACGGACCACGATCATCGTGTCGCATAACCTCATGACCGTCCGCGAGGCGACCACGATCCTTGTCCTCCAGGACGGACGCGTGGTCGAGCGCGGCACCCACGGAGATCTCCTCGCGCGGGACGGTACCTACGCGGCCCTCTATCGCTTGAGCCAGGATCGAGGCGCGGCGTCCACGGTCTCGGAGACCGATCTCGGCCCTCGGCGGACGGTCGTTCGCGAGACACTCGGGGTCTCCCTCCCGGGCCGTCACGCCGCCGGCGCGAGCTGAGCTGCAATGTCGAATGACGTGCTGCGCGACACGGTCGCTCCCCCCCTCACGGTAGGCGCTCGGCTGGCCTCGGATTACACGGTGCTGGCCTGCCTGACCCGGGGAAAGACGGCTGATGTCTACGACGTCTGGAGCGAGAATCGCGACTGTCGGTGTGTCGCCAAGGTCCTCCGTCCGGAGCGCTGTCACGACACTAAGGCACAGCGCGCGCTGCTTCGCGAGGGTTCCCTCCTCGGCCAGCTCAGTCATCCCCACATCGTTCGGTTGTACGAGATACTCTGGAAGCCGGCACCGGCCTTGATTCTCGAGACGCTCACCGGAGCGACGCTCTCCCACCTCATCAAGAAGAACCGCCGCCTCGGTCTGGCCGACCTCGCGCCGCTGGGCCTCCACGTGTGCTCCGCCATGCACTACCTTCACCATCGCGCCGGCTTCCTGCACCTTGACCTGAAGCCCTCGAACATCGTGTGTGAGGGAGGGCGCGCGAAGGTGATCGACTTCAGCATTGCCCGGCGGCCAGGCCCGGGGCACAGGGGGGCGGGAACCCTTCACTACTTGGCTCCCGAGCAGGCTCGCGGGGATTGGGTTGCCCCGGCGACCGATGTCTGGGGAATCGGCGTGGTGCTCTTCGAGGCGGCCACTGGCCGCAGGGCGTTTCCGGCTGCCGGCACAAACGGGGACTCCGGGCAACTCACAGGCCGGGCGAAATCCGTGCGCACGTACTGCCGCTTGCCGCTCCCCCTCGCCTCGGCCATCGACAGTTGTCTCGAACCGGACCCGAAAGACCGGCCACAGATCGCAGAGCTCTCGAAGATCCTGAACCGGTTCGCCTGACGCCATTCCCCGGCGAAGCGGCTCGAACCAGGGTTGACCGACGCCCAGTTCGCGCCGCCGCCGCCGAAGTCGACCGGCGCGCTGGCCAATTTCCGCATCGCCCTCCGCGCTCGCTCGCTACCGGGGCCGCCGCGGCAACGGGCCGCGGCTATCCCTCCTCGTGATCTCGCCGATCGCCAGGCCGACTCCGACGACCATACGCTCACGGACCAGAGATCGATCCTCCGGTTCATCGAGGACAACTGGGAGCCGGGCCGGATCGGTGACCACTCCTTCGACGCGCCCGCCGGCTCGCTCCTGAGCATGTTCGACTTCGACCACCCGAAAGGGCGGCGGTTCTTTCTCGCCTCAAAGGCGGCTCTCCGCCTGGCCGGCGAGGGCTTCGGCGACTAGACCCTCGAGCCGGAGTCGCGCAGTGCCTCCACGCGGCCGGGAGTTCTGTCCGGCTTCACCGCTGCCTTGACGGGGCCGACCCTGACGGCCGCTCGCGGCGAGCCTTGGCTTTCCCCGGGGACGGGCGGATGCCCCGTTGGCACCCTCGTGCCACCCTGTCGTCGACGGGATAGCCTCGCTCCGGTCAGCGCCCTGGAAGACACTGATATTTCATCGAATCCTCTTTCGGTATCAGACTTGCCGTGGAGTCCTGCCATGGAGGGCTCCTCACCCCGCCCCAAGGGGCGTCCGTCGAAGGTCGCGCCGTATGCCTCTCAGCTCGCAGAGTGGCTCCGCGAGGCTCCCGACATCTCGGGCGCCGAAATCCTGTGGCGCGTCCGGCTCGCTGGCTATCGCGGCGGCAAGAGCGCGCTCTACGAGTTCGTGAAGCAGCTGAGGGCGTTGGGGTCCGGATATAAGCGCTGTCCGCGATGTCGTGCCATGGTGCGAGACATCGCCGAGTTCTGCCCGCGGTGTGGACTGCGCTGGCCCTCCACGCTGCCGCATCTCCCCGTGCACGGGGCCGAGGCCCTCACGGCGGCGGCCCCGAGCACGGAGGCAATCGCGCGCCGCCATACGCCCCGCGCACCGGCGATCAAGCAGTACGTCGTCATCGCCGTCCCTGACCGGCGGGAACTCTACGAGTACTTGAAGCGGAGGTTCCGCCGCGCCGCGACCATCGAGGTCGTACGCGACCGGCGCGTGGCCGACCGACGCCGGCGTGCGGCCGAGCGGCCGGTCGACCGTCGGCGCCGAGACCGGCGGGCTCGGCACGCGATCGACGCCGAGCTACGCGCCTTCGGCTTCGCGATCGTGATCCGAGACTGAGCGCGCGGCAGCCGTCTAAGGGCCGGAGCGCCGCAATTCCGATGCTGGCACCCCCGGGGCATCCGCCGTAGTACGGGGCTCGCCTTGTGACCAGGTTCCGGAAATCATACTCGGCGAGATTTTCCGGAACCCTCAGTGCTTTTTCGCCGTCTCATTCGGGTGTTCACCGTGTTTCCCTCTCCCAACTTCGAACCAATCATGTGTGTCGATCGCGCTGCACTCCTCTAGGCCCCGATGAAGGTGGCGGAGACGAGGGTCGGAGTCCGCAACTCCCGGCCGACCTCCAGGCTTTCTGCGGCCCGAAATGAGGGTTTCATTGGATTGAAAACGGAAGCGCACGAACTTATTACACGGGCGTAATCAGATCGTCATGACGCGGTAATGGCTCAGTCGCTTACGCGTCCGTGAGGAGGTTGACCCTTGGACATGCGGCTTGGAGTCTTCGGCACGGGTTACGCGGGACTGGTCACGGCGGTGGGGCTCGCCGAGCTCGGCCACGCGGTGACGGCGATCGACAAGGATCCGGACATCGTGGCGCGTCTCTCGGACGGGAAGCCCACCTTCCACGAGCCGGGCCTGCAGGAGTTGCTGACCTCCAACCTGCAGGCCGGCCGGCTCAGGTTCACGACCCGAGCCGAGGAGGCGACGGCCGCCGCCGACATCATCTTCCTCTGCGTGGGGACGCCGCCCCGGGCGGACGGACGGGCCGACCTCTGCCAGGTCGAGGAAGTTGCCCGCACGATCGCCCCGCTGCTGGATGGCTACAAGCTGGTCGTGGAGAAGAGCACCGTTCCCGCCCGCACCGCCTACTGGATCGACTGGACGATCCGCCGCCTGGCCGGACGGGAGCGCGAGTTCGACGTCGCCAGCAATCCGGAGTTCCTCCGCGAGGGATCGGCGGTTCGCGACTTCCTCGAGCCGGACCGGATCGTCATCGGGGCCGATACCGGCCGGGCGCGCTCGCTGCTGCTCGACCTCTATGAGCGGAGCTTCGACTGCCCCATCGTCGTGACGAGCGTCACGACGGCCGAGTTGATCAAGCAGACGGCGAACGCCTTCCTCGCGACCAAGATCTCCTTCATCAACCTGGTGGCCGACCTGTGCGAGGAGCTTGGCGTCGACGTGACGACCGTGGCCAGGGGCGTCGGTTTGGATCCCCGGATCGGCAGCGATTTCCTCCGAGCCGGCCTGGGCTTCGGCGGCTCCTGCCTGCCCAAGGATCTGAGCGCGCTCATCCGGGTGGCCGAGGACAAGGGCGTCGATATCGGCATGCTCAGAGAGGTCGAGCACATCAACACCGCGCGGGTCGACCGGCTGCTGGCCAAGGTCGAGCGGGCGTTGTGGGTGGTGCGGCACAAGGTCGTCGCCGTCCTCGGCGTGGCGTTCAAGCCGGATACGGACGACATTCGCGGGGCGCCGAGCCTCGGGGTCATCCCCCGGCTGCACGACGCCGGGGCCATCCTGCGAGTCTACGACCCCGCCGCCATGCGGAGACTGAAGGCGCTCCATCCACCGGATGACCGGCTGACCTATGTGGAATCGGCCCTCGAGGCGGCCCGGGGCGCCCATGCGCTGGTCGTCCTCACCGACTGGGAGGAGTTCCGGTCGCTCGACCTCGGCCGGGTCCGGTCGCTCATGCGAACCCCGATCATCGTCGACGGACGAAATCTCTTCGAGCCGGCGCAGATGCAGGCGGCCGGCTTCGAGTACTACAGCCTCGGCCGCGGGGAGGTCGCCTTGCGTGCGGAGCCGCAGCGGGAGCGGGTATGACCCACCAGAGCCGATCTTCTCCGACCGTGTTGATCACGGGGGCGGCCGGATTCCTCGGCTCGAACCTCTGCGACTATTTCTTGGCGCGGGACTGGCGCGTCCTGGGGATCGACAGCCTGCTCACGGGAGCGGCCGCAAACCTGGCCCATCTGGGCGGCGACCGCCGGTTCCGGTTCCTGCGGCAGGACGTCACGCGGCCGTTCGTCGTCGACGATCCGGTCGATCTCGTCCTGCACTTCGCCTGTCCCGCCAGCCCCCGAGACTACCTGCGGTATCCGATCCATACCCTCAAGGTCGATAGCGTCGGCGCCCTGCGCACGCTCGGGCTCGCCAAGGCGCGTCGGGCGCGATACCTGCTGGCCTCCACCAGTGAGGTGTACGGCGATCCCCAAGTCCACCCGCAGCCCGAAGCGTACTGGGGCCACGTCAACCCGATCGGTCCGCGGAGCGCCTACGACGAGGCCAAGCGCTTCGCCGAGGCCCTGACGATGGCCCACCACCGCTCGTACGGACTGGATACGCGGATCGTCAGGATCTTCAACACCTACGGCCCGCGCATGCGCGCCGGCGACGGTCGCGTCATCCCGCAATTCATCACCCACGCGCTGGCGGGGACGCCCCTGCCCGTGCACGGCGACGGCCGGCAGACGAGGAGCTTCTGCTTCGTGGACGATCTGGTCGAGGGCATCTACCGGCTCGCCACCTACGACGGACTCGCGGGCGAGGTGTTCAACCTGGGCAACCCCGAAGAAGTGACCCTTCTGGAGCTGGCCGAAACCGTGGCCTCGCTCTTCGGGGGCGTTCCGGGCGTCGTTCACCTGCCGCTGCCCCAGGATGATCCCACGCGCCGGCGCCCGGACATTCGGAAGGCCCAGGCCAGGCTGGGGTGGACCCCGGCCGTGCCCCTCCGGGAGGGACTGCGGCGGACGATCCCTTGGTTCGCGAGTCGCACCCCCGTGCAGAGTCAGCCGGTCTCGGCGTAGGAAACCGGGCGTGTCGATCGCCCCGCCCCCCGACTCGCTCACGACCGACGGGCCGCGCCCGCGGGCCATCGTCTCGGACGCCGCCCGCGCGGCCGCGCCGAGCTCCATCCGGGGGCTCGCCCGGCCGCAGGCGCGGGGCAAATTCATCTTCGCCGGCGACGCGAAATTCTACGTCCGCGGCGTGACCTACGGGGCGTTTCGCCCCGACGCGAGCGGCCGCGAATACCGCGAGGTCGACGTCATCGAGCGGGACTTCGCGCTCATGGCGGCGAACGGGATCAACACCGTCCGCATTCCGCACACGTCGCCTCCGCGTTCTCTGCTCGACGCCGCCGAGCGCCACGGCCTCCGGGTCATGGTGGGGTTATCCGCGGAGCAGTATCTCGGCTTCCTCATCGATCGGAAGAAGGACATGTCGGAGATCGAGGTGCTGGTCCGCGCGAAGGTCCGGGAGAGCGCCGGTCATCCGGCGCTCCTGTGCTACGCCCTCGGCAACGAGATCCCGGCGCCGATGGCGCGCTGGCTGGGCCGCCGAAGGATCGAGCGCTACCTCGAGCGGCTCTACCGGGCGGTCAAGGAGGAGGACCCCGGCGGGCTCGTGACGTACGTGAACTACCCCACGACGGAATACCTCCAGCTGCCCTGCCTCGACCTCGTGTGCTTCAACGTCTACCTCGAGTCGCAGGACCGGTTCGAGGCCTACCTGGCCCGTCTCCAGAATCTCGCCGGGGACCGACCGCTCCTCATGAGCGAGCTCGGGCTTGACGGCCTCCGCCACGACGAGGGCGTCCAGGCGCGCTCGCTCGCCTGGCAGGTGCGGAGCGCGTTCGCCGCCGGCTGTGCCGGCGTCTTCGTGTTCGCCTGGACCGACGAGTGGTACCGGCAGGGCCACGACGTGGAGGACTGGGCCTTCGGCCTCACGCGGGTCGACCGGTCTCCCAAGCCCGCGCTGAGCGCGGTCCGGGAGGCGTTCGCCGAGGTGCCGTTTTCGCCGAGCCTCCCGTGGCCCCGAATCTCGGTGGTCGTGTGCACGTACAACGGCGCGCGCACCATCCGCGACTGTCTCGAGGGACTGACGCGCCTCGCCTATCCGGATTACGAGGTCATTGTGGTGGACGACGGATCCACCGACTCGACCGCCACCATCGCACGCCAGTACGACTGCCGGCTGATCCAGACCGAGAACCGCGGCCTGGCCAGCGCGCGCAACACGGGCCTCGCCGCGGCGGCGGGCGAGATCGTCGCCTACACTGACGACGACGCCTACCCCGATCCGCACTGGCTCACCTATCTTGCGGCCACGTTCCTCCGCACTTCGCACGCCGCGGTCGGTGGACCGAACCTCGCCCCGCCGGGCGACGGACCGATCGCCGAGTGCGTCGCGCGTGCGCCGGGCGGGCCCCTTCACGTCCTTCTGAGCGACTGCGAGGCTGAGCACATCCCGGGCTGCAACATGGCGTTCCGCAAGTCCTGCCTCGAGGCGATCGGAGGGTTCGACCCGCAGTTCCGCGCCGCGGGCGATGACGTGGACGTCTGCTGGCGGCTACAGACGCGGGGCTGGACGCTCGGCTTCAGCCCCGCCGCCGTGGTCTGGCACCACCGCCGAAACTCGGTCCGCGCCTACTGGAAACAGCAGATCGGGTACGGCCGGGCGGAGGCGATGCTCGAGCGGAAGTGGCCCGAGAAGTACAATGGTCCCGGGCACGTGCGCTGGGCCGGTCGCATCTACGGCAGCGGACGGACGCACGCACTCCGGTGGCGTCGGGCGCGAATCTATCACGGCATCTGGGGCCTCTCGCCGTATCAGTCGCTCTATGAGCCCGCTCCGAGCCTGCTCGGTTCGTTGCCGCAGATGCCGGAATGGTTTCTGATGATCGCGATCCTCGCGGGACTGTCGGCGCTGGGCTTCGTCTGGCGCCCGGTCAGGCTTTTCCTGCCGCTGCTCGTTGCCGCCGCCTTGCCGCCGCTGGCGCAGGCCTGCCTGAGCGCAGACCGTGCCGAGTTCCCGGACGCGCCGCCCGGCAGCACGGCCCGGCTGAAGCGGCGGCTGCTGACGGCGGCGCTCCACCTGCTCCAGCCGCTGGCCCGCCTGCGCGGGCGCCTCAGCGAGGGCCTCACCCCGTGGCGCTGCCGCGGCACGTTGCGACCGGCACCGCTCTGGCCCGTGACGACGTCCGTCTGGAGCGAGCGGTGGCAGGCTCCGCACCAGTGGCTCGGCTCCCTCGAAGCCATCCTCCGGGCGACGGGCGCCTGCGTGCTCCTGGGCGGGGCGCAGGACCGCTGGGATCTGAAGGTGCGCGGCGGATTCTTCGGAAGCGCCCGGCTGCTCATGGGGGTCGAAGACGTGGGCGGCGGGCAACTCGTACGCCTCCGAGTGCGGCCCAACGTCCCGGCACCGGGCCCCGTCCTCACGGTGGCGTTTGCGGCGCTCGCCTGCGGCGCGCTTCGCGACGACGCCTGGCTGGCCGCCGCGGTCCTCGGTCTGGTCGCGCTGCTGACAGCGCTGCGCACGCTCGAGCAGTGCTCGGCCGCCATGGCGACGATCACCCGGAGCCTCGGACGACTCCGGGACGGAGACGCGTGATGGGCGACACCGCCCTGTTCCGCCGGCTGCTCGCCCAGGCCCGGCCCTGCTGGCCGCGCATCGCCGTCATGTTTCTGCTGAGCCTCCTGTCAAGTCCCCTCTCGCTGCTGGCGCCCCTTCCCCTCAAGGTCGCAGTAGACAGCGTGGTCGGCTCGCACCCGCTCCCGCGCCTCGTCGCCCCATTCGTACCCGACGCCATCGAGCACTCGCCGGCCGCCTTGCTGGCCTTCGCCGTGGGCCTGCTCGTCGCCGTCGCGCTGGTCAGCCAGCTTCAGGGTCTTGCCAGCATGCTGCTGAGCGCCTCGATCAATGAGAAGCTAGTCGTGGACTTCCGAGCACGGCTCTTCCGCCACCTCCAGCGCGTCTCCCTCGCCTACCACGACACGCGGGGGACGCCGGACTCCACGTACCGGATCCAGCACGACGCCCTCGCCATTCGGTACATTCTGACCGAGGGCGTCATCCCCTTCAGTGCCGCCACGGCCACCTTCGTCGGGATGATCTACGTCATGACCCGGATCGACTGGCAGCTCGCCCTCATCGCCCTCGCCATCTCGCCGGGGCTGGTCGTGACCGCGCGCGCCTTCCGCCCGCGCCTGCGCCGTCGGTCTCGCGAGGTGAAGAGACTCGACAGTGCGGCGCTGGGGATCGTGCAGGAGGTTCTGGGCGCGCTGCGTGTCGTCAAGGCCTTCGGGCAGGAGACGCGCGAAGAGCAGCGCTTCGTCGGCCGCTCGCGAGAGGCCATGCGAGCGCGGATGCGCGTGGCTTACCTCGAAGGCGGCTACCACGCCCTGGTGGGGCTCACCACGGTGGCCGGTACGGCGGCCGCCCTGTTGATCGGCATCGGCCACGTCCGGTCCGGCCTGGTGACGCTCGGCGAGTTGCTCATGGTGATGGGGTATCTGAACCAGCTCTACGCGCCGCTCAGGACGATCAGCCAGAAGGCGGCGACCCTCCAGCTTCATTTGGCGAGTGCCGAGCGGGCCTTCGCCCTTCTGGACGAGCCGGTGGATGTCGAGGAGCGACGGGAGGCGCGACCTCTCGCCCGCGCCCGGGGCGCCATTGCCTTCCGTAACGTGTCCTTTGCCTACGGCCCCGACCGCCCCGTGCTGCACGACGTCTCGTTCGCCATCGAGCCCGGCACCCGCCTGGGCATTGTGGGAGCATCCGGAGCCGGCAAGAGCACGCTGATCAGCCTGCTCGCGCGGTTCTACGACCCCAGCGCGGGTCAGATCCTGCTCGACGGCGTCGACTTGCGCGACTTCAGGGTGGAAGATCTCCGGCGGCAGTTCGCCCTCGTGCCGCAGGACCCGGTGCTCTTCTCGAGCAGCGTCGCCGAGAATATCGCCTACGCCAAGCCGGGAGCGAGCCCGGAAGAGATTATCGCGGCGGCCCAGGCGGCGAACGCCCACAACTTCATCGTCCAGCTCCCCCAAGGCTATGACACCCAGGTGGGCGAGCGTGGGGTCCAGCTCTCGGGCGGCCAGCGCCAGCGCATCGCCATCGCCCGCGCCTTCCTGACTGACAGCCCCCTGCTCATCCTGGACGAGCCGACGAGCGCCGTTGACGCCGAGGCGGAAGCGGCCATCGTCGAGGCAATCCGCCGCCTGATGCGCGGCCGCACCGTTCTGTTGATCACGCATCGCTCGAGCCTGCTCGAGGGCTGCACGGCGCTCATCGTGCTCGAAAACGGTCGCTTGGTTTCCGACACCACCAGCGCTCCGGCCGTGGTCTCCCCGGCCGCCCGGCCGGTCGTCGTTCGCGAGTGGCAGGCGAGGCTCAGGAGCCACCCTGCCGTTCACGCCTGGCGCCAGTTGTATCCCCACTCCGAGCCGCACAGGATCACAGCCCTGAAGGTCCGCCGGCGAAAGGGCACGATCTACCGGCTCGAGGGCGCGGGACCGGCCGGCGCTGCGGTGATCGCCAAGCGGTCCGGGAGAGCCCCCGCCGTCATCGAGCGCACCGTCTACGAGGAGATTCTTCCCGGCCTGACCGTCCCGTCGCTCCGCTACTACGGGTTCCTCGAGGACTCGGACGCCGAGCATTGCTGGCTCTTCCTGGAGGCGGCAACCGGCGCCGAGTACTCGGGGGTGCTCGCCGCTGACCGCGCGCAGGCTGCCCGCTGGCTCGGCCTGCTGCACACCTTGGCGGCTGAGGCCGCCGCCAAGGCACGGCTCCCCGAGGGGGGCCCCAACCGCTATCGGGACTCCCTGCGATCAGTCCGCAAGGAGATCCAACAGAATCTCGGCAATCCCGTGCTGAATCCTGACGACGTTGAGTTCCTCGAAGAAGTCCTGGAGCGACTCACCGAGTTGGACGCTGACTGGAACCGGCTGGAGGAGGTGTGTGACGGCGTACCGCCGACGCTGGTCCACGGTGACTTCAACGGAAAGAACCTGCGCCTGCGTCCGGCGAGCACCGGCACCACCGTCCTCGTCTACGACTGGGAGGACGCCGGGTGGGGCGTTCCCGCCGTGGACCTGGCCCAGCAGGCGGTGCCGTCCAGACACCTGTCGGCGAACCCCGACATCCCGACCTACTGGTCGACAGTGCGGGAACGCTGGCCCAACACGAGCCATGAGACCGTGCGGCGCCTGGCATACTGCGGGACAGTGTTCCGGGCGCTGGCCGCGCTCTACTGGGAATCGTCCAGCCTCGCGACCGAGTGGGCCTCGAGGTCTGTCGTCAAAATCCGGCTGTACGACGCCGAGTTGACCCATGCGCTCGGACAACTCGGTTGGCCTCACCGTACAGCTCCATCGAGGAATGCCACACCCTTGGTGCTCGGGGGATGAGGAAGTTGCGAATCGGATTCCTGGCGCGATCATTCAGTCCCGAGAGTAGGAGCTACGTGCCGCTCGTCATGCGGGCGCTCGCGGAAGCGGGGGTGGTCGTCGACCTCGTCCACCCAGCCGCCGGGGTGGTCGATCTGTCCACCGTGCGTGTCGAGCACGACCTGTACGTCTTAAAGCAGCAGAGCGGCCTCGCAACAAGCATCGCGGGAGTGCTGCATGCCCAGGGCGCGGCGATTGTGAATCCGTATCCGGTGACCCTGGCCTTGCGCGACAAGATCGTCACCGCTCGGATACTCCAGGCCGCCGGGGTGCCCACCCCCGTGACCTACGTCGCCCGGCGCCTCGAGCAGTTGGCGCCACTGCTAGATGAGGGACCGCTGATCGTTAAACCGTATCAGGGCACCGAGGGGTTTGGTGTGCGCATCGTCCGGAACCTCGCCGAGCTCGCGGCGGCCCCGGCGGGCAAGGAACCCCTGTTTGCCCAGCGCTACCATCCGCCCCAGGGCCGCGACCGGAAGATCTACTCGATCGGGGACCGGCTCTTCGGTGTCAAGAAGATCTTCCCGGCCAGGACCGAGGAGGAGAAACACGGAGAGCCGTTCACCCCAACGCCGGAGCTGTGCGAAATCGCCCGGCGCTGTGGCCAAGCGTTTGGCATCGACCTCTACGGCGTCGACATCATCGAGAGCGATGGGAAGCCGTACGTCGTCGACATGTCCACGATGCCAGGGTTCAAGGGCGTCCCTGACGCACCATCGCATCTGGCGTCGTACCTGTACGAGGCGGCAAAGCACGCCGCGCGCGAGCCGCGGGGCCGCGCCAACCATGGCAGTGCGCTGAGCACAATGCTCACACCAGGTGCGGTATGGCCAGGCAGATGAGTGCAGACGTCGATCCGCGCGAGCGAATCGTGCATTCGCTCGAGGAGTGGCGGGAGCCGGGCGCGGCAGAGGTGTGCGAGCGCTTGCGGGAGATCCTCGGCGATGCGGTGAGCTCCGACCGGATAGCCCACCTCGAGCAGCTCAAGCCAAGCGTCTACAGGTTGCGGATCGACGACGGAACCGGCCGCTCGCTCGTGCTCAAGTGCCATACGCCGGCTATCGCACAGACCGACCGCCTCGTCGCGGAGCGGTGGCTGCCGGCACTTGGCTTCGGCGATCGCTGTCCGCAACTCCTGGCGGCCGCGGCGGACCGAGAGGGGCGCCGAGTGTGGCACGTCTACGAGGATCTGGGCCACGACAATCTCGCCCAACAGCGCCTGTCGTGGCGCCTGGCTGCGGCGGTGGATCTTATCGCCGAGCTCCACGCCCGTGCCGCGGGACATCCGCTCATCCCCGAGATCCGCTGGCGGGCCCGCGACCACGGAGCGCACTTTTTCATGGCGAACCTCCGGGACGCCACCGCCGCGCTGGAGGCCCTGGCAGACATGAGCCGAAACGGGCCATCCGGGTTCGCGGCCGCGCGCGCGCGTTTGCTAGAGCGGCTGCACGGGCTCCTCGCAGATGCACCGCGACGCGTCCGGATCATGGAGGAACACGGAGGACCCGATACCCTGCTGCACGGCGACCTCTGGCCGAAGAACGTCTTCGTGACCGGGGCCCACGACAGACCGTGCGCCCGGCTCATCGATTGGGACCACGTCGGCGCGGGCCCGTTCAGCTACGACGTCTCCACATTCCTGTATCGGTCCTCCCCTGAGGAACGCCCGTGGATCCTGCGACGCTATCGCGAGGTGGTGGAGCGTGCGGGCTGGCGTCTACCCACAGACGCGGAGCTGAACTTGCTGTTCCACACCGCGGAAGCCGCTCGCTATGCTCATGACGTCCTCTTTGACGCGATCGCCGCCCTGAACGACAACGCCGAATGGGGGTTTGAGGGGCTGATGGATTACGAACGATGGTTCGAAGCACTCCGACCACCGCTCCCAGAGTCATGAGCGCGACGGTCTGTCTGGCGGCGGCGAGGACCCTCAGGTATCCCCAGGGCGGCGGCCACTTGTGGGTGTACCTCCAGTGGGCACTGGGGCTGCGTACGCTGGGGTGGCGGGTGATCTGGCTCGAAGGCATCACCCCAGGCGATCCCGGGCACGATGGCCGGGAACTGGTCGCCGGCCTCGTCGCACGCTTGAAGCCCTTCGGTCTCGCAGATTCCATCGCGCTGTTCTCGTTGACCGACGAGCCCCTACCGCCTGACGTGGCTCAATACGCCATGGATCTCGACGCGGCGTCCGAGGCCGACCTGCTGCTCAACCTGTGGCATTCCCTTCCCTCGTCTGTGGTGAGACGTTTCCGCCGTTCCGCTTTCATCGACACCGACCCGGGACTGTTGCAGGTCTGGATGACCCGGGGCGACGTGCGGCTAGCGCCGCACGACATCTATTTCACGATCGGGGAAACCGTCGGGACCCCTGTGGCCCGATTCCCCGACTGCGGGCTCCACTGGCACTACACACCGCCCCCCGTCTTCCTGCCCGCGTGGCCGCTGACCTCCGGGGACTCGACCGCGCCCTATACGACGGTCACCCACTGGTGGGGGAGCCGATTCGAATTCCGGGGAGAGATCATTAACGAAGAGAAGTACGCTTCGTTCCTCGAATACAAGGAACTCCCGTCCCGGGTCCCTGTAACGCTCGAGCTGGCGATCTGTCTGGGCGAACACTACGAAGACTGGCAGGCTCGTTTAGAGCCCCTTGGGTGGAAAGTCCGGCAGGCCTGGGACGTGGGTTCGACACCCGAGCAATACCGTGCCTACATCCAGCAATCGAGGGGGGAGTTCAGCTGCGCGAAGCCATCGTGCATGACGCTCGCCAATGCGTGGGTCAGCGACCGGACCCTCTGTTACCTGGCCAGCGGCAAGCCGGCTATCGTCCAGCACACGGGCGATAGCCGCGTCCTTCCGGACGCCGGGGGCCTCTTCCGCTTCAGAAACCTGGACGAGGCGGTGCAGGCGTTTGCTGCCGTAGAGTCGGACTACGAGCGTCACTCCCGGCTCGCGCGCCAGCTCGCCGAGGAGCGCTTCGATGCCCGCCGCATCGTCGCCCGGATCCTGGAGCAGGCGTTGAACGTTGGCGGCCTCGGCCCACCCGCGCAGAGGGCATCGGCCGCGTCACTCAGGTGAAGCTATGAAGTGGCTCATTGTCACCGGAGACGATTTCGGCCTACACCCAGGCATCAACCGGGGGGTCGTCCGAGCCCACCGTGACGGAATCCTCACGAGCGCGAGTTTGCTCGTGTGCCGGCCGGCGAGCGAGGAGGCGGCCGCTCTCGGGCGCACCTGTCCGACCCTGAGCCTCGGGCTCCATGTGGAACTCGATCTGGATGATCCCGAGGGCGTTCCAGCTTCGCTGGCGCGCCAGGTCGCGCGGTTCAATGAGCTCGTCGGCGCCCCTCCCACCCACGTCGACTCGCATCACGATGTACACCACGACCCGCGAGTCCTGCCTCACCTGCTTGCGTGGACCCGGCGCACCGAAGTCCCGGTGCGGGGGTATTCGAGCGTTCATCATTTGTCGAAGTTCTACGGCCAATGGGGCGGCGAAACTCATCTGGAGCAGATCAGCGTCCCGGGACTCCTTCGACTGTTGGATGCGGAGGTCCGCAACGGCGTGACCGAACTGACCTGCCATCCCGGCTACGTGGAGCCGGGGCTCGCCTCGAGTTACACGGCGGAGCGCGAGGTAGAGCTACAGACGCTGTGCGACCACCGGGTGCGCCAGGCGGTCAAGGATATGGGTATCCGCCTTATCAGCTTCCGGAACCTGCCCGCGCTCGCACTCCGCCCGTCCGGGCCGAGGGCCGGGAGATGACCATCGGTGCCGCCTTCTCGGACGGCAGCGGCTACTTCTGGGCCCACATGGAGGACCAGCGGGTGCGTGCCTGGTGGGTGAGGGGCGGGACCCTCAAGGCCTACCGCGCCTACATCCAGCGCCGCTGCCGCACCGCCCGCGATCTCGTCGAGACGCCCTTCGACTCAACGCGAGTCCGGGTGAGCATGCCGAACGCTGCGCTCAGCAGCGGCACAGCGAGGCGCCCGACGACATCGGCGAGTGTGCCGTGAGTCTTACGGTCTGCCTCGCTCCCGCGAAGACGATCGACTACCCGGAGGGGAGCGGTCATCTCTGGGTCTATCTACAGTGGGCGCTAGCGCTGCAGGCCCTGGGCTGCCGGGTCATTTGGCTTGAAGGCGTCGACCCGAGTGCTCCGGGCACGGTCCAGGCGCCGAAGCCGCGGCATCTGCGGGCAGGCGATCCGCGGAAGCTGGTCCCGATGCTGCGGGCCCGCTTGCAGCCGTTCGGGTTGGCGGAATCGCTGGCGTTATTTTCCCTCACCGGCGATCCGTTGCCGCCAGACGTCGCGGCCATGGCGCTGGATCTGGACGCGGCGACCACCGCCGACCTGTTAGTCAACCTGTGGCACTCGTTGCCCGCCCCGGTCGTCCGTCGCTTTCGGCGATCGGCCTTTGTAGATACCGATCCGGGACTCCTCCAGATCTGGATGGCGACCGGCGACATCGCGGTGGCGCCCCACCACTGCTACTTCACCATCGGGGAGACCGTGGGCACGCCGGGTGCTTCCTTTCCGGACTGCGGGCTGCGATGGTTCTACACGCCGCCACCGGTGTACCTCCCGGAGTGGCCGGTGACGCGAGCGGAGCCGGGCGCGGCGTACACCACGCTCACGCACTGGTGGGGAGGCTCGTTCGACTTTCGTGGAGTCACCTTCAGCAACGAAAAGCGCGCCGCCTTCTTAGAGTACGCGGCCCTACCGCAAATGACGTCAGCCAACCTTGAGCTGGCAGTCTGTCTCGGACGCCACTACGAGGAGTGGCGCAGCCGGATGGCGCCGCTGGGCTGGACGATTCGCGAAGCCTGGGACGTGAGCGCGACGTGCGATGAATATCGCGCGTACATTCAGCAATCCCGGGGAGAGTTCAGTTGTGCCAAGCAGGCCTACGTGACGCTCGAGGCCGGCTGGATCAGCGATCGGACCGTCTGTTACCTGGCGAGCGGGAAACCCGCCATCGTCCAGGATACCGGCCCGAGCACCTTCTTGCCCGCCGCCGACGGCCTCTTCCGGTTCCGGAATCTGGATGAAGCGGTGCGCGCCCTTGAGGCTGCGGAACGCGATTACGACCGGCACTGTCGCCAGGCGCGTGCGCTGGTTGAAGAATATTTCGACGCCGGCCGCGTCATAGGGCGTGTCCTGGAGCAGGCGCTTGGGGAACGCGTGTCCCTTCGGGCAGGTCGATGAACTGGCTGGATGGCCGGGGCCGGGTCTCGACCGGAACCCTCGCGGGCCTGTCTTTCACTGCCACCGCGAGGACATGCGGTGAATCCTCGCCGTCGAGGTAGGTGATCCGTGCTAGCGTCGGTCCACGGAATCAGGACCCGGCTGCAGGGGAGCGGCCTCCATGCCTGAGCGCACTACCGTGGAGCATCACACGCCGGACACGCGGGAAACGGCAGCGGGCGCCGACCGGATCGCGCGCTTGATGGCAGACACGCTCGAGGACGGCCTCTCGCGCCTTCAGGAGCGACCGATTCGGATCCGGAGGATGCGGCGGCAGGTCTTGCAGACATCTTCGAGCTTCCGCACTGAGCGCCTGCACCTCTTCCTGGGTGGGGGTCAGACGCTCCGCGTCTTCCTGAAAGATCTGAATCCGGAGCATCTGATTGAGAAGGCGCGGGTGCTGCGAGGGTCGGACCTCGCGCCGAGCCGCCGAGAGTTGCAAATGTATCAGGCGGTCCTGTCCCCCCAGCGGTTCGGGACGCTGCACCTATACGCATCGCGCTGGGAGCCCGAACGTGGCATCTATTGGCTCTTCCTCGAAGACGGCGGCGACGCGCTGTTGCTCGAATTCCTGGAGATGCGGCTCTGGACGGCAGCCGCCCGCTGGGCCGCGCGCTTTCATGCCGCGACCCGCCTGTTGCCGCCTGCGCAGACCGACTTCCTGCCCCAGCGCGACCACCCGTACTACCAGAACTGCGCCGATCGCATCCGCCTGCTGCTACCCGCCCTCCCGCCTCAGGAACGCGAACTGGTTGGCCGAGGACTCGCCTGCTACGTCAGGCAGATCGACTGGCTCTGCTCGCTGCCGCGATGCGTGATCCACGGGCAGTTCTTCGGCAAGAACATCCTGCTTCCCAAAGGCCGAAGCACTCCCGCGGTCGCCGTGATCGATTGGGAAACGGCGGCGCTGGGGCCGGGGACCTTTGATCTCGTCAGTCTCACCTTCGGCAAGTGGACCAAGGACCAGCGCCGGGCGATGCAGACCGCCTACCTTGAGCAGTACCAGGCCGAGACCGAGGAGCGAATCGACGAGGCGAGGTTCCAGCAGGAGCTCGCCGCGGTAGCCCTGTACCAGTCGCTGGAGTGGCTCGCCTGGTGGGGGCACCATCGAAGCCGGTCGGGCCACTTTGCGAGCTTCATGAAGGAGCTGGGGAGCGTCTTGGATGACCAGCTCGTCGCCGGTTGACGGCAGTGACAGGGGGCGGCCGATGAAGCTCGACCTCGCGCGCGCCAGTGCGGACGAGCGCGTTGCCCCCTTTGCGGCCGTGCTCGATCGGGACGAGTTTCGGAGAGAGCTGGATCGGCTGTGCCGCTCCCGGTGGGGGACTCCGCCGGAGGCCCGCGTCCGCGCGCTCAAGCGCCACCGCCTCCGCTGTACGTTCGAGATCGTGGTAAGAACCGAGCGTGGCTGGCGGAGCGTGGTCGGCAAAGGGTGCACGACCGACCGCGCGGACGTGTTCGCGACCATGGCAGCCCCGAGCCAAACCGGCTTCGGCCCGGAGGCGGAGTTCTCGATCCCCGAGCCGCTGGCCTGTCTACCCTCGCTGGGCGTCCGTTTGGAAGAGGAAATCGAGGGGCCGTCGGCAAAAGAGATCCTGCTGAAGGGCCGCCCGCCCGAGCGCCTCGCGGCCGCCGAGCGGTGTGGGCGTTGGCTCGGGCGATTCCACGGCCCGGCGCCACGGGTCGCCACGGCGGTCGACCCCCGGTGCCGGCGGTGGGCCGACCAGGTAGCGAGCGTCGGGGAGCCGCTGGCCCGGAAGGCGGCCGATGTCGGCAACGCCGCGGCGGCGGTCCTGAACCAGGTTCCTTCAAAAACGCCATCGCGAGTGCCTGCGCGCGTGGCGGACTCCAGAGCCGTTGCCTTCGATCGCGGGGCTCAGGGCTTCGGGGTGGCCTGCGCCGTTGTGACCGTGAATAGGAGGCCGGGCTGTTCGCTGCGTTCGAGGCAGCGGGCTCGACTCGCTCGGGGTGCGTCACTTCGGCCTCCGCAAGACGGTGAGAGCTCAAGGAGGGTGAGATGGATTTCGAGCAGATAACCCACGTGTCCCTGCCCACCCGGATCGAGGCCGGGGCGCCCACCGACGTCAACGGTCCCGGGGGACCGGCAGCATCCCCGCGCGGCCGCCGGCACCGCCGACGGTGGCGCCGCTGGGTCGGCGCGGTCATCCTCCTGGCGCTGGTCGGCGCCGCCTATTGGGGGAGGGGGAAGGAAGTGACCGCCCGGTACGTCACGGCTCCGGTGACGCGCGGCGCGGTGGCGGTGGCGGTGACGGCGACCGGCACCGTGAACCCGGTGACGGTGGTCATGGTCGGCACCTACGTCTCCGGCCGCATCGAGCACCTGTACTGCGACTACAACACGTCGGTGAAAGCCGGGCAGATCTGCGCCAAGATCGACCCTCGTCCCTATCAGATGACCGTGGAGCAGAGCCGGGCCACCCTCATGATCGCGAAGTCCCAGCTCGTCAAGGACCGGGCGAACCTTGCGTACGCGAAGACGATCTTCGAGCGTGACCGCGGCCTTCAGCAGCGCGGGGTCGTCGCCCAGGCGACCGTCGACAACGATCGGAGCGCCTACGAGCAGGCCCAAGCCCAGATCGCCCTGGACGAGTCGACCATCCAAGAGCGCCAGGCCGAGCTGCACGCGGCCGAGGTCAATCTCGGCTTCACGGACATCATCTCGCCGGTGAGCGGGACGGTGATCTCCCGCTCGGTCGAGATCGGCCAGACGGTGGCCGCGAGCTTCCAGACGCCGATCCTCTTTCTGATCGGGACCGACCCGACCAAGATGCAGGTCGACACCAACGTGAGCGAGGCCGACATCGGCGGCGTCGCGGTGGGGGCGCGGGCGACGTTCACGGTGCAGGCCTTTCCCCACCGCCTGTTCCAGGGGACGGTGAGGCAGGTGCGCCAGGCGCCGGTCACGGTGCAGAACGTGGTGACCTATGACGTCGTGGTGAGCGTGAGCAATATCGACGGCGTGCTGCGACCCGGGATGACGGCGACCACGCGGATTCTCAAATCCGAGCGGGCGCAGGTCCTGACGGTGCCGGAGCAGGCGCTGCGGTTCGTCCCGGCCGGGCTGGCGGGGGTCAAGGTCAAGCCGGCGCGCGGCGGGGTCGCGCTGGCCGCGACCGGGGGCGAGGCTGCCCAGCGCGGGCGGGTGTGGGTGCTGCGCGGGGGCACGCCGACGGCGGTGCCGGTGACGGTCGGGCTGACGGACGGCACCTCCGCCGAGGTGCTTGAGGGGGGCCTGCAGGCGGGGGACCGTGTCATCGTGTCCGAGGCGAGGTCCGAGGCAGGCGCCGGCGGCAAGCGGCCGACGCCGCTTCAGTTCTTCCAGTTCGGAGGTCGCTAGATGGCCCGGACCATCATCGACGTGAGGGAGCTCACGAGGGTCTACCACGTGGGCGATGTCTCGGTGCGAGCGCTCGCCGGTCTCACCCTCACCGTCGAGGCGGGCGAATTCCTGGCCATCATGGGCGCCTCCGGATCGGGCAAAACGACCCTGATGAACATCCTGGGCTGCCTGGATCGTCCGTCGGGGGGCCAGTACTCTTTCGAAGGGGTCGACGTGGCGGAACTCTCGGAGCCCGACCTCGCGCGGATTCGCAGCACGCGGATCGGGTTCGTCTTCCAGAGCTTCAACCTGCTCGCGCGCGCGAGCGCCCTCGAGAACGTTGCCCTGCCGCTCTTCTACGCGGAGGGCGGCCCCGGCGGCCGGTCTCGGCGCCGGGCGCGCGCGGCCGAGATGCTCGGCTCGTTGGGGCTCGGCGACCGGGCGCGCAACACGCCCACTCAACTCTCGGGGGGACAGCAACAGCGGGTTGCGATTGCCCGTGCGCTCATCAACGGTCCGAGCGTGATCCTCGCCGACGAGCCGACCGGTAATCTCGATTCGCGCACGTCGGACGAGATCATGGACGTGCTCCGGTCCCTCAATCGCGAGCAGGGGGTCACGATCGTCGTCGTGACGCATAACCCGGCCATTGCCGCCGCCACGGATCGCATCGTGACCATGCGGGATGGACGGATCGTCTCGGACGAGCCGGTCGCCGGCAACGTCGCGCGGACCACCCGGCCGGGGGCCGCGGCGGTCGCCAGCGCCCTGGCCGGGTCCGCCCCCGGGCGGCTCGGCGCCTCCTGGGCGTTTGGGCTGATGATTCTCTCGGCGGCCGCGCAGGCGATCACGCGGAACACGCTCCGGTCCGTGCTCACCGTGCTGGGCATCTTCATCGGCGTGGCCGCGCTCATCGCCATGGTGGCAGTCGGCCAGGGCGCGAACGCCGCGGTCGAGAAGCAGATCGAAAATCTCGGCACAAACCTGCTCGTCGTCGTGCCGGGCGCGATCACGGCGAACGGAGTGCGCGGGGGATCGGGCAGCGCGTCGGCCCTCACCGTGGACGATGCCGCGGCGATCCCGCGCGACGCGCCGGCCGTGGAGCAGGTGAGTTACATGGTGAAACAGGCCGGGCAGGTGCAGTACGGGAGCCAGAACTGGACCACCAATATCCAGGGCGTCACGCCCGCGTTTCTGACGGTGACCAACTGGCAGGTCGCGGACGGCCGCCTGCTCACGGAGGCTGACGAGCAGAGCGCGGCCCTGGTCGTGGTGCTCGGCTACACCGTGGCCCAGCAACTCTTCGGCGCCTCCGAAGACCCCGTTGGTGCCACCATCCTCGTCAAGGGGTTCGCGCTGCGCGTGGTCGGCGTGCTCGCGGCCAAGGGGCAAAGCCTCGGGGGCCACGACCAGGACGACGTCGCGATGATTCCGTTCAGGACCGCCGAGAACAAGGTCCTGGGAGTGGCCGCCCCCAGCCAGGTCCAGACGGCGAGCAACCCCCTCTTCACCGCGCCGGTGAACCCCTTTGGGATGCAACCGCGGCTCACCGGCAAGGTCAACGCGATCTTCGTGCAAGCGCGCACCGCCGAGCTCGTCCCGGCGGCCGTTCAGCAGGTGACCGAGACGCTGCACGCGCGCCACCACATTCGGCCGGGCGCCCTCAACGACTTTGACGTCCGCAACCTGCGACAGCTCTCCGAGACGCGCGAGAGCAGCAGCCGCATCATGGCCCTGTTGCTCGCCGCCGTCGCCTCGATCTCGCTCCTCGTCGGCGGGATTGGCATCATGAACATTCTGCTCGTGTCCGTCACCGAGCGCACGCGCGAGATCGGCATCCGCAGGGCGATCGGGGCCCGGCGCGGGCAGGTGCTGCTGCAGTTCCTGGCCGAGGCGGTGCTCTTGAGCGCGACGGGCGGGACAGCGGGCATCCTCGCCGGGGTCGCCGTCTCCCAGATCATCTCCGCAGTCGCCGGGTGGCCAACCCTGCTGTCCCCGACGGCCAT
>Ga0209056_10000311_pt1 | contig 54746 bp, 37 predicted proteins | sample GraSoiAngelo_114_FD_185876 | JGI IMG/M metagenome (GOLD analysis project Ga0209056, IMG submission 185876) | Grasslands soil microbial communities from the Angelo Coastal Reserve, California, USA - 14_0903_13_40cm (SPAdes) (version 2) | ecosystem: Environmental > Terrestrial > Soil > Grasslands...
CCTCGATTTTTCGGGCGACTACGGCGTGTATCACTCGATGTACGACGATCATTACTGGATGGAGCATATCGGCGATCCCACGTTCGAGTACCACGTCGCGCTGACGCGCATCTGGGGCCTCGTCGCGCTGCGTCTCGCGAACGCGGACGTTCTTCCGTTTGACTTCGGCTTTAATGCCTCTGCGCTGGAACAATTCTTGCGGGAGCTCGAACATAAGAACAAAAGCGAGCCGAAGCGCCTCTCATTGAAACGCCTTCACGGGCGCATCGCTGAGTTTGAGAAAGCGGGCGATCTTCTGCGCGATACCACGGCACGCGATCTCTTGTCAGAAACAACGGTCGCGCCGGAAAAGATTCAGCGGCTCAATGAGCAGTTGCTTCGCGTCGAATCCAATTGGCTCGATCCAGCGGGCATTCCGGGAAGGCCGTGGTTCCAGCATCTGCTCTATTCTTCGCGCTATACGTACACGCACTTGGAATTCCCCGGGCTCACCGAAGCCGTGGAAAAACAGGATTGGAAACTGGCGGAGCAGCAAGCGGCACTGCTGGAAAAGGCGCTGAAGAAAAACACGGAATTATTGCGTTCGGCTCGATCCTCCTGGGAGAAAAACAACAGATGAATCGTCTAAACTATTTTCACGCGCTCGTCGGTCTTTTTTGTTGGCTGATAATTGTATTGTTTTCCTTGGCGCAGAACAGTCCGCCAGCCAAACCACGCGCTCGCGATCTCGGCGTTCCTTTTGACGGCACACCCGGGCCGCTCAACGCCATCACCGATGTTTCCGGTGTAACCGTCGGGCACACTACGCTCAATTTCGGCGAAGGAAAGTTGCAGGTTGGCAAAGGCCCGGTTCGAACGGGAGTGACCGCCGTTCTTCCGCGCGGAAAAGATTCGATGAGCAATCCTGTTTTCGCCGGCTGGTGGTCGCTGAACGGCAACGGCGAAATGACCGGCACAACTTGGGTGGAAGAGTCCGGCTTTCTCCAAGGTCCCGTGATGATCACCAACACGCACAGCGTGGGAGTGGTTCGCGATGCAGTCATTCAATGGCGCGTGACGCACGGCCAGCCGGATCCGACCGGTTACTGGTGGTCACTGCCGGTCGTGGCGGAAACGTGGGATGGCTGGCTGAACGACATCAACGGCTTCCACGTCAAGCCAGAGCACGCTTTGCACGCCATCGATACCGCGGCGTCAGGTCCCGTTCTGGAAGGCAATGTCGGCGGTGGCACGGGAATGGTCTGCAACGGCTTCAAAGGCGGAATTGGCACGGCCTCCCGCAAGCTGGACACGAAAGACGGTGGCTACACAGTAGGAGTTCTAGTGCAATGCAACTACGGCCGGCGTCCCGATCTCCGTATTGCCGGTGTCCCCGTGGGAAAAGAAATTCCTGAAGACGCTGCATATAGCTCGGCTGGATTCGCGCAAGAAGACCGAGGATCCATTATCGTCGTTGTTGCGACGGACGCGCCGCTCGTCGCGCATCAGCTCAAGCGGCTGGCCCGCCGCGTTTCACTGGGGCTCGGCCGGAACGGTAGCATCTCTGGCAACGGTTCCGGCGACATTTTCATTGCGTTCTCCACGGCGAATTCAGGCGCTGCAGCCGCCGACCACGTCGTCGATCTGAAAATGTTGCCCAACGACAAGCTTGGTCCGGTCTTCGCCGCCACCGTTCAGGCGACTGAAGAGGCCATCATCAACGCCATGATTGCCGCCGAAACCATGACCGGCATCGAGAATCACAAAGTCGTCGCGCTGCCCCACGACAAGCTTCGCGAAGTGCTCAAGAAATACAACCGCCTCGCGCCATGAGGAGTGGCCCGTATCGCATGGGAATTAACTGCAAGCGAGATACCTTTCCACGCTGTCTGAGGCCAGCACTTCTCATACTGACCATCATCTCTCTGCTTTGCTCCTGTTCGAGGCCTCGCAGCCCTGTCTTCGCAATCACCCACGTTACTGTAATTGATGCCACCGGCTCTCCTCCGCAGCCAGATATGACGCTACTGATCGCGGACCAGCGGATCGCCACCCTGGGTCCATCGAGTTCGACGACGATTCCCCGCGGCGCGCGAATCCTCGACGCAACCGGCAAATTCCTCATTCCCGGACTCGCCGACATGCACGTTCATCTCACCGGCGCCGGCGAGCCCGCTGGCAGCCGCGAATTTATTCTGCCGCTGCTCCTTGCAAACGGCGTCACTACGGTCCGCGACATGGGCGGAAATGTCGAAGACTTGCTCCGCTTGCGCAACGAGGTCACAAGCGGCATTCGTCCGGGACCGCAGATTTTTTTCACCGGCCCTTATCTCGACGGTGATCCACCCGCCTACCAACCCTCGATCGTCGTTAAGTCTGCGACCGAGGCGCGTGCCGGCGTTGATCGGCTCGCGATCCAGGGTGTGGATTTCATCAAAACGCAGTCACGTCTCAATCGCGAAGCCTATTTCGCCATTGCCGACGAAAGTAGGCAGCTCCACATTCGTTTTGTAGGCCACGTGCCCGATCGCGTGTCGGCTTCGGAAGCCTCACAAGCAGGCCAAGCCAGCATCGAGCATCTCACTGGCATCCTGCTCGCCTGTTCTTCGAAGGAAGAGCAGCTTCGCCGCGCACGTTTTGCGCCCGACCCGGGGAACGAAACGCAGGCTCAGGCTCAGGCACGCGACCGCGCCTGGCGGCGCGAACTCCTGGACACTTACTCGCCGCAAGAAGTTGAGGCTCTGCTTCGCACTTTCGTAACCAACAGCACCTGGCAGGTCCCCACTTTTCCGATTATGGTGCATCTCGGCTTTGTCACTCCCAAAACCAATCTCTTGCGCGATATGCGCATGCGGTACGTTCCTCAGAATGTGAAAAGAATTTGGTTTCAGGGCGTGCAAGCGCAGTTGGAGAATTACTCCGAAGCGGACCTCGCTTTGCGAGAAGAAATCGTAAAGCGCTCGCTAGAGATCGTCGGCAAAATGCAGGCCAATGGTGTACGCATCATGGCTGGCACTGACATCGCTGCCCCCAATGTTTTTCCCGGTTCAAGCTTGCATGAAGACCTCGCCTACCTCGTCGAGGCTGGTCTGACTCCTACGCAAGCTCTTCAAGCCGCTACCAAAAATTCAGCTGAGTTTCTGGGCAAACTTCGGACGCAAGGCACAATCGAGCAGGGCAAGTTCGCGGACCTCCTTTTGCTCGGCGCCAACCCGCTCGACGACATTCACAATACGCAGAAAATCCGGGCTCTTGTTCTTCGGGGGAAATTATGGGACCGGACTGCCTTGGATGGACTCCTAGTTTCTGTAGAGAAGTTTGCCGGCGCGAATTGAATAGTTCGCTTAGGCGATGATTCGCTAAATCACCGGAACGGCGGTCTTGCGCCGCGGATTAAAAAACGGGAGCGGCACCACTTTTGCATAAACGGTGTGGCGCACGGCTTCGACGGTCATCTCCATGCTCAACGTCGTGTCTACCTTTGCGCTGTCGCGACTAACGCAGGCCAGCGCGATCATTTTTTTCAGTGTGGGCGACCATGTTGTCGAGGTGGCTTTGCCCACCTGACGTCCACCGCGATAGACAGGCACCGCCACGCGCGACGCCATGCTCGGCACCTGCGGCGCCATCTTTAGCTTGTCGTATAGCGCCTCGACTTCGTTCCAGTCGATCTCCAGCCCTGCGAGCGCTCGCTCCGCGCCTCTCTTTGCTTCATGTGCCAGCGCTTCGCGTCCCACGAAATTTTCCTTCTTCAAATCCACCAGCTTCCCCAGCCCGATTTCCGCCGGAGAATACTTCTGCGATGCAATCAACGCTTTCTTGCTCGAAATGTAATCCACTTCGATCAAAATCAGCCCTGCTTCGATTCGGGCGATGTCCAGGGCAATCATGCCCGCGGGGTGAATATCAAACGCCCTGCCCTTGGCGATTAGCGCGTCCCACACTTTGATAGCGTCGATCCACGGCATCCAGATCTCGAATCCCAGGTCGCCCGTATAACCCGTCCGCGAAATGTCCACCGGCACGCCGGCGATTTTTCCATGCGTCACGCGAAAATATTTCAGGTTCGTAATGTCCGCGTCCGCCGCCTCGTACAGCACTTTGCCGGACATTGGCCCCTGCAGCGCCAGCGCCGCCGTTTGTTCCGAAATATCTTCAATCGTTACATCCAGCGCCAGGGCATTTTGCCGGAACCACCGCAGGCTGGGATCCGCGGCCGTCCAGCGATACTCATTCTCTCCCAGCCGCGTGATCGTTCCGTCGTCGATCACTTTGCCTTCGGGATCGCACCAACAGCAGTAAATCACCTGGTCCACGGCCACTTTATTGATGTCGCGCGCAATCACGCGGTTCACGAACTTGGTGGCATCACGTCCCGTCACGCGGTATTTGAAGAGCGGAGAAATATCGATCAGCGCCACGGAATTGCGGATGGCATTGTACTCGTGCTCGTGGTGCATCTCGTAAACGCTGACGGTGTAATAGCCCGACCATTCGCGGTAGTTCAGGCTTTCGCACAGCGCCAGCGTTCTTTCGTGAAACGCGGTTCCGACGGGCAAGAATCCTCCTGATACGCACGCGGCCGACGCCGCCGCAAAGACACTGGATTATAGGTGCGAACTCGCGGCGCTCGCAAGGTTTGCGCGCGAAAACCGAGCAAGGGTCGAGCGGCTTTGCGTCCCGTCCAGGCTCTTGGTATCTTGAAATCAACCATGACCGAAAGAGTAGTTTTCATCACCGGGGCCAACGGCGGACTGGGAACGTTCGTGACCAAGCGTTTTCTTGAGACCGGCGCGATGGTTGTCGGCGGTTCGCGGAAAACCTCGAAAGAGGACTTCGAAGGGCCCAATTTCGTCCCGCTGTCGGCCGATTTCACGGAGCCAAATGCAGTGCGCGATGCGATTGCCTCGGTGGTCACGCGGTTGGGCAGGCTTGACGTGCTGGTGCACGTGCTGGGCGGCTTCGCGGGCGGTTCGACGGTTGCGGAAACCGATGACGCTACCTGGGAGCAAATGCGCGACCTGAATTTGACTTCGGCGTTTTATGTTTTGCGCGCCGCGATACCGCATCTCCGGAAATCCGGGAAAGGCCGCGCCATCGCGATCGGGAGCTTGGCTGCCGTCGAGCCACACGCAGGACTTGGTGCGTATGTAGCGTTCAAATCCGCGCTGACGACCCTGGTTCGAACCGTGGCGCTCGAAAATAAGGACAGCGGAATGACTGCAAACGTGGTTTTGCCCGGAACGATGGACACTCCCACAAACCGAAAGTCCATGCCGCGCGCAGATTTTTCGAAATGGGTGCAGCCGGCCGATGTGGCCGATCTGGTTCTGTGGCTCGCGGACGAACGTGCAGTGCATATTAACGGTATGGCAATTCCGATAGACAGCCCCAAAGCATGAACGTCTTGCGTTCCTGTGACGGTGTCACTGTTTTCCGTCGCCAAAGCAGGCTATCAACACTTGGGACCAGCCGATGACGCTTTACAGTAGGCCGAGGCTGGCCCTATAGTCATTTGACGACCGCCTCCGAACACTGCATGCGAAAAATCCACCTCATTCGAACCGCACTGCTTCCCTGCCTGCTCTTGTTCAGCGCAAGCCTCTGCGCGGCGGAAGACATCAAAAAGATTCATCCCGCAGGATACGTCAGCGATCTGGCCGGCGTTATTGCCCCGGAAGCCAGGACGCGGCTCGAAGCGCTATGCACGGAGGTGGAACAGAAGACCGGCGCGCAGATGGCCATTGTGACCGTCCAATCGCTCGAAGGCGAAAGCGTCGAGGACTATGCGGTGGACCTGTACAAACAGCTTGGAGTCGGAGGTAAAAAAGACAATCGCGGCGTGCTGCTGCTTGTCGCTCCCAACGAGCGCAAATACCGCATCGAAGTGGGCTATGGGCTAGAACCGGTGATCAATGATGCGCGGGCGGGAGATGCCGGGCGCGCCATGGTGCCCTACTTGCGCCAGAACGATTATGGCAAGGCGGCGGAAGTCGCCGCCTGGCAGTTGGCCAGGCACATTGCCGATGATGCTGGTGTTACGTTGAGCGGCCTGCCGCCCGCCCCGCGAAATCAGAATGCCAGAGGGAGCACCGGATTCCCTATATTCTGGGTCATTCTTGTTCTGATTATTTTCTTTCGTGCAATTGGAAGCCTCTCTGGCCGGGGTGGACGCGGAGCGGGCGGCAGGGGCTGTCTCTGGTTTCTGCTGGGAATGCTGGCAAGCAATAGCGGCCGGGGCTCGGGTGGGGGAGGCTGGGGCGGAGGCGGCTTCGGCGGTGGCGGAGGAGGCGGCGGGTTTGGGGGATTTGGCGGCGGCAGCAGCGGAGGCGGGGGAGCTTCGGGAAGCTGGTAGCTTCGTTTGAAAGGAATGGATTCGAAATGCAATCCACGGACACAAAACTTGCAGAATTGGTTCGAAGGCTGAAGGAATTCGCGGCGGCAAATCTGGAATGCGTTATTTTGTTTGGCTCGGCGGCCCGCGGGGATTTTCGCGAAGCACACTCGGATCTCAACGTGGTCTGCATCCTGCATTCGCTGAGTCTCGAGGAGTTGGGGCGGCTCGCGCACGTGGTGAAATGGTGGTGCGTCGATCAGAAAGAGCCTGCGCCGCTTTTTTTCACGAGGGATGAGCTAAAGAATGCCGCGGATGTTTTTGCCATCGAGATTCTGGACATGAAGCACGGCCGGCGAGTGCTCTACGGTGCGGACGTTGTCGCGGAAATTGAAGTGCCCACGAATTTGCATCGCGTGCAGATCGAACATGATTTGCGCACGATCCTGCTGAAGTTGCGGCAGCACTATTTGCGCGCGCCGGGCAATTCGAAGGAATTGGCGCCCATCCTGAGAAAATCGTTTTCGGGAGTCCTGACGCTGCTGCGTCACGTGGTGATTGCATTTGGAGAAGAGCCGCCGGTCACCGGGCATGATATTGTTGCGCGAGCGGTGGCACTGACAGGCTCGGACACGCAGGCGTTTGACGCCATGTTGAAGCTGCGGGAAATAGGCGAATTTCACGGCGAAATTATTCCAGCGTACGGCGCGTATCTAAAGGCATTGGAAAAAGTCTTGGATGCTCTGGACCATCATTTTCCCAAGCGGGAATGGCGGCGCGTGAAGAATGCGCATTCGTAAATTCAATTGATTCGAGGCGGATATGAAGAATGCTCTGATCGTTCTGGTTGTTTTGCTGGTAGTTGCGCTGCTGCTGGGAAGTTCGTTTGTCAGCCGCAGAAACCAAATGGTGGTGAAGCGCGAAGCGGTGAACGCCGCGTGGTCCCAGGTGGATGTCGTCCTGCAACGGCGGGCGGACTTGATCCCGAACCTGGTGGAAACCGTGAAAGGGTTTGCGGCGCAGGAGCAAACAGTTTTCGGTGACATCGCGAAGGCCCGTTCCGCGCTGCTTGGCGCGCATTCTCCGGCTGAGAAAATTGCTGCCAATGGACAATTGGATTCAGCGTTAGGGCGCTTGCTCGTGGTCGTTGAAAATTATCCGCAATTGAAATCCAATGAAAATTTCTTGCGCTTGCAGGACGAGCTGGCGGGCACGGAAAACCGCATTGCCGTCGAGCGCCGCCGCTACAACGAAGTTGTGCAGGATTACAACACGTTCATTGCGCTCTTCCCAAACAGTTTGGTGGCGGGCATGAGCGGGTTCCCGCGCAACGATGCCTACTTCAAGACCGAAGAAGGCGCGCGGCAAGTTCCGAAGGTGAGTTTCGGAACTCCTGGCACGCCGGCTGCGCCGGCCACTGTGCCCAAGCAAGCGCCTGCAAAACCCTGAAGCTTTGGCCGCGAACTTCAAGATAGCACAAGCTGCTTGCGGATTCCCGCGACGATTTCCTCCGGGGATTTCGCGGCGTCGACCGTGATGGCATCGTCAGGTTCCTCAAGGTCCGCAAACTGGCCCGCCAGGATGCCTTCGCCGGCAAAATGGCCATGGCGTTGGCGGATTCTTTCGGCGAAGAGCGCGTGGTTCCCTTTTAGATAAATTATTTTTACTTCTGGGCTGGGACGAAGCTCGCGCCGATAAGCGCGCTTGAGGGCAGAGCACGCGAGGACGACGTTTTTGCCGGCGGCGATCCATTCGAGGATGGCCTTGCGCATCGCTTCGAGCCAGGGAGCGCGGTCGGAGTCATTAAGCGGGATACCGTGGGACATTTTTTCGATGTTGGCGGGCGGATGGAAGGTGTCGGCGTCGCCGAATTCCCAGTTGAGCTGCTTGGCGAGCATGGTGCCGATAGTGGTTTTGCCGGCACCAGTTGTGCCCATGATGATGACGACCACAATTCCCTTTCGCCGAGCGTGCCGTCAGACTTGACCGAGGAATTCGCCGAGGAGCATGTGGAAATGGTGCACGCCATTTTCGCGCTTCACGGAGTAACGCCCGCGATCGTACGTCGAAGAGCGCAAACCGCGCTGAACATTTTCGCAGAGGCCGATATCTTCCTGCTGCACTTCATCGCTGAAGGCCACGGCACGTTTGATACGCTCCTGATTTTTCAGCGAAGCCACATCGTGGAAAAACCACTCGAAAATGGTGAGTGTTTTTTCGTGCGAGAGGGGAACGATGACGTTGGTCGAAATGTTGTCCGGATAAATGTTGAGCATGAGGTTCGGATAAATCCAAAAATACAGCGCTTCCTGCAGCCCGGCGCCAGGCGCGTACATGCGTTCGCCTGCGTCTCCTTCTTTCATGGCGCGGATGGGCGCGAATTGCTGGCAGTAACGGTGGAAAGTGTCAGTACGATATTGCGCGTAATCGATTTCCTTCATCAAGCCGGGATGGGCAATGGGGATGTGGTAGCCCTCAAGATAGTTGTCGACGTAAACCTTCCAATTGCAATCGATGACATAGTCGCGGCGCTCCGCGAATCGCAAACCTTGGAACTGAAATCCCTTAGCCTGCTGCGGGATTTGACCGAGATAGCTCGAGAGCGATTCGGCTTTCGGGTCGAAATTCACAAAGATAAATTGTTCCCAGGTTTCGCAGCGAAGCGGCACCATGCCCATGGCGCTACGGTCAAAGAATTCAACGCCGTCGACGTCGGGCGTGCCGATCAAACGGCCATCGAGAGTATAGGTCCACCCGTGATACTGGCAGCGCAGGACATTCTTGCAACCGCTGCCAAGCGCGATCGGCCCTGCACGATGACGGCACACGTTGCTGAAGGCGCGCAACTCGCCCTGCTTGTCGCGAACGACGATGACGGGTTCGCCGGCGACATCCACGGTGAAATAACTTTCGGGATCGGCGATGGTGCGTTTTACGCCGTTCACTTCTCCGCAAGATTGGCCGAGAGTTCCGACGAGTTGCCAGGTACGCTGGAAGATGCGTGACTTTTCAATCTCGAGAATGGCCGGATCCGTGTAAAAGCGCGACGCGAGTGTTTGTGCGCACTCGATCTGTTCGTGGACGTCGAGATGAAGGGGTTTCGTCAGCATGATTAGAACTTGCGGGTTTCCTGGCGCGACCAGCGCTCGATGACGATTTTGCATTCGGTAAAGAATTCCACGGCGTCGCGTCCCTGGCCGTGAAGGATGCCAAAAAAGCTTTCTTTCCAGCCGCTGAAGGGAAAATAGGCCATGGGCGCGGCCACGCCGATGTTGATGCCGATATTTCCAGCGGGCGCTTCATAGCGGAACTTGCGGGCGGCGGAACCGCTCGTAGTGAAGAGGGAGGCCTGGTTGCCATAGGGGCTGCGGCGGAGGAATTCCATGGCTTCGTCAATGGAATTCGCGTGAATCAAACTGAGCACAGGGCCAAAGATTTCCGTGTTGGCAAGCTGGCTATTCGTAGGCAAGCCATCGAGAACCGTAGGCGTCAGGAAATTTCCTGATTCGTATTTCGGGATTTTGGTGTTGCGTCCATCGAGGATAGGCTTTGCGCCTTCGCCGACACCTGCCGAAATCAGCGATTCGATGCGCTGCTTACTTTCCCTAGTAATGACTGGGCCCATCTGAACGCCAGCGTCGAGGCCGTTGCCAACGCGAATGGAAGAAGCGGCATGCGCGATGCAATCGCGAAAGGTTTTTTGCGCTTCGCCAATCGTAACCGCGACGGAAACAGCAAGGCAGCGCTGGCCGGCGCAGCCAAAGGCGCTGTCGCTGATGATTTGCGTGGCGAGTTCCATGTCCGCATCGGGCAAAACGATGACGTGATTCTTCGCACCGCCCTGGCACTGCATGCGTTTGCCGCTTGCGGCGGAACGCGAGTAGACGTGCTTTGCAACCGGAGTGGAGCCGACAAAACTAATGGCGCGCACTTGCGGATGGTCGCAGAGTGCGTTGACGACTTCTTTCCCGCCGTTGACGAGATTCACCACTCCTTTGGGCAGGCCGGTCTTCTCCAAGAGCTCGAAAGCGCGATGCATGGAGAGGGGAACACGCTCGGACGGCTTCAGGATGAAACTGTTTCCGCACGCGATGGCGTAAGGAAGGAACCAGTAGGAAACCATCGCCGGAAAGTTGAAGGGCACAATGGCGGCGACGACGCCGAGCGGCTGGCGAATTTGCATTTCATCGACGCCGGGAGTCACGTCCTCAAGGTTGTAGCCCTGCATCATCATGGGAATGCCGCAAGCGACTTCAACGTTTTCGATGGCGCGGCGGAGCTCGGCGCGGGCTTCGGCGAAGGTTTTGCCGTTTTCGAGTGTGATGACGCGGGCGAGATCGTCAAGATTTTCTTCGAGGAGATTTTTCAGCTTGAAGAGATATTGGACGCGCTCACCGGGAGGCGTGCGCCGCCACGCCGGGAACGCATCGGCAGCGGCCTGAACGGCAGCGTCGACGTCGGCGGAAGTCGAAAGGGGCGTGCGCGCGAGGAGTTTCGCGGTCGCAGGATTGGTGACATCAAAGTATTCGGTTGCAGCAGATCGGCGCCAGGCACCATTGACGTAGTTTTGAAGATCGGTGACTTGGGTGGTTACGGCACTGCTCATACTCAGCTCCTTGGCCTCGGTGTGGGATACTGGAAGCGTTCCGTGGGGCCAACTCGATGAAGAATCAGATCAATGTAGTCTACCAAGAAAAGCAGCATGCCGCGCCCTTACATCGGCAAAAGAGAAGGCGCTACTTGTCGCTGGCGGCCAGGGCTTCGTAGGCGGCGCCGAGGAGGGGGGCGGATTCGTTAAGGACGATAGAGACGGGAACATTGCTGAGCAGGCCCTCGAACTTCCACTTGTCTTTGAAAGCGTGGAAGAAGGTGCCGTCTTTCATTTTTTCGAGGATTTTGACGGCGATGCCGCCGGCGACGTAAACGCCGCCAAGCGCCAGAACTTTCAGAGCCAGATTCCCTGCTTCGGCGCCGTAGATGGCGGTCCAGAGATCCAAAGTGTCCGAACAGACGCGGCAGGACTTGTCCAAACCGCGGCGAGTGATCTCCGGAGCAGGGTCGGCGTCCGGATCTTCGAAGGTGGCATGTATCACTTTCGGCGCGAGAAACTCGTGAATGGTGCGGAAGCCGCGGCCGGAGAGAATCAGTTCCCAGCTTACCTGGGGATAGCGGCGGCGCATGAACCGAAGCAGTTCGATCTGCTGCTCGGTGTGCGGCGCGAAATCGGAATGGCCGCCTTCGGAAGGCACGACGCGGTAGCGGCCACCGTCCCACACAAGAAACGACTGGCCGAGTCCAGTACCCGCGGCGATCAATGCCCGCGTCCCGCCCGGTTCCGGATTGCCTGGATTCAAGACGCAAAAATCCTGCGACGGAAGATGCTCGATACTGTGGCCTGTCGCGCCAAGGTCATTCAAGAGAACAACGTGCGGGACGCTCAGCTCCTTGATGAGAGACTTGGTATCCACAATCCACGGAAGATTGGTCGCCCTCACGGTACCATTGATGACCGGCCCAGCGATACCGAAGCCTGCAGCAACAATGCTTTCCTTGCCGAGATGGTCGGCCGCTTGGCGGGAAAATTCCTTGACGATGCGCTCGAATTGCGCGAACTCCTTGCTGGCGAAGCGCTGCTTGAAGACGGGCGTGAGCGTGCCGCCTTTTTCGGAAAAGAGCGCCAGATTACACTTCGTCCCGCCAACGTCCCCTGCAAGGATCACCGGTTCCCCCTACCGCGTCTGCTAACTTTAGTTTACGTCAGGTGCTGCAATTACGGGTTGTACCAATGTCGGCCGTCCCGTTCGAGCAGAAGATCGGACTCTCTTGGCCCCCAACTGCCGGATGGATATTGTGGCACGTTGGCGCTCCTGGTGGCGCTCCAGACGTCAAGAATGGGATCGACCAGCGACCAGGCGGCTTCGACGCTGTCGCCACGATCAAAAAGCGTGGCATCGCCGCGCACACAATCGTTCAGGAGAGTCGCGTAGGCGCTGCGCGAGACATCTCCAAAACTCTCGCGATAGCAGAATTCCATGGTCACATTGCCGATGCTCATTTCCGTCCCCGGGCGCTTTGCGCCAAAGGAAACGGAAATGCCTTCGTCCGGCTGGATATTCAAGATGAGGCGGTTGGGTTCAACGTCTTTTTCGCGGAAAACGATGTGCGGGGCGCGGCGGAACTGGATCATGATCTCCGTGCTGCGTTTGGCAAGGCGCTTGCCGGTTCGAAGATAGAAAGGAACGCCGGCCCAGCGCCAGTTGTCGATCAAGAGTTTGCCGGCGACAAAGGTTTCGGTCTTGGAAGCGGGATTCACGTTGGGCTCTTCGCGGTAGCCGGGCACCGGCTTACCGTCCAGTTTCCCGGGAGAATATTGTCCGCGAACGACGGCCTGGGCCACCATCTCCAAGTCGAAGGGGCGGATGGACTGGAGCACTTTTAGCTTTTCATTGCGCACAGCTGTGGCATCGAAGGAGGCCGGAGGCTCGACGGCTACCAGCGAGGTCAATTGAAGAACGTGGCTCTGAATCATGTCGCGGAGCGCGCCTGCCGTTTCATAAAAACCGCCGCGACGCTCTACGCCGAGCGTTTCCGAGGCTGTGATTTGCACGTGATCGACGTAATTGCGGTTCCAAAGAGGCTCGAAAATGCCGTTGCCAAAGCGCAGGACGAGAAGGTTCTGCACGGTGTCCTTGCCGAGGTAATGATCGATGCGGTAGACCTGCTTTTCGTCGAAAACGTTCAGGACAATCTGATTCAAGGTCTTGGCTGAGGCGAGATCGCGGCCAAAGGGTTTCTCAATGATGATGCGCACCCAGGATTTCGGCGAGGGAGGGTGAGAGAGTCCGGCGCGACCAAGCTGGTCGACGATGTCCGGATAGACTTCCGGCGGCGTGGAAAGATAGAAGAGACGGTTGCCACCGATATTTTTTGCCGATTCCAGTTCGACGAGGCGCTTGGCAAGGTGGGCGTAAGCCTCTGGATTGGAATAGTCGCCTGGGCAGTAATGAAGGTTTGCCGCGAAAGCGTCCCACTGCTTCGGATCGATGGGCCCGACTTCGGAGATGCTCTTGGCAGCTTCGCCAAGCGCGGAGCGAAACGCATCTTCGGACATGGGCGTACGGGCGAAGCCGACGATGGCGTAACGCGGTCCCAAGCCATCGTGAATGGCGAGGTCGTACATGGCAGGAATGACTTTGCGCTTGGCGAGGTCTCCGGAGGCGCCGAAGAGAACAACGGTGCAAGGCTCAGCGACGCTGCCGTAAACTGAACCGGAACGACCCGAATCGCCAGCCATCGTCTCGCCCTCCGCAAATTGCGCGCTGTTCAGGTAGCTGATGCAGCGTTCAAAACTATACCTCAACGCCAAATTTTCCAAGCTCGCAACGCAATTGCTCCGCGTTCTGATGCTGAATGGTGTTCATCCCGAGGCGCCGCGGGCTTTCCAGGTTGAGCGGACGGTCATCGATGAAGAGACATTTTTCGGGAGGGCGCTGGGTGACTTCCAGAGCGACGCGATAGATCGTTTCCTCAGGCTTCCGGGAGCGAACGTAACAGGAACTGAAAAAAACGAGGAAGTTTCGCAGCAGATCGAAGGCCTCAATGCGGAACTGGTTGAGTTCGAGCGGCTCGTTGTTGATGGCGCCGACGAAATACTTTCCGGAGCGCGAGACCTTATCGAGAATGGCGCGCGTATCCGGGAATTCCTTGGACTGCGCAAACATGAAGGCAGTGAACTCCTCGCGCGTGAAGCTGCGCTGGCGATAGAACAAGGTGCGGTCGAGATACTCATTCAAAGTGATTTGGCCGGAGTCGAAGGCCGGAAAAGAAAGATCGTGGCGGTCCTGAAATTCCTCCCAATCGAAGTGGAAGGCTGCGGCGGCTTCTTTTCGTGAGGCGCGGTCCCAGCCATTCGTCAGGATGACGCCGCCGATGTCCCAAAAAAGGGTGGTGATCTCAGCCAAGGGCGCAGCTCCTCCGATTCGTGCGTTTGTTGCGGCCCTACGTTTGATGAAGAAGAACGGGAAATGATGCACTATTTTAGGCGTAGTCGCCAGCGACGAAGGATGTCGAAATCAGGGAAGGCCCGAAACTAGGAATTTCGATGAGTTTGCAGTAAGGTGAGAAGGAAGAGCGCGTGTGAGGAGAAGAGAATGGCGGACGAATCTTGCGGTCCAACGCCGGCAGCCAGCGAGCCGGTGAAACCCGGCACACGCATGGTGCAGTGCGTGAAGTTCGGCAAAGAATTGCCTGGGCTGGATCGGATTCCGTGGCGCGGAGAGCTGGGGAAACGCGTATACGAGAGCGTTTCGAAGGACGCCTGGAAACTCTGGCTGGAGCATTCCAAGATGATCATGAACGAGTACCGGCTGAATCCGCTTGATCCGAACTCGCAGAAAATCATGGAAGAGCAGATGGAGCAGTTTTTCTTTGGCGAAGGCGCGAAATTACCCGAGGGATATGTTCCGCCTAAGGCGAAAGGTTAATTCCCCTGGCTGGTTATGCGCCGCGTGACAGGATGCTCGACCGGCAGGCGCGGCGTAATCGTACACGATAATTTCTCATAGGCCTTGCGGAGAGACTCCTCAACTTTTTCTGGTGTGTCGCCCCTCGCAAAAAGAAAACCAAGATAGCTCGAACCCTCAGGCCAGGCGGCGATGGCATCGCGCAATCGGGCGGTGATCGTCAGTTCGGTGATCCCCGGAATTGCACGCGCGGTCTCTTCTCCAGAAACACGTTCCAAAATTCCGCTGATGGGAACGGGAATCATCATGACGCCGGAGGCAATTTGCTCGCGCGGCGAATTCCATCCGGGGAGCCCCTGCGCGTGACGCAGCAGCAACTCTTCGAGCCCAATAGGTTCGCTTTCCCCTTCGAATGAAAATCGCAGAGAGCGGGCGCAGAGACCGCCAATCGGCCGCGGCGCCACTTCGAGCGGCCACAGGCCATCGTCGTTGATGCGAAACTCCGCATGGACTGGGCCATGAGACAGACCCAGCGCTCGCACCGCATCCGTTGCGCATTTCTCGATGGCGCGCTGCACGGATTCGGGAAGGCGTGACGGTGTGACGTAAATTGTTTCCTCGAAGTAGGGGCCTTCGAGCGGGTCGGGCTTATCAAAGATCGCCAATATGCGGAGAACGCCATCGTCAAGAAGTCCTTCGACGGCAACTTCCTTGCCCGGAATATAGCCTTCCACAAGGACCTGATCAAGATTCGGCTCACGAGAGGCGAGAATCTCAGCGGACTTGAGCAACCGCCGGATACGCGTGGCGGCCGAGAGGAATTCTTCACGATTGTTCGCGCGCACTACGCCCTGGCTTGCTGAAAGCGAGAGGGGTTTGAGCACACAAGGATAGGAAATGTTAAGTAGCACTGGCTCGGGAGTGGGCTCGATCGGAAGACTGCGAAACGACGGAACGTTCAGCCCGGCATCGCGAAAGACTTCTTTCATGCGCAGCTTGCTGCGGCAGGCTTCCACTGCCGCCGGATGGTTGTAATGAACTCCCAGACCGCGCGCGGCGTAAGCGGCAGCTGCCGCGGGCCGGTCACCAAGAGCGAGAATCCCGGCGACTTCCTTCCCGCGAAGCGTTTCCATGACGGTGTAGGCAGCCGCTTCAGGCGATTCGAAATGAACGGGGATGGCCTGATCGCCCCATGGATCTTCGAGCTGCTGGCATCGATCGGTGACGTAGACAAGCTGCACGCCGAGCCTGCGAGCGGCATCTTCAAAACTGCGCGTTTGGTAGCCTAGCTTCGCAGTGAAAAGCAGCAAACGTTTGGATGGATTCGTCATGCGCGGTGCGTTTCTCAGCCGGGGTCAGACAAAACCGCCGGCGCTTACGACGGCATTTTTCGTGAGCGGCTTCGGGGCACCGATGGAAACCAATTGGTCGCGAGTTGGCTCGGCGCAGCAGTACCAGGGTTCGCTGAGGAACGGGACGCCAGCTCGGGAATGCGCCGATAAGTTGACTTGCGGAGCGCGCAATCCGGCTGCGGCGTGAGCAGCATTCCAGATGCGTTCGAATGTGGCTGACCGAGATTCTTTTTGGCCCTCGGCCGCGGCGGCAATCTCCTGCACGGTTTCGCTGAGTGCGTCGAGGCGTGGAACGGCATTTTTCCAAGGGTAGGCCAATGATTGCGGATCGAACGGCCGAACCAGACGACGTACCCCCTCCAATTCCAGCATTCGCGAGCCTTCCGGGATGAGCAAACGAATGCCTAGCTGAATCGGTGCGACGTTTTCGATTACGCCCTGTTCCGCGATCACACGCAGCAAATCCAGGTAGCCATCCAATGTCGTCCACGGCGTGAACGGCACGAAAGTCGGATGAAGGGTCATGCCAAGTTCACGGAACATTTTGACGACACGGATGAAATCTTCGCGCGTGTGTCCTTTGTCCAGAAAACCTAAAACTGTATCGTCCACGGATTCGACGGCGCTGATCACAAAGAGGCAGCCGGTATCGCGAAGAGTTGGCAAGTGCTCCTTGTGCTTGAGCAAGTGCTCGATCTTAATGGTCACGTCGTACGTTATGGACGGAAATTCCCGATGAAGCGCCCCGACAAGATCCATCGCGTGACGAATGCCATTAAAGAAATCCGGATCACCGAAGGTAATATGTTGCGCGCCGGCGGCCACCTGGCAGCGAATGTCTTCGAGCACCACGTCGCGGCTAACAATTCGAAAGATCCCTTTGTAGACGGGAACGATGGGGCAGTGGCGGCAAAGATGCTTGCAACCGCGGCTCGCTTCTGTCGAACCAACGATGCGAAAGCCATCTCCGGGAACGATGAGATGCGCGTACTTCTCTATCGCGGGCATTCCGGATCGATCCGGGACTTCGAACTGAAGGCGGGCCATGGAGATCATGGAGTCCGGTGACTGCGAGATAGCTTTTCCAGCCGTGGCAAGCCGCTCCGTCAACTGCGCGAGCCCTTCCTCAAATTCGCCGCCGAGAATTGTGGAGACACCGAGCGCACGAAGATACTCAACGTTCATGGGCGCGTACAGGCCATAACAACAGAGATGCGCGGCGGGATTCAGTTTGCGAAGCCGGGGAATAAGTTGCGCCGCGAGCCGCGTGGCCGTGTGCATTGGCAAATAGACGGCGATGAGCCCGGCCTGGCCAATCGCGGCCTCATCCAGGGACTGCCGGGCAAGGTCGAACGTCGTGACACTATGGCCGCGTTTGCGCAGCCATGCCGCAGGCGACGCCAAGCCGAAGGGCTGCCTCCCCAGCTCATAGGTCGAAATGAGAACGATGTTCACGCTCATACTAGTATAGCTGCGCGGCGCGAGGATTCAATTTCGGCTATGATAGAGAGCTACGTACCACGGCGAAAGGACTGTCAGGATGGCCATCAACGCGGGCAATTCTTTCCGGACTCGCGACAAACTGAGCGTGGGCGCCCAGACGTTCGATATTCATCGCCTCGAGTTTCTTGAAGAGCAGGGCGTCGCCGACCTGGCGAAACTGCCTTTTTCGCTGCGTATTCTTCTGGAGAATCTGCTGCGCTGCGAGGATGGCCGGTTTGTCCATGCCGAGGACATCCGGGCGTTGGCGAACTGGCGGCCGGGTGCTCCGGAAAAAGAGATTGCTTTCATGCCCGCGCGGGTCCTCTTGCAGGACTTCACGGGAGTGCCCGCAATCGTCGATCTCGCCACCATGCGCGAGGCTGTGCAACGCATGGGCGGCAGTGCGAAACGAATCAATCCACTGTTCCCCGCCGAGCTGGTTATCGACCATTCCGTACAAGTCGATAATTTTGGCAACGTGAACGCCTTCGGCTTGAATGCGGAGCTGGAATTTCAGCGCAACGTCGAGCGCTACGCATTCCTTCGCTGGGGGCAGACGGCGTTTCAGAATTTCAAGGTTGTTCCGCCAGACACCGGCATCTGCCATCAAGTGAACCTGGAATACCTGGCGCGGGTCGTTTGCGCGATGCCCTATGGCAACCGGTTTGAGGCTTATCCCGATTCCGTGGTGGGAACGGATTCACATACGACCATGGTCAATTCTCTTGGCGTATTTGGCTGGGGCGTTGGCGGAATTGAAGCAGAGGCAGCCATGCTGGGCCAGCCTTCTTCCATGCTGATTCCGGAAGTGGTTGGTTTTCGCTTGCACGGGCGCTTGAGCGAAGGAGCGACCGCGACGGATCTCGTCCTGACAGTAACCGAAATGTTGCGGAAAAAGGGGGTCGTCGGAAAATTCGTGGAGTTTTACGGTTCTGGCTTGTCCACGCTGAGCGTTCCCGATCGCGCAACGATTGCCAACATGGCGCCGGAGTATGGCGCGACGATGGGCTTCTTCCCTGTTGATGCAGAAACGCTCGCGTATCTGCAGTTCACCTCTCGTTCGGCCGAACAGATCGCGCTTGTCGAAGCCTATTGCAAAGAGCAGATGCTTTTCCGCACGGATCAAACGCCCGCGCCGCTCTTTAACGACACACTGGAATTGGATCTCGCAACAGTTGAGCCGACGGTTGCCGGCCCCAAGCGCCCGCAGGATCGCGTTGCGCTGCGGCAGGCAAAGTCTTCTTTCACGAAAGTTGTGGAAGGAACGCCGGCGAAGCACGTTGCCGTTCGAAACAATGGCGACTCGTTTGACCTTTCAAGCGGAGCCGTGGTTATTGCCGCTATCACCAGTTGCACGAACACTTCCAACCCTTCGCTCATGCTGGGTGCGGGTTTGCTGGCGAAGAAGGCGGTCGAGCACGGGTTGCGGGTGAAGCCGTGGGTCAAGACCAGCCTCGCGCCCGGCTCGAAAGTCGTGACTGATTATTTGCAAGCCGCGGGATTGACACCTTATCTCGAGAAATTGAATTTTCACCTGGTCGGATATGGGTGCACTACTTGCATCGGCAACAGCGGTCCGTTGCCGGAAGCCATCGGGTCCGCAATCAAGGACAACAATCTGATTGCCGTGGCTGTCCTCAGCGGGAATCGCAACTTTGAAGGGCGAATTCACCCGCTGGTGCGGGCGAATTATTTGGCGTCGCCGCCGCTGGTTGTTGCTTACGCCCTCGCAGGGCGCATGGATATGGACCTCACCACCGAATCAATCGGCAACGACTCGGCAGGCAAGCCAGTGTATTTGAAAGACATCTGGCCGACGACCCAAGAGATTGAATCGACGGTTCGCTCCTCAGTTTCGTCATCGCAATACAGCAAGCAATACAGCGAGGTGTTCGAGGGCGACGCGCACTGGAAGTCCATGCCCATTCCAAAGGGCGACATCTATAAGTGGGACCCGAAGTCGACTTATATCAAGATGCCACCGTATTTCGAGAACATGCCGAAGACACCTCCGGCGCTGGCAGACATTCACTGCGCCAAAGTACTGGCGATTCTTGGTGACAGCGTGACAACGGATCACATTTCGCCGGCCGGCTCGATTCCCGTGGATTCGCCCGCAGGGAAATACTTGATCGCCCATGGCGTAAAGCCGCATGAATTTAATTCCTACGGCGCGCGCCGGGGGAATCACGAGGTTATGATGCGCGGGACGTTTGCGAATATTCGCCTGCGCAACCAGCTCGCTCCGGGCACAGAGGGCGGCTGGACACTCTTCCTGCCTGATGGCGAGAAGATGTCCATCTACGACGCTGCGGTGAAATATCGCGAAGCGGGAGTGCCGCTAGTAGTCATTGCCGGGAAGGAGTACGGCTCCGGCTCCTCGCGCGATTGGGCGGCAAAGGGCACGCGTCTGCTCGGCGTACGGGCGGTGATCGCGGAAAGCTATGAACGCATCCACCGCAGCAACCTGATCGGCATGGGAGTGCTTCCACTCGAATTCAAAGCGGGAGAAAACAGAGAATCGCTCGGCTTGACCGGTCACGAAATTTTCGAAATTGAAGGCGTTTCATCACTGGCGCCGAAGAAGCAAATCACAGTGCATGGTGCATCAAAGGATGGACGCGTTAAAACCTTCTTGGTGATTGCGCGCGCGGACACGCCGGAAGAAGTCTCCTACTACCATCACGGTGGCATTCTGCAGTACGTTTTGCGGCAAATGCTCTAGCACTCACAAAATCTGTGGCAATCCAGTCCGTGGAAGTATTGATCAGGCAGATTTCGATTGCGGATTCGAGCTGGCCTTGATTCGCCAGAGAAGGATAGAACCCACGACCACGGACACCAGGCTGGCTGTCTGCGCGTTTGAAAGGCCGAAAAAGGATCGCGGGTTGATGCGGATAAACTCAATCACAAATCTCGCCAAACCAGTCAAAATCAAGTAGAGGCAAAATATTCCTCCCGTGGTTCCGCCGTTCGCGGCCTTCTTCCCGACTTGCCAGAGAATCGCGGCAATCACCAGCCAGATAAGAAATTCATAAATGGGGGTCGGGTAAACGCGACAGTCAGCTGGCCAGCCCCATTGAACGCAGGTTTCGGTTGTGGGAACCACCCCGTGAGGGAAAGCCATCCCCCAAGGCCATGGCCACGACGTGGGCCGGCCGTAATCGCCATCACCGGAGAGCAAACAGCCAATGCGCCCGACGGCGTAGCCAACCGCTGCTGCCGGGGAGCACAAGTCCATGAATTCCAGCGCCGGAATCCCAAATCGACGCGCGAGGAAAAGAAGCGCCACAAATCCACCAAGAAAGCCTCCGAACCACGCGAATCCAAAACGACTGATGAGCAATGACGGATCGGCCACCAACTCGCGGGGGCTTTCCAGAACGTGATAGAGACGCGCTCCCACCAAGCCAGCAAGACCCGCAATGCCAATGATGAGAAATCCTTCATCGTGATGGCCTGGCTGGCCGCTACCCTTCAGATAGCCGCGCCTGAGGAATTGCTCGCGGCGGCGGTCAAAGTCTGCCTGCAGGAGGTACGCCGCGGCCAACAGGCCGGTGGCGACCATCAGGCCAAACGTTGGGATTGTCAGCGGCCCAAGGTGGAGAAAAGGGATCATCGACGGGTTGAGTTAGGCTCCCCTGTGAGTATACCTAACGGCTTGCTCTCGCTCGAATGCCATGCCCATTTGTGAGCTGATTTCACCGCTGTCATTGCTGACTCCGGCGAATCATCTTGCGCTTCACTTCCGGACGCGAAGGACGAAGCCGAGGCCGACCCAGATACCGAATGCATTCCATTCGGCTGGAGAAAAATGTCCCGGGAATGCTGGCAGAACTTTCATCAAGAAGAGCAGCAACGAAACGGCAATCCCCAGCCCAGTCACGATGCGCATCGAGGCTCGCTTTTCCATGAACCAGAAGGAGAGGCAGGCGGCGAACCACCCCAGGGCGGAGGCCATCGAGCCGACTTCCGTTACCGGAACAAGCAGCGCATCACCAAGAAAGAGTCCGACGATCGTCGCCACAGTAATCCCTACTACTGCAATGGAGGGCGTCAGAAAGACAGGATGAACCGTTCCAAAGCTTTCATGAATGGTCCGGCGACGGCCGTAGGCGAATAGCAGGCGGCTGGACGCAACGAAATTGCCGTTGAAGCATTGGAACAGTCCAAAGAGGGCCATGATCACAATCAACCGCACGGGCCACTGTGCTCCCAGGGCCTGTTCGAACGCGATCGCAGTTGCGAATCGTTTTCCCACTAGACTTTGCCAGGGTGCAACGTAAGCCACTGCCGCCACAGCAAGCACGTAAAAACCCGCGCCGACTAGCAGCGCCATCACGATCGCGCGAAAAAATCCCACCGAACGGAAGCCCGCATGGGCCTCTTCCGCCACCTTGGGCACGGATTCGAATCCAGTCATGAAATACGGCACGATCTGAAGCGTCAGCAGAATCGAAACGAAGGGAGTCGTGCGGAATGCTGGGCTAAAGTTGCCAGGAACGCCGCGAATGGCGCTTATGCCCAAGAGAATCACGAAGAGAAGAAGTACGATCCCAGTCGTCCAGTTTTGAAAAGTGGCGCTCCAGCGGATTCCCCGGTAATTCAGCACGGCAAGAAACGCCGTTAGCGCCACGCCCAACAGCAAACGCGGAAGAAAAACGGCTTGCCCCGCCACTCTGTACAATTCGAACGAATTCAACGAGGGAAAAATGTACGCCGCAAGTTTTCCCACCGCCACTGCTTCCCACGGGCACACGATGAAGTACGCCAGCAACATCATCCAGCCGGTGAAATAACTCACGATAGGCGGAAAGACTTGGGCCGTGTAGGCAGCTTCGCCGGCGGCGTCCGGAAGCCGCTGCACCCATTGGCCATAAACATAGCCGACGGGCAGCAGTAGAAGGCCGCCGATTGCAAAACCAAGAATCGCGCCGAGCGGTCCGCTGCGTCCGAGCCAGTCGTCCATTAGTACTAGCCATCCGGCGCCGATCATCGTTCCAAATGCCAGGGCAAAATAATCGGTGATGCGGAGTTGGCGGGCGAGTGTGGTCATGGCTCCAGGAGCGCGCCCCGATTCTATACAGCTTCTCCCTTTGCGCCACCAGTTTTGATGCGGCGTTAACGTACTGCTAACAAATCGGGCTTAGAACTTCATGCGCAGGAAAATGGCCGAGACGGCTTCGAGTCAGCGCCTCCCCGCGGCGTGTCCGGCCTGGGTATTTCAATTTGCGGTTCAAGACTGAGAATTCCAAGGAGAGATTTTCTATGCATCAGTGCCTCACTAAGGGTCTGGCGATTTTGGCCGCTTCGGCCATGACGCTCTTGCCCGTGTACCCCGCATCGGCACAAGACAAAGACGGTTCCTCAACGAAGACGCCAATCAAACACGTCGTTGTTATTTTTCAGGAGAACGTTTCGTTCGACCATTATTTTGGAACTTATCCGCACGCCAAGGAAAACAATGACGGCTCGAAGTATTTCAAAGGTGCGACGTGCGACGAAGATCACAGCTACAGTGACGAGCAGTTTGCCTTTGACGGCGGTTTGATGGACCGCTTCGCAAAGGTTAGCTGCAAAGACCCTAATATAGGGCCCTTCAGCACGATGGGCTACTACGACGGCAACACCGCCACGGCGCTGTGGAACTACGCTCAACATTTCGCGATGAGCGACAATTCCTTTGGCACCACCTTCGGTCCTTCGACGCCCGGCCTCTTGAATCTGGTCGCAGGCAATACGTTCGAGGGGACAATCATGAACGGAAAATCGGGCAAGGGTAATATCGCGGGAGGCCGAGACGCCGGGGCGGTAATCGGCGATCCGGATCCCTTTGGCGATGCCTGCTCAGCTCCGGGACGCGCCCAAATTTCTATGTCCGGACAGAACGTAGGGGATCTGCTTAACAAAGCCGGAGTCACATGGGGCTCCTTCATGGGCGGGTTCGGAAACTGTGCTGCGGTGTCAACAGGAACTACCGGTTTGACAACCAGTGACTACATTCCCCATCATGCCTTCTTTCAATACTGGCAATCCACGCTGAATGCCAAGCACACACCGAGAACCTCGGTTGACATGATCGGCCATCAAGGTGACGCTGCGAACCACGAGTATGACCTCGCGGATTTTTGGGACGCGCTCAAAGCCCACAACATGCCGGCCGTGAGCTTTCTTAAGGCCAAGGCCATTCAGGACGGCCACGCCGGTTATTCCAATCCTCTAGACGAACAGATTTTCCTCGTCAACACTATCAACGCGCTGGAAAAGACCGACGAATGGAACGAAACCGCCGTATTCATCGCGTATGATGATTCCGACGGCTGGCACGACCACCAGATGGGAACCATAGTGACTCAGTCGAATGTGTCGGACGACCAGTTGCTCGGTCCCGGCAATTGCGGCTCGCCAAAAGCGAATGACGTGAGCGGCGGGACCCAGAACGGCCGCTGCGGCTTTGGTCCGCGGTTACCGCTCCTGGTGGTTTCCCCGTGGGCAAAACAGAACTTCATCGACGACACCATCACGGATCAGTCTTCTATTCTCCGCTTCATCGAAGACAATTGGGACCTCGGCCGAATCGGCGGCGGTTCAACGGATGTCATCGCGGGCACGTTGAACAACATGTTCGACTTCAGCGGCGGCCCGAAAGCCGGAAGACTTATTCTTGATCCAGCTACCGGAATAGTTGTATCTCAATAACCTAGCGTTGAGCGGAAGAGTTCTGCGCCAATCCTTTAATTCCATTCCCCGGAGCGCCTTTGTTCGTAGAAGGCGATCCGGGGAGTTTCTTTTGCCCGCGCTTCACAAAAGCCTCTTTAGACCCGGACAACCCCGTCGCCATCCGTGCCATCCGTTCACTCATCCTCCTGGGTACAAGGAGCGATTCTAGTGACGCGCCTCAAGACAGCGATTTGCCTCGGGACGCTCTTGGTGTCCGCGACACGAGTCTTGCCGCAGACCAAGGACCTTCCTGCCGAACCGTCTCCCGCCCTTTTGAAATCATTCGAAGGCGCCGTGCTTGACGAGATTCGCTTCACCGGACTGCGCCGCATTTCTCCAGCGGCGGTCGCCGCCCAACTTGCTTCTCATCAAGGCGATCGATTTAATCTAGCGAGGATTGATAAAGACGTACGGGCTCTTGCGCGGTTGGGATGGTTCGAAACGATTCAAGTTGGGGCAACGCCCGCAGCGGAATCTTTGCCGCAATCGCCTGAAAACTCTAAATGCGTGACTCTGATTTTTCAAGTCAGCGAATCTCCATTTCTTTCCAAAGCGGCGTATTCAGGCTCGCGGCTGCTCTCGCAGAAACAAATCGAAAAATTACTACAAGACAAGAAACTCACACCCGGCTTGGGAAAACCAGCCGATCCCGCGGCACTTCAACGAATCGCTTTTGCAATTCGCAACGGTCTAAACGAACTCGGCCATCCGGAGGCAAGCGTTCGAATCGCCCGTGAGGAAGCGAGCAACGCAACGGTCACCGTTCGATTTGAGATTACTGACGGTCCCTTGCTGCGAGTGCGGCGAGTCAATTTCGATGGCCATCCTCATGTCCCCGCCAAGGTCTTGCGCGCACAGATGCACAACATCGCGCCGTGGAAACGACTCGCCTCCTGGCGCGATAAAAATGCATACACCCGTGAAGCGTTTGACGAAGATCGTCGGCGCATCGTCACCTATTACCAGAACCATGGCTTTCCGGAAGCGCGAGTCGGCAGCGCGTTGGTCGCTCAGTCCAACGAACGATCACGGCATTGGCTTCCGTGGCCGCATGAGTCGGCGCAGGAGGGCCTTTCCATATCTATTCCGATCGAGGCGGGTCCTTATTATCGGTTCGGATCCATGACACTGACCGACGCACTCCGGCAGATCACGAAGGAGCAAGGTCGCGAGCCCATCACGGTTCTCGGAACAGACAGAGGGGATGCTTATTCCGAGCAAGAGATAGAAAAATTGCGACGGTCGTGGACGGCGCGGATTCGATCCAAGAATTCCGAGCTTGATCGCCTTCCTTCCCATTCCGTGGACGTGGTGCGAACTTTCGACCCGGAAAATCACACTGCGCGCATTACCTTCGATCTGAGTAACTCCCCGCCTTATCGCGTGCAGCGAATCGAATTTCTTGGCTTGCACAAATTTAGCGACCGCTACGTTCGCCGCAAAATTCTCTTGCGCGAGGGCCGTCCAATCGATGAGCACGCACTCGAAGTCGGCCTGTTGCGCTTGGCAAGAACCGGCTACTTTAAGCCAATCCAAAAAGAAGATATTCGGGTCCAGCTCGATGAGACTACTCACACCGCCAACGTTTCGATCCGCCTCGAGGAAATTGGCCAACAGCGCGCCTCGCTGTCGGGAGGCACCGGCCAATTCGGGAGCACGCTGGGCGTCGTCTACACTGTCTTCGACCTGTTGAATCGCGAGGAACTTCTTTCCGCGCAGCTCGATGGCGGTCCGGAAACTCTTCAGGTCATGCTTGGCATAGCAAAGGAAGGAATTTTCGGGACGCGCGCCTCGCTGGCTTTTTCGGTTTTTAACAATATGATTCGCCCGCGGTTCGCCAGCAGCGCACAAGGCCCGTTCTTCTCCTCTCACAGCGAAGGGATCAATATTCCCTGGACCTATCCGTTGAGCAGCGCTGACTCGCTCAGCGTCAACTACACCTTGTCGCGAGCAACCACCGAATATCCGCCGGCTTCTATCTCACCCATGTCCGGTGTGACGCTCGGCGAGGTTCGATCAAGAGTTTCCAGCCATTCGCTGGGCGTGGGTTGGAGCCGCGACGAAAGAACTGAGCGCATTCAGTTTGCGAACTCCGCTTCCGGAGGATGGCTCGGCGGCGGTGAAAACATGGTCCGTTCCTCCGCTGAGTATAGTCGGATCTTCCGCGACCCGATTTTCACTCCGCACGGCGCATGGGCCTTTCGAACCACATTCTGCGGTGCAGGAAGTTATCGCGGCGACATGCCATTTTATGCGCGACTGTTCTCAGGGGACGAACTTGTGCGGGGGCTTCGTCCCGGCGAGCTTGGCCCTGACGCAGTAACAGTCACCACTTCGGCGAGCAGCGGTCTGACTTATTCTGCGGCGCCTGCCGGCGCAAATCTTGTCACCACATCTAGCGCCGAATATCGCTTCCCTCTCGCAGGTGGCACGGAAGCCGCCGGCTTCTTTGACTTCGGCTCCGGCTGGCTGCTTCCCAACTGGCTCGGCCCCGCCAAGCCGCTTCTTCTAAGTGCAACAAATGGCGTGCTACACGCCTCCACCGGAATCGAGTTCCGCTGGACTGTGCCTGGCGTCCAGGTCCCCGTTCGCACTTATTACGCGCTGAACGTTCTGCGATTGAATCGCGTCATTCCCCTGTCCAGCACATCCAGCTTCGCCGCCCACAACCGTTTCTCCGCCTTCGGATGGGGCCTCGGCTCGCTGTTCTGAACCATATGTCTGTACTACACTTCCGAGACCATGAAACACAGGAAACAGCTGAAGGAAGCGTCTCGGATCGTCGAAAAATACTGCATCATAAAAGGGGAAAAATTCCGGCTGAAGGACTACGACCCCGCCGACACCAATGGGGTCAAGAGCAAACAGCATGCTGAAAACATCCTGGAGAGACGCATAGGCCTGCTCAGTGACATGCAGGAAAAGCTTTACGCGCAGGACCGGTGGGCGCTCCTGCTGATTTTTCAGGCGATGGACGCCGCCGGAAAAGACGGGGCCATCAAGCACGTGATGTCCGGCGTCAATCCCCAGGGTTGCGACGTCCATGCGTTCAAGGCACCCAGCAACGAAGAACTGGACCACGACTATCTCTGGCGCACCCATAAGTGCATTCCCTCTCGCGGCAAAATTGGCATCTTCAATCGCTCCTATTACGAAGAAGTTCTCGTCGTCCGTGTGCATACGACGTTTTTGAGGGCGCAGAAGCTTCCCGACGATTTGATCAGCAAACACATTTGGGACCAGCGCTTCGAAGACATCAACGCTTTTGAACGCTACTTGACGCGCAATGGAGTTGTGGTGCGTAAATTCTTCCTCCACGTTTCAAGAAAGGAGCAAAAAAAGAGATTCCTGGAACGCCTGGAAGACTCGAAAAAGAACTGGAAGTTCTCCATGGCCGACGTCCAGGAGCGCGCCTTTTGGAAGGATTATCAGGGAGCCTACGAAGAGATGATTCAGCGCACCGCGACGAAGCACGCGCCCTGGTACGTCATCCCCGCGGACAACAAGTGGTTTACGCGCCTGGCCGTCGCTTCGGCAATCATCGAGGCGCTGAATGGACTCAATCTCGCCTTCCCGGATGTAGATAAGGCAAAGAAAAAGGAATTGGAGACCGTCCGCGCCTCGCTTCTTGCCCAGAAGGACTAGTTCTGCCATCGCCTTTGTGCAGGCGGCTTTACATCGCCAACTTTCACCTGGCGCCCAGGAAACTGGCAGAAGTTTGGAGCGGGCTACCCACACTCTTCCGAGGGCAGGCGTCCCGCTCCACCACAGAACGCACGAATCGCCGCAAAGCGGTTGCCACTTCCTTGTGCTCTGTGCAGAACGTCAAGTCGTTGCATCGAAATCAATTAAACGCTCCCCGTGAAGCTCGCTCGCATCAAGTCGTATAAATTATTGAAAACTATGGAGCTTTCATATGGAAATCGGTCGGGAGCGTCGGCCTCCTAAAGCGCGCAATCGACGCCTAGGTACCGCCACAACCATGCAGACAGCCTGTAGAAAATCACGGTACGCCAAAGCTTCCTTCGAGAAAGCTTCGGCGAAAAAACTGCCCCTCAATTCGGGAGGAAATACCGGTAGCGCAAGCTTGGAGGCATGCGTTCCGAACGCGCCCTCGTGTTGTACTCCAGTTGGTAGCCCAGATGCTCCGCATCGGCGGGATAATCTCTGCCTTCGGGATACGGATACGGCAGCAGCGAATGTCGCGGCAGGGGCTCGACAGTAAACGCGTGCGCTGCGTAGAAATCGAGATCCTTTTCAAAGCCGTCGGCGTAAAAGAAATAATCGCGAGTCCACCCGGCAGGCAAAGGAGGGAGCTGCCGCGGATCAAAATCAAGCTTTAGTCCTTCACCCGAACCAAAAACTACGAAGCGATCATCGGGGGTTTGCAACAAATCGATCACGTCGCCGTATCGCGTGTAATTTCCTGCTGCGCGCGCATAGGGGCCGGTCATGCTCCGATGCGAATACGAGTAGATCGTGTCGCTCGCCGGCTTCAGCCGAATTTCGCGCGGATAGCCGAGGAAATCCAACGCTGCTTTTGCGAGAGGCACTTCAGTCACCTGAACATCATGCGCATCGGGTGTCTGGTCGATTCGAATCGTGTCCCAGTAGATTTTCAGATTATTGACGATGCGAATCCGCCGCGTGCCTGCGGGAAGCTTGCCGGTCAAATCTGCAACCATGGTTCGTTCGAGTCCTGCTGGAAAACCCATATCGTTCACGACGCGCACCCACTTGCCTTGCGCGTCGAGTGCTTCCACATAAGGTGGAATCACTTTGATTCCCGCCTGATCCGCCGCGTACAACGAGGTCGCGGTGAAGTAGTCCGTGTAGCCATCGATGATCAATCGCAAGGGCTTTTGCGCGTCCCATTCCCCGAGATCAAGCTCAATCCAATGCAGCTTGGCAAATCCTGTGAAAGGCAACTCTTCAAAATCCGTGACGTACTTGTGATCGCGCCTGGAAATCAACGGCAGCACGTCATTTCCCTTGTCGTCCCACGCACCTGTGGGCACATGAGCGTCACGGCTTACGATCATGCGGAATTCCGGAAATGGCGGCGCGCTGACGAATCGCTCATTCGGAAAAACCTCGTATGTCGTTGGATGATCGATGGCCAGCAACCGCACCTGGTCCAGATACACCGTTTCTTCCATCGGCTCCATAAAGCGGAAGCTGAGCAGGCCGTTCCGGGGCTTCACGCTTTGCGCAGCCACCTTCAAGTACTCGTCGGGATCGGGAACGTCTCTTTCTCCAGGTGCGACCCAGTGACCGACGACGCCGGGTCCGATCATGTCCGCGATGAATTCGTACTCGCGGCCATTCCATGAAAACAAAACGGGGCACGAACTTCCTCGCCGGTCAAGTTCCGCGATGCTGTGCACTTTTTTCGCGGCCAGGTTGATTTCGTCCTGCGGAACGCCGGTCGGCCATAATAGCCGAACAACTTCGGCGTTGCGTTCTGAACCAAGTCCCGCAAGGATCGGTGATGCGCTCTGTCCTAGGTAACCGGACGCACCAACCACTTCCCACTTTTGATACTGCATGCCCGCGTAGAGCTCGACCTTCGTTCCGATTCCGTTCTTGTTGTCGTTCAGCGCCTTGAGGTCGATGCTCATCCAGTTGTGCTGATTGCCGCCTTCATTGCGCAGAATGAGCGGTGCGCCACCGAGTTGCGTTACGACCAGATCCGCGTCGCCATTTCCATCGATATCTGCGACCGCGATCGCACGCGGCCGATTCAGCTTGACCTCATCGAGGTGCACATCCTTGGTGACGTCGGCCCAACCCTTGCTCCCCAGATTCCGCAACAGTCGCAGTTCCCCTCCGTTGCCGGACTCGCCCGCAGCAACGAGATCAATCCAGCCGTCATTGTCGTAATCGAGCGCGGCAATTCCCCAGCCTTTCTGCCAGCCCAAATCGGGGAGCGCAACGCGCTCCACGCGCTTCCCTTCCACATTCCGCCACAGGCTGATCCCTGGAGCGCCTGCATGCGTGAACGCCAAATCCATCCATCCGTCCTTGTTGAAGTCGAACGCGACCACTCCCACCGCAGGCGGCAACTTCTCTTTGCTGAAATCGATGTTGCCCAGCGGCGTAAATTTCCCTTCGCGCGGATTGAGGTAGATGGAAGCACCGGCCTGACCGCCGGCGATGACGAAATCCACCGCTCGGTCATTATTAAAGTCGGTAGTGACAACTCCAGAGCCAGTGGCCGCAAAACCGAGCGCCGTTTCCGCAGACACGTCAGTGAACGTGCTGTTCCCATTGTTGCGCCAAAGCACATTGTGCGGCGGCGTACCAACGGCAGTGACATCCGGAGCCGTTGTTACATATAAGTCCAAGTCGCCGTCGTGGTCATAGTCCACGAGCGTCAATCCAACGCAGCCTTTTTCCCTGCGAATGCCCGCCGATTGAGTCACATCTTCGAACTTGCCGTCTCCCTTGTTGCGTAACAGCCGCACGCCGTCACTCAGGCACACCGCCAAATCCGTATGACCGTCGTTGTCGAAATCGCCGGCCGCGCATCCTAAGCCACTCCCTGTTAGCTGAATTCCCGCTGCCCGCGTCACATCTTCAAATCGGCGGTCGCCCAAATTGCGCAGCAAGTGGCTGGCGCCGTCCGCCATTCCGCTCACCAGAAAAAGATCCGGCTTCCCGTCGCCATCGAAGTCAAAGAAACATGCCCCTGTGCTCGGCCCAATCTCGGTGTGAATTGCACCCGCGCTTTTCGAAACAAACGCGTTCCCATCCGGCACAAACCGCACGGGAATCGCCGCGGGCACGTCCACAACTGAATTCAGTGGCAACTCCGCGAGCGAATAACGGCCTTGGTCGCCGTAGCCCGCGCCAAACGGCGCTCCGAGATGCTCCGTGGTGATTTTCTGGAAGCGCGCCAGATGTTCGCGTGCGGCGGCAGCATCGCCTTTCCGCTGCAACGCGCGCGCCAGCCCGAATTCCGAAGATGCATGAAAGGCGTTCAGTGCCAGCCCTTTCTGAAACGCCGCGATGGCTTGGTCATACTCTTGCGACTGCGAGTACAGGTAGCCGGCAAAATAATAGGCGTCAGCTTCTTTGGGAGAGATCTCCGTGACGTGCAGAAAAGCGGCAATCCCCTTCTCCGTCTCTCCAAGGTCCTTGTACACAAGTCCGAGGTTGTACCAGGCATAAGCATCGTTGGGAATCTGCTGCGTCGCCGCTTCGAGCGCCGCGCGCGCAGGCTCCAGCTTCTGCTGCGCGAGCAGAGAGATACCCAGATTCATACGGGCCACCGCAAACTTGGGGGCGGCTTCCAGCGCTTGATCAAAATATTTTTGCGCGTCCGCGGGGCGCTGCTGGTTCATGTACGCCGCACCTAGCGTGTTGAGGCGATAGGCATCGGCGGTACCATCGTTCGATGGCCCAGACTTCTTCGTGGCCGCGGTTTTCTCCTGACCGGAGCGCGCGCTGGAACGCACCAATATTGACGCGCAACAGATCAAAATGGAGCAAGCAAAAATCAATCCCACTGCCCGGAGATTACCTGAGCGCATCAAATCGTTTTCTTCCTGTCTGTGCGGGATACCCCAAATTCCACAAGCAATCCATCCCGTCGCAATTGGAATTCTCACGGCTGCCCCGCACATCGTCAACCGTTATTATGCGCGTTGCTCGCGCCTCGTCGCTTGACCTTCGCGGTCCGCGCGCTTACTCTCGCGCATCAAGTCATGAGCTTCCTCCTCCACGCCACTTCGGCGGAAATCGCAGAACAAATCCGCTCCAGAAAAATCTCTCCCGTCGAAATCGTTGAACTCCATCTCAAACGCATTGAGAAGCTGCAGTCGAAACTGAACGCGTTTGTCCATCTGGACGTCGAGGGAGCCCGCCAACAAGCTCGCGCTGCGGAAGGTCTCGTAGCACAAGGCGCACAAGTCGGCCCTTTCCATGGCGTGCCGCTCAGCCTCAAGAGCTGCATCGATGTCGCCGGTTGGCCCTGTCCCGCGGGTTCTCTTCTCCGTAAAGACTACGTTTCGAAACAGGATGCTCCGCTCGTTTCGCGATTAAAGTCGGCTGGCGCCATCCTTCTCGGGAATACCAACACTCCCGAATTTTTGATGGCGTACGAAACCAACAACCTGCTCAGCGGAAGAACCAGCAATCCATGGAATTTGGCGCACTCCCCGGGCGGCTCAAGCGGTGGCGAAGCCGCAGCAATCGCCGCAGGCTGCTCAGCGGGCGGCGTCGGCAGCGATGGCGGAGGCTCGATCCGTGTCCCCGCGCATTTTTGCGGAATTTGCGGACTGAAGCCCACTCCTGGCCGTGTTCCTGCTACGGGACATTTCCCGCCGGGTGCTGGCGCTTTCTCCTGGATCGGAGTTGTCGGCCCCATGGCCCGCACGATCGCGGATGTGCGTGCCCTCTTCGAAGTGATGGCTAGACCGGACGTAGGTGATGCGCTCTCCGCTCCTGTCCCATTGCGCTCTTACCGTGAGGGCGAACTGCTTAGTATATGCATCGGGATTCTCGAGAGCGACGCCCTCGGTGTGCCAACTCCGGAGACGCGCGCTGCCGTCGAGCGAGCAGCAAAACTACTGGGCGACCGCGGGTTCGCCGTCGAACCCTTCCGCTTGCATGGCCTCGATCGCGCACTCGATCTGTGGTGGTTTTTCTTTGGGCCGGTAATCGGTAATCTGATTCAGCACAGCATCGCGGGCCAGGAAGATCAAATCAGCCCGATGCTGCGCGAATACCTTGCATTCGCAACTTCCGGAAATCCAATCTCCCTCGAAAAATTCATGAAAGCCTGCGCGGAGCGCGATCTTCTCCGCGCCGAAATTCTCCGCCAAATGCAGGACACGCGCATTTTGCTCTCCCCGGTTTCCGCAAGCCCGGCCTTCCGTCACGGCCAGGGAAATTACCTCCCCGGCACGGGATACCGCGAGACCATGCGCTTTTCGCAGTGGCTGAACTTGACCGGTCTTCCCGCCGTGTCCGTCCCCATTGCCGTCTCGAACGAGGGTCTACCCATCGGTGTTCAAGTCATCGGCAAGCCATTTGAGGACGAGTTGGTCCTGGCGGTCGCAGAAGCCATTGAGCAATTGCGCGGCCCCTGGAAACCGCCAATGCTGAAAAATGTTTGAACCAGAGTTTGATCTAACTCATCGCCTTACGGCTCAGGCTCGCGCGTCAACTCCGGATTCGGCACGCGATTTTTTCCCCGCGACTCCCGCTCCTTATCTAATTGAGTATCCAGTTTCTTCTGCGCCATGGCGAGTTCCACCCGCGCTTCTTTCTCCCGCCCCAATTGCATCAGTATCCTCCCTCGCAAATAATGCGCACCCTCGAATTCCGGAGAAATCCGCAGCGTCGTGTCCGCCATCTTCAATGCTGGCTCCAACTTTTGCTGCTTCTGGTAAAGCTTCGCTAGTCCGGCGTACGCGCTCGCCATTTTGGAATCCCGCTTTAGGGCTTCGCGGAAGGATCTCTCCGCATCCTCATCCTTGCCCAAGCGCGCGTATAGCACGCCAAGTTGGTCGTAGTTGTCCGCCAAGTCTGGTTCCAATGCGATATCCCGTCGAAATTCCGCTTCCGCCCGTTCGTCCGCTCCTGCCCGCATGTACGCAACTCCGAGGTTCATATGAATAAAAGGAAGGTTGGGATTCAGCGCCGCGGCTTGCTCTAACTCTGACGTTGACTCCGGGATTTCATCCCGGTTCAAATAGGCCTTTCCCAGTATCAAGTGAAATTCTGCCGTCCCACCGCCCACGGCGATCATGCGGCTAAGGATTTTCTCGTCGAGGCTCTTTTGGCCGGATTCCACAGCGCCGATGTCGAGCAAGTACAAGTACAGCACGTCATTGGACTTTTTCGGCCACAGCGGTTCGAGCACTGTGACCGCCTCCGCGTATTTCTTGGTGAGAACCCGGCAGAGCCCCAGAAGGTATCGCGCCTGTTCCGAGTCCGGCTGGTCTCGCAAAACCGAAGAAAACGGGGCGATCGCCGCGGCGTAATTGCCGCGCCGATACTCGACCAGACCAATGTTCAGACGGATTCCCGCCATCTTTGGTTCGAGCCGCTCCGCCTTTCGCAACAGCGCAATCGCGCGATCCCAGTCCTTGCGCCGCATAGCGATTACGCCAAGATTTGCATAAGCGGAACCTGCGCGCGGGTCGACCGACAGCACCTGACGAAAGGCCGCTTCTGCCGCGTCGAGGTCGCCATTTTGAAGCGCCATTTGCCCTTTCGCAAACCAGGCCTGCGGACCCGAGCGCTGCTCCGAAACAGCGGTGGAGGACTGCAGCTCTGAGGCCGCGTCTGCAGTAGGCCCCCAACAAGTGGGCTGCGCCGCACCCAGGGGCAAACTGATCGCCAGAGCGTATACCGCGGTGTGCCAATTCAAGAATCGCGCGCGCATCGGCATTCAGTGTCCGGCAGTCCCAGGGGGATTTCAAGAAGCCTCTGTAGTCTGGCCTCGTGGGCTCCAGATATTCCCGATTCTGACCCCGCGGGGATATAACTCACCTGGTCCTGCATTTCTCCCTTGACACCAACGGTTAAATGCACTATTAACTCGTTTTAATAGATATTTTTGGTGCGTTGCTTGCAGTCGTCGAGTGGTGGAGGCTGTGTCCGATCAGGGGTGCTTTTCGTGCGGATGACTTCAGGGGTGCCACTATCAGCCCTCCGCACTAGCCCATGCATCTCACTTCTCCCCAAGTTCGAATCTCGCTTGGAGGTCTTAACGTGAAGGGAAACTCAGACTTTTCCAATCCTCGAAAGAACATCTTGGGAGCTGCGTGGCTTGCGTTCGTCGGTCTAATCATTGCGCTGGCCCTCCCCCTCGCCTCGCACGCCCAGGACACCGGCTATATCAGCGGCACGGTCACCGACAAATCCGGCGCTGCCGTCGTAGGCGCCGAAGTGGTCATTACCAACACTGTCGGCAGTTTGACCCGAACAACCACCACAAACGCTGACGGCGCTTACGTGGTCGCCGGTCTGCCGGGTGCCACCTACAACATCTCCGTGACCGCAAAAGGATTCCAGAAATACTCGGCCACCAAGATTGTGCTGGACGTCGCTCAAAAGATTCGCATCGACGTGCAATTGACCGTGGGTGCCATTACTGAAGTAGTGGAAGTGACCGGCGAAAGCGTCGCTCAGGTGGAAACGCAATCCTCCGCCCTCACTGCGACCGTGACTGGCAAACAAATCGATCAGCTCATGCTGAACAGCCGTAATTTCACGCAGCTCGTCACTCTGACTCCTGGAGTTGTCAACCAGACTGGCTCGGATGAAGGCAAGGTTGGCATCTATGGCAACGTCGCTTACAGCATGAACGGCGGCCGTACCGAATACAACAACTGGGAGCTCGACGGTGGCGACAACATGGACAATGGCTCCAACGCCACGCTGAACGTTTACCCCAATCCCGAAGCCATTGCCGAATTCAAAGTCCTCACCTCCAACTATGGCGCGCAATATGGTCGCAACGGCTCAGGCACCGTCGAAGTGGAAACCAAGAGTGGAGGCAGCTCCTTCCACGGAAGTGCCTTTGAGTACTTGCGAAATGATTTCTTTAATGCCAAGTCCTGGGCAGAAGGGGCGGATCCCACTGCTAAGAAGGCATCCTATAAAAAGCACGATTATGGCTACACCGTGGGCGGGCCGGTTTTTATCCCCAACCATTACAATTCGGACAAAAAGAAAACGTTCTTCTTCTTCTCCGAGGAATGGCGCAAGGAAAGCAATACTTCTTCGGCGCCCTCGTCGGACGTTTCCACCACGCCAAATGTGCCCTCCGATGCCGAGCGAACCGGAGATTTCTCGGATCTCTGCCCCGGAGCCGATTGCCCTCACCTAGTGGGCAATCCAAACGCATTTTTCCCGGGTAATAAAGTGACCCCGACCGCGACTGGCACCGCTCTTCTGGCGCTGATTCCCAAAGCCATTCCCGGATTTACTGTCGGTGGCTTCCCAGCGTTTCAACAGACCATCTCAACCCCAACCACGTGGCGCGAAGAACTGATCCGCGTGGATCACAATCTCACGGACAACTATCGCTTGACCTTCCGTTACATCCACGATTCGTGGCAGACGGTTGTGCCGAGCCCGTTATGGGGCAACGGAACCACCAACTTCCAAAACGTAACGACAAGTTTCGTGGGTCCGGGATCAAGCTTCGTGGCTCGCCTGAACGCTAATATCTCGCCAACACTTCTCAATGAATTCGTAGCCAGCTATACGGGCGACCACATTTTTCTCACTACAGGCGGACCAGTGGCGCTACCATCCGGCTTCACGATGGGCGCGATATTCAACAATGGTTTCGGCGGAAAGCTTCCAGCAATCGACCTAAGTGGCAACGCGGCATATGGCGGAGGCTTCGGCCAGGATAGCGGTTACTTTCCGTGGCATAACGCCAACCCAACGTACACGTACCGTGACAACATGACCAAGATTCTCGGCACGCACACGTTCCAGTTCGGCGCTTACATCGTATTCGCGCAGAAGAATGAGGCCAACTCTCCCAACGTACAGGGGATTCTAACTTTTGACACTGGCGACCCGACGGTCACCACGGGCAACTCCTTCGCCGATCTCCTGCTGGGAAACGTCGCGAGCTACCAGCAATGGACCGCAGAAAAGCAGTACTACGACCGGTACAGAATCGTGGAGCCTTACTTCCAAGACGACTGGCGCATCACCAAACGCCTTACCCTGAATCTTGGCCTGCGCGTCAGCTTGTATGGAACTTACCGTGAGCGGTACCGGCAAGCCTTCAATTTTGATCCCACCGCCTTCGTGGCGGCCAACAAGCCGGGCTTTAACGGAGATGGATCATTGAATACGGGAGCCGGGACCGGCAATCCACTGAACGGCTTCGTCCAATGTGGAGGAACGGGAGGGACTTTCCCGCTCGTCCCTGGTTCAGCCTTCCCGACCGTCAGCGTTGGATCTTCTTCGAATGCTGGCTGCCTCAAGGGACATCTCTTCAACCCGGCTCCCCGCATTGGGTTTGCATTTGATCCTAAGAGCAACGGCAAAATGGCGATCCGCGGTGGCTACGGAATTTTCTACGAGCACACCAACGGCAACGAGGGCAACACGGAATCGCTCGAAGGCTCTCCGCCTCTTGTTCTTAACGCTACGCAGTCAAACGTTGCTGTGGGCGTGGGCACTTGCCCTGCTAATGCTAATGGCGGCTACACGTGCATCGGGGCAAATGGCGGAGCAATTCCATTCTTTCCCCTTACGGTCGTTTCCATTCCGAACAAGGCCATTTGGCCCTACGTTCAACAGTGGAACTTGAGCGTCCAGAAGGAATTGCCCTACCACTTTGTGCTGTCCACCGCGTATGTCGGAAGCAAAGGTACGCATCTGACCTTGCTCAGCAACGCCAACCAGCTTCTGCCCGTGCCTGCGTCGGCGAATCCTTACACGAAGGGCGAACCGATCATCACGGCTTCAGACCCAAACGGCACGGGTCTGCCGGCTAACACCGTTTGTCCTGCCTCTGACCTCACTGGTGGCTCGGTAAATGGCGCACCCGTTTCCGGTCAGGTGGCCCGCAATCTTGCGGTTGCTTGCGGGACTGTGATCAGCACTGCTTCGGTTCGTACCGCATTCCCTGGATTCAACAACATCAATACGCTTAGAGATGAAGCGAATTCAATCTATCATTCCCTGCAGGTGGGAGTGCAGCGCACCGTGGGTGACTTGACGTTGAGTATGGCCTACACTTATAGCCATTCCATCGACGATTCCTCCGACCGCAGCGACACCGCGTTCGTCAATGCCTACGACTTTGCCGCCAATCGGGCTAGCTCGAATTTCGACATGCGGCATAACCTCGCTATCAGCTACGTCTACGGCCTCCCATTTTTCAAGGGCAGTGGGTTTTCCCATACGCTCCTGGGTGGCTGGCAGATCTCAGGCATCACGGTTGCCCAGAGTGGGAACCCCTTCAGCGTAACGACCAATGGCTTGAATGCTTTCGGCGACAACGCTGGCGTGGGCAACGGCACGGGAACCGGCTCCCGGCCCGATTTAGTCGGCAACCCTAAGTCTGGTTTTTCGGCCAATCAGGATCCAAGCGAGCGCGGGCCGCTTGCGTACAACCCAGCGGCTTTCGCTATTCCGACTGGCCTAACGTTCGGCACTGTCGGGCGCAACACCCTGACATTGCCTGGACGTCTCAACTTCGATTTCGGCCTCTTCAAGAAGTTCCCGATTAACGAGAAGACCGGATTCGACTTCCGCTGGGAAAACTTTAACCTCTTCAATCACACCCAGTTCAATCAGGTCAACGGAGACCTTGGCCCGAGCAGCTTCCTACACTTGACCAACACACACGATGGGCGTCGGATGCAGCTCGGTCTGCGGTTTTATTTCTAACTTTGAGCCTCAACCGAAAAGGGCGGCCCAATCTGATCTGGCCGCCCCTTTTCTCACTGATTCCCGGTTCCCTTTTCTCTCGGATGGAGTAAAATGCGGCCCATGAATCGACGAACTTTTATCGGTACTTCCATCGCAGCATCTTTGGCAGCCGCCGCCAAGCCAGCCTGGGCCGCGGACACCGCACATTCCGCCGGTCGCTTTGCGGCCGCACACTCCATTGACCGCGTCGGTCTCCAGCTCTACACCGTCCGCGGCGCCATGAAGACTGACTTCGAAGGCACCATCGCCAGAGTCGCTGCCGTCGGTTACAAGGAAGTCGAATTCGCCGGATACTTCGATCATTCTCCGAAGGATGTCCGCGCGATTCTCGACAAGAACGGTCTGGCTTCGCCTTCGTGCCACGTTGGCTACGACCTCGTCGAAAAAAAGTGGCCGGAAACTCTCGAGGCCACCAAAATCGTCGGCCACAGCTACATTATTTGCCCCTGGATTGACGAAAAGCAGCGCGCCGAACCCGGCGGTTGGAAGCGCGCCGCCGATCTTTTTAACAAAGCCGGCGAAGCCGCCAAGAAGGCTGGCATCCAGTTTGGCTATCACAATCACTCGTTCGAATTCGATCCCGCTCTGTCGCTCGGCGGCAAACTCCCGTACGATTTCCTTCTCGCCGAAACGGATCCCAAACTCGTCGCCATGGAAATGGATCTCTGCTGGATCAGCGTCGCCGGCAAGGATCCTCTCGCTTACTTCGAAAAATATCCCGGCCGCTTCCCGCTCGTTCACGTGAAAGACTGGGTAAAGGACGCCTCTACGCCGAGCGCGTACCAGGGAGCGATGGGCCAGTCCGTTAAGTTCGGCGGCCGCATGGCCGACGTCGGCCAGGGCTCGATTAACTGGAAAAATCTTTTCGCCCAGTCCGAAAAGGCCGGCATCCAGCACTATTTCGTGGAAAACGACGATCCCAAGTCAGCATTCGACGACATCAAGATCAGTTACGACTACTTGGCCAAACTCCAATTCTGATTTGTCTTGCTAGGGGCGGGGCATGCTGCGCCCCTTCTGGGCTTGATTTGCACAAGGAGCATCTCGCCATGAACTCGCGCAAATGGGTCGCGATACCACTGGTCGCTGCCGTCTCGGCCATGTTTGCGTTCGCTGCCGCCCAGACGCAAGCCCCAGCCTGGAACCCGCTTTTCAACGGCAAGGATCTCACTGGCTGGAAGCACGTTGGCCCAGGCAACATGACCGTCGAAGACGGGCTCATTCGAACGCACGGCGGCATGGGCCTTCTCTATTGGACCGGCGGCAAGCTCTCCAACTGCCGCATCCGCGTGGTCTACAAGATGCGCGATTTCAACGACAATTCCGGCGTCTTCATTCGCATCCCCATCGAGCCGCGCGAGGAATGGATGCCCGTCCACTACGGCTACGAAGTCCAAATCGACAATCATCCCGAAACTTCAAATGAAGACGAATATCACGTTACCGGCACGCTGTATTCGCTCACCAAGCCCCTCGCCAAGCCTGGCAAGCCCGGTCCCGAGTGGAACACCATGGTCATCACATTGGACGGCCCGCACACCGTGGTCTTCCTGAACGATGTAAAAGTCACCGACTACACCGAGGGCCAGCCGGTTCCCGAGCGCAAATTCAATTTCGAACCGCAGCGGGGCACTCGCCCCAACGAGGGCTACATCGGCCTCCAGAATCACAGCGACAACGACATCGTCTTTTTCAAGGAAGTCAGCGTCCAGCCTCTGAAATAGATGGAACGTAGCGACTGAGATCCCGCTTTTCCGACGACCGCCCAAAGAGAATGGAGCAGCAACAAATGCGTCACCGGCCAAAAGTTCCTTATTAGTTTTCTGATTTTACTTTCAACCTTTAGCAGTCGACTGTTAACTTCCTCAAGGAGCGCACCATGACCAAAGATCTTTCCCGCCGTCAATTTCTCCATCGCACTGCGGGCGCCGCGGGCGCGCTCGCTGCCTCGCCCGCCATTTTTCTTGAGCCGGAGCACATTCCTCTGCCCCTGCAATCGACTCCGCCGAGCGACCGTCTGCGGTTTGGCATTATCGGCATCGGCATGCAAGGTTCCGGCTTGCTTCGCGACGCCATCCAGCTCCCCGGCGTCGAATGCGTCGCCGCTTGCGACCTCTACGATGGCCGCCACACGCTCGCGCAGGAAATTGTCGGCAAGAAAATTCCCACCACGCGCCGTTACAAAGATCTTCTCGACAACAAGGAAATCGATTGCCTCATCGCCGCAGTTCCCGACCATTGGCACAAGCAAGTCGTCGTCGACGCCGTCAGCGCCGGAAAAGACATTTACTGCGAAAAACCAATGTCCCATTCCGCCGCCGACGGAGTCGCCATGGTCGCCGCGGCAAAAAAAACCGGCCGCGTTGTGCAAATTGGTTCGCAGCGCGTCAGCTCCGTCATCTGTGCGAAAGCCAAGGAGCTTCTCGCCAACGGCATCGTCGGCACTCTCACTCTCGTTGAAGGTTCGCTCGGCCGCAACGACCCCACCGGCGCGTGGGTATATCCTCCTCCGCCCGATCTGTCCCTCGCCAATTTCGATTGGGACACCTGGCAGGGCGATGCCACGAAGCGCCCATGGGAGCCGGACATGTCTCCCAAATATTTCGCCCGCTGGCGCTGCTGGAAGGAATACGGCACCGGGCTCGCCGGCGATCTTCTGGTCCATCTCGTCAGCGGCATGAATTTCATGCTCGGCTGGAACGAGCCGCCTAAGCGCGCCATGGCTCTCGGCGATATTCTGCGCTTCAAGGACGGCCGCAATATGCCTGACGTTCACGCCACGCTTTTCGATTACGGCCGCGCTCCCGTTTATCTGCGCCTCAATCTCGGCTGCGAAACGCCGGAAATTTACCGCTTCCAGGGCTCCAAAGGCATTCTCGAAGTCACCGAATACGCCATCACTTATTTCCCGCAATCCGGCGAAGACGAATCTCCCAGCTATTACACTTCCGGCTATCCGCAAGCGCTGCGCGAAGCCTATCTAAAAAAGTGGCACGAGGAGCACGATCCCAAACCCGGCAAGGAGCCCATCACGGAGGGCTTCCACTATCGCGGCGCTTCCTGGGATGAAGAGAAACCTCACCTCTGGAGGTTTTTTCAGGGGGCGCGCAACCATCAGCAGGTCACGGAAGACGCTGTCTTCGGCCACAACGCCGCGCTGGCTTGCCACATGGCCAACCAATCCTACTTCCGCGGAGCCGCCGTCACCTGGGACGCCACCTCCAACCAAATCAAATCCTGACTCTGGCATCTTTTGAAGCGGCGATTTCACCTCGCCACCCTCTATCTCTGTAGGGGCGGGGCTCGCCCTGCCCGATTCTTCCTTTCTGAACTTATCGCGTAAGGGGGTACACACACCCACCCGCGTGGTTTCGGGCAAAGAGTGCGGAATCGCTTGAAAAGGAAGGAGATAGCGAAACAGGAGCTGGAGCGAACTGCCCGACTCGCATATTTTAGAGAATCGTTGGCTCGGGCCGGCATGACCGGAGTGGGTGCGGCTGGTTGGGGAAAGGCCCTATTGTGCTGCGAAGGGTAACAGCCGATAATCACAGTTGGAGTACGGCAATGAATCACACCGAGCAAAATTCACCTTTGAAGGAAGACCTGGCGCCGCTGCAAGAAGATCAGGCGCCGCTGAAGGAACTGGAAGAGTGGGACGATTTTGTCGCCACCCGCTACCGGCAGGGCAAATCAGAAGAAGAGTTCCGGAACTATAAGGCCGACGCCAACCCCACGGTGACGGAGTTCTACCGGCAAAACCACAAGTACCAGACGCTGGACTTCGTCCTGAAGAAGAAAGCCGAATACTGCGGCCTGAACCGGGGGAAAAAGAGCATCTGGGAAATGGCCGAGTACTTGAACACCTTAGTGGACGACAGCGATCCCGATACCGACGTGACGCAGATCGAGCACTTGCTGCAGACCGCGGAAGCGATTCGCAAGGACGGCCATCCGCGGTGGTTCATTCTCGCGGGCTTTTTGCACGATCTTGGAAAAGTGCTCTGCCTCTATGGCGAACCGCAGTGGGCCGTGGTCGGCGATACCTTCCCCGCCGGGTGCGCGTATTCGGATCAGGTGGTTTTCCCGGAATTCTTTGCCGCCAATCCAGACAGCGGCAACCCCGAGTATCAAAGGCAATATGGGATCTACGAGCCGCACTGCGGGCTGAATATCGTGCACCTCTCGTTTGGACACGACGAATACATCTTTCGAGTGACAGAGAAATATCTGCCGGAAGAAGCGCAGTACATGCTCCGTTACCATTCGTTCTACGCGGCGCACCGGCATGGCGCTTACCGGCACCTGATGAACGAGCACGACGAAGCGATGTTCGAGTGGGTGCGGAAGTTCAATCCCTACGACCTCTACTCAAAAGGCCGCGAGCGTCCCAACGTGAAGGAAATTCTTCCTTACTACCAAGAGCTCGTCTCGGAGTTCTTCCCAGACAAAATCGACTGGTGAGCGGCCCGCCTCGGAAGGCCGGCCCTACAACTTCCCTTCTCTCTTTATTCAGGTAATGCCGGGCAGCCGGGGAACTCGCGGACTACCGTGTTGCCCATGTATTGCAGGTCGGCGATGCCGATTTTGCTGGTGTAGAAGCCGTCGCAGGTGAGGTTGCGCAGAAACGAGAAGAAGGCCACCCCTTGACTGAGAGATGCGTCTTTCTTGGCGTTCTTGCGGAACGCGATCAGCTCCAGAATTTCCTTCTTCTGTTCCGGCGCGCATTCCATGAAGACTTTGCCGTAGCGGTCGGTGCAAGTGCCGTCCAGCCAGAACAGCCCCCCGCCAAGCTTCAATTGAAATTCTGGATTCTCGCTGGTGAGCAGATCGATGAATTCCGGCGCTCCGGCTTCCACTGCGCCGCCGGATTTTTCGTCTTTGGGGATGATGGTATCGCACAGAAACAGCAGCGTGGCGTATTGCGACGCGGAAAAGTATTTCGGCGTGTAAGTGCCTGCCGGAGCGGCAGCCTTCTCCTTGTGCACCATTTGGTGGACGTACTCGGCGGCCTCGGCCGGAATGATTTGCAGGACGGAGCCGGCGGCGGTGACGGCCAGAGTGCGCAAGACGTCGCGGCGGCTGATGGATTCGTTAGGCATATGCGTTCCTCACAGGAAAGAGCAGGGGTGAAGCCCTGCCTCTACAAATTCCCTTTCTTGGCTTCGTCAAGAAGATATTCCGAGGCGCGCCAGGAGAGCGCCATGATCGTGAGCGTCGGATTCTTGTCCGGGTTGGTGACCAGTGGCGCGCCATCAGTGACGAAAAGATTTTTTACGTCGTGGGCCTGGCAGAAGCCATTGAGCACCGAAGTTTTCGGATCGGCGCCCATGCGCGCAGTTCCGACCTCGTGAATAATTTTACCGCCGGGCTCGATCCCAAACGGGTATTCGCCGTGGATGGAAGTTTTGGTCTTGTACTCGCCGCCCATGGTTTCAACGATGGCGCGAAACGTCTCCTGCATGTCCTTGGCTTGGAGCAATTCGTAATCCGAGAACTTGAAGTGGAAGCGCAGCGCGGGAATGCCCCATTGATCGACGACGTCGGGATCGATTTCACAATAGGTGTCCGGGTTGGGCAGCATTTCACCCCGGCCGGCAAAACCGATATGCGTGCCGTAAACTTCGCGGGCGCGCTTCTTCAGTGAGGCACCGTAACCTTCTTCATCGCGGCACAGGCCGTAGAACATGCCGACGCCAGGCATTTCGCGCCCGCCGCCGAATTCGATGTGATAGCCGCGCGGAAAATCATTCTTGCGGTCGAATTTCCACCACGGCATGTACATGTGCATGCCGCCAACGCCATCATGATTGTGCGGCGGCATTTTCTCGAGCTGTGGGAAGTAGCCGGAGCCGCTGCTTCCGACAGAATCGGTGAGATATCTGCCGACCGTTCCGGAAGAGTTGGCGATTCCGGCCGGAAATGCAGTGGACTTGGAATTCAGCAACAGACGCGCGGACTCGCAGGCGCTTGCGGCCACGACGATGGCGCGCGCGTAGATGCGCTTTTCCGTGCGCGTCGCTTTGTCAATGTAGGAGACACCTTCGGCTTTGCCTTCTTTGTTGACGATGATTTCGCGGGCCATCGCACCGGTAATCAGAGTGAGCTTTCCCGTTTTCATCGCGGGCGGCAGCAGAACCTGGCTGGAGCTGAAATTGGAAGCGGTGATACAGCCGCGGCCGCATTGGCCGCAATAGTGGCAAGGCAGGCGGCCATTGACCGAGCGCGTGAGGATCGCGAGGCGCGACGGAATGCAAATAATGTTGAGCTTGTCGCAGGCTTTCTTGACCATCAATTCCGTGCAACGCGGCTTGGGTGGAGGCAGAAAGACGCCGTCGGGCGCGCTGGAAACATTTTCTTTCGTTCCGAACACGCCGATGTAGGCTTCCACTTTGTCGTAATACGGAGCGAGATCTTCGTAAGTGATGGGCCAATCGTCGCCAAGGCCATCGCGCGTGGCGGACTTGAAATCGATGGGAGCAAAGCGCAGCGCAATACGGCCCCAGTGATTGGTGCGGCCGCCGACGATGCGCGAACGAAACCACTCGAAACGCGAGCCGGGAGCGGAAGTGTACGGCTCGCCTTCAATCTTCCAGGCGCCATTGGGAGCAAGGAACTCGCCGAAATTTTCGCGTGCGTGGCCGCCGATGCCGGCGCCGCGATGCGGCGCTTCGTACGGCCACATTAGCATCTTGAAATCTTTTTCTGGATTTACGTTCGGTCCGGCTTCCAGCAGCGCGCAGTTCAGGCCACCCTCGGTGAGAACCTTCGCGGCCATGCCTCCACCGGCGCCAGAGCCGATGATGCAAACGTCATACTGCTTTGGAGAACGGATCACTTGGGGCATGGGACACAATCTCCCTACAGATTATTTTTCTTGAGTTCAGAAACCGCGAAATCGCAAGCGCGCGCCGTCAGCGCCATGTATGTCAGCGACGGGTTTACGCATGCGGCAGACGTCATGCACGCACCATCGGTCATGAAAAGATTTTTCGCATCGTGCGCCTGATTGTGTTCGTTCAAGACGGAAGTCTTGGGATCGCGGCCCATACGCGCGGTGCCCATTTCGTGAATGCCCAGACCGGGCGAGGAGATGTCCTGATAGACGTAAATGTCCCTGGCGCCAGCGGCAGCGAGCATTTCCGCAGCCTGCACGGCAATGTCGCGCGACATAGTGTGCTCGTTGTCGCCCCAGGCGCAGTTAATTTTCAGCGTGGGGATGCCCCAAGCGTCGAGCTTCTCTTTATCCACTTCGACGTAGTTGCTGTGGTAGGGCAGGCACTCGCCGAAACCGCCGATTCCCATGCGCCACGGGCCGGGCATTTTGATGGAGTTCTTGAACTCCACGCCGATTCCGGCTTTCGCAGCGTTGGCCGACCAGCCGTCGCGGCTTCCTCCGCCCTGGTAACCGTAGCCGCGCAGGAATTCCTTTTGTTTCGTCTTTACATTTCGAAAGCGCGGAATGTAAATGCCGTTGGGGCGGTTGCCGAAGGGCATTTTGTCTTCGTGACCGGGCATTTCACCGCCGGCGCCTGCGCCCATGTGATGATCCATAAGGTTGTGGCCAAGCTCGCCGCTGGAATTGGCAAGACCGTTGGGAAATTCCGGCGTGGCAGAATTCAGAAGGATGCGCGTGGACTCCAGCGTCGAAGCGCAAACGAAAAACACGCGGGCCTTGAATTCGAGAGCGTTTTTCGATTGCGCATCAATTACGCGAACACCGGTGACGCGGCGCGTTTGCGGATCGAAGATGAGGCTGTGAACCACGCTGTAGGGGCGAATCGTGAAGCGCCCGGTTTTTTGCGCGGCGGGAAGAGTCGAATTCAGGCTGCTAAAATAAGAACTCGTGATGCAGCCACGGTGGCAAACGCCGCAGTAGTGGCAGGCAGCGCGTCCCTTGTGGACGCGGGTGAGCACGGCCGAGCGGCCGATGGTCATGATGCGATCGTCGAAATGCCTGGCGAGCGCGTCGCGGAAATCCTGCTCTACGCAAGTCATCTCCATCGGCGGTAGAAATTTTCCGTCGGGCAATTGCGGCAAGCCTTCGGGCTGGCCGCTGATGCCGGCGAACTCTTCCACGTAGTCGTACCAGGGCGCAATGTCCCCGTAGCGGATCGGCCAATCCACGGCGACGCCATCCTTCAAATTGGCTTCAAAATCGAGATCGCTCCAGCGATAGCTCTGGCGCCCCCAAGTGATGGATTTTCCGCCGACCTGGCGGCCGCGAATCCAGGAAAAATGCTTGCCGGGAGCGGAGGTGTAAGGATTTTCCAGGTCATTGACGAAAAATTTGTTGGAGTACTCGTCGCAAGCGTAATAAACCTCGCGCTGGATGGGTTGCGTACGCTGGCGTTCCGCGCGATTATCCCATCCGCGGTATTTCAAGTCGTATATCGGAACGTGCTCGACATAATCCTTTTCAGGAACGATGGAGCGCCCCGCTTCGAGAACGAGCGTGTTCAATCCTTTTTCCGTGAGCTCTTTGGCCGCCCAGCCGCCGGTGATTCCCGAACCCACGATGATCGCGTCGTAAGTATTGGTGGCCATGTGAGTCTCCCTCTACGCTTTCTTCTCCGCGGGCAAAGGCACACAGCCGTGATGAGCGCCCGGAATGATTTCCAGCTTTAATTCCTTGCTGAACGCGACTTCGGAAGTGTAGTAGCCGTGGACGGTGATGCCCTTGAAGACGGTGAAGAAATCGCCCTGAAGCTGCTTGTCCCGGTCGTCCGGAATCGTATTTCCGTGACGGCGACGCCGGGCACGCTGGGCGGCAATGGATTCGTCCATGGCGCGGAGCAGGGTGACTTGCTGCGCGGCCGAAGCATCGACGAAATTCTTTCCGAAGAGCTCGTTGCTTTGCTTGTCGACACCGGCGAGACCGCCGAGAAAATTCTTGCGCTCTTCATCGTTGGCCCATTCCGTAAGGATGACGTCAATGAATTCATTGACGCGGGCGCCCTTGGCACCGGGTGTGTCCGTTTCCGGAATGATTTGATCAATCATGGCAACGACCGTGTCATTCTGATGAGGATTGAGTGTGCGCAGCGAGTAGCCGGATGCAGGGTGCGCGCCCTGGAAAAAAGCAAAGACATCCGTGGGCAGGGCGGGCAAAACGCCGCCAGCCAAAAGCAGTTTTAACGCTTCACGCCTTTGCATAGATCCTCCCCGGCCTGATCACGCGCAGATTATTCTCGCTCCCTGCGGCGCAAAATCAAGTGTGTCGTGAGCGGCAGAGCGTGCTATTCGCCCAAAAGTTCCTTGCGCACATTTTTCAAGACGTAAGCGGCTCGTTCAACTCCAACTTCTCCCGCAAGAATGGGATCTTCATTCTCGATGCTCAGGATGCCTTCGAATCCGACATCCATGTACGCTTTGACGATGGATTTCCAAAGGCCGGCGCCATGGCCGTAGCCGACGGCACGGAACGTCTCCGAGGCCAGGTCCAGTTCGTTGGTCTCAAACGCAAAGTTCAGCACTCCATACTTATTGACGTTCTCGGGAAAGAAAACGGTGTCTTTCATGTGCGCGTGGAAAAGCGCGCCCTGCTTTCCCAGAAAGTGAATGACTTCAACAGGATCGCAACCCTGCCAGAAGAGATGGCTCAAATCACAATTCGCGCCGATCTCTTCGCCGACGGCTTCGCGAAGCTTCACTAAAGTGCGAGGGTTATAGACGGCGAAATTGGGATGCATTTCGAACGCGAGGCGCTTAACGCCATGCTCGCGCGCATATTTGGCGGCATCCTTCCAGTACGGAACGATTTTTTCTTTCCATTGCCAGTCCTGCATCTTGGCGTATTCGGGAGGCCAGCGATAGGTGATCCAGTTTGGCTGGGTGTCCTGCGGAGTGCCGCCCGGGCAACCGGAAAAACCGACGATCACTTTCACATCGAGCATTTCGGCGAGCAGGACGGTCTTGCGGAATGTATCGATATCTTTCTGGGCGTGCTGCGGATCGGGATGAATGGGATTGCCATGACAACTGAGAGTGGCGACGCGAATTCCGCGGTCTTCAAACTTTTTCAGCCAGGCTCTTGCTTTACCGCGGTCGTTCACCAAGTCGTCGAGCGGACAATGACGATTGTTCGGATAGCCGCCGGTACCGATCTCCATGGCTTCCAGGCCGAGAGCGGTGACTTTGTCCAGCATGGCGTCGAGAGAAAGATGGTCGTAAACGGGATCGAAGACGCCGATGGGGATTTTGCGCAAGCTACCGGCCGGCTTGGGGGCTCGCAAGTTTGGTGGCGAGTCCTCGGAATCTGACGCATGGGCAATCATTCCACCGCCAGGGACGGCGGCGGCCAGCAAACCACTCGTGGCAGCCAGAAACTCTCGCCGGCCGATGGCGGAGATCTTGGGTTTTCTCTTCATGCGTCTCCTCGGCAAACGCAATAGTGAGTGAGCACCGATGATTCCGCCGCATTATACGTCAATGTGACGCGTAAACAAGCGTCGAAAATCGTTTTTCTAAAGGGTTCACGCCGATGGGAAAAAGCCGACGGTCGATAATCAGCGCGGTTTCAACTGGTCCAGAGCTGGGATGGAAACGGGGATGGTCAGTGCGCGCTCGACAGGAGGTTTGCGGTTCTGAATGGCCTGGAGGAGCATTTCGATCGCCATGCCCGTATTGGGAGGAACAAAGACGGTCGCGGCCAGCAGCCCGCTGCGGACCCAAGCCTCACCAGTTTTCGGCAGGCCATCGCAGCCGGTAAAAGGCAGCTTCAGCCAGCGCTCCTGATCGGATTCGTTCGGCAATTCTTCAAACGCTTTTCTGGCGCCGATGGCCATCGAATCATCCTGCGCCCCAATCAGGTCAATGGTCGCTTTTTGCGAAGTACTTAATTTGAGCCACGAGCGCACGGATCGCTGTGCGCTTTCCTCAGTCCACTGGGCCCTCAGCAACGTGAAATGAATATTCGAAGGTTTCATTTCCTGCATCCCGGTGGTGCGTTCCTTGGCGGCGGAATTTTCCGCCGGTCCCTGAATATAAAGGATGGAGCCGCCCTTGGGCAGCAGCGCGGCAAACTGACGGCCCTGGATGCGGCCGATTTCGAGATGGTCGGAGCTCACGCCGAAAATGGGAGCGGAAGACGACCTGCGCAGCTCTGGGATGTAGTTGGCGTCGCGATTCAGCACCGCCCATCCGATACCTGCGGCTACGGCCGCCCGGGCGACCTGAGGCAGAGCAGTGCCACCCACAGGTTCAAAAACGACTGCATCAGGCCGCTGATTCTCGTCGGCCTGAATCGCTTTCAGTATCTGCGTGCTCTGCGTGATGGCGTCGTTATCCGCGTAAACGATCTGGATATCCACCCCCAATTGGCGTGCCATCTGCTCGGCGGACTTGGCCTGTTCGATCTGGTAATCGTTGTCGTCCGTGGTCAGCGAAATCAAAAACCGCAACTTTTTCATGGGTTGAGCGCCATATTAACAATACATCGTGCGAAGTGTCAGCACAGGGAAAGTTGTAAGCGACGTTTCTCCAGTGGAAATGGCCAGTGGGCGGAGAGTCTCCATGAAGGCGAAGATCACGTCTCCACGAGAATCAATGAGCGCCCGCTGGTGCGGGAGCCGACACCGGCGGTGGCAAGGCCTTGGTATCGCGGATTCCGGCCCCTTCCACGATCGTATAAATACAGTCAGCACTAACGTTCTGGAGCGTTTCGACCGTGCCGTTCGGCCAGCGAATCTCGACGGATTCCATTTTCTTCGCCGTGCCGAGCCCAAAGTGGAGGCGCAGATCGCTTTGCGAGAGATAACTTCCTCCACCGCGGACTTCACTGAATTGCTTGACGCCCGCCGCGCGAATGGTTACGCGCGCACCGATCGCCGCGCGGTTGCTCTTGGTGCCGATGAGCTTGAAGAGCACGCGATGGAAGCCGCTGGCATTCATGTTCTTCAGGAGCGACGGGGCCTCCCCCACGTTCAGAAGCAGGACGTCGATGTTGCCAGTATTGAAGACGTCACCGAAGGCGGCGCCGCGCCGCGACTTCAAGGGCAATTCCTGGAGGCCCGCCTGCTTGGAAACCTCGTCGAAAGTGCCGTCGCGATTATTGCGATGCAGCAGGAGCGGCTCGCGATAGCGGGGGCCGGTTTCCAGCGTATCGATCTGTGGATAGACGTGGCCGTTAGCGACAAGAAGATCGAGCCAGGTGTCATTGTCCATGTCGAAAAAAGCGGTGCCCCAGCCTACAAACGGGTAGCTGGGCTGTCCGACGCCGGAAGTCCAGCTCACGTCGTCGAATCCTTGCTGGCCCATATTGCGATAGAGCGAGTTGGGCTGCTCCTCAAAATGCGTGACGAAGAAACTGAGGCGGCCGCTGTGGTCGTAATCGCCCCAGTCTAGTCCCATGTTGCCGAGCTCCATTCCTTCGCCGCTGAGAGCTACGCCGGTAATCATCCCCACGTCCGTAAAGGTGCCGTTGTGGTTGTTGTGGTAGAGATAGTTGGGAACGGAATCGTTGGCGACCAGGAGGTCCGGCCAGCCATCGTCGTCGTAATCGACCCACATGACGCCGAGGCCGTAGTAGCCGATCTCATCATGGACGCCGGCCTTGACGGAAACTTCCTCAAAGGTGCCGTCGCCGCGATTGTGATAGAGGAAGTCGCTCTCCCCCTCCAGGCCCCAGGGACCGCATTGCACCAGGATGCCTTTGAAGCGGCAGAACTTATTGCTGCCGAATTGCGGCAGGTTGTTCATGTCCAGATGGGAGTAGCGCGAGACATAAAGATCGACGAAGCCGTCGCGGTCGTAGTCGCCCCAAGCCGCGCCAGTCATGAATCCGCTGCCGCCGACTCCTGCTTTTTCGGTGACATCCTCGAACTTGCAGTTGCCGAGCCCGTGATAGAGGGCGCTGCCGCCGAAGCCGGTCACGAAGAGGTCCAGCTTGCCGTCGTTGTCATAATCGGCGACGGCTACTCCCATACCCCAGCCGCGGTGCGTCAGCCCCGCTTCCTTGGTGATGTCTTTGAAAGTCCCGTCGGGCTCCTGGTGATAGAGAGTGACGAGAGGGTCGCCTCCAGCACGGAAGCGCTCCACTGTGGAACCGTTGATCAGGACGACGTCGAGGCGGCCATCGTCATCGCAATCGAATAGGCCGGCGCCGCCGCTGGTCGAGTCGATCACGTAGTGTGCTTCGGGAGCGGCGATGTGAACGGCGGTGAGGCCAACTTCTTTGGCGACGTCCCTGAAGGTAGGGATGGGCGGAAGGGCGCCGCGGTCTTTTTTCTCCTGAGCAGAGCGCTTCGTCGGCGGGGGAATTGGCACCGGAACGCGCTGCGGTCCCTGCCCTTGTGCCAACAGAAGCGGAAGGGGGAGCGGACCGAAGAGCAGCAATGAAGTCAGTAGCGCAAGAGTGCGACGCGGCTTGCCTGTCATGAGTCCCATCATACCGGAATGGATTAAGCGTTCGTGCCGCGGAAAAACGAGAAGCCGGCGAGCTTACAAAAGAGCGCCTCTTAAGGGTGGTGCATCACGCGAACTCGTTCATCCACTAGCGACAAAGAGGGTTTGTTTACGGTCACTACGGGTCAGGTTCCGCATGAGGAGACCCCATGATCAGGGCCTGGTCATGTTCCAGGGAGCTTCGACGGAGATCCTGAGAACGCACTAATGCTTTCTCAGCCAGTTCCGCTTGGCCGAGCTTTCGGTACGCCAAGGACAACTGGTAATGCACATTGCCGTAGTGGTCTAGAGAAGCCGCCTTCTCGAGTCTCGGTATGGCTTTGGCAAACTCCCCCAGGCGAACGTACGCGGTCCCCAACAACCCGCTGGCCTCAGTCAAATCCGGTTGAAGCCGTAAAGCGCGCTGCAGATACGGCAGTGCCTTTTCGTTCTCGCGATTTTGAACGTAAAGCCGTCCCAGGAGATAAAGCGCGTGCGCGCGCGAGGGATCCAGCGCCACTGCTCTCTCCAGCTCGCTCTGCGCATCCTCATCAGAATGATTGTCCAGATAAAGTTCCCCGAGCGCTTCGTGGAGTTCGGGTTCATTGGGCTGCAATTGCAGAGCGACTTGAAACTCCTTGAAAGCATTATCGAGATCCCGGCGAAGGGCGTGGCCTTCGGCACGCAATTGGTGAGTACGCCAGGAGTCGGGAAAAGATTCCTCGAGTCGCGCATACGCCTCTGCACCCAACGCCTGGTAGGTGCGCTCTAGCCAGTAACTGGCTTCGGCATTTTCGTTGGTGACGCCCTGCACTTGCGCTAAAGCGTCAGCGGCGAGTTCGAATTGCTGCAAAGCAAAATGGGTCTTCCCCAGCAGTAAGCGCTCCGAATCGGTCAGATGCTTGCGCATTTGAAGCGAATCCGTGCAGCGAGAGTAGCGAAGGTCCTTGCAGGGGTCCTGATTCGCGTGGGCTCCCGCGGAAGGATTCGGTGCTTGTCGCCATGCCGAGAAGTCGGCTTGGAACGATTTCCATTGGCGGTCTGAAAGAGCGTTTTCATTTGCGGCGGCGTATAGGCCAGCCAGCAAAAAATGTTTGGCCGGATTTTCCGCTTCGCTCTGTACGCGCGATATGGAAGCGCTTGCCGAGTCCTGAGGGAGTTCGATGGAGGGGAGGGCCCGGTGCGCAACCAAGAATTCGGGAGAGATTTCCCAAATTTTCGCAAGAGATTCCAGGGCTGCTGTGGCTTCGCCTTTGGCCAGCTGCAAATTCGCTAATCCGAGCCATGCCAGTTCATTCTGTGAATCGAGCTTAAGCTCCAGATGAAACTCGGTTTCGGCATCTTCCAATTTCTGGGCATGCAAATAGGCTTGGCCCAGTGACGTATGCAAGCCAGGCTGGCGAGGGTCAGCGCTAAGCGCTTTCCGGTACTCCTGCACTGCATCTTCCCAACGGTTGCGCTGAAACAAGAGATCACCGAGAAAGCGGTGTCCCCATGCCGACTCGCGGTATAAATGGGCCCCTCGATAGGCCAAACGGGCAGCGAGATCCAGGTATTCGTGCCCCAGTCTAAACCAGGCCTCGGACTTGTCGGAATCAAGCACGGCCACCTGGCGGAACTCTTCGGCGGCGCTGCGGAAGTTTTCCTGGCCCAGGTAGCACGATGCTAGCGCCTGGTGCGCTTCGCGATTCGAAGGATCGAGCTTTAGTGCACGCTGGAGGAATGGCATAGCCTTTTCCGGAGACCCGAGTTTGAGGTAATCCATTCCGACGATTACCGTGGGGCCGAGCAGGTTCGGCCTTTCGCGCAGAGCCTTGCTCAGGTGGCGCACCGCCAAGTCGTACTCGAACAGACTCTGGTAGGCGAGGCCCAGGTTGACTTCAGCTTCAACTAAGGTTGGGTCAAGTGCCAGCACCTTCTTGAATTCTTCCGCGGCACGAACAAACTCCCCCTGTTTTAGCGCCGCTTGGCCTGCGCGAAAAGACTGTTCCACTTGCGCCTCGGACGTCTGGCAAGTTGCGAATGTAGGAGCTAGCAAGCAGACAGCAAGGAGAAGGAGGACCGCTTTCATACAGACATTTTCACGCCAACCGGGCGTCAGGTCAGCAAAAATTCGCTCGGGAACACCACTAGAGAAATTGGACGCGGCGATCAGAGACAGGTTCCCAGAGAAGAGAATCGCGCGCCGGGCGGGAAGGCCCTCCCGGACGCCGACGTTAGGAGATTAGAAGGTGAACCTCAACGCGAACTGGACGATCCGCGGAAGGTTGTACTTGCTGGTTACTTGACCAAAGAAAGCACTACCGCAACAGCCGCTATTCGGCGGACTGAACTGTGGGTGGTTAAACCCGTTGAAGAACTCGGCGCGGAACTCGACGCCAAGCCTTTCGTCTGGACCAAACTTCATTTGCTTGAAAGTTTCGTGCAATCCACTTGGCCAATACACGTCGATATCAGCCGCCGTAGAGTCTCCCAGGCCGAAGTGCAAGCGGGGATCGTTACACGAGAAGAAGCTGGATTGACTTAACACCGCTTGCGCCTGCGTTTTGCCTCCATAATGGACGAGCACCCTGGCGCCAATGGCGCTTCTATTGGACTTTACGCCTTCTAATTTCA
>Ga0209056_10000314_pt1 | contig 54428 bp, 46 predicted proteins | sample GraSoiAngelo_114_FD_185876 | JGI IMG/M metagenome (GOLD analysis project Ga0209056, IMG submission 185876) | Grasslands soil microbial communities from the Angelo Coastal Reserve, California, USA - 14_0903_13_40cm (SPAdes) (version 2) | ecosystem: Environmental > Terrestrial > Soil > Grasslands...
GAGTGGCCCCGCGTGCAGCGGCTCCTCCAGGCGCTCAACCTGTAGGCCCACCCCGCCCCATCCCGCGGTCCCCTATCGCGCGAGTGCCCCTGCGCCGTATCATCTCCTGCGGGGTCGCGACGACCGGGACGACTCATGAGCGAAAAGAGCTTGGAGAAGCTGCGGGCGCTCTTGAAGGGCTATGCCGAGCGCACGGGGGCGGGGGGGACGGGGGGGGCGGGGGCGGCGGGGGCGGCGGGGACGGACGTCAAGCCCGTTCATGACGAAAGCGAGCGGCGCCGGCGCGCCTGCGGAGAGCGGCTCCAGAAGGTGGTGCGCGCCGTGCTCGACCGCGTCGTCGACGAGCTCAAGAATGCCGGGCACGAGGCGGTCATCGAGGACCAGAGCACCACCGCGGGCGCCTATCCCAGCCTGGAGCTCGCGTTCACGCCGCGGTCGCCGGCCGGCACGGCACTGACGTCAGTGCTCACCTTCCGATGCGATCCCCGCCGCGGCATCGCCGTGGCGCGTGACATCAAGCCATCCCCCGCCAAGGGCCGGGTGGTGACGACCAGCAGCGACCGCATCGGCACGATGAAGGTCGAGGCGATATCGGCGGAATGGGTCGAGACCAAGACGCTGAGCTTCATCGAGGCGGTGCTGAAGGTCAACTGACCGCCGCCGCCCGCTCCCGCTCCTTGAGCAACCGCCGCAGGATCTTGCCCGATGGTGACTTGGGGATCGCGTCGATCACCTCGATCACCCGGATCTTCTTGTAGGGCGCGACATGCTCGGCCACGTAGGCCAGCAGCGCCGCCGACGACGTGTCCCCCTTCAGGACCACGAACGCCTTCGGAACCTCACCGCACTCGTCGTCGGGAATGGGGATCACCGCGGCGTCCGCCACGGCCGGGTGCGCGCACAGCACCGCTTCCAGCTCGGCCGGAGCCACCTGGAAGCCTTTGTACTTGATCAGCTCCTTCAACCGGTCCACGATCGTGAAATACCCGTCCGCGTCGACGTGCCCGATGTCGCCGGTGTGGAGCCAGCCGTCGCGGTCGAGCGTGGCCGCCGTCGCCTCCGGGTTGTTCAGGTAGCCGCGCATCACCTGCGGCCCCCGAATCAGCAGCTCCCCATCTTCTTCTACGCCCAGATCCGCGCCCGTCGCCGAATCGACGATGCGGCACTCCGTGCTGGGCAGGAGCAGGCCCACGGTCCCCGGCTTGATCTTACCGGGCTGATCCGGGTTCGCATGGGTCACCGGGCTGGCTTCGGTGAGGCCGTACCCCTGGAGGAGGCGGCAGCCGATGCGCCGGCTGCACGCGGTCTCGAGCGCGGCGTCGAGGGGCGCGGCGCCCGACATCATGCCGCTCAGGCTCGACAGGTCGTACCTGTCCACTGCCGGGTGCTTGGCGAGCGCCAACACCAGCGGCGGAACCACGAACGCCCGCGTGACGCGGTAGCGCTCGAGGGCGCTCAAGAACGGCTCCAGCTCGAACTTCGGCATGGTCACCAGGGTCGCGCCGCGGCACAGTGCCAGGTTCAGAACCACCTGCATCCCGTAGATATGGAAGAACGGCAGCACCGCCATGACGCGATCCTGCTCGACCAGCGTGTGCACCGGGTCGGTCTGAAGCAGGTTGGCGACGAGATTGCGGTGCGTAAGCATGACGCCTTTGGGGAACCCCGTAGTGCCGCTCGAGTACGGCAGCACCGCCAGGTCCGCGGCGGGATCGATCGACACGTGGCGCACGGGCGCGTCGTGCTCGAGCAGGGCGGCGAACGCCGTGGCTCCGGGCGCGCTGCCGATCACGAAGACCTCTTCGATTCCCAGCTCTTGCGCGACGGGCCCCGCCCGGTCCATGAACGGCGGCACCGTGACGAGGAATCGGGCGCGCGCATCGCGCAGCTGGAACACGGCGTCCTGGACGGTGCAGAGGGAGTTGATCGTCGTGACAATACCCCCTGCCGCGAGGGTGCCATGGAAGGCGAGCGCAAACTCGGGGGCGTTGGGCATGAACACGCCGAGCACGTCGCCGGGTCGGAAGCCGCGCGCGGCCAGGCCCGCGGCGACGCGCGCGACGCCCGCGGCGAGCGCGGCGTAGGTCAGCGAGCGGCCGCTCGCCGCGTCGACCAGCGCGGGCTTGTCGCCCAGCGCTGCCGCCCTGCGGAGCACGAACTCGTGCAGCGGGACGTCCGGCAGCGCGACGTCGGGATGTGGGCTCTTGAAGATCACGCCGATCGATGTACGGCCGGGCCGACGGCGGGTCAAGAGCGGGCGCGGCCGGAGGCACTGAATTACCTTTGCCTCACCCCTCACGTGCGGAGTCTACCAGTGAAGGCAACCGCCTCCCGGACCATGGCCCTCCTGATGCTCTGGTCGGCGGCCGCCTGCGGCGGCAGCCCCCGTCCGGCTCCGGTCCCCGTCCCGGCACGACTCGACCTGAAGCCGTACGGCCGTCTGGGGCTGGTCACGTTCACCGTGGAAAACGCCAAGGGCTCGCTGCACCAGTTCGCGACCGACCGGTTCTCGGAAGAGATCCTCGCCGCACAACCCGGCACGGGAGTGCTCGAGCTTGGCTCGGTCGACTCGCTGGTGAAGCGCGTGGGCGAGCAAGACCTGGGGATCGCGGCGGCGCAGGAGCTGGGCAAGCAGCGCGACATCGAGGCCGTGTTCGCGGGGCACCTGAAAGTCACCAATCCCCAGCCCGGCGGCGGGCTCGCCGGGCTCGTGAGCCCGCACCTCGACGCCACCGTGCGGCTCGACCTCACCGTACGCCTGCTCTCGACGCGCTCCGGCGCGACGCTATGGCGCTCGAGTGCGTGGGCTACGGACAAGGTCGGCCACGTGGCGCTGGTGGACGGGCAGCTCTTCTTCGGGGCCAAGGACCCGAAGGAAGCCTACGGCCGGATCGTGAATCGTCTGATCGAGCTCGTGACAGAAGATCTGCGGCCCACATGGCGCCAGCCCTGAGGGCGCGTGCGCTGCTCGTGCTCGCGGGTGTCACGGCGGCGGCGGCACCGGGTGCGGCCCAGACCGGCGCGACGACCCGGAAGACCGAGTCGGCCGTGTTCGCCGGGGGCTGCTTCTGGGGCGTCGACGCCGTGTTCCGCCATGTGCGCGGGGTGACCGCGGTCGTGTCCGGGTACGCGGGGGGCGGCGCCGCAACCGCGCACTACGACGTCGTCAGCACGTCGACCACGGGCCACGCCGAGTCGGTCGAGGTGACGTTCGACCCGGCGCGCGTGTCCTATGAGGACCTGCTGCGGGTGTTCTTCACCGTAGCGCACGACCCCACCGAGCGCGATCGCCAGGGGCCGGACGTGGGGAGCCAGTACCGCTCCGTGGTGTTCTACCGCACGCCGGAGCAGCACGCGGCGGCGGTCGCGATGATCGCGGAGCTCGAGCGCGCCACGGCCTACCCCCGTCCTATCGTGACGGGGGTAGTGCCGCTCGATGGCTTTTTTCCGGCGGAGGCGTATCACCAGGACTACCTGGCCCACCACCTCACCAGCCCGTACATCGTGTACAACGACCTGCCCAAGCTGAAATGGCTGGAGGAGCGGTTCCCGAAGCTCTACCAGCGGCCGTAACCGCTCCCGCGCCAGCTCACTGTTTCTGAATGTCCCCCACGACCGTGCCCTCGGCCTGGAACCCCCGTGACGGAATTTCGATCCTGAACGTGTCCATGCCGCCGATGAGGACGGGCGGCCCGTTGTCGCACGCTTTGATGGTGAACGACACGTTGGGGATCGTGTTGGTGCCTTCCACCAACGTGCCAACGGCGTCGAACTCGTCTCCGTTGCCCGCGGTGGCGCAAAAGCTGGAGCCGAAAGTGAACGACGTGAAGGAGCTCGCGGTCAGCGTTTCCGGTAGCCCCCCAGGAGCAGCGGCGGCGAAGAACGACCCGTGCGTGCCAGTCGCGTCGTGCGTGACGTCGAAGGTAAAGGTGATCAGGCCGCCTTCCGGGTCCGGGATAGTGCCCGTTCCCTTCAACTCGCCGCTCTGCGGTGGCGGCGGCTGATTCCAGGCTTGCAGCTTGGGACTCAGTGGATCGCGCGCATCACTACATGCGGTGGCCACGGCGAGCAGCGCGACCGCTGCCGCCGAGACGCTGCGGGAAATGGTGCGTTTCATGGGGCTCCCCTCCTGGAGCGACGGGTTTGGGAGCCCCTAGGGCAAAACGCGGACCGGGTGTCGCGTGCGCAACAACGCGCCGTGAGCGATCCGGACGGTGCGCAGCCGCATCGCCCGCTGCTGCGCGCGCGGGGCGTCGCGCGCGAACGGCATCACCCGTCGCGCGCGTGGCCTGTGCGCAGCACGGTCGCGATCGTATCGGCCTCGTCGGCGCGCTTGTCGGGCCGATAGCGCACCACGCGGGCGAAGCGCAGCGCCACGCCGCCGGGATACTGCGGGCTCGCCTGCACGTCGTTGAAGGCGACCTCGACCACAAGCTGGGGACGCACGTACACGGTGTGCTCGTCGCGCGAGTTTTCGAGCGCCAGCAGCCGGGTCGTCTGCCAGGCGAGCAGCTCGTCGGTCATGCCCTTGAAGGTCTTGCCCAGCATGACGAAGCCGCCCGTATCCGGGTCACGGGCGCCCAGGTGCAGGTTGGACAGCCAGCCGCGGCGTCGCCCGTGGCCCCACTCGGCGGCGAGCACCACGAGGTCGAGTGTGTGCGCCGGCTTCAGCTTGAGCCACGCCGCCCCGCGCGCCCCCGCGTCGTAGCGGGCCCCCAGGGCCTTGGCCATGAGCCCTTCGTGGCCGGCCGCGATCGCCTGCTCGAAAAACCGTCCCGCGACGAGCGCGTCTCGCGTCACGATGCGCGGCACCCGGCCCTCCTGAGGGACGACCCGCTCGAGTACGGCGAATCGCGCGCTGTAGGGCTCGCCGAGTAGAACCGTGCCGTCGGCGTAGAGGACGTCGAAGAAGAACGCCGAGAGCGGCAGCTCGGCACGCAGGCGTTGCACGTCGAGTTTCCGTCCGAAGCGCCGCATCGTCACCTGAAACGGGTGGGGTGTGCCGTCGGGCCGCAGGGCGATGGCCTCGCCGTCCAGGATGGCGTCGCGCAGCGGCAGTCGCCGCGCCGCCTCCACCACCTCGGGCACCGCCACGGTGACGTCGTTCAGTTGGCGGGAGAACACCCGCACCTCGTCGCCCGCCCGGTGCACCTGGATGCGGGCGCCGTCGAGCTTGTATTCGAACGCCGCTTCGCCCAGCTGTGCGAGCGTGGCGGCCACGTCGTCCGCCGCCTGCGCCAGCATCGGCTGGAGCGGGCGAAACAGCTTCAGGCCGAAGCGCGCGAGGCCGGCGGCGCCGTCGGTGAGCGCGGCGCGCGCCACCGGGCCCAGGCTGCCGGCGAGCATCGCGGCGCGCCGCACGCCGTCGGGATCGAGTGCCGTCGCCCGCGCCACGGCTTCGACCATGAGTCCTTCCAGGGCTCCCTGGCGCAGCTCGCCGATCAGCAGCCGGAACAGGAATTCCTGCTCCGCCTCGGTGGCCCGCAGGAACAGCTCACGCAGCAGGCGGTCCTTCACCGCGGCGGATCCCGAGCCTCTGGTCCGGGCGACCTGCTCGAGCGCCGCGTCCACCGTGGTCAGATCCAGGGTCGGACGGTCCGCGGCGCCCTCTGGGCGCGCCGCGCGGAGCGCCGCGTATCCGACCCCGATCCGTCCCTGGCGCAGCGAACCCGACAGGGAGGCGATGGCGGTCTCGATTTCGTCCGCGGCCGCCTGTTTCAATAGAGCGGCCAGCAGGTCGATCTTCGCGTTCCGCCCGCTCGTGGCGGCCACCTGCCGGGAGGTAGTGACCAGCTCGTGCAGCTTCACTGCACCATCCCGAAGCGCTTGTTCCGGGCGGTCATCTTGATGAAGTGCCGCAGCCGCTGCTCGAAGACCTCCGGGCGGTGTCGCGCCGCTGCGATCCAGCCGATGCGAATCCGGCGGTAGGATTCGGGGAAGCGCTGGAAGCGCTTCCACACCACCGGGTCCGCCTCGAGGCGCTTGCGGATGTCCGGCGGGACCCGCCAGGCGAGCTGTTTCGTGTCTCTGGTGTGGTCGAAGAGGTGGCGGATGCGCTCCAACCCGGCCCGGGTCATGCGGCGCGCCGCGATCAGGCGCCGCACGCGCTCGCGATTCATCTCGGAGAGCCGGCTGGTGGGCCGGCGCGGCGAGAAGCGCTGCGCATAGCAGTCGGCGTCGATCGGCTTCAGCGTACTGTCGATCCAGCCGTAGCACAGCGCCTCGTCGACCGCGTCGTTGTATGACACGCGTGGCTTGCCGCTGTGCTTCTTATAGTAGATGAGCCAGATCTCGGGGGCCGTCTTATGGTGGCGCGCGAGCCAGGCGCGCCACTCGCGGCGGTTCCTGGCGTAGAACGTCTTTCCGACTTTCATTTACGGCTCCGTGATGAGAAGAAACTATCCTTCTTGGGAAACAGCGGTGAGGCCCGCGAGCGTCCTGATCGTCCTGACGCTGGTCGGGGTGGGCTCCACCCACGCCGCGCCCTGCGTGTCGCGGCGCGCCGGCGCCGTGCCGGCCGCTTATCGGGAGACGGTGACGCGCATGCGCACGCTCGTGTGCGAGCGGCTCTCGTCGCACATCCCCGGCGTGCAGGTCGCGGTGGCGATCGACGGGACGCTGGTCTGGTCGGAGGGGTTCGGCTACGCCGACGCCGCCCGCAAGCGACCCGTCACGCGCGCCACACAGTTCCGTATCGGCAGCGTCTCAAAGCCGCTCACGGCCGCGGCCGTCGCCCTGCTGTACGAGGAGGGGAAGCTCGATCTCGACGCGCCCGTCCAACGGTATGTGCCGACCTTCCCCGACAAGGGATATCCTATCACCACGCGGCAGCTCGCGGGGCACCTCGCCGGCATCAGGCACTACAAGGACCGCGAGTTCTTCCTGAACCGGCACTTTGCCACGGTGCGCGACGGCCTCGCGATTTTCCAGGACGACTCGCTCCTGTTCCCTCCCGGTACCCGCTTCTCCTATTCGAGCTACGGTTGGAACCTCGTGTCGGCCGTCGTGGAAGGCGCCGCGGCGGAGGACTTTCTCACCTACATCTCGGCGCACGTGTTTCGTCCTCTCGGCCTCACTCATACGGCGCCCGACCGAGCGGACAGCATCATCCCGGACCGCACCCAGTTTTACGATGCTGACTCGACCGGCGCGTATCACGTCGCGCCGCCAGTCGACAACAGCTACAAGTGGGCCGGAGGCGGGGTCGTCTCGACGGCCGAGGATCTTGTGAAGTTCGGGTCGGCTCTGCTCGAGCCCGGGTTCCTACGACGCGAGACGCTGGACCTGTTATTCACCTCACAACGGACCACCGCCGGCGAGGAGACGGGCTACGGAATCGGCTGGTTCTTGAGGACCGACAGCCTGGGGCACCGCTGGGCGTTGCACGGCGGCAGCGCGGTCGGGGGCACGGCGGTATTCGGGCTGGACCGGGACTCCCACGTGGTGGTGGCGCTGCTCACGAATCTGTCGGACGCCCCGGTCGAGCCGGCCCAGGAGATCGAAACCGCGTTCGACGCGGCGAGCCGACGGGCGAACTAGCGGTTACGCCGCCAGCAGCTTGCGCACGTTGGCCAGGATCGCCTCCAGCTGACTCTGGACCTGGCGCTTTTCCCGCAGCCGGCCGCGCAGCCAGGCGATGACCGAGCGGGGTGCCCACACGTCTCTGATCGTTACCGCGGTGGATCCGGCGGTCTCGTCGAGCCGGAACAGGGTTTTCCAGCCATTCCGCTCACCGCGCTCCACCAGGCCGAACGCCGTGGGGGGCGCAAAGTCGACGACCTCGAACTCGGTTTCCCGGTTCCCGAAGCGCGCCTTGAAGCGCACGCCTTTTCGCAGCGGCACGGGGCTCTCCACGCCGCCACACCCTGGGAGCCATTGCGCGATGCGCGCCGGGTCGGTGAGTACGGCAAAGACGCGCTCGATCGGGGCGGGGACGGGATGGATGACGGTGTGACTGACTTGGCGCATCGGCGCAGGTAGCGTGGCACGGGGGCGCGGCCGTGTCAACCGGGGAAGTGCCAGCGCCGGGGGGCCAGCCTGCACCCCCCGGGCCCCGCACGCCCCGTCTACTCGTTAGAGACCATTGGAGGAGGGCAGCTCAACGACAGTGTCATGCCCGTTGCTGTTGCCATTCCCGTTGCCGTTGCCGTTGCCGTTGCCGCCGCCAGTGGTGAATACCTTGGAGCGCCCACCGGTCACGGCCAGCCAGCGCCGACGCACCGCGATCAGATCGTCGAGCTGCTGGCGCAGCTTGGCGACGTTCTGGTCCACCTGCTGGATGCGCCAATCGATGTACTGCTCCGCCTGGTCGGGCGTCCAGTCCGCCGGCCCCGTAAACACCAGCGGCTCTTTGGGTTCGACGTCCTGCACCAGGTGCGCCTCTTCGCGCTCGCCCCCCTCCATCTTGGCGAGCACGTCCGTCACCTTGCGTCCCATCATGTCCAGCCTGCGTCCCATGCGGGCCTCCTTGCGGCTTGCTGCGGGTCCTTGTCGCGGGCGCGGTCACTCGGTCGTGCTGTGCTGTATCAGCTATAGATGGTATAGCGGATGGGTGTTATAATATCTCAAGTTGTTATATAACGCAAGGAGGGTAAGGATGCCACGGTACCGCGGCCAGAAGGTGCGCTATCGTCGCAGGGGTGTGGTGCGGCTGCAGTTACGCCAGCTGCTGAAGACGCGCGCGGTTTCACCCTACGGGCTGGCCAAGTTCACCGGTCTGAGCTTGAACACGATCTACCGGCTCACCCGGCCGAGTGGCCGCTTCGAACTGATCCGGGCCGACACGATCGAGCGGCTGTGCGGCGCGCTCCGGGTAACGCCGAGCGAGCTGTTCGAGTACGAGAAGCCGCCGTCCTAGGGGTGGTGCACCACACCATCCGGGACGTTGGCGTCGTGCCGCAGCGTGACGACAGCGGTGCGCTGCCGCCCGAGGTCGACCTCGATCACCACGTGGCTCTTGTCGCGCGCCATCCGCCAGCGCCGGGTCGCCCGCGACCCGCCCCCCGCGGCCGCGAGCGCCGCGGTGACCACGGCCGCGGGAGGATCGCTCACCGCCGCGAGCTGGGCGCAGGTGGCGCAGCGCTGTGACTCGGCGCTGAGCTCGGCGCTGCACACGCTGCGGCCGCAATAGCCGCATGCCGCGCGATGCTGCTCGCAGGTCCCCCTGCCGCAGATAGGACACGTCGCGACCTCGTCGGACGCGAACAGCGCCGCCGGCTCCTCGGCACAGCCAGCGCGGTGCCGGGCGCACACCAGGCGTCGCGACCGGTCGACCCGGCGCAGGTGGAGCGAGCAGTGTACCTGTCCGTCCACCGCGCACACCGCCTGATGCGCCGTGCACACCGACTTACCGCAGCTCGCACACGGCGCGACCTCGTCCACGCCCACCGGCTCGTTGGTTCCGCCCTCGCAGTACCTGAGGCACGCTGTGCACAGGCGGCGGCTCCCCTTCGGGGCTGCGGCGTCGCTCTGCTGCGCGTGCCGGTTGCAGACCTCCCGGCCGCAGCTGCCGCACGGCGCGAGGCACGCCGAGCACGCCGCGTGCCCGTCCTCCGCACACACGCCGGCGTGAGCGGTGCAGTGCTCGAGCCGGCACGACGTGCACACCTGCACGTGCTCGTCGCACGCGGGCAAGCCGTCCACCCGGCACTCGGCCGTCCCGTGGTCCACACAGAAGTCCTCGCCGCACACCGAGCAGCGATGCGAGCAGGCCTCGCAGCCGCAGTGGTCGTGCCGGCAGATCACCAGCGTGGCGGGCGGGCGGCCACAGTGCGGGCACGCGAGCGACCAGCCCGATACGCCGCTGAGCGACCGCTGCGCGGCGAACGTCGCGCGGCGCCCCCGCTCGGACTCGAGCTGCCACTCGGCGCGCTGCATCAGCACGGCGGCCTCGACGAGCTGCAGCGGATGCACCACGGCCTGCACCTGGCTGCGTCGGATCTCTTCGGCGCGGCGGCGCTCGGCGAGGGCCGAGACCGTCGCGATCGCCTCCCCATCGGCCTGCTCCTTCAAGACCGACTCGAAGTAGCGGTCCAGCCTTCCGAGCTCGGCGGCGAGCTCCTGCTGCGCCGCGGCGCGGCGGGTGGCCACGCGCTCCGCCGCCTGCGCCCGCAGATGGCTCACGAGCAGCTGCAGCAGCTCACCAGGCTCCCGTTCCGGTACGGGGGCCGCCGCGACACTCGCCGGATCCGCGGGCGCCATCCGGCCCGCCTCGAGCTCGCGGAACGCAGCGGCGACCTCGGCGCCGACCGGGGCGCCCGCCGCCAGGTCATACACGTCGGTTTCGACCACCGCCTCTTCCACCGCCGCTCCGGCGCGTAGCACGACGCGCGCCGCGAGCCGCCCCACCGGATGCACGGCCAGCCGCGTCGCGGCCGGCTTCGCGACGCCATCGCGAACCGGAATGGCCAGCTCGACCCTGTCGTTCCCCCTCTCCCGAAGGGAGAGGGGGACAGGGGGTGAGGACGGATCGCTCGCCGGCGAGCCCGCGGGGGCGATGAGACCGAGCGAGAGGCGCGCCCCACGCGCCCGAATCGCTTCCACGACCTGAGACAGGAACGGGCTGCCGGGCACCGCGATCTCGGCCTCCGGATCGCGCTCCAGCGCGTCGAGCGAGAACGCCACGCTCACTCGCTCGCGATCCCTGAAAAACGGGCGCTCGGCCGGGGGCAGCTTCAGCTCCGTGTGATCGGGACCCAGGGCGGTCCGTTTCACGCCCGCGAGCGCGCAGTAGCGCTCGAGCAGCGGCCGCAGCGCCGAGCCTGCCAGGGGATCGACGTCCCTCAGGGCCTGAGGCGCGGCCGCCCGTGGCTTGCGGCGGGGTTTGCGGGTGGGTTTGGGCGCGGCTTTGCGCTTCACGCGTCGGCCTCGATGTCCACCAGCGCGAGGGGCAGGCGGTCGACTTGCGCCACGAGGGTGATCGCGCGGCCCGCGCTGGTCAGGCCGGTGAGCCGCACGAGGTCACCGTACTTGGGATGACGGCCGGCCGGGTGGGTGGTGGTGGCGCCCCCCACCGGCTCGATCGACTCGAGCGCCTCGAGCACGTCCGTCACGTGCAAGCCGAGCTTGAGGCGCTTCTGATCCCAGCCGGCCGCCTTGACCACCTGGCTCGTGCCGAGGCCGAGGCGTAGGCGTCCGGGCACCGACAGCGTCCCGAATCGGCGCTCGAGCCGCATGGCGTTGTCGTCGGGCGCGATGAGCGAGTTGAGCGCTTCCTGCTCCTTGGCTACGGCGCTGCTCGTTGCGATGTCGGCTCCCAGGACTTCCACGCGGCGGGCAAAGTCCGCCTCGTTCTCAGCGGCGAGCCATTCTTCGGCGAGCCGGCCTTCGAACTTCTGGGCGCCGCCGAATTCGCCCAGGATCAGGTCCAGCTCGCCTACGACCAGCTCGAACAGCTTGATCTTCCGGTCGAGCAGCTGAAGGATGTACGCCTCGATGGTGCCCGCCGCCGCGAGGTTCACGATGTGGACCTCGCGCGTCTGCCCGATGCGGTGCAGCCGGCCGATGCGCTGCTCCACCACCATCGGGTTCCAGGGCAGGTCGTAGTTCACGAGCACATTGCAGAACTGCAGATTGCGTCCTTCGCTGCCCGCGCGGGTGGCGATGAGCACGCTGCGCGGATCCTGGTGGAAATCGCGGATGCGGGTGTCCCGCTCCGTGGTGGAGTGGGCCCCCCAGTAGACGATCGGTTTGCGACCCAGCTGCTTGACGCGCTCCTCGATCAACTGAATCGTCGGGCGGTGGTCGCTGAAGACCACCACGCGGTCCGGTGTTTCCTGCAGCAGTTTGGTCAGGACGTCCAGCTTGGCGTGCGTCTTGATGCGCTGCGCCCGTTGCGCGAGCTGCCGGGCGATGGCGCGATACGCGGGGCTGATGCGCTCGGCCTCTCCCAGGTGCTGGAGCGACTCGGCGAGGGCGCGCGCCGAGGAGCAGAGCCGCTGGCGCAGGTGGATGACCGCGAGCTGCAGGATGCCCTTCTTGGTGGGTCGCCGCCGTCGCTTGCCGTCCTCCGTCTCTTCCTGCTCGGCCGGCTGGATGAAGCCCTCGCGATACAGCCGTCGCAGGAACTCGGTGGTGCGCTCGTACAGGTCCGCCTCGGCGCGGGTCAGCTTGACCTCGGGGTGGCGCGGCCGCCGCGGCGGCAGGTCCAGGTCGAGGGCGACGCTCGAGCGCCGGGTGCGGATCATCACCGCATGCGTCAGGGCGCGCAGTGCCTCGGGGTCGCGTGGCTGGCGGTGGTCGCCCGAGACGAGATGCTCGGCCTTGAACTCCTGCCAGGTGCCGAGCTGGCCGGGCCGGAGCAATGTGATGAGGTTGTACAGCTCGCGCAGGTCGTTCTGCAACGGCGTCGCCGTGAGCAGCAGGATGAAGTCACGCTCGATCTTCTCGATGAACTGGTAGGTCGCGCCGCGGTGGCTCTTCACCTTGTGCGCCTCGTCTACGATCACCAGGTCCCAGCGGTGCCGCAGGATCTCCTCGGCGTGGCGACGCGAGCGCGCGCGGTCGTGCGAGATGATCGCCTTCGTGACGTGCGGCCAGTCGTCGGGCTCCGTCGGCGTGTCGAAGCGCTCGAAGAACTTCTCTTCCAGCTCGCCCTGCCACTGGCCCACGAGCGAGGCGGGGGTGAGGATCAGCGCGCGGCGGGCCAGGCCGCGGATCGCCAGCTCCTTGTAGATGAGACTCGCCTCGATCGTCTTGCCAAGCCCGACTTCGTCGGCGAGGATGGCGCGGCCGCCCATGTCGCGCAGCACGCGCTGGGCCACATCGATCTGGTGCGGCAGCTCCTTGATGGCGTTGGCGTCGAGCGTGATCAGCCGGTCGAAGCCGGGAACGAGGGCGATGCGCTCCGCCTCGCGCCGCAGGTCGTACCACGCGCGGTCGGCGGGCGGCTGCTTGAGCTGGTCGACGAACAGCTTCAGGGAGCGCTCGTCGACCGCCCAGGCGTCGTCGGGGAGAGGATTGGGTTGCGTCACGCGATGCCTCGATAGCGGGCTCGCAATATAGGGAATAGAGCCGGTTGGCAGACGCGATCTTACCTGGTGATGCACGTCACATCCGCGCTCTGCGTCATGGGTTCTGGGTCAGTGGCGGCCTATCCGTCGCCCGTGGGCGGCTTCTTCCTGACCGGCGGGCTCGGTCTGGGCACCGTGAGCGCCGGCGTTTCCGGCCTCGGCAGCGCCAGTCAAACGGGCGGGGCGGCCCTGCTCGGCCTGGGTTACGATATCCTGGTGGGCCGCACTGTCAGTCTCACCCCGTATTGGAACGGCTTCGCGCTGAGTTATTCGGGTGGCGACGCCAACGTCGGCCAGATCGGCCTGGCGATCACGGTGCAACTAAGGGCCGGGACGTTTTTGCAGATCGGTTGCTGCGCGCCGGACCGGAGGACTGGTCCGGCGCGCCGTATTTGCGGTAGACTGCATCAATGGACTTCGCCCCGCTCCCGCAGCAGCGCCGCGCCATTGAAGCGTCGCCCGGCCCCGTCCTCGTGGTCGCGGGACCCGGCGCGGGAAAGACGTTCTGCCTCATCGCCCGCATCACCCATCTCGTCGACACCCTGGGCGTGGCGCCCGAGCGCATCTGCGCCGTCACGTTCACGAATCGCGCGGCGGAGGAGATCGCCCTCCGGCTGAAGCACACGCTGCGGGACCGTGCCGACGCGATCACGCGGGGTACGATCCACGCGCTGTGCCTCGCCCTGCTGCGCGACCACGCGGAGGCGGCGGGCCTGCGGCAGGGGTTCGGCGTCGCCGACGAGCAGTATCAGAAGGTCATCCTGAGCCGGCTGCACGTGCCGCTCGAGCAGCGCGGCGCGCTCCTGAACCGGTTCAGCCGCCACCGGGTTCAGGACTACCGGTTGACGCCGGAGGACGCGCGCCTGTATCGGGAATACGCCGTCTGGCTGGCGCACCGCAACATGCTGGACTTCGACGACCTCGTCGCAAAGGCCGAGCAGCTGCTACGGACCAGGAGCGACATCGCCGACGCGATCGCCGCACGCTGGGACCATCTGCTCGTGGACGAGTTCCAGGACGTGAACGCGGTCCAGTATGACCTGCTGCGGCGACTCGCGGCGCCGCACGACAACCTCTTTGCGGTCGGCGACGACGAGCAGTCGATCTTCGCCTGGGCGGGGGCGGATCCCTACGTCCTGGTGCGGTTCGGCCGGGATTACGGGATCGAGCGACCGATCATCCTGGACAAGAACCGCCGCTGCTCACGCCAGATCTTCGAGACGGCGCGGCGCGTGCTCGCGCAGAATCCGCAGCTGTTCGAGAAACAGCTCAGCGCCGACCAGGAATCGCCTTACGAGGTCGGCGCTTTGGCGTTCCGCGACGAAGCGGAAGAAGCCGCCTGGCTGCTCGAGGACCTCCGGAGCGACCGCACCGCGTCGGGCCTGGGCTGGGGCGAGTACGCGGTCCTCTACCGCAAGCACAAGCTCGGCGAGTACCTCGAGGGGCGGCTGCTCCGAGCGGGGATTCCCTGCCGGCTGGCGCGGGGCCGCTCGCTGGTCGAGGACGACGTCATCAAGTACGTGATCGCGGCGCTGCGGATCGTGCGCGACCCGGACGACCAGGTGGCGATCGAGGCGTTCGCGCGCTGCGTGCTCTCGCCCCACTTTCTGCAGGAGGTACTTGCCTCACCCCCTTTCCCCCTCTCGTCCTCACCCCCTGTCCGCCGCTCCGCTAACGCGGAGAGGAGGGACGGCGGCGATTTCCTGGCGGCCGTTCGCACCCTCGCCCGCCGCCGGCCCCAGCAGGATCCGGATACGAAGAAGCTGTGGCGGCTGGTCTATCAGGTGGAGAACCTCCGCGCCCTGCCCCGCTCACACCGCGCGCTGGCGCCGCTGGTCGATGAGATCCTGTCGCAGAGCGTCGGTCCGTACCGGAACGCCTTGGAGGAGCGGCACGACGAGCTCACCGACCCCGCCGAGATCCCGGAGGCCGTGCGGCTCGCCGCGCGGCTCGACGCGGCAATCGTGGCGGAGCGGGACATCGTGATCGAGTCACAGGGAGGGTTGGAGATTGCGCTGCGGGGCATGCTGATGGCGGCTGGCCTGCGTCACCTGCCAACCTCCAGAACCTCCACAACCTCCACAACCTCCATAACCTCCGTAACCTCCGCGCTCACCGTCTTCAAGGCGCTACAACTTCTGCACTCGAAGGAGCTCGACACCGCCCTCGAGCGCTATGTCACATTCGATTTCGAGACCACGGACAACGACGTGGCGACATGCGGCGTGGTCGAAATCGGAGCCGCCCGCGTGGTGAAGGGCGAGATCGTGGACCGGTTTCACACGCTCGTCCAGCCGTACCAACCGATCTCGTCGCGAGCCAGCGCGATCCATGGGTACACCGACGGCGACCTGCGGGACGCGCGCTCGTTCGCACAGGTGTGGCCGGAGTTTCGCGCCTTTGTGGGCGACGACGTGCTGATCGCGCACAACGGCCAGCGCTTCGACGTGCCGGTGCTGCGGCGGCTCGCCGCGGGGCTCGAAGGCGTCGACACACTCGTGTTCTACGACACCTATCCGCTCGCGCGATCCCTCTCGCAGGACAGTCCCCGGCAGGAGGACATCGCACGCCGTTTCGGGATTGACGTCGGGCGGGCGCATCATGCGCTGGACGACGCGGTCACGTTGGCCCGGGTGTATCTCGAGCTCGAGCGGCGGCGCGCGATTCGCGCGCGCAAGGCGGTGCTCGTCAACCTGCTCGACTACCTCGGCCTGGCGCTGGCGCTGGAGCAACAGGCGGGGAACGAGGAGCGGGACCTGCTGTTCCAGCTCGCCAAGTTTTACACGCTGGGCCGGTACAGCGAGGCGCTGGAGTTCTACGAGATGGAGCGCGAGCGTACCGGGACCGCGGCGCCGTCGGTCGAGGCCGTGATCGAGCGGCTCGGGGGCCGCGCGCTCATGACGCGCCTCCGCGCCGAGCCCGACCCGGCGCAACGCTATCCCGCCGCGGTCGCCCGCTTGCGGGCGCTGATCGAGGGCGATTCCTCGGCCACGCTCTCCGACGGCATCGACCGGCTGCTCGAGCGGGTGGCGCTCTCCACGTCGGAGGGCATCGAGGTCGCGCCCGATCGCGTCAACCTCCTCACGCTGCACTCGACCAAGGGCCTGGAGTTCTCGCGGGTGTACATCCTGGGAGTCGAGGACTACCAGATCCCGGGCTACCGCGAGTCGACCGAGAAGCGGCAGGCCGAGATCGAGGAGGCGCGGCGTCTGCTGTATGTTGGGATGACCCGGGCGCGGGAGCGGCTGGTCCTGACGCGGGTCGAGCGCCGGTCCGGAATGGAGGCGGGGGGAAGCACGTTCCTCGAGGAAATCGGACTGGAAGTACACGCCGCGGCGGTCGATTGAGCGAGCCCTAGTCTTTCTTCCAGGCGCCGAGCAGCCGTCGCAGCAGCACGAGCTGGCCGAGATGGTACGCGTTGTGGTCGGCGAGCACCAACGCTTCGCGCAGCACGGTTTGGCCGGTGCCGTGCGGGATGCGGGCGAACAAGTCGGTCTTCGGGTCGGCCACGAGGCGCTCCATGGTGCGCAGGTCCCGCTCCACCTGGGTCACGCTCGTGTCCCAGGCGGCCGCCTCGGGCGGGGCGTCTTGCTCGGGCCAGTAGCCCGCGGGCCACTTCGGGGAGATGTGCTCCGCGCTCTTCGTGAACTCGACGATATCCCATTGCGAGATGCGGACGTGCTCGAGCAGCCGCCACGGCGTGAAGGGCTGTCCCGCGGGCCGCGTGCCCCGGAGCGCGACCGGCCAATCGCCGATCGCCTCCCGGAGCGTGACATGGGCATGACCGCCGCGCAGCAGCTCGAGCACGTGGTCGCGCAGGGCGCGGTGGGGATCGGTGCGCCGCGGCTTGCGTTTGACGGGCATGCAGGGCTCCTGGCCAGAGGCATCCCCGGGCTTGCGCCCGGGGTCAGTTGGTTTGCGCTACGCTGTGCCCAGCCGCAGCAGCGCGCCCTCGTGCTCGAGCAGCCAGCGCTTGCGGTCCAGACCGCCGCCGAACCCCGTGAGCTCGCCGCGCGCCCCGACCACGCGGTGGCAAGGGACAATAATGGGGATGGGGTTCTTACCGTTGGCGGCGCCCACCGCGCGCGTCGCGCGCGGATCGCCGAGCCGGCGCGCCAGCTCGCCGTAGCTGGTGGTGGCCCCGTACGGGACGGTGCGCAGCAGATCCCAGACACGTCGCTCGAACGCCGATCCGGCGGCGTCGAGGGGCAGGTCGAAGCTGGTGCGCGTCCCGTCGAAGTACTCCATCAATTGCCGGCGGACGCGAGCGAGCAACGCGCCCGCGGGCCCGCCGCCGTCGTCTTCCACCCACTCCGGCTGCTCCTCGGGTGTCACGCGGTTGCGGGGCAGGGGAAAGAACATTCCCTTTAGTGCGGTATCGGAGGCCGTGAGGACCAGCTCGCCGAGCGGGCTCGGGAAGCGGGTAAAGGTGGTGGGCATGGGCGTTGATCCTAAAGGTAGCGCGAGTCTCGGCCGGGAATGCAAAGAGCCGTCCGGCAAGCCGGACGGCTCCCACTACGATCGAAGGACCACCCCTCGTTTCAGGGACCGACCGAGCTCGTCGCGGACCCGACGATGATCTCGCCGGTGGTCGTCGTGATACCGCCGATCACCTGGCCCGTGAGGGGGTCCACGGTCCCACCCGTGATGCTCTGCAGGTACACGTGGATCATGTTCACGGTCAGGCCGCTGCTCGTCACACCGTCACCGGTGGGGATCTGCTCGTTCAGCACCACATAGCCGACCCCGGGCAAACTGACGTTCGTATTCGGAGCCACCGCCTGATCGCCGGAGAGCGACCGGCCGGCCACCGTGAGGTTCGTGAACGTCGATCCGGCGGCGTCGCTGACCGCACCGCTTTGGCCGGCACTGCTCATGACGTTGGCGACCACTTCATCCGCCGTGATCAGCCCGTTCAGAATGTTCACGCTCGCCGCGCTCGACGTGCTCTGCGCGCCCGCCTCTGCCGGCCCGATTTGGCCCGACGTGATGCTGTTGAGGAAATCGCCCGACAGGGCGCCCGCTACGTTCAGCGCACTTCCTTCGGCGTCCGCTTCGGCGCCGTCGGTGCCCGTAACAGCCGGCAGCACCGCCAGCGGCGACTGACCACTGGAGCCGAGCGGCGTGTTGACGTACGTGCTGTACGCCTGGCCGCCCACCGATTGGGCGCTACCCGCCGTTGCGAGCCCGGCCACGAGCCCGACGACGAGCCCGAGGGCCGCGAGGCGGTTCACCCAATGCATGCTCTTGCCGTTCATCACTTCGCTCCTTCCTTAGGATTCCTAAAGTCCTCTGCCCTTGGATGGTGCGGTCCCTTCACGACCCGTGCTCCACGATGTTGCCGCCTCTCAAGTACGTCAGGCCCGTGTCCCCGGTGGGACCCGTTTCTCCCGAATGAAAGGGAGTGGCCCGCCAGCGCATCGCATCCGTGCGGCTGTTCTGCGGTTTGCCACGATCGTTGTCGCAGACCTCGAATTGCGCCGTTTCGCGGCCGTCTCCCGGGTTGACGCGCGCCGTCATAAAGGCGTCGGCGGTCCCCACCACGAGACAAAAGCCCCTTCCCGAGTTATCGGCGAACACATTGGCGAATACGCTGTCACCGCTGAAGCTGTCGACCCCATCGTGGATCGAAACGTGCCACGCGACCTTAAAGGGGTGACCGTTGACTTCGATCTCGCCCTTCTGCACGAAGCACCGATTGGCCGCGTTCGTCGCCAAGAAGACGTTGAACCCGAACGTAAACTTCCCGGTGAAGTAGGGGGCCGGATCCGGAGCTGGGGGTGGGTCCCCAGTTGGTGAAGGTTCATCGACGTTATCGTAGTTTGCTGCCGTCCGCATGCCTGTGGGGTCGATACGCCCACCGCCCGTCCACTTCCCGGTGGGACACTGCGCCGGGGGTGGCGACGCCCAGAAGTTCGGCTTCTGCGGCGCCATGTTGACGTTCGGCTGGTCGCTACACGCCACGGCCAGCAGTCCGGCCGCAATGAGGCTCGGCCAGACGATCAGGTTTCCGTGTTCTCGCATCATGGGCGTTCTGCCCTCTCTGTTGACGATTCCCGCCAGTGTACGGTTCGTGTCACACACTGCGCGACCGAGCAGGGAGGCAAGGGCAGTGCCAGCGACAGTGGCAGAACGAATACGTTGAAGGACCGAGAGATACGATTGGCGTTGCGGCACCGCGCCGCTGCGCGTCGGTCACGACAGTTGTCGTCCGCACACCCGACGCGCCCGCGCCGCGCCACCGCTCGAGGACGACGATCGCTGTTGCGGGCGCGCACTGAAATGCGCGGGTCGAGCCGCTCACCCGAGAAAGGGAGATCCATCGTGGAACCAGCCGCCCTGTCGCCGTTCGCCGCGTGGGAGAATTTCTACGTCATTGTGGGCTCGTCGGCCGCGGCGTTGACGGGTCTACAGTTCGTGGTGGTGGTGCTCGGGGCCGAGGCGCGCTCCATCGGCCCGGAGGTGGGTGCGTTCGGCACGCCGACGGTCGTCCACTTCTGCGCCGCGCTGCTCATCTCGGCGATCCTGAGCGTGCCCTGGGGCGCGGTCTCGAACGCGGGACTGGCCCTCGAGGCCGTCGGCGTGGCGGGGATCGTGTACATGGCGGTCGTCATCCGGCGGGCGCTCAGGCCGTTGCGCTATGTACCGGTGCTGGAAGACTGGCTGTGGCACTGCGCCTTTCCACTCGTCGCTTACGTGACGCTGCTGGTGGCGGCGGTCGTGTTGCAGCGCGATCCGCCGCGCACGCTGCTGGTCATTGGCGGGACGGCGCTGTTCCTGCTGTTCATCGGCATTCACAACGCGTGGGACGCCGTCACCTATATCGCCACGCAGCAGCCGCAGCACGAGGAGGGTGCGGACCGGAAGAAAGGCCGGTCTGCTTAAACCCCGGGCTCGCGCCCGGGGTCAGTCGACCCCAGGGAGCATATCCACCCGGATCGGCGCGGCGGGCGCGGAGTGGGTGAGGGCGCCCATCGAGATCAAGTGGGCTCCCGCCTCCGCGTAGGCGCGCGCCGTCTCGGGCGTGATGCCGCCCGACGCCTGGACCGTCACGTCCGGCCCGGCACGTCGCACCCACGCGGCTACACGCTCGGGCGGCTGATTATCGACCAGGATGTGGCGCACGCCGGCGGCGAGGGCCCGCTCGAGCTGCGCCTCGTTCTCGACCTCGACGACCACCGGCAGTCCGGATGGGGCCGCCCGCAGCGCCCGGGCAAGATCTCCCGACCCGAGCAACGTCCAGTGGTTGTCCTTCCAGAGCACGGCACCGGCGAGCGAGTGGCGATTCTCCACCCCCCCGCCCACCGTCACCGCATAGGTCTCGAGCGCGCGCAGGCCCGGCGTGGTCTTGCGCGTGTGCGTGATCCGCGAGCGTGTTCCCTCGACGGCTTCGACCACGCGACGTGTGACGGTCGCGATGCCCGACAGGCGTTGCAGGAAGTTGAGAGCGACCCGCTCGCCCGAGAGTAACGTTGCCGCGCTCGCCCCGGCGCGTGCGAGCACGGCACCCGCCGTCACCCATGCTCCGTCGGCGCACAGCGCTTCGACGCGGGCCTCGGGGTCGAGCTCCGCGTACACGAGCGCGACGATCGGGAGGCCCGCGACCACGAAGCGGCCCTCGGCGACGAACTGGGCGCACGCGGGCCGTCGGGCTGCGGCGCCGAGCAGAGCGGTGGTGACGTCGTCCGCGGCGCGGTCTTCCTCCAGGGCCAGGCGGACAGCGTCGCGGTGCGGCGACTCAGCCAATCGCCAGCATCCGGTCGATCGCACGCCGCGCCCGCCCGGCAACGGCGGCGGGCACGGTCACCTCGTGCTTCAGGTCGCGCAGTGAGTCGCGCAGCTTCTCGAGCGTGATCTGTTTCATGAAGCGGCACTCGGCCGACTCCGCCAGCGGGTAGAACTCCTTGTCGGGGTTCTCGCGGCGCAGCCGATACAGCACGCCCGTCTCGGTCGCGACCACGAAGCGTCGCGCCGGCGAGGTCCGCGCCCGCCGCGTCATTTCCTCGGTCGAGACGATGTGGGTACGGCCGGCGGCGACGTCGCCGTCCGCCGCCGCGGAATACATGGTGCTCGTCACGCAGCCGCACTCGGGATGCACCAGGAATTCGGCATCCGGGTGCTCGCGCCGCTTAGCCTCCACGTCTCCGGGGCCGAGCGCCGCGTGCACGTGACACTCCCCCATCCAGACCTCGATGGGGCGCCCCGTCACGCGGCGCACGTGGCTCCCCAGGAAGAAGTCCGGCACGAACAGTACCGGGACGTCGGGCGGCAGTGCCTGCACGACCGCCACGGCGTTGCCCGAGGTGCAGCAGTAGTCGGCCTCGGCCTTCACGGCGGCGCTGCAGTTCACGTAGGCGACGACCAAACCGTCGGGATGCGTGGCGCGCCAAGCGCGCACGTCTTGCGCCTCGATGGTGGCGGCGAGCGAGCACCCGGCATCCGGGTCGGGGATGAGCACGCGCTTGTCGGGATTGGCGATGGCGGCCGTCTCGGCCATGAAGTGGACGCCGCAGATGACGAGCAGCGGCGCATCGAGCTCGCTGGCGCGCCGCGCCATCCGGAGCGAGTCGGCGACCACGTCGGCCACGTCCTGGATCTCAGGTCGCTGGTAGTTGTGGGCCAGGATCGCGGCCCGCCGCTCGGCCTTGAGCGCCAGGATTTCGGTCGTGAGGTCCGTCATGACACACACCCATTGGTGGAGGAACCGCCGCGGGGGGGCCGTTTGGGCAACGCCTCGGTCCACCGAAGGGGATGGACCGCTCCCGGCAGGGGGCGCGAACAATCGCTGCGCCATGTGAATGGTAAGTGGTTGGAGCGTCCCGCGGGAGGCTTGGCCGCGTCAGGCTTGACCGTCCCGCCCGTGCGGCCTAGTGTCCGGCCCCATGCTGGGGGCCCAACTCCCACTCGCGAGCGCCCTGCCGTTCGTGGCGTTGCTCGCGGCGATCGCCGTGCTGCCGCTCGTCGCCCCTCGCTGGTGGCATCCGAACGGCAACAAGGCCATCGTCGCGGTCGCGCTCTCGCTCCCGGTGCTGTGGCAGCTGGGGATCGCGTTGGGGGAGCCCGGCCGGGTGGTGTTGGCGGACAAGATCCACGACTACGTCGGGTTCATCATCGTGATCGGCGCTCTGTTCGTGATCACCGGTGGCATCCACATCCAGGGCTCCCTCTCGGGCACGCCGCTCGTGAACACGGGGATGCTAGGACTGGGAGCGGTGCTCGCGAACCTCCTGGGCACCACTGGGGCCTCGGTCCTGCTGATCCGGCCGTTGTTGCGGGCAAACAGGAGCCGGCAGCGCACGGCGCACATCGTCATCTTCTTCATCTTTCTCGTCTCGAACTGTGGTGGCCTGCTCACCCCCGTGGGCGATCCGCCCCTCCTGCTCGGCTTCCTGAAGGGGGTGCCGTTCGAGTGGACCCTGCGACTGTGGCCGCAGTGGCTCACCATGACGGCCTCGCTGCTCGTCATCTTCAACGTGTGGGATCAGTGGGCCCTGGACCGCGAAGAGCGGCAGCGCCCCGGCTCGCAGCTCGAGCAGGTCATGGTGCACGAGCCGTTGCGGGTCCGGGGCGGGGTCTCCGTGGCCGCGCTCGGCGCCGTGCTCCTGACGATCATCGCCGCCGGTAAGGCCGCGGCCGCGGGACGGCCCTGGGCCGCGGGAACTCAGGAGGTCGTCCTCGTGGCGTTCGCTCTCACCGCCTACGGCGCGACGCCGAGCGAGAACCGCGAGCGCAACGCGTTCACGTTCGGCCCGATCATCGAGGTGGCGGTGCTGTTCGCGGGGATCTTCGTGACGATGGCGCCCGTGCTCGAGATCCTCAACGGCTGGAGCGAGGGGGCGCGCACGGTATTGGGCATGCGGTTCGGGGTGACCCAGCCCTGGGAGTTCTTCTGGACGGCGGGCGCGCTGTCGAGCGTGCTCGACAACGCTCCGACCTACCTGGCCTTCGTCGCCAGCGCGGCCGGTCTCGAAGGCGTGCCGGCGCAGGGGCGCTTTATCGGTGCGCTGGCGCTCGATCCCGGCGCGGCGCGCCTGCTCGCCGCGATTTCCACGGGGGCGGTGTTCATGGGCGCGAACACCTACATCGGGAACGCGCCCAATTTCATGGTCAAGGCCATAGCCGAGGAGAACGGGATCAAGATGCCCTCGTTCTTCGGGTACATGGCCTACAGCTGTGGGATTCTGCTGCCGCTGTTCGTCGCCATCACGTTGATTTTTTTCTAGACCTACCGTCTCTGTCACGCCCAGCCCATCGCCAGACGATGGCGCGACCGCACGAAATCCTCAGCCCCACTTCAGCAGGGCTTCACGACCAGCCCCAGAAACTTTTCGACGGGGCTTGACGTACCGGAGCCAGTGCAATATTGTCCTTACTCCAAAGTTGACCTCAGTCATAATTAGTCTCAGTACAGGTGCTAAGTGACTCCAGAATTGGAAGTTTCGCGGCGCGAGCGCAAGAAAGAGGAAACCAAGGAGCGGATTGTCGAGGCCGCCTTGGCCCTGTTCCGCAAGCGGGGCGTCGCGGCCACCACCGTCGAAGAGATCTGCGACCGCGCCGACGTCGCCAAAGGCACGTTCTTCAATTACTTCCCCCGCAAAGAAGCGGTGTTCGGCTACCTCTCCGAGCAGTGGGTGGGCGAAGCCGAGCAGAAGCTGGGCGAGATCCTCGCCAAGGGCCTGCCCGCCTGGCCCAAGGTCCGCGACCTGTTCATCGAGGTCGCGAGCTTCTACGAAGCGGACCGCGAGCTGTCCAAGCACATGGCCATGGAGTGGACCCGTTCCATGCACGACCCCGACGACGCCGTGTGTCGCCGGTGGGACGCGCTGGGCGAGCACGTGGTGCGCCAGCTCCAGGCCAAGGGCGAGCTGCGGGGCGACGTCGCGCCCGAGCGCGTCCACCACGTGCTCGCCGACGTCTACCACGGCACGATCATGATGTGGCTCGACCAGCCCGAGCCCCCCTTCCGCCTGCAGGAGGAGCTCCGCAAGCGGCTGACCCTCGTGATCGACGGCCTCGCAGATGGAAGGGGGGACAAGTGACGCGCGCGATCGTAACCATACTCTTCGCTCTCGCGGCGCTCCGGCCGGCCGCGGCCCAGGCACCCGGCGACACGTTGCGCCTCACGCTCGACGAAGCGATTCACCGTGCCCTCGACCAAGGCTTCGCCATGCGCGTGGCCCGAGCGGGGGTGCTCGAGGCGAACGGCCAGGTGCGTGAGGCCTTGTCGTCCGCGCTGCCGCAGATCACCGGCTCGCTCATCTATACGCGGCAGTTCGCCTCGATCTACCAGGGTGCGGTGGCCGACACGAGCTCCATCGCGAAGCTGTTTCAGAACACCCCGTTCGGCGCTCCGAACGTGTGGAACGTCCAGCTCCAGGCGACGCAGCTCCTGTGGTCGGGCGGCAAGGTCGGGGCGGGCCTGGCGGCAGCGAAGGCGGCGCGACACATCGCCGCGCTGCAGCAGTCCGAGACGGCGGCCGAGGTGACGTACCAGGTGAAGCAGGCGTACTGGAACGCGGCCCTGCAGGCGCGCCTCGTGGCGATCGCCGTGGAGAATCTGGAGCAGGCGCGCCAGCACCAGCGCGCGGTGCAATTGTATCGACAGGCGGGCACGCGGGCGGAGTACGACCTGCTGCGCGCGCAGGTGGACGCGGCCAATCAGGAGCCCGCCGTCGTGGCGGCGCATAACGGGTACGACCTCGCGCTGCTCGACCTGAAGCGTCTCTTGAATCTCCCGGCGGAGCAGGTGCTCGTCGTCGCGACGACGCTTGACTCCCCTGACGCAACGATCCCCGTGGTCGCCACGGACTCGCTCACGGGCCCCGATCGGCCGGGTCTGGCGGCGGCCGATGCGACCGTGCAGGAGCAGGAGCAGCTCCTCAAGGTGACGCGCGCCGATCGCTGGCCCACGCTCCAGGCCACGACCACCTACAACGAGCAGGCGTTTCCACAGAGCGTGTTTCCCGGCTCCGGTGACCAGTTCCGGCGTGGCTGGAACGGGGAGTTGAAGCTTTCATTCCCGATCTTCCTCGGCTTCCGGACCGCGGGCAAGCTGGAGCAAGCCCGGGCGGCGGTGCTGCGGGCGCAGGCGCAGCGCGACCAGATGCGCCGGCAGGTGGAGCTCGAGGTCGGCCAGGCCAAGGCCGAGGTCGCCCGCGCGCGCGCGCTGCTGGTGGCGCGGCGCGCCACCGTGGGCCAGGCTACGCGGGCCCAGTACCTCGCCGGCGTGCGGTACACGAACGGCCTGGCGACGCAACTCGAAGTGTCCGACGCGCGGGTCGCACAGCAGCAGGCGGAGGTCAACCAAGTGCAGGCGACGCGGGATTACTTCGTCGCATTGGCGCAGCTCGAGCGCGCGCTCGGACGGCCGGTCCCGGTCATCCAGCGTCCGATCGAGCAGGTGGCGGGAGCCCTCAACGTGAAGGAAGCACAACCATGAAGCGTTACATCATCGGGGGCGCCGTGGTGGGGGTCGCCCTCATAGCGATAGTGGCCGCGCGACGGGGTGAGCGGGCCGGAGCGGCGACTCGGGGGGCGGCGGACTCGATGCGCGCCGTCGTCCTGGGGTCGAACGACGTCGCGCATGTCGAGCGTGCCGACGTGATCAGCGGTGTGCCGGTCTCGGGCACCCTGCAGCCGTCGCTGGTCGTACGCATCGCGTCGCCCATTCCGGAAGTGGTCGAGCAGGTCCTCGTCAAGGAGGGCCAGGCCGTGCACCAGGGCGAGGCCCTCGCCCGGTTCCGCACCAACGCGGTCGAGCCCGCGGCGCTCTCGGCGGAGGCGCAGCGTCGCCTCGCGGCATCCGACTACGAGCGGATGCAGAGCCTGTTCAAGGAAGGGGCGGTGTCCGAGCGTGACGTCCAGAACGCCGAGGTCAATCTCCGCGCAGCCGAGGCGAGCGAGGCCCAGGCCAAAAAGAAGCTCGACGAAACAACCGTGCGGGCCCCCGCGGGAGGCGTGATCAGCCAGCGCGCGGTCGACTCGGGTGATCGCGTCAAGGACGGCGACCTGCTGTTCCAGCTCGTGAACACCGCCGAGCTCGAGTTCGAGGCCACCGTACCGAGCGAATACGTGGGCGACGTGCGGGTCGGCGCGCCAGTCGCCCTCGCGGTGACCGGCGCGCCCGAGTCGGGACTCTCCGGCCGGGTCGCCCGCATCAACGCCACGGTCGACGCAGCCACGCGGCAGGTGAAGGTGTACGTGACGGTGTCCAACCGGGGCGGCCGTCTCGTGGGAGGGCTGTTCGCGTCCGGCCGCATCGTGCTGCGGCAGGTGCAGGGCGCGATCGCCGTACCGCTGAGCGCGCTGCGCACGGATGGCGGCGGCGCCAAGTACGTGTTGGTCGTGGAGGGAGGGCGTATCGCGCGCCGCGACGTGCAGGTGGGCGCGACGGACGAGCAGACCTCGCTCGTGCAGATCTCGAGCGGCCTCGCGGGCGGCGAGATCGTGATCGTCGGGCCGGCGAGCGGCCTCGAGCCGGGACTGCGAGTCACCATCGCGGGTGGGGAGGGCTGAGCCGTGTTTTTGAGCGATCTGTCCATCAAGCGGCCCGTGCTCGCCACGATGATGATGCTGGCGCTCGTGGTGCTGGGCCTGTTCTCCTACCGCCGGCTGAACATCGACCAGTTCCCCGACGTGGAGTTTCCGCTTCTGGTCATCCAGACGCGCTACACCGGGGCGAGCCCCGAGTCGGTGGAGCGCGAGGTCACGAAGAAGATCGAGGAGCAGGTGAACACGGTCGAAGGCGTCAAGCAGATCCAGTCGACCTCGACGGAAGGGTTCTCGACCATCATCGTGCTGTTCAATCTCGGCACGAAGGTCATGGACGCCCAGGCGGACGTGCGCGCCAAGATCGACGCCATCCGACAGGACCTGCCGGAAGACATCGACCCGCCGGTGATTTCGCGAGCCAACCCGTCGGACCAACCGATCTTCGTGCTCTCGGTGCTGGGTCGAGGGTGGGCGCTGCGCGACCTGACGCGCCTCGCCGACGAAGTGGTGAGCCGCCGGATCGAGAACATCTCGGGCGTGGGGAGCGTCACGGTCGTCGGGGGGTTGAAGCGCGAGATCCACGTGCTGCTGCTCCCGGACCGCATGAACGCCCTCGGCATCGCTCCCGACATGGTCGCCCGCGCGGTCCAGCGCGAGAACGGCGACGTGCCGGCGGGGCGGGTGGAGCAGGGCAACGCCGAGAACCTGGTGCGGGTGGCCGGCAAGATCCGTGATCCCCAGGATTTCGCGAAGCTCATCGTGACGACGCGCAACGGCGTGGCGGTGCGGCTGGGACAGATCGCGCGCATCGAGGATGCGCAGGAGGAGGAGCGCGACGCGGCGTACGTGAACGGGGCGCGCGCCGTGGCGCTCGAGATCCGCAAGACGTCCGGCGCGAACACCGTCGTGGTGAGCGACGGCGTGAAGCGGGTGATCGCCGAGCTGGGGAGCACGCTCCCCCCCGGCGTCGGGCTGGCGACGGTGCAGGACAACTCCACCTGGATCCGGAACTCGGTGGACGACGTGCAGAAGACGCTGCTCGAGGGCGCGGCGCTGACGGTGCTGATCGTGTTCCTGTTCCTGAATTCGTGGCGCTCGACGGTGATCACCGGGCTCACCTTGCCCGTATCGGTGATCGCCTCGTTCCTCGCGATCTACGCCTTCGGCTTCACCATCAACATCATGACGCTGATGGCACTGTCGCTCGCGATCGGCATCCTGATCGACGATGCGATCGTGGTACGGGAGAACATCGTGCGCCACGTGGAGCGGGGGGAGGACCACTACACCGCCGCGCGCAACGGCACGGCCGAGATCGGGTTCGCCGTCATGGCGACCACCCTGTCGGTCATCGCCGTATTCGTCCCGGTCGCGTTCATGAAGGGGATCGTGGGGCGGTTCTTCTTCCCGTTCGGGATCACGGTGGCGTTCGCGGTGCTGGTGTCGCTGTTCGTGTCGTTCACGCTCGACCCCATGCTGTCGTCGTTGTGGTACGACCCGCAGGCTGAGGGCGGGGCCGCGCGCGGCCCGATCGGGCGGGCGCTCGTCAAGTTCAACGACTCGTTCCACGGCCTGGGCCAGCGCTACCGCGGCGTGATCGCCTGGGCGCTGGACCACCGGCTCGCCACTATGGGGATCGCGCTCGCGGCGTTCGTGGCCGCGATGAGCCTGTTCGGCCTCGGCCTGGTGGGCGGGCAGTTCATGCCGGCGTCCGACAACGAGCAGACGGCCCTCTCGATCGAGACGCCGGTCGGCTCGTCCGTCGCCTATACGTCGGGCAAAGCGCTCGAGATCGCGCGGTACTTGAACGCGCAGCCGGAGGTGGCCCTCACCTATGCCACGATCGGCGGCGCGCAGCAGAACGAGGCCGTCAACAAGGGTCAGATCTACGTGAAGCTGACCCCCAAGGGCCAACGCCGGCGCTCTCAGCAGCAGCTCGAGGCGGACCTGCGCCAGGTGCTGCCCCGGTTCCAGAGCGTGGCCGCCCGGATCGTGCAGCTCGGTGCCGCGGGCGGCAGCCAATCGCCGATCCAGCTGAACCTCCAGGGTCCCGAGCTGACTCGGTTACAGGAGATGTCGGACCGGGCGCTGGCGGCGATCCGCGACGTGCCGGGGCTGGTCGACCTCCGCTCGAGCCTCGAGGGCCGGAAGCCCGAGTTCGCCGTGGACGTGAAGCGCGACCTCGCGGCCGAAGTCGGTCTCTCCGTCGGGGCGGTAGGCAGCGCGCTGCGCCCCGTGCTCGCGGGCCAGAAGGCGGGCACGTGGGAGGACGAGTCCGGATTGGCGCACGACGTGGTCGTGCGTCTCGCACCCGAGGCACGCGAGACCGAGAACGACATCGCGCGCATCCCCATCGCCTCGAGCCAGACCGACCGGCGTACCGGGACGCCCGTCATGGTGCCGCTCGGTCAGGTGGCACAGATCCGGCTCTCGGGGGCGCCGAACGAGATCAAGCGGCTCAACCTGGAGCGCGTCGCGACGATCGAAGGCAACTATCAGATCCGGCCGCTCACCGACGTGACCAAGGACGTGACCGCGCGGCTCGCCAAGCTCGACCTCCCGCCGGGCTACCGTTTCGATTTCGGGGGCGAGCAGAAAGACTTCGTTGAGACGGTAGGCTACATCCTCGAGTCGCTCACCTTGGCGATCGTGTTCATCTATCTGATTCTCGCGTCGCAGTTCGGCAGCTTCCTGCAGCCACTCGCGATCATGCTATCGCTGCCCCTGTCCCTGATCGGCGTCATGCTGGGCCTGATGCTCACGCGGGGCACGTTTAACATCATGAGCATGATCGGCGTGATCATGCTGATGGGGCTGGTGACGAAGAACGCGATTCTGCTGATCGATTTCGCGAACAAGGCGCGGGCCGACGGCCGCGACCGGCGCGCGGCATTGATCGACGCCGGCGAGCTGCGCCTCCGCCCAATCGTGATGACCACGCTCGCCATGATCTTCGGCATGCTTCCGACGGCGCTCGCGCTGGGGGCGGGCTCTGAGTTCCGGGCGCCCATGGCGCACGCCGTGATCGGCGGGCTGATCACGTCGACGCTGCTCACTCTCGTGGTCGTGCCCGTCGTCTACACCTATCTGGACGATTTCGGGAGCTGGGTGGGGGCGAAGGTCGCGCGCTGGACCGGGGCGCCCGCCGGGCATCGGCCTGCTGCCGAGGTGCCGGCAGACTGACCCCCGGCGCGCCGCGGACGCGATGAAGCAGCGGAGCACGGTCCGGTTGCTGATCGGTGGTGCGGCACTGCTGTGGTGCACGACGGCGGCGTCCGCTCAGTCCGTCACCGTCGTCCACAACGTCAACCTGCGCCCCGATCCCTCGAGCGAGTACCCGGCCCTGCGGCTCCTGACACCGTCCGAGCCGCCCCTGACCCTGCTCGAATCCACCCCCGAGAGCGGGTACTACCACGTCCGCACGGGCGCCGGCGAAGAGGGTTACGTCTGGGGCCGTGAGGTACGGGTGAGCGTCACCCCGCTCGCGGCGCCGCTTCCCTCCGGCCCCGGCGTCCCGGGCTCGGCGAGCATGGTAGGGTGTGGGGACAGCTTGTGGCAGCGCGTCTACCATCCGTCGCGCCTGCTCGTGCAGCAGGACTGTGTCACCGTAACGGGCATGATCGTCGACGCCACCGCGGGCCAGGCGCACCACGAGCCCGACGGCGTGCGTCATGAGCCGGACGGCGACACCCACGGGTGGCTGCAGGTCGATTCGCAGTTCGCGGGCCTGATCAACGCCGGCAATCGGTCGGACGAAGGCGGCAATCTCGTGTTCGAGATCGTGTGTCATTACACCGTCACGCAGAGCGACGCGCAGCCCGCCTGTGCGGGATTCACCGACAACACGATCATTCCCCCCCTCGGCACGCACGCCGCGATCACGGGAACCTTCGTGCGGGAAAAGAACCACAAGCAGTGGAACGAGATTCACCCCGTGTCACGCATCGAGCCGCAATAGCACTTCTGCTTTACCACGGGCCCGCGGTTGTGTCCGGCACGTGCTCTTCGATGTGAACCGCCGGCGCCCGCTGGCGCCCGAGCCGCGCGTTGAGTGCGGGCAGCTCGGCCGTGAGCAGCTGCTGCCAGCGGCGCAACGCGCCCCCCACGCGCTCACGCTGTGCAACGAACACGGCCCGCGCCTGCTCGGTAGGCTCGCGATCGGCGCTCTCCACCGCGGTCTCGAGCCCGGCCAGCTCGTCGCCCGCGCCGTCCACCGCGCGCGCCAGGCTGTCGACCTGCCCGTCGAGTGCGGTGAGCGACGCACGGGTCGCGCGGTCGAGCGATCGAGCCGCCAGTGCGCTGATCTGGTCGCGCGCGCTGCGCAGGCTCCCGGCCAGCGCGTGCTGCGCGGCCAGGGCGTTCCAGATGTCGAGGCCAAGGCGCAGCTGGGCGACGACGCCCGAGTCGGCGACGTGGACCCGCGGATCGAGCTCGACCCGGAGCGACCGGGTGTAGGTCTGCCCGCCGACGCCGAGCCGGACTTCGTAAGCCCCTGGTAAGACCAGCGGTCCCTGCGGCTCGGCCACGGTTCCCTGGCCGGCGATAGCGGCAATGCTGTAGCCATAGCGCGCGGCGGGGGGTGGAGGATAGCGCAGGTCCCACACAAAGCGGTTGAGCCCGACACTGCGCGTGGGTGGCTCGAGGCGCGGCAACCATTCGACGGCGATCTGCGGCGGCTCCACCGGGGGCGTCGGACGGTCGTCGCTCGAGAAGCGGCGGACGAGACCGCCGCGCGAGTCGCGAATCTCGAGAGTCACAGGACCATCGGATAATCGAGCACCGCCCCGGCCGGCGGGTTCGTGCCGTGCGGCTCTTCCGGCGGCAGCGGGGTGTCATTGCTGAAGCTGCGGCGCACCCGGACCGCCGGTGCCGGAGCGAACAAGTAGACAGGGGCGCGCAGCGCGGAGTCCCCCATCTGGCGCAGCGGGGTGAGGTCGTCGACCACCCAGAACGAGCGACCGTGTGTGGCCGCGATCAGGTCACGCCCGTGGACCGCGAGGTCCCGCACTGACACCACCGGCAGATTGAGCTGCAGCGACTGCCAGTGGTCGCCGTCGTCGAACGACACGTACACGCCCGTCTCGGTGCCCGCGTACACGAGCCCCGCACGGACGGGGTCCGCGCGCACCGCCTGCACGTACGCCTGCGGCGCGATCCCCTGATCGGCGCGGGTCCAGTGCGCGCCTCCGTCGCGGGTCCGGTAGATGTACGGCGCGAAGTCGTCGACCCGGTGGCGGTCGACGGCGGCGTACGCGACGGCTGTGTCGAAGGGCGACGCCTCGAGCGAAGTGATGGTGCTCCAGGGCTCGAGGCCCTGGGGCGTCACGTCCTGCCAGTGTCGGCCGGCGTCGCTGGTCCGGTGGATCAGTCCGTCGTCCGTCCCGACCCAGAGCAACCCCGCGGCGCGCGGCGACGGGGCGATGGCGTACACCACTCCGTAGCCCCGTCCGGCGGCGTTCGCGCCCGTGGTCGCGCCGGCACGCGTCAGGTCGGGGCTGATCGCCTCCCAGTGGAGGCCGCCGTCTCTGGTGCGCAGCACCATCTGGGCGCCAAGGTAGAGCGCGTGCCGATCGACGCGGTCGAACACCAGCGGCGACGTCCACGTAAAACGGTATTTCCGTTGCGGCATCGGTACCCCGAAGGTCGACACGGGCCAGGGCGAGATGTCCTGCGACTGGCCCGTGCGCCGGTCGAACCGATGCACGCCGCCGTAGGTGTCGCCGCCGTAGACGATGGCGGAATCGAGGGGGTCGGGGGCGATGTAGCCGCTCTCGCCCGCGCCCACCGGGGCCCAGTCACGGAACGTGATCTCCCCGAAATCGCTGCGGCTCGTCACCCCGGCGGTGCCCGCGTCCTGCTGGGCGCCGTAGACGCGGTAGGGGAAGGCGTCGTCCGTGACCACGTGGTAGAACTGTGCCGTGGGCTGATTGTACCAGCTGCTCCAGGTCCGGCCAGCGTCGAGCGTGATCACCGCGCCCTGGTCGCTGCCCACGATCATGCGCGTCGGACTCCGGGGATCGACCCACAGCTCATGATAGTCGTCCCCGCCCGGCTGTCCCTTGAGCACGGTGAACGTCTTGCCGCCATCACGGGATCTGAGGAGCGACACGTTGGGCACGTACACGACGTCGGGGTTTTCGGGATCGACCGTGACCCGGCAGAAGTACCAGTTGCGGCTCGTGAGTCGCGGATCGCTCCCCACGAGGCGCCACGTCGCGCCGCCATCGTCGGAGCGGTACAGCCCGGCGCCCGCCTTCGCGCCGATCAGCGCATAGACCCGTCCGCCGCGGCCGACCGCGAGACCGATGCGGCCGACCGGACCGACGGGAAGGCCGTGACCGGTGACGGGCGTCCAGGTGGCCCCGCCGTCCGCCGACTTGTACAACCCGCTCCCCGGTCCTTCGTCCGGCGGGTACTGCTCCCACGGTGTGCGGCGCGCCTGGTACAGGGCGGCGTACACCACTCGCGGATCGGCGGGATCCGCCGCCAGGTCGATGGCCCCGGTGTCGGGATCCCTGTACAGCACCTTGGTCCAGGTGCGCCCGCCGTCGGTGGAGCGGAACACGCCGCGCTCGGGGTTGGGGCCGTAGGCGTGTCCCAGCGCCGCGACGAGCACAACGTCGGGATTCCGGGCATCTACGAGCACCTTCCCGATGTGCCGCGTGTCGCTGAGGCCGAGCGCGTGCCAGTGGGCACCGCCGTCGGTGGACTTGTAGACGCCGGCGCCATAGGTGATGTCGGAGCGGATCGAGGCCTCGCCGGTCCCCACGTAGATAACGTTCGGGTCCGAGGGCGCGAGGGCCAACGCGCCGATGGAGGCGATCGGCTGGTCGTCGAACAGCGGCTCCCACGTGACGCCGGCGTTCCGAGTGCGCCACACGCCGCCGTCCACGGCTCCGAAGTAGAACGTGGCGGCGTCGCCGGGAACTCCCGCCACGGCCAGCACGCGGCCGCCGCGGTGTGGGCCGATGAGGCGCCACCGCAGCGCGCCGTACGTGCCCGGCGGAACGGTCTGAGACGGTGCCGGGACCGCCACGACGAGGGCGATCGCGAACGAGCCCAGCAGCGAGGCGGATCGGATCCGGTTCATGGACGGGAAGATGCTCCCCGCGAGCGGGAGTGCAAAGGCTTCGTGAACCCCGGGCTTGCGCCCGGGGTCAGTAAATCATCAGGGTTCACTGTGCCGAAAACCGCAGGCCTTTCCATCACCGTGTACGGCGGCGTCCCCGGAGAGATCGGGGGGAACCGCATTCTCGTCGAGTGGCCCGCGCGCCGCTGGCTGCTCGACTTCGGTATGCGGTTCGGGCCCACGGGCCGGTTCTTCGAGGAGTTCGTGCAACCCCGGGGCGCGACCCTCGGCTTGCGCGACTATCTCCGGATGGGCCTCATCCCGCCGCTCGAAGGCCTGTATCGTAGCGATCTCTCGGCCCATGATCCGGGGCTGTGGGCGCGGTATCGTGGTCACCCCCGGTATCGCACCGTGGACCGCGTGGACGGCGTGCTGCTGTCTCACGGACACGTCGACCACGTGGGCTCGATGGGGTTCTTGCGTGAGGATATTCCGGTGTACACCGGACTCACTACGGCGCTGATCGGGAAGTGCCTCCAGGACCCGAAGCCCACGGGCGTAGATGGGGAGTTCAACTACCTCGTGCCCCGCGCCTCGAAGGGAGACGTGCTCGAAGCCGCCCGCGGCGCCCCCCGCATTCAGCGCAAGCACTACATCGCGACCGATGGCACCGACGTCACCGATCCCGCCGCGGCGATTGCGCAGCTCGCCGGCTTCTGGGGTTGGGTTCCGGGAGAGCGGACCAGCATCCAGTCGGCGCCGCTCGAGCTCCTGGACGGGCGGCGGCTCAGCGAGCTCGGCGTCAGGTTCTGGCGGGTGGATCACTCGATTCCGGGGTCGGGCGCCTGGGGGATCGAGACGCCGATCGGGTGGGTGATCTACAGCGGCGATCTCCGCATGCACGGCCATTCGCGGCAGCGCACCGAGAAGTTCGTGAAAGCGGCACGGGCGCTCGAGCCGGCGCTGCTCATCATCGAGGGAACACGGGTGGACCAGAGCGGCGCCGTGACGGAGCCCGAGGTCCATCAGGCGGCGGACGACGTGGTGCGACAGGCGGGCGGCGTGGTGATCGCCGACTTCACGGCGCGCAACATCGAGCGGCTGCGGACCTTCCGCGACATCGCCACGGCGCGCGGCCGGCGGCTCGTGGTGACGACCAAGGACGCCTACATGTTGGAGCATCTCCACGTCATCGACCCCAACATCCCCCACCCCGCCTCCGGCGGACTGGCGATCCTCGACGAGCCGCTGGGAACGGTACCGAACTGGGAGAAAGACGTGCGCCAGCGTTTTGCCGCGAACTTCGTGAAGGCGGCCGACGTGCGGCGCGAGCCCGGGGCGTACATCCTCTGCCTGTCGTACTGGGACATCACCAACCTGGTCGATTTGGAGCCGGCAGGCGGGACCTACATCTACTCGAGCTCCGAGGCGCACAGCGAGGAGCAGGAGATCGACGCCAAGCGGCTCACCAACTGGCTCGATCACTTCGCGCTGCGCAAGGTGGGCGGGCTGCCGGGCGCGGAGCAGGGGCCGTATCACGCGTCGGGGCACATCGATGGACCCGCCTTGCAGGGCCTGATCGAGGAGATCGGCGCGCGGCGGATCCTGCCGGTCCACACCGAGCACCCGGAGTGGTTCGAGCAGCGCTGGGGCAAGCAGGTGGTCGTCGTGGCCGAGGGCGTCCCCACGACCTTCTGATATCATCGGTCACGGCGCGGCGTTCGCGATCACAATTTCCAGATCAGCCAGCGCCCGCTTGCGACATTCCTTCCTGAGATCGTCCATGTCGGCCGCGAGGAACTTTCCCAGTATGCCGTGCGCGGTGACCTCGAACGCCGGCAGCTCCTTCTTGGCGGTGGTGTTGGAATACAGGGCGATCACCGCGCGCTCGTCGAACCGGTAGAAGGAGTAGGTCGGGTAGCGATCGAACAGCCACACGTGAGCAGGCTTGCCGAAGTCTCTCGCCAGCCGCGCGAAGTAGCGGTAGGCATCGGCGACGAGCGCGGGGATCAGGGGCCCGTCCTCGAAATGCTTGCCGAGCGAGAACATGAGCTCGTGGCTCTCGAGATCGGGGAGAAACGCTTCCAGTGTCGTGCCGGGACGACCCAGGAAGCCTTTGATGGCCGCGTCGTGATTCTCGCGCCAGCGGCGTGAATGGATGAAGTAGAGGGCCATCGTGGTCGCGGACCCGATGAGATCGTCGAACCGGTGAACGAAGCCGGCGAACGGAGCGACACGGACGATACCGAACGGGGGCTCGGGACTGGCGGTCATCGGCTCGATGCTAGTCCAGGTGAGACGGCGGAGCAAGCAGGTCGTGAGAGGAGCATGAGAAGCCAGGGGACTCGCCGGGTTCTGACGCTACCCCTGCCCTCTCGTGGTAAGATGCCACGATACGGCGGCAGTAGCCCTCGCCCGTCGTCAGATCGGGTCGGGCTAGCGTCCTGAGCCCTCCCGCCCTATGGTGGTGAGATTCTTGAGACGACGGGTTGGGCCGTGACGTCCCCGTTGAATCGGCTGAGGGCCACATTGGCGGGCCGCTACACCATCGACCGCGAGCTCGGGCGCGGCGGGATGGCCACAGTCTACCTCGCCGAGGACCTCAAGCATCGGCGGCTGGTGGCCCTCAAGCTGCTGCGCCCCGACCTGGCGGCGGCGCTCGGGACCGAACGGTTCCTCCAAGAGATCGACATCGCCGCCCATCTGCAGCATCCCAACGTTCTCCCCCTGTACGATTCTGGCGAAGCGGATGGCTTGTTGTACTACGTCATGCCGTGCGTCGATGGCGAGTCCTTGCGAGACCGACTCGACCGCGAGGTCCGGCTGTCGGTGGACGACGCGCTCCAGATCCTCAGCGAGATCGCCGGTGCGTTGAGCTACGCTCATGCCCACGGCGTGGTGCACCGAGACGTCAAGCCGGAGAACATCCTGCTCTCGAGCGGGCGAGCCGTCGTCGCAGACTTCGGGATCGCCCGGGCCGTCAGCGCCGCCGGGGGGGATCGAATCACCGGAACCGGATTCACCGTGGGCACGCGCCCGTACATGAGTCCCGAACAGGCGATCGGGCAAGCGCCCATCGACGGCAGGGCGGACGAGTACAGTCTCGCCTGCGTGTTTCACGAGATGCTCACCGGTGAGCTCCCCGTCACGGACCCGGTGACCGGTCTGGCCACGGGTCGGGACTCCTTTCCCCCGGCGTTTCACAACGTCATGGCACGCGCCCTCGCGACCGCCCCCGACGACCGGTTCCCGACGGTGCAGCAATTCGGCGACGCGCTGACCGCGGCAGCGCGGGCCAGCGGCGCTCGCATGAGCGTCAGGGTGGTGCGCCGTGCTGCCGTGGTCGTGCTCGGGGCGTCGGCCCTGCTCGCGGGCACCTGGGCCGTCGTGCGGCGCCCGGCGGTGCCGAGCGCTTCGCCTGTCGGGGCACGTCGCATGATCGTGGTCCTGCCCTTCGAGAATCTGGGCCAGCCGAGCGACGCGTACTTTGCAGAGGGTCTCACCGACGAAATCACCAATCGCATCGCGGAGAACAACGGCCTGGCGGTCATCTCGCACGCCAGCGCCATGAACTACAGCGTCCGCAGGATGACCCTCAAAGAGATCGCGCGAGAGCTGAAGGTGCAGTACGTCCTGGCCGGCTCGGTCCGCACCGACCGCCGTGCCGACGGGACCGGCGTGGTCCGGGTGATACCGGAGCTGACCCGCGTGTCCGACGAGCAGCTGGTCTGGGGAGGCCGCTACGACGCGGCGCTCGCCCCCGGCCAGATCGTCCACGTCCAAGGCGTGATCGCCGCCGGCGTGGCGGAAGCGCTCAACGTGCGGCTGCTCTTTCCCGAGCGACCCGCAACCGACGCCGCACCGACCGAGAACCTCCAGGCCTACGACTACTATTTGCGCGGGAATTCGTACGCCAGGGAGTTCCTGGTCGAAGCAGGGGCGAGGCGCGCGGTCGAGATGTACGAGCGCGCAGTCGAGCTGGACCCGCAGTTCGCGCTGGCCTACGCCAAGCTCGCACAGGCCCGCAGCATGCTCTACTACTTCTTCGACCGCACCAGCCGGCAGCTCGAGCTGGCCGGCGACGCCGCGGATCGCGCCCTCGCGCTCCGCCCCGACCTCCCGGAGGCCCGCATCGCCCGAGGGTACCTTTACTATTGGGGGCATCTCGATTACGACCGGGCGCTGGAGCAGTTCCGCGCGGCCCGGGAGCGGCAGCCGAACAACAGCCAACTGCTGTGGGTGATCGCGTCGGTCGAACGCCGGCAGGGCAAGTGGGACCAAGCCCTGGCGACGTTCCAGCAGGCGCTCCGACTCGATCCGCGCTCCCATATCTTCGCGTTCGAGGTCGGCGGCACGCTCCACTTCATGCGGCGCTACGTCGAAGCGGGAGCGCTCTACGACAGCTCCATGGCGCTGGCGCCGCACTGGGTTCCGGCCGTCGCGTCCAAAGCGCTGCTCTACCGGGCTCAGGGAGAGGCCGACAGCGCGCGGCGGGTCATGCACGACGCGGCCAGGCGACTGGACCTCACGCACCAGATCGTGCCCGTGCTGCTGGGAGATCCTTCCTACGGACGCCTGTTCCCGATTCTCGACGAGGAATACCAGCGGGGGCTCGATCGTGTGTCGCTCGCCACGACACCCGTGGACAGCGGGTCGTACTATCTCGCAAAGGCCGAGCAGATGGTCCGGCGGGGGCGGCTCGACCATGCTCGCGCCTACTATGACTCCGCACGCGCCGTGTGGGAGCCGAAGGCGCGGGCGCAGGTCACGCAACCCGCTGCGCATGTGCAACTGGGCCTGGCGTACGCCGGCCTCGGACGTTCTTCCGATGCGACGCGGGAGGCCGCCGCCGTGCGGGCGCTGCAGCCGGTGTCTCACGACGCGCTGCGCGGCGCCTTCTGGGCGCTGGAGCTGGCGCGCTTGTACAGCACCCTGGGGCAACAGGACGCCGCCATCGACCAGCTGCGCTCCCTCCTCGTCATCCCCGCGCCCATTTCCCTGCCCGAACTCCGGGGCGACCCCGCGTTCGATTCGCTGCGGGGCAATCCGCGCTTTCAGGCCCTCCTGGCAGGTCGTTAGGCAATCGCCAGCGATGCTCGAGCGACCGGTCTTCAAGGAGCTGTATCGTGTCGCAGTAGTTCGAGGGGAAGGCGTGTTGCTCCTCTCCGATCGCGGCGATCACGTATTGTGCGGCCGGGTGTACGAGCACCTGGCGCCCTGGCTCACTGGCGGCTACTCGAGCGATGAGATCGTGGCGCGCCTCGCGGCTCGGCACGGAGCGGCGCCGTTGTATTACGCCCTTGCCGAGCTCGAGGAGCGGGGCTATCTCGGCGAGCCGGAGCGCGGGCGCGGCGACGCGGAGCCGGCGCGGCCTGGCCTCCTGGTGCGCGAGGCTGGGGGGATCACCCTAGCGCTCACCGACGATTACCTCCGGCCCGAGCTCGAGGACCTGAACCGGCGCGCGCTGCGGGCGCGGCGCCCTTGGCTCCTCGCCAAACCGTGGGGCAGCGTCTGCTGGGTGGGCCCGCTGTTCCTTCCGGGAGAGACCTGCTGCTGGAAATGCCTCGAGCAGCGGCTGCGCGGAAACCAACCGGTCAGGTCCTACTGGTGGAGCACCGTGCGCCGCGGAGGCGCGGTTCGTCCGGGCCATGCCCCGACGGCGCCGGGCCCGCAGGCGTATCGGTTCCGGCCGACGGACTTCGCCCGCTGGATCGCCGGCGGATCCCACGCGCACCTGGCTGGCCTGCTGATCACGCGTGAAGCCGGCGAGTTGCGGTGGCACCGACACCCCGTCGCGCGGCGCCCCCAGTGCCCGGCCTGCGGAGACGCGAGGCTGTACGCGCGGCAGGTGGTCCGCCCGCTCCGCCTGGCACGTTCGCTCAAGCGATTCACCACCGACGGGGGTCACCGTTGCGTGCTGCCGCGCGAGACGATGCGGACTCTCGCTGCGCTGATCGATCCGCTGACGGGCGTCGTCCAGAAGGTGCGGCCGCTCGCCGACGGGGCGGGGGAAGGGGCGGGCCCAATTCACGCATTCGTGGCGGACCACGCCGGCGCCGCGCAGTGGCACAATCTGATGCACCTCCGGCGCACACTGCCGACCCGCAGCGGGGGCAAAGGCCGGACGGCCGCTCAGGCCAGGACGAGCGCCGTGGCGGAGGCGGTCGAGCGGTATTGCGGGAGCTGGCAAGGCGATGAGCCTCGGGTCAGGCGGTCGTTCGTCCAGCTGGGCACGCGGGCGATCCATCCGAACTGTTGTGCGCTGTTCAGCGAGACGCAGTATCGCCAGCGCAGGGAACGGAACCTTCGCAGCTCGCTACCCAACCGCATCCCCGTGCGCTTCGATCCCACGCTCCCCATCGATTGGACACCCGTCTGGTCGCTCACCGAGCGCCGTCACAAGTATCTCCCCTCGATGCAGCTCTATTACGGCTATCCCCTCGATCCGGACCGGGCCTTCTGCTGGGCCGATTCCAACGGCTGCGCGGCGGGAAACACCCGTGAGGAAGCGATCCTCCAGGGATTCCTGGAGCTCGTCGAGCGTGACAGCGTCGCTCTCTGGTGGTACAACCGCGTGCAGCGTCCGGCGCTGCACCTCGCGAGCCGCTATTGCGAATCGCTGCGCGCGTCGTACGCGGCGCTCGGCCGGGCATTCTGGGTGTTGGACATCACGAGCGATCTCGGGATTCCGTGTTTTGTCGCCGTATCGCGCCAGCTCGCGCCGCGACCGCGGCAGCTGCTGCTCGGCTTCGGGGCGCACCTCGATGCCCGACTGGCCGCGATGCGGGCGCTCACGGAGATGAACCAGATGCTGGCGCTGGTGCAGAGCGTCGAGCGGGATGGGCGGAGATTTGCGCCGGCGCTCCACGCGTGGTTCGACAGGACCGGGAGCGGGGCGCGCCCCTATCTCGTCCCCGGCGCGGGGCAACCGAGCCGCCTGTCAGACTTCCCGCGGGTCGCCCACCGCGATCTACGGGAGGACGTGCGCTGGTGTCAGCGCGTGGTGGAGCAACGCGACATGGAGTTGCTGGTCTTGGATCAGACGCGGCCGGACATCGACGCTGCCGTGGTACGGGTCATCGTCCCGGGACTGCGGCACTTTCGAGCCCGGTACGCGCCGGGCCGCCTGTACGACACTCCCGTCGCGCTCGGCTGGCTTGCGAAGCCCTGCGAGGAAGCGGAGCTTAACCCCCTTGAGCTGTTTATGTAGGGTGGCCTGCCGGAGGTGAACCATGGCGAGCAAGCGTGAAATCGGTCTCGTGCAGAGCGCAGGGAAGGTCATCGCGAAGGCGTGGCGCGATGAGGCGTTCAAGAAACGGCTGCAGAAGGACCCACTGACGGTGCTGAAAGCGGAGGGAGTAGACCTGCCCAAGGGAGTGCGCGAAGTCCGAGTGGTAGAGGACGGGCCGGACCTCCGGTACCTGATTCTCCCCGTGAAACCGCCCGGCCTGAAACCGGATGAAATCGAACCCCGGGTGTGGTGCTCCCTGTTCTGGTGCTCGGCCTAGACCCAAGTCGACCGAGCAGCACAGCGATTGTACTCGCCCTCCGTTCGGCCGTGCGGATGCGCGCTGAACGGGGAGGGAGCGTGCGGGTTGCGCTGCCCCACCGCCGCCTGCGCCTGCGCGGCCTCACCGCCGGTATCCGCCGCGTCCTGGGGATGCTCGCCGACCGCGGCACCCCGGAGGACGATCTCACCGAGGTCGTGAGCCGGGTCGACGGCCCCGGGGCGCTGCCGTACTGGTACTACTGCCTCGATTCGCTCCTCAAGTGCGGCGCCGTATGCTACGTCCTGCAGCACGGAGCGCGCGTGATCGCGCGCCTCGCTCCCGGGGCGCGTCCGTTCTCGATGACGGGGGGGACCGCGGGCGCGCACCAGCGGTACCAACTCTCCCGCTTCACCTATCTGCGGCGGGAACGCGATGCGTTCGTGCTCGACGCGCCGTTGTCCGGTGCGCAGCTAGAGCTGTTGGACCGGTCGGCGTTCCACATGGTGGCGACCCTCTCTCGCCCAACGACGCTCCGGGGGCTCGCCGCCGCAGCGCCGGGCACGAGTCCCGCCGCCGCGCGCCTGTTCGTTGCCCTGTTGCACGGAGCCGGGATGCTCGCGGACGCGGACGCGACCGCGAGCGACTGGGACTTTTGCGACCTCGTGTTCCACGCGAGCGCCCGCAAAGAGCGCCGGGATCTCGTGGCCCTGGAACGGCCGGGGTCGCCACGCCGTCCGCCGCCCGCTGTCAAGCCGGTCATGTCGACCAGCCTGACCCCGTTGACGCGTCCCGATCTCGGAAGGCTCAGGGCGCGGGACGTACCGTTCACTCGGGTGCTCGAAGCACGCCGGTCGCAACGACGCTACGGCGCGACGCCACTCACGGCGCACCAGCTCGGTGAGTTCTTGTTTCGCGTCGCGCGAGTGAGGCGGGTATTTGCGACTCACACGTCCCGTCCATATCCCAGTGGCGGCGCGCGGTACGGCCTGGAGCTGTATGCCGTGGTCGCCGCGTGTCGCGGAGTTCCGCCCGGGATCCACCACTATGACCCCGTGCGCCACCGCCTCGAAGGCCTCGAGGCACCCCGAGCGGACGTCGAGACGCTGTTGCGGTTCGCCTCCGCTGCGGCCGGGGGATCCGTTCGGCCGCAGGTATTGATCGTGATCGCCGCACGGTTTCGGCGAGTCACCTCGAAATACCGGGCGATGGCGTACGCGCTGATCTTGAAGGAGGTCGGCGTCCTGTTGCAGAACATGTATCTCGTGGCCACGGCGATGGGGCTGGCACCCTGCGCGCTCGGCGGCGGCGACCCCGAGCGCTTCGCGCGTCTCATCGGCGCCGATTTTCACGAGGAAACCTCGGTCGGAGAGTTCCTTCTGGGGAGCGGTCGAATCCGCCCCCGGCGCAGCGCATGAGCCGTCACGGACCGGACGGGGACCCCGCCGCGGGCAGCCACACGGTGAAGGTGCTGCCGGCGCCGGGGGACGAGTTCACCGTGATATGGCCGCCTTGCAGCTCGGCCAGGAGGCGCGCGATCGCCAGTCCGAGCCCGGTGCCCCCGAGATCGCGACTGCGCGACTGATCGACGCGGAAAAAGCGGTCGAAGATCCGCTCGACATGCTCCACGGCGATGCCCGGCCCCGTGTCTCGCACGCTCACCCCCACCATCGTGCCGTTGCGCTCGAGCCCGAACGTGATGCTGCCGCTCGGCGTATAGCGGACGGCGTTGGACGCGAGGTTCAGGAGGATGTGGCGCGTGCGGTCGGCGTCGCCCAACGCCCAGCGCGGCGGCGACGGCGTCGCGCCCACAGCGAGCTCTTTTCCGAGCGCCATCGCTTCCGTGATCTCGCGCACCTCGTTCACCACTGCGCCGAGCTCGAACGGCGCGTGCGCCAGGGCCAGTTGGCGGTTCTCACCCCGGGCGATGAGCAGCAGCTCCTCCACCAGCTTGGCGGTCTGGTCGAGGACGCGCTCCATCGCCGCGAGCGCCTCGCGCAGCTCCCCCTCGGTGCGGCCTTCGGCCATCGCCCACTGCACCCGGGCGCGCAGGTGGGTGAGCGGCGTGCGCAGCTCATGACTCGCGTCCGCCGTGAACGCCTGCAGCGCCCGGTGCGCGCGATCGACCCGCTCCAGCATGCGGTTGACCGAGTCCGCCAGCTCGGTCACTTCCGTCTGACCCGTCGGGCTGGTGAGGCGCGTGCCCAGCTCCGCGGGACCGATGGCGCGCGTCTCGGCGGTCACGCGCTCGAGTGGCCGCAGCGCGCCGGCCACGGCCTGACGGGCGCCGCGCGCGACGGCGAGCCCCGCGCCGGGGAGCAGCAGCGCGGCCGCGGCCGCGAGCGCGCCCAGCGCGACGACGTACGATTCCCGGCTCGCCACGACGTAGATGTCGAAGGCACCGGCCGAGCGGTGCAGCACGCGATAGCGCCAGCGGGACCGCTGCGCGACGGCCGCGAGCAGCGCGCGGCGCACGTCGACAGGCGAGGCGTTGGCCGGCAGGCCTTCGAGTCGTTTCGCCGGCATGTCGGGCGACACGAAGTAGACCTGCTGCTTTCCGCCCGCGGCGGTAGTGGTGCGGGTGATCACCACCTGGCCCCCCATGGCCACGAGCTGGTCCGCGAGCGCCGACGGCATCACGCCCCCGGGCTCGCTGGTCGAATCGCGATAGGCGCCGAGCAGCGACTGGGTGAGGTCGGCGGAGTGCTCGAGCGAGCGACGCAACGCCATCTCGGCGGCCGCGGCAAACAGCGCCACCACGAGCAGCGCGTAGCCCGCCAGCCCGGTCCACGCCACTCGCGTGAATCGGCGCGTGAGCACGGCGGCGAGCCGGCGCTCGCTCATGGTGTGGCCCCGTCCAGCCGGTACCCGACGCCGCGGACCGTCCGGATCGGCGCCGTGCGGCCCCCGAAGCTGAGCTTCTTCCGGAGGTAGTTGACGTACACGTCCACCACGTTGGTCTCGGGATCGAACTGGTAGTTCCACACTGCCTCCGCGATGCGCGAGCGAGACACCGAGCGGCCGGCGTTGCGCATCAGAAACTCGAGCAGCGCGAACTCGCGCGGGCTCAGATCCACCACGCGCTCACCCTGGGTGACCCGACGGGTCAGCGGATCGAGCATGAGATCGCCTACCTTGAGCGTGGCGTCCTGGTGCCGCAGCTCGGCGCGGCGAATCAGCGCGTGGACCCGGGCGAGCAATTCCGGCAGGTCGAACGGCTTCGTGAGATAGTCATCGGCGCCGCCTTCCAGGCCCTGCACCCGCGCCTCGAGCTCGTCGCGGGCGGTGAGCAGCAGGACCGGCGTGAAGACGCCACGTGCCCGGAGCTCCGACACGACGCTGAAGCCGTCCCGACCCGGCAGCATGACGTCGAGCACGATGCAGCCGTACGTCCCCCCCAGCGCGCGCTCAAGCGCCCGGTCGCCGGTGTCGGCCTCCGTGACCCCGTAGCCTTCTTCGCGGAACGCCTTGCTCAGGAAGCGCCGCAGCTCGCGGTCGTCCTCGACGAGGAGAATCTGCACGCCGCTAACCTACGGTGGGCCGGCCAGCGCGGGGAGTGTGAGCTCCGTGAGAAAGCTCTAAGAAAGCGCCCGGGCGCTTCACCCGCGCGCCGCGCCCGCCTACGTTCAACCCATGAACCTCCTCTTCGCTCTTGTCATGACGACCGTGCCGCTCGACACCGCCACCTTCGCGGGCGGCTGCTTCTGGTCCATGGAGCGCGCCTTCGACCAGGTCCCGGGCGTCGGATCCGTCACCGTAGGCTACACGGGCGGCACCCTGCCGCACCCGTCGTACGAGCAGGTGTCCACCGGCCAGACGGGACACCTCGAGGCCGTACAGGTGGTGTACGATCGCGCCAGGATCACGTACGAGCGACTGGTGGACGCGTTCTGGCACGACATCGATCCCACCCAGGCCGACGGTCAGTTCTGCGATCACGGACCGGAGTACCACACGGCGATCTTCTATCGTGACACGCTGCAGCACCGCGTGGCGGCCGCCTCGCGGCGCGCGCTCGAGCGGCGCTTCGCGCGGCCCATCGCCACCGCGATCGTGCCGGCCACGGCGTTCTACGCCGCCGAAGAGTACCACCAGCACTATTACCGCAAGAATCCGGTCAGGTACGGGATGTATCGCGTGGCATGCGGGCGCGACCGGCGCCTGCGGGAGATATGGGGCAGCGAAGCCCCGCCGACGGAGGTACGATCGAGTATGCACGACACCAAGCCGAGCGACGCCGAGCTGCGGCGGTCGCTGACTCCAATACAGTACCAGGTGACCCAGCACGAGGCGACCGAGCCGCCATTCCATAACGAGTACTGGGACAACCACGGCGCCGGCATTTATGTGGATGTGGTGTCCGGCGAGCCGCTGTTCAGCTCGCGCGACAAGTTCGAGTCCGGCACCGGGTGGCCCAGCTTCACGCGGCCGCTCGAGCCGGCGAACGTCACCGAGAAGAGCGACCGCTCCCTCTTCATGGAGCGGACCGAGGTCCGGTCCGCCCACGGCGATTCCCACCTGGGCCACCTGTTCGACGACGGCCCCGCGCCGACGGGCTTGCGCTACTGCATCAACTCGGCCGCGCTGCGCTTCATTCCGGTCGAGCGTCTGCAGGCCGAGGGCTACGAGCGCTTCCTGCCGCTGTTCCAGAAGACCAAGTAGGGCAGCCTGTTCTGGTGACCACGTGACCAAGGCGGCGGCCGAGGCGTTGGGGAAGACGGATAACTGACCGCAGCGCTATCTTGGCCTCATGGGCGCTCCCATCGTCGTCGAGGCCTGCGTCGACTCCATCGAATCCGCCCTCGCCGCCGCGCGCGGCGGCGCGCACCGGATCGAGCTCTGCGCCAGCCTCATCGAGGGCGGCACGACGCCCTCCGCGGGCACGCTCGCGGTCTGCCGGGCACGGCTCGACATCCCCATCTTCGTGCTCATTCGGCCGCGCGGTGGTGACTTCCTCTATTCTGCGGCCGAGCTCGCGGTGATGCTCGAAGACATCCGATGGGCCAAGCAGGCCGGCGCGCACGGCATCGTGACGGGGGCGCTCTCGGCCGACGGGGAGGTCGACGTGGACCGGACGCGCGAGCTGATCGCCGCGGCCCGGCCGCTGCAGGTGACGTTTCACCGTGCGTTCGACGTGTGCCGCGACGCGAGCCGGGCCCTCGAGATGCTCGTCGCGCTCGGCGTGGAACGCGTGCTTACCTCGGGCCAGGCGGCCACCGCACCGGAGGGCGCGGAGACAATCGCCCGGTTCGTGCGCCAGGCGGCGGGCCGCATCGGCATTCTCCCCGGAGGCGGCGTGACAGCGGACAACGCCCCGGCCCTGGTGCGCGCGACGGGCGTGACCGAGGTGCATCTCACGGGGGCGGTGCCACACCAGAGCGCGATGACGTTTCGCGCACCGGCGGTCACGCTCGGCAACGCGGCGCCGCGCAGCGAGTACGAATGGAGTGTGACGGACGCCGCGCAAATCCAGCGGGTGGTGAAAGGACTGTGATGGGCGATCGACTAGGCGTGAGGTGCCTCGAGTAGCTGCCGGACCTGGGCGAGCAGCTCGCTCGCCGTCCACGGCTTCGTGACGAACGCGACGCGCGGATCCTGGCCGACCGTCTTGCGGAAGTTCGGGGCGGGAAAGCCGCTCATGAACAGCACCCGCACCCCGCGCGACTCACCCCGGATCGCCTGATACAGGTCGAACCCGCTCAGCTTCGGCATCACCACGTCGGTGATCACGAGGTTCAGCGCGGCGCGGTGGGCGCGGTAGGCGTCGAGCCCGTTCTGGCCGTCCACGGCGGTGACCACCCGGTAGCCGACTTTCGACAAAAGCTGCTGTGCAGCCAAGCGCATCGTCTGATCGTCTTCCACCAGCAGGATCGTTTCGGTGCCGCCCGGCAGCGGTTCGTCGGCCTCGGCGGCCGCCTCCGGCACGCCCCGGGCGCGCACCGCGGGGAAGTACACCTTGACCGTGGTGCCCTGACCCACCTCGCTGTAGAGGTGCAGGTAGCCGCGGTGCTGCTTCACGAGGCCGTACGCCATCGACATCCCGAGGCCGGTGCCGACCCCGACCGGCTTGGTCGTGAAGAAGGGCTCGAAAACGCGCGCCAGGGTACGCGCATCCATCCCGACGCCGGTGTCGCTCAGCGCGACGCTCACGTAGGACCCGGGCTCCACCCACGCGTGCAGCGGGCGGTCGGCGGCGCCGAGGCGCGCGCGCCGGACCTCGACGTGCAGCGTGCCGCCCCGCGGCATGGCATCGCGGGCGTTGGTGACGAGGTGCAGCAGGATTTGCTTCACGGCGGCGGGATCGGCTTCGATCACGCCGGCGTCTTCGTCCGCCTCGAACTGCACGTCGATGCCGGCCGGAAGGCCGCGGCGCACGGCATCGAGGGCATCGCGTACGAACTCGGTGAGGACCAGCGGCTGGAGATCGAGCACGCGGTGACGGCTGAAGCCGAGCAGGCGCTGCGCCAGCTCGGCCCCGCGCTGGGCCGTCTCTTTCAGGGCGTCGAGGTCGCGGCTGGGCGGCCCCGATTGGGCGAGCGCCGCCGCGCGCGTCAGGATGGCCGTGAGCAGCTCGTTGAACTGTTGCGCGATGGCGCCCGTCAGCCGGCCGATCGTTTCCATCTTCTCGGCCTGCTTCAACGCCCGCTCGCGCGCGAGCTGCGCGGCCGCGTCTTCGGCTGTCATCGGCCCTTTTAATAGACCGGCGGGTCGACGGCGTCAAGCCGAGTATGCTAGTATCGGGGGTCCCGGTCCCCAAGGAACCCGATGGCTCCTCGTCCCTACATCCTGAACGAGCTGACCTGGAAGACCGTGCGCGACACGCGCTACGACGTCGCGGTGTTGCCGTGGGGTGCGACCGAAGCACACAACTTCCACCTGCCCTACTCGACCGACAACGTCGAAACCGAGCGGATTGCGGCCCTGGCGGCGGGACGCGCGTGGGAGCGGGGGGCGCGGGTCGTCGTGCTGCCGCTGGTGCCATTCGGCGTCAACACCGGCCAGATCGATATCCCGCTATGCGTCAACCTGAACCCCAGCACGCAGGCGCTGGTGCTGCGCGATGCGGCGACGGCGCTGGCGAGTCAGGGCGTCCCCAAGCTCGTGATCCTGAACGGGCACGGTGGCAACGACTTCCGCCAGATGATCCGCGAGCTGCAGCCCGCCGTGTCGCTGTTCCTCTGCACCGTGAACTGGTACCAGGTCGTGGACGCGAAGGCGTTCTTCTCCGATCTGGGAGACCACGCGGGCGAGCTCGAGACGAGCGTGATGCTGCATGTGGCGCCGGAGCTGGTGCGGCCGTTGTCCGAGGCCGGTCCGGGACGCGCACGGCGGTTCAAGGTCGCCGGGCTGCGGGAAGGCTGGGCCTGGGCGCCCCGACAGTGGCGTCAGGTGACCGACGACACCGGCGTCGGCAACCCCGCGGCGGCGACGGCGGAAAAGGGACGGACGTACGTGGAGGCGGTGAGCGAGAAGATCGCGGGATTCCTGGTGGAGCTGGCACAGGCGGACAGGGCGGACATGTACCAATGAGGATGCCGATGGATTTCGACCTGGACTTGGCGACGGAAGTGCTGCGCCGTTCCCCGGCCACGCTGCGGGCGCTGCTCGAGGGTCTCAGCGAACCCTGGATCCGAGGCAACGAGGGTCCCGAAACCTTCAGCCCGTTCGACGTGGTCGGACACCTCATCGACGGCGAGGAAACCGATTGGATCCCGCGTGCCCGCATCATCCTCGCCCGGGGACCCGATCCCCGGTTCGAGCCCTACGATCGCTTCCGTCACCGGGCGCGCAACGCGGGACGCTCGGCGGACTCACTGCTCGACGAGTTTGCCCGATTACGGACCGCGAACTTGCAGCAACTCGAGTCCTGGAACCTCACCGCGGCGGAGCTCGACCTCCCCGGTGAACACCCCAGTCTGGGGCGCGTGACGCTGCGTCAGCTGCTCGCGACCTGGGTCGTGCACGACCTCGGACACCTGGCTCAGGTGGCGCGTGTGATGGCGAAGCAATACGGGAACGAGGTCGGGCCGTGGGTGCCCTTCCTGCCGGTGCTCACCGACCATCCCGTGCCACGCTCGTAGGTGCACAGCGCCGCCCAACCACGAACTCGCCGAACCAGCGCCTCGCCTCGGCGTCCCCCGCCCACAGCGCCGGCCCGAGCGGCGAGCCGAGGAAGATCAGGTCCCCTCGTCCTAAGCGACGTTTGAGGGCCACCGGCAGACCGTCCACCCACGCGATGATCTCACCCTCCCCCTCGCTCTGGCGCCCCAGAGGGACCACCCGGCTGAAATCGCGGATCTTCGCGGTCGAGGGCCAGCGGTAATCGACATACGGTACGCCCCGCGCGCCCCGTCTGGACCACAACCGCACCGGTGCCTCGATGTGGACCCCCAGCCGGTCGCGCAGCACGGCGCGATGCGCGCGGAAATCCCGCGCCGTAGCGAAGCCCGCCCCCGACTCGAGCAGTACCGTCGCCCCCGTTCGCAGGCAGCTCATGATCGCCCCAACGGCCGGCGGCGGAATGTCCAATGCCGCCGGAACGATCAATAGCGTGCAGCGGGACGTCACTCCCGTCCCCAGACCGGCGAGCGCCGACTCGTATCCCGCAACCGACTCGCGCAGGCCACAGTGCTCCCCCAGGTCCAGGAGAACGCGCCGCGGACCCGCGTCGACCGGCCGCCGCAGATCGAGCGACAGCCCCGCGGTCAGTGAGCCGGCGACGCAGCCGACGAACCGCCTGCGGCTGATCGCCATCTCACAACCGCCCGGAGACCAGGCGGTCCATGGCCTGCGCAGTGTCGTAGAACTGCTGATCCGGCGCGTAGCGGTAGCGCGCCTCCATTTCCGCCACCAACCAGCCGTCGTAACCGACTTTGGTCAGCGCGGCGCGGATGGCGGGCCAGTTGTTGTCGCCCAGAAACAAATTGGTGTACACGCTCTGGTCGCCGCAGCGCCCGCGATGCTTCATGACGTCTTTCAGGTGAATGCGAGTGATGCGCGGCCCGTGGATCTCGATCCACTGTTCCGCGAACCCCGTGTCGTGGATGTTGCCGACGTCGAGATGGATCCCCACCGCGGGACTCTTCACGTCGTTCAGGAATTGCCAGAACTCGCGCGGGCTGATGAGAAAGCGGTGCTCGGCGTTGCAGTTCTCGCAGCCGATCCGGACGCCGGCGCGCGTGGCTGTCTCGCCCAGCGACGCGAGGGCATCCACGCAGCGCTGATACACCTCGTTGTAGGGGACCTCCTCGGTCACCAGGCCCGCGACCACGAGGATCGCGTCGCTGCCGAGCAGCACCGCCGTCTCGATTTGCCGCTCCACGATGCGCATCGCCCGAGCCCGGACCGTTGGGTCGCGCGCGGACAGGGGCGAGGCCCAGTGCAAACCGGTCGACACGTTGGAGACGACGAGGCCGGCATCTTCGACTTTGTGCCGCAGCTCCCGCACCTGGGCATCCGCGGTGCTCAGCTGAAACCACGGGACGTCGCCCAGCCACAGCTCGATGCCGTCGAAGCCGGCCTGCTTGACGAGCCGCAGGCCTTTTTCGAATCCCCACTCCTTCGGAATCATGTTATCGCCGATGGCTTTCTTCATGGAGGCATGATACGCTCACTGCCCCCAGTTGTCGAACGGTCCCTGCATGTTCGCGATCGCGATCAACGAGCCCACGACCGCGCCGACGCCGACGAGACCGAGCACCAGCAGGCTGTCGCCTCGCACTTCCGGTTGGTATAGCACCTCGTGTTGCTCGTCCGCATATTGCACCCGAACCACGCGTGGCTTCTCTCGAGCGATGACTTCCGCCGGCGACACCGTTTCCAGTGGCCAAGCGGTGCAACCACCGATTTGACCAGCCATCAGGATGACGGCCCAACCCTCTTTCCAAGAGCGAGTGTGTGACATTGTGGCACTCCCGAACCGCGGTTGACGACCAGGTGCCGCACGTTGCTGCGCTGCGGTCAAGGACCCATCAAGCCACGGTGACGGCCCACTTCGACGGGCGCCGGTTTCACAATCCCAACGGCGCCAATGGCCAACCCTTCTGGAGGGTGCCGCGTATGCTGCTCACCCCGCGCAGCCGCTGGCCGGCGACGGTCCCGGTCGAGCCGCACCGGCCCCCGGCAGCCGGCCCGGACGACGTGGTCGTGACGTTCATCGGTCATGCCACGTTTCTCATCCGCGTCGGCACCACCAGCCTGCTGACCGATCCCGTGTACTCGGAGCGGGTGAGCCCCGTCCCGTTCGCGGGCCCCCGCCGCGTGCGGGCGCCGGGCGTGCGATTCGACGATCTGCCCGCCATTTCCCTGGTGCTGCTGAGCCACAATCACTACGACCACTGTGATCTCCGGACCTTGCGGGCGCTCGAGCGGCGCTTTCAGCCGCGGCTCGTGACACCGCTCGGCAACGGCCGCCTGCTCCGATCGGCGGGCATCCGCAACGTCGAGGAGCTGGACTGGTGGCAGCGTGCCAGCGCGGCGACGCTGCCGGTCACGCTGACGCCCGCCCAGCATTTCTCGGCGCGCGGCCCGTTCGACCGCAATCGCGCGCTGTGGGGCGGATTCCTGATCGAGGCCGGGGCGCGCCGGATCCTCTTCGCCGGCGATTCCGGGTACGGCCCCCATTTCCGGGAGATCGCCGCGCGGCTCTCCCCGATCGATCTGGCGCTCCTGCCGATCGGGGCCTACGAGCCGCGCTGGTTCATGCAAGACATCCACATGAATCCGGCTGAGGCGGTGCAGGCGCACCTCGATCTCGGCGCCCGCCGCAGCGTCGCGATGCACTTCGGCACGTTTCAGTTGACTCCTGAGGGAATCGACGAGCCGGTGCGCGAATTGGCGAAGTCGTTGCAGCAGCGCGCCGTGCCGGCCGGGGAGTTCCGGCCGGCGGAGGTCGGAGAGTCGCTGCGGCTTACCGGCCGAGTGCCATGACCTCTCGGTCGTTGAAGTGCCAGCGCCTGTCGGTCACTATGGTGGGCAAAAAACCCACCTGGAGTGAGCGATGAGTAAAAAGCACAGCGGCGTCGGGAAACGAAACGGCGCACCATGGTCGCGGAGGTCCGCGGAGGCACGTCGATGCGCGCGGTAGCCCGGACGCACGCGGTGAGCCTCTCCACGGTGCAGTGGTGGGTCCGACGAGCTGGGGATCGTGCGCTGGACGAGGTCGACTGGTGTACTCGGTCTCCCATTCCGGGAACAGTGCATCGGACCGACACCGCGGTCGAGCATCTCGTGCTGCGATTGCGCCGCGAGCTCAAGGACACGAGTGCCTTGGGCGAGTATGGCGCGAGGGCCATCCACGGCGCCCTCGCCGCTCGAGGCCACCCCCGAGTGCCGTCGGTGCGGACGATCGGCCGCATCCTTGCGCGCCGTGGAGCCCTGGACGCCGGACGCCGGATCCGCCGCCCGCCGCCGCCGCCCGGGTGGTACCTCCCCGACGTGGCCGGGCATCGAGCGGAGCTCGACAGCTTCGACATTGTGGAGGGCTTGGCGCTCGCCGGCGGCATCCGTCTTGAGGTGCTCACCGTCGTGTCCTTGCACGGCGGGTTGCCCGGCTCCTGGCCGCGACCGCTGGTGACGGCGAAAACCACCGTCGCGGCGCTCGTGGAGCACTGGCGCGCCTTCGGGCGGCCGGCCTACGTGCAATTCGATAACGACTCCGTCTTCCAAGGGGAGCACCGGGGGCGGGACACGCTCGGCCGCGTCGTCCGGACCTGCTTGCAGCTCGACGTCACTCCCGTCTTCGTGCCGCCTCAGGAGAGCGGCTTCCAGGCCGCCATCGAGAACGTCAATGACCGCTGGCAAGCCAAGGTCTGGGCCCGCTTCCACCATGATTCGCTCCGCGCCCTCCACGAACGCTCCCGGCGCTATATCCGTGCCTACCGTCAGCGCGCCGCCGATCGTATCGAGGCCGCTCCTCCACGGCGTCCGTTTCCGGGCGACTGGGAACCTGATCTCCAAGCTCGGCCCGCCGGCGTGGTGATCTTCCTCCGTCGCACCTCGGAGGCCGGCACGGTGCGCTTCTTGGGTCGCCACTTCGAGGTAGATGCCTCCTGGCCCCAGCGCCTGGTCCGCTGCGAGGTGCATCTCAGCACCGAGACCATCCGTTTCTATGCGCTGCGCCGACGGGAGCCCAATCACCAGCCACCCCTCAGCGAGGTCTCCTATGTCTTCCCCCGCAAGCCGTTTCGGGGGTGACCGAGAGGTTATGACACTTCCTTTCGAATCGTATCATCTCCGACCGAGAGGTCATGACACCTGGCCGCTTACCGGTTGATCCGAGTTTCGGACGCCGCTCCTCGACGAGCCGGTCCGGGCTCGCTCAATACGCGATGTTCCCGGCGGCGGTGAACGCCCAGTGCCGGCCAATGAATCCCTTGCCGAAGCGATAGCCGAGCGCGAACTGCCCGACGTCGGTGATCGTCAACCGTGTGGGGCCGAGGCGCAGGGCGAGCCCCGCGTCCCCGCCGATCCGTGTCGGTTCGTCGGCGTACCAGGCGCCGCCGTAGTCCAGAAATGGTGCGAGCCCTACGCCAAAGAGCCCCCACACCTCGTCCTTCACAACCAGGCGGTCTTCGGCCGCGAGCCAGACCATGCGGGTGCCTGTGAAGGCATGGGCCCCGAACAGGCGCGGCCCCTTGCTGTCGCGCCACAGGTCGAACTCGTCGCCCTGCTTCGGCCCTCGCAACACGCCGCCCTCCACATGGAGGATGAGAGACTGGCGCGGCAGGTTCTGGCTCACCACCGTGGCGCTCGCGATCACGCGGCCCGAGTCGGCGCCCGCGCCGGTCACCACGCCAGCCGCCTGGCCGCGGAGCACGGCGAATCCGCCGCTCCAGATGGCACCGAGTTGTCCGCTCACCTCCGGCCCGACGCCCGCTCGGCCTGATTCGTACCCCCACGCCCGTGGCGCGGCCCAAACCCCGAGTCGCAGTTGTTGCGAAAGATCTATATCCTCCTTTCGCGCGAACGAGTTGAGATTCTCGAGCACCTGGAAGCGCACGCGCTTCAGCTCGATTCCGGTCCCTACGGTCGCGAACTGGGAGCGGGGGAAAGGCACCGTCGCTGCCAGCGCGAAATCCTCGCGACGCCACGCCGCGCCGAACCAGAGCCGGGCGTAGCTCGAAGCAGTCGTCGCGAGGGCCACGCCGCCCGAGAGACCGACGCGCAGTTCTCGGTGCTGCAGACTGTCCGCGAGGACCCCATCCCGAAATCGCAGCACGCGCTCCCTCGCCGCCGCGCCGTCGGTGCTGAGCGAGCGCGGAGCCACCGTCTCGTAGAAGGGAACGCCGAGGGACCACGTGCCGCTGCGTCCATCCGAAATGGCTTTGTATTGCGTCGACAACACGGTCCGGCGCCCGAACACGCCGGTGC
>Ga0209056_10000317_pt1 | contig 54307 bp, 56 predicted proteins | sample GraSoiAngelo_114_FD_185876 | JGI IMG/M metagenome (GOLD analysis project Ga0209056, IMG submission 185876) | Grasslands soil microbial communities from the Angelo Coastal Reserve, California, USA - 14_0903_13_40cm (SPAdes) (version 2) | ecosystem: Environmental > Terrestrial > Soil > Grasslands...
GATGAAGCGGCTCGATATGAACCGAAGCTGGCTCGTTTAGGCCGGCGGCTGCCGGATTCATTCAAAGCCCCGCCGGAAACGTCCGAAAGCTTTCGCGAGCAGGAGCTCCGGCGGGCTTCGCTTTGGAGAAGACGACGGATGACGCGCCCGCCTGCAACGCTGTGCGTAGCACTGCGGGCAGGGATGACACGGATATCGCAGGGCGTCCGCCGCGGCGGGCATCGATTTTGAAACGCTCTGGCGCACTTGAAATTGCTCTTTTGCTCTGGCATGCTGCGAATCGAATGGACGCGTCGTTGATTGAAGAGCTAATTACAAAAGACAAGCCATTCAAGGTCGAGACGGCTTCCGGGCGAGTGTTCGAAGTGCCTCATCGGGATTTTGTGAGCTTTTCGACGAGGAAGACGTCGCTGATTATTTCTTACGAGGAGAACGGCACCGAACACTTCGCTATTGTGCCGCTTCTCACCATCACAGCTGCGACGGCGCCGGCTTAGGCTAGCGAGCGCGATCCGTATCATCTATCGTTGGACTTGGGGGAACGTCGGAATGGAGTTTGCGTGGTTGGCATCGGAGAAACATTATCGAGTGCTTGGCCTGCGCGAGCACGATATCATAGCTGGCTTTGGATCGGCACGCGCGAGGAATACTGAAGACGACGGCTCATTCGCCGCTGAAGGCGTAAACATCCGGCGGCAGAGCCGCAGTTTTTCAAGGCGTTGAGGCCCGCCTGCAACGCTACCTGCCCGAAGCTGCCGCTGCGCCCGAAACGCTTCGCGTATGCGATGCGGGCGGGCATCGCTGCAGGCGGGTGCGTAGCATTGCGGGCAGGACAACGCGTTCCACCCGCGATGACCCTCCGGCGAGGTATCGGATCGCTACCACTCACGCGATTAGAGCGAAGATTGGGCAAGCTACCCAGCGATGCGCTCCAGAAGATTCATCAAGCGCTTAAGTTTGCTTTCGACTGATGTGAGACGTGCGAATCGTTTTCAAAACTGCCGTGGCGAGAGAGACTGGCCCGTTTAGTCCGGCGGGTGTCGGATTGATACAAAAGCCCCGCTGGAAGCGTCGGGGCGGGGCTTTTGTATTTGATTTACAGCGGTTACCGGCCGTGCATGTGACCAACGTGGCCCATGGAACCCACGCCGTGAGATCCTCCGAATCCGCTCACGTGGCCCATCGAACGCATACCATGCGTTCCGCTAAAGCCAGATCTAAAGCTCGGGCGATGCCCCATGGCTCTGCTCGTGGTCATCCTGCTCGCGTGGCCTCGGCCGATGTTCGCGGCGCTCTTGCCATGAACAGTCGGGTTCTTGCCATGAACCGTGTTGAGGTTCTGCGCATGTGCTGTGGCCTGGCTTGAGCGGCGCGCGCTGCTGACAACGTGGCCGAGGTTCAGCCCGTAATCGTGCGCAATTTGCCCCCAGCCTTCGTGGCCCTGGAACTTGCCTACGATCGTGTCGAAGCTCTGACCAGACGCGTTAGCCAGCAGGTGCGCTTTCTCCAATCCACCCCAGCCAAGCCCGGTGGATCCTCTCTCCGCCTGCAGCCTAGCGACAGGAACTCCGGTCTCCGCCGAGATCCTATCAAGATTCGCTGCGCGAGCGCTAAGGGCGCCGAACACAAGAGACAATGCCACTGTAATGACACCAAACGTTTTCATACCTGATTAAACCCCCTTAATTACACGTTTCGATTCTGGTTCGATTGATGGTTCCCTGATTAACGAAAAATCGATGGACTGTAAACGGCATCGCAGATTCCAGGACGCGCCGTGTTTTTGGGGAGCACTTTGCCCGGCTTGCGATGCTAAATGAGAACCAAATGGAACGCTCGCGTCGGAATAAAATTCTCGCTATAAGCTGGGTGTGACTGCCTCGCTGGATCGCATCGATAAGCCGGAACCGCGCTGGCAGGCGCTGCTGGCGTTGATTGCCGTCGGTTGCATTTACGCGGCGCTGCCGCCGTGGTTCACTGTCGGCCCGGCGTGGCTTCTGCCGGCGATCATTGCAGTTCTGCTTGTGCCGACAATTACGACGCATCGCATGGGACACCATTCGCTGAACCATGCGCTCGGCATCATCATCAACGCAATTATTACGCTGGCGTTAATCGGATCGGTAGTGTTGTTGGTGCGCACATTACCTGGTCAGAAGCAAGCGCCGCTTCCTCTCCTGCTGTCAGGCGCAGAGCTCTGGCTCGCAAATGTGCTGGTGTTTGCGCTCTGGTACTGGCGGCTCGATGGCGGCGGGCCAAACGCTCGCGATCGGCGGCGCGAATTTGGCAGCCGCAGTTTTGTGTTTCCACAGATGCAGATCGAGAGAATCGAGCGCGGCCGATTCGGCGCGGAAGGGTGGCGTCCCGGTTTTGTCGATTATCTCTTTATTGCTTTCACGCAGAGTTCAACTTTTGGTCCCACGGATGCGCCGCTGCTGGCGCACTGGGCGAAAGGCCTCGCCATGTGTCAAATCTTCATCTCGCTGAGCATCGTGGTCCTGCTGATTTCTCGTGCCGTAGGCATCCTGTAATACCTGTTCTCCAATCGATTCTGATGTGCGCGGCCAATAACGAAACCGCTTCAATGATTCCACCCTTCCACCCACTTGACCCTCAACGTGTACGCCGCGCCCGCCTACTTGCCGATTAAAATCAAAATGCCCGCTATCAGCGCCAGAATTCCGGTCACAACCGCCGGGATACCGACGTGAAACAGAACCATGATTCCGACCAAGATCAGATAGATCGCCAGCAGCAGCATTCCGATATTTTTTGTAATCATGCGTCTCTTTTGAAGCAGACCAGTTGGCTTTGCACGCTTAAAATTGCGGGTCGCTAAAAATGACCATGTCCAAATGAGGAATGTCGAAGGAATGCCGAGTTGCCCGCCTTACCTTGAACGCTTCAACTGGCGAAGCCTTTGTGATTGATCTGGCTACGCTGAAGTGAACAATGGCGCGTATGGACCGCGACAAAATTATTTTTCTTCGCAACTTTTTCTTTGCCGCATTTATCATCGGCCTTGTATTCGCGTTGTTTTATTTTGCGGCGACGACTCTGCTTTGGAATACGGCTGTGGCCTGGGCGACACACTTCTTCCGAATCGATGAGAGAGAGTTTGGCAGGCTAGTCTTACTCTTTTTCATCGAGCTGCGGATCGTAATCGTATTTTTCTTTCTCGTGCCGGCTTTGGCATTCCATTGGATGGCGAGGAAGAAATAGTCTGGGCAGCATACGCGCTTGGCCGATTGCGAATTGATAAAAAGTTCGCGATCGCGAGACGCGCTCGCCAAGCACCCGTGACGGGCGCGCCTCCCCGAATTTTACGCTGCCAATCGCGACGGCACCAGAATCGCCTCGCTCATGCCGTGTAAAAACTTCTTGTCCGCAGGGGCGATTGTGGCGAGAGCGCCACGCAATCTGACGCGATCCGCTTCGACGAAATAATAAGGACAAAGGCGGACGCGGCCTTTCATTGTTTTTAGCTCGCCTGAATCTGGATGCCAATAACGGTGCTCGAACAAACGGCCTTTGTGAAAACGCTGCATGATGGTTGGCGACGAATCGAAGGTGGCGAGCGCATGCTCCAGGCGCCTTTCCCATTCGGCGTGCGGCAGATCGCTCCCGAGCGCGATGCCGCGGCTGCCCCAGCCGAGTGGTGAAAAGCCGCTCACTTTCAAAAGAAGCTCGCGATCTTTCTGGCTGAACTTCGCAGCCTCGCGCCACTCGTGAATTTCCAGGCGCGGAATGACTGCGTGCTGTGGCAAAGGCAGGGGATCGAGCAGCCAGGAGTAGGGGATCACTTTCTGGAGTTTGATGAAATATTTTTCGCCTAGTTCGCGTCGCCAGAATTCGCGCAGCGGATGCATCCAGAAAAGCGCGAACCACATCTTCTCTTCCAGATATGGTTTGACGGGCGGCCTGATCGTAATTCGGCCTTCGGCATTCGCGCGCAGCATATTTTCGATCCCGGGAATATTCGGCAGATCGAATAATTCAAAGAAGCGATACACGGCGTGTCCGTCTTGCGGTTCGTAATTCTCCGCAGAAACGACACGCCAGTTGTAGCCGGGGTCGGTGATCCCGGCTGGTGTGAAGTGGCGAAGAGAGCCGGAGTCAACGCCTCCAGCTACAGCATGCCGTTGGTTTAGCCGTGCGGCGAGCCATTCCATCTCCGGACGATACGTTGCTGCTTCTTGCGAGATCACGATGTCGCCGCCGTTTGGCAGCACGGTACGAAATCCCTCCAGCATTCCGCCCCTGCCGCCGATGATCGCGTTATCGAACTTTGAATAGGTCTGGTTCAGCCAACCGGTCAGTCCAATTCCGCCGGGAACAGAATCGATCTCAGCAATGATGTAGCCGTTTTCCGTCAGAATGAGATCGGGGCGAATAACCCGGGGCAAATCGTCACGAATTTCTTTCCGGCGCGAAAATTCGATCAGTTCCGCCGGTTTGCCAGCATCGAGATAGCGCGCCACCCAGGCGGGTTGCTTGCCTTTGGCGCTCAAGTGATAGAGCTGGTTGCAGGCGCGTTGAAAAACTCGCAGCCGATGCCCGAGCTGTTCGAGCTCGGCCAGAAACTTTTTGTCGATTGGGAATGCGTCCGGCGAAAGGAGCCAGTCTTTCTCTGCGAAGAGGCCTTCTTTTGGGAAAGCGGCGCGAATTGCCTCCAGCCTGTCGCCCTGAACTTCTATCATTAAGCAAACGTCCAACGCCTAACGCCGAACGTCCAACGCCGAATGCAAACCTCTGAATTGAACATTGGGCGTGGGACGTTGAGCGTCTCGGGGTTTCCTGCTCAGCGTCCCGCGGCCATGCGCTTGAGCACCAGCTTGACCAGTTCCTCGGCGGATTGCGCTTCGCCCTTCGCCTGCAAATCACGCACGGCTTTGTGCGCCTCGGCTTGTTTGTATCCGAGTGCAATGAGCGCAAGCACTGCTTCGTTGGCCTGTTCCTGTTCGGGCGTAGGCGCATGCGCAGCACTGGCTGCTTCCCATGCAGCAGCCACTCCCACTTTATCTTTCAATTCGAGAACGATCCGCTCGGCCGTTTTTTTCCCCAGGCCACTAATCCGTGAAATCGCTGCGACATCCGAATTGACCACTGCGGCTTTGAAACTGGTCACGCTCATTCCGCTCAACACCGCGAGCGCCAGTTTCGGTCCAATGCCGCTGACATGATTGACCAGCAGTCGAAAAAGGTCGCGCTCGGCTGACGTCATGAACCCGTAAAGCACATGCGCGTCCTCGCGCACCGCCAAATGCGTGAGAATGCGGATGGGCTGGCCGACGGCGGGAAGTTTATCGTAGCTCGAAAGCGGAATGGAAACTTCGTACCCGACTCCGCCGACATCGATGATCGCCTGTGTCGGCAGCGCGCTCACCAGTTTGCCTTCGAGAAAGGTGATCATGGGTTCGTTACATCGTTACAACGTTACATCGTTAAATCGTTCTTTGTCATTCTGAGCGGAGCGAAGAATCTCTGATTATTTTCGCGCCATCTGCCACAAGCCGATATCCAGAGATGTTTCGCTCCGCTCAACATGACAGGAGGAGCGAAACGCTTCAACGAATCAGTCTGATTTCAGCACCAGCGTGAGATCGACGCGCTTCCCTTTCGCGATGTTAACACCGCTGGTCGTGAGAAATTTCCAGTTTTGCGGCGCATTCACGAAGACCGATCCGGCGACCGGCATCGGCAGGATGACAAAACGCGGGCCGGGCTCGCTCATGAATTCCGCAGCGCGACGCTTTTTCAACGGGGTGAGAAAACCTTTCAGGCGCGAGCGAAAGTACCACACCAGGCTTGGCTCCTCGAAATCGACGGAAGCAAATTGCATGTTCGGCTGCAACGACGCGCGCGACTGCTGAAAAACCTGATACGCCGGGAAAAACCGGGCCACCATCGGCGGAACAACGACCGCAATTGCAATCCAAACGCACGTAGTGACAATGGACATTTTCTTAAACAAGGAGCGGTGGCCTCCCTCGCGAAACCGTTCCGAGTTTGCATCGGCCGTGTCTTCTCTCCAATGCCGCGCAAGCAACAGCGCCAACAGCCCAAATGCCGGCAGAGTGTAATGCGGAAGCTTGGTTTTGATGAGCGAGAAAATGATGAAGATGATCGCAGCGCCGGACAAGAGATAATTATCGATGTTGTCGCGCTTGCGCCATAATCTCTGCACAAGCGAAGGCAATTTAATCGACCACGGAAAGAAACTGATGAAGATGGTCACGAAATAAAACGGCAGCAGCAAGACGTATCCGCCTAACGAATTCCACCCGTGACCTTCCATTGCCCCTAAAGAGCGTGCGATGACGTGGCGACCGATTCCGATTCGTAAAAATTCTCCGTGCGTCTGAATCAACGCCGGAATGCCCCACACCCCGATGATCGCCAGCATAAGGACAATACCGCGAACGAATTTGAATCGCCGGCGCAGCTGCAAATTCGGCGCGTAGAAAACGGTGCAGGCAACGGTCAGCAGAGGCGTCCAGGCAATCGGACCTTTGGTCAGAAAGCCCAGCGCCAGCGAGACGTAAAACACGAACCACCAGTGTGAAATTTGATGTCTGCTGCTTGGCTTTTGATGTTGGTGGTTTGTCAGGCCGTCACGGAGCACTTCGAGACCGCACCAATGCGCGACGCTCACAAACAATGCCAGCCACATATCGGCGACTGCAGCTTTTGCATGGATAAACGTTTGCAGACAAAGCGTGAAAATGATTGCCGCTCGCCAACCGACGCGTTCTCCGCCAATCCGTAGCCCACGGACCGGGATCGAAACCGCAATGAGCGCAGCAGCCACGGCCGACGGGAAACGTGCGGCGAAATCGTTTTCACCGAACACGCGATAGCTTGCCACCTGCGCCCAATAGGCGAGGGGAGGCTTATCGAGACGGAGCTGATTGTTGAAATAGGGAACAACGTAATCGCCGCGCTGGATCATTTCGCGCGATGCCTCTGCGAAACGCGGCTCGTCGCGGTCGATCAACGGCAGGCTCCATGTCCCGATAATGTGGAAAAGGATGCAACCGAAAAATAATATCGCGTATTTTCCCACCGCCGATTTCAATGTGTTCGCAGCATCTCATAAACGTCATTCCGAGCGAAGTCGAGGAATCCCGTGGCACAACTCCAAGGTGACTGCACGGATGTCTCGACTTCACTCGACATGACAAGAGCATTTGTGACGGGAACTTACTGGTGAAGCGCTGCGCCGTTTTGTATTGGCTGATCGGTATCGCAATCGCAGCGATAGCAATCGCAGCGGCGTTTTATTTCGATGACACCGTTTGGGATTTCATCAGGCAGCATCAGAACCGCGCGATGCGCAGTTTCATGCGCGGTGTCAGCCTGGTTGGCGACTGGCCCTCGCATATTGCAGTTGGCTTGATTCTTTTAGGAATCGCCTGGAAGCGCGGAAACAAAAGATGGATGCGCATTTTTTTGGCGATGTTGGTTGCGATGAGCGTCGCGGGCATCGCCGGCCAAGTGATCAAACGCAGCGTTCCGCGCGCGCGTCCGTCGGTGAAATCGGAGCTGCATTGGGGCGGCCCGCGTTTCAGCTCGAAATATCACTCGTTCCCATCCGGGCACGTCGGCGCTTCGACCGCGTTTTTTTGCGTTCTGTTTTTTGCGCGTCGCCGCATCGGCCTCGCCTGTTTTTCCATCCCAATTCTGATTGGAGTCTCCCGCATGTACATCGGCGCGCACTACCTGTCGGATGTCGTGTCCGCGGCAGCCCTGGGGATTTTCTGCGCGCTGCTGGTCACACATTTTTTTCTGCGACCAATCGAAAAGCGCCAACCGCAAATCGAAAATTAGATGCGGAAGGGGTAAGATTCGAACTCACGATTCCACCGGCGCCTTTAACACTTTTCGCTCGCGGATGGACACGAACGGTAATGACGGGAGTTTGATTAGGCGTCAGCTTCCCAGGAGACCCTGGTCCAGGTTCGCCACGGCGAATCTGTTTCGCCTGCGCGTAAGAACTTCTTTGGGCTTTACCTTTACGGACGAGGCGGCGGTGTCGGACGAGGTCTTGGTGTCGGGGTAGCTCTCGGAGTCGATGTCGGCGTTGCAGTCGGTGTAGCTGTGGCAGTCGCCGTTGGGGTGGGCGTCGGGCTTGCCCCCGGGAGCATGAGTGTGTTCGTGTACAGGTCAAAGGCGTGCAACGTGCCATCCGGGTTCGTGCCATCACAGTTCGCGTTGTCCGCCCACACCGTGTAGAGCTTGCCCGCGAGCACGGACTGACCAACGTAGTCACCATAGTCGATGCCGTTGCCCGAATCCGTCGCGTTCGAGAACCCGCCGCTCAAGCGCATGTTCGGCGCCCAAGTCACGCCACCGTCGGTGCTGAAGGTGCCGTAGTATTCCGCATCGTCGTTAGGAATATTGTTCGTCCCGTTCACGCCATCGTCATTGCGGCAATCGTGAAAGCCCACTCCCACCGTGCCGGTTGTGGGATCGAGGGCGACGTAGGGCAAAAACTGGCTGTTCGTGGTCGCGTCGTCGTTCACGCGCACCGGCGCGCTCCACGTCGCGCCATCATCAGTCGATGTGCGCATCAAAATATCGGTGTCGTTGTTTTCGTTAACGGTCTCATCTGTGTACACCAGATAGATGCGGTTGTTGAATGGCCCGCCAGTCGCGTCCCAGACCAGCCCGGCTTCAGCGTCGATCGAGCGTTCGTTTTGCGCCGGGATAAAGTCGAAGCCGCCCACATTAGTCGTCGAGACAGTGATGCGCGCGCCGAAACCGCCCGCTCCCAAACCATCCGCGTCTACGTTGGCGTAAATCGTCGCCGGACCCTGTCCGCCAGTGGGGCTCTGATAGGTCACGATGACCTTGCCGCCGCCAGGACCAGGCCCGACGGCGATACCTCCAAAGCTGCCAGTCGCTGACGGGATCGTCTGTAGCGCGTTGAACGGTCCCCAAGCACCGAGACCCGTCACTGGTGCCCCACGCGCGACCATGCTTCCACTCGAGTTCCAGTCCACCCAAACGCTGCCGTTGCCCACAGCGATCGAGGGTTGGTCAACGCTGCCGGTGCCCGCTGTTACCGGTGCGCTGAATGTGACGCCGCCGTCGGTGCTCAAAATCACGTTGATTTGGTTGACGCTGCTGTTGATGTAAACCAGGAACAGATTGCCGAACGTGTCCCAGGCCGCCTGTCCGTCGCAGCAGGCCACACCCGTGGCGACCGTGCCGCGCGTCCAGCTCGCACCGGCATCTGTGGAGTACGCGCGGAAAATGCTGTTAGCGGTGTCCAAGTTCGAAAAGGCCACGAGATTGTTTGTGTTGGTCGGGTTGACGACCACGAAACTCTCAGACTCATTGGCCGGTCTGACGCTGACGTTTACCACCGGCTCCACACACGTTAATGGCGCGAGCAGATCGTTGGGTAACGGTGCACGGCTTTTGGGCTTTATGCATTTGCGTGTACCGTCGGGCACATCGATGGCCTCGGGTCCCGGCATCCGCGCGTGCAACGTGAATGTGGTAGGCGTGAGGAACGCAAAAACGGCGGCAAGTGCAATTAGGCGGAGGCGGGTGTTCATATGTGTTTTCCTATTGTTGCGGCAAGTAAGAGCGGATCGAAGAGAATTCGCAAGCGACGTGTTGTTTTGATTTTCTGTCATGTTTGAGGGAGCGCTGAAACGTCGGCTTACGCAATTGGCCGTGATTCTTGAACGATTTCCGAACGAGTGTCGAGACTTATTTTCGCTGCGAAGATGGCGGCGACGGCAATCTGTTATTCCGATGCCTCCGATTGACAGCAATTTGAGAAAGCGGATCGTGATCCTGTCCCGTATGAGCCTCTTGCGCAGCATCTCCTTGGCGGGCGTTCGGAGATAGTTGATCACATTCCAGCGATCGGTCGGCGATAGTCGCGTGCCATAACCCGGCATTGGCTTTTTGCCGACGGTGATTTTCCAGAAGAGCTCACCATCTGTTTCTTTCCGCATCGCTGGATCAGAGAGTTTGGCCGGATGAATGCCGAGATCCGCTGCGTCAGGTCCATCGCTGTTTCTTGTCTTTCCATGACATGCCGCGCAACGTTTCAGATAGATTTTTGTCCTGCTGCGAGGGAAGTCTGCAATGGCGCGATCGGATTCTTTTTCGCCGCGCTTGAGGCGGGACTAACCCACTTCCCAGACATTGAATCTGCTCCTGCTGCGCCGCCACCCCAGTAGGCGAATGCTAGGAGCCTCGAAAACAGCAACCGTTAAGATAAACATCCTCAAAATTCTCATCAATGTTCTTCGACTTAACATTGAGATTCTCTAGTGCAGGAACATGACTACTGAACTCTCTCTCAACCAATGGTTTTAAGGTTTGTTCACAACAACTTTGGCCGGCGGCTTATTCATTTCGAGTTTGGCGTTCGCTTTTTGGATCTGAGCGGCGTTCTCTTTCACTTGGGTTGTGAGTATGTCTATTTGTTGCTGTTGCTGTGCGATGGTTGCCTGCAAGTTTTGAACGTTGCGATTGAGCATGGCTTGCTTGGCGGCATCGGGAATGGCTTGGGGCCGGATGCCTTTAGGCGAAGAAGATCCACTCGGTCCCTCCATGGCCACCGTGCCTAATCTTCCGTCGGAATCGACCATTACGGTTATTGCCGTCGCGGCGGAGACCGGCGCACCGTGGATATTGTCGATAAAGCACCTGTCACTTTCCTGGCCAAAAACACTGTGCACACCAGAGTGGTGGCCAATGATGATGTTGTTATCGGCAGTGGTAAGACCAGACCCGGCTTGTCCGCCTATGCAAACGTGATCGCTCGTGGTTACGCTGCTCTGGAGCGCTAGATTACCAATGGCTGTGTTGTTGGTTCCGGTGGTGTTGACAGTGAGCGCTTCTGAACCGATGGCCGTGTTGGAGCCGCCGGTGGTATTGTTCATGAGCGCAAAGTAACCGGTGGCAGTGTTGGCTGCACCGCTGTCGTTAAAGACGAGTGTGTCGGTTCCAATGGCCGTGTTGTTTGAGCCGGTGGTGTTGAGCAGCAACGCCACCGCGCCAACCGCGGTATTGGAGCTCCCGTTGTTGAGGACCAGTGCTCCGGCGCCGACGCCGACGTTGTAGTTGGCGGTCGTATCCGAGAAGAGCGAATACCAACCGAGTCCTGTGTTTCCCAAGCCAGTGCTGAGGAAACTAAGGGCGCCGCAGCCTTCCGCTGTGGTGAAGTTGGAATAGCACCCGTCCGGTGCCGGACTGACCGCCCGCGCTCCTGGCAAAAGCGCCAAGCAAGCTAACACCGGCAGCATAGCCATCAATATTGTACTTCGATGTTTCATCTTTTAAGTTCCTTTTGTTGTTTTGAACAGTTTCAAGGTTGGTTCGCAATCACTTTGACCGTCGGCTTACTCATCTCGATCTGGGCGTTCACTTCCTGGATTTGGGCGGCCTGCTCTTTCAGTTGGGTTGTGAGCGTCTCTATTCGTTTTTGTTGCTGGGTGACAGTTGCCTGCAAGTTCTGAACGTTGCGATTGAGCATGGCTTGCTTGGCGGCTTCGGGAATGGCTTGGGGCCGGATGCCTTTAGGCGAAGAAGACCCACTCGGTCCCATGGCCACCGTGCCTAATCTTCCGTCGGAATCGACCATCACGGTCATTGCCGTCGCGGCGGAGACCGGCGCACCGTGAATATTATCGATAAAACACCTATCACTTTCCTGGCCAAAAACACTGTGCACACCAGAGTGGTGGCCGATGATGATGTTGTTATCGGCAGTGGTAAGACCAGACCCAGCTTGTCCGCCTATGCAAACGTGATCGCTCGTGGTTACGCTGCTCTGGAGCGCCAGGTTACCAATGGCTGTGTTGTTGGTTCCGCTGGTGTTGGCAGTGAGCGCTTCCGAACCGATGGCCGTGTTGGAGCCGCCAGTGGTATTGTTCATGAGCGCAAAGTAACCGGTGGCAGTGTTGGCTGCACCGCTGTCGTTAAAGACGAGTGTGTCGGTTCCAATGGCCGTGTTGTTTGAGCCGGTGGTGTTGAGCAGCAACGCTGCCGCGCCAACTGCGGTATTGGAACTCCCGTTGCTGAGAACCAGTGCTCCACCGCCAACGCCGGTGTTGAAGCTGCCGGTAGTATCGAAAAAGAGCGAGCGCCAACCAAGCGCTGTATTTCCTGCGCCAGTGGTGAGAGAATTAAGCGCATCGCACCCTTCCGCGGTCGTGAAGTTGGGATAGCAGACGTCCAGAGGAGGTGTGGGTGTGGGTATGGGGGTCGGCGTGGGCGTCGGCGTACCGCTCAGATTATAACCGATAACATCCAGATTAATGCCTTCCGGCGATGTCGCCGCGACGTCGGAATACTGGCCGGGACAGATAAAGGCATTTTGTACGTACGGGTGCGCCTGCGGACACGCCGCGCTCAACCAATCACCAAAATCGCCGTCGGAATCCTGATTGAAATTGACGATGTTCGTGACGCCGCCATTGATCGAAAAATAGCGTGTGCCGGAAGAAGTGATATTTCTCACGCCAGCTGATGACCAACTGAACAGGTCCTGGGGGCGAAGGTCGTTGCTATTGGTCCCGAGTCGCGATCCAAAGCCGATGACCTCATCTATCTCATGCTCAGTCGCCCTCTGCGCATCATAGCTGTCGCTGCTGATAGGCCGAGTGAACTGAAACGCAGACGCCGAGTTAATCGTAACGATCCCATCGTACGGTCCGCCGTCGCCGACCGTGCCGTCTGCAAACATCGCCGGTGGCGTGTTTAACCCGAGCGCCCGTCCATTCGCGCTCCCTGGTGTGATGTTTGTGGATAATGGGTTGGCGGGCAGGCTTGCATTGGCAAGATTGTCATTGCCGGTTGTGGCATCTGCTCTCAATACATCGATAAACGTGCCCCACGAAACCATATATACCGTGTAATCGCTTCGCGACAGGGTTCCCTGCCCTAGTGGAGAACCGTCCGGCGCAGTCGTTGAGTAGCGATATAAAATCTCGATCGTGATCGGATCATTGAACAACGACTCGTAAATTGCGATGGCCCGGTTAATCATCGCCTCGATCGCCGCCGCGTTCGGGTTACCGATAATGGAGCTGTCGAACGTTGCGTGAATGGTCAACCCAGTGGTCGGCACAGTCGTTGCCGACGTTACTTCCGAATAGCTACCTGGACCATTGGCCGTATAAGGACGGACCCGGTAGTAATAAGTCGTCCCCGGCCGTAATTCCGTGACGACTCGTCCGCTTACATTCCCAACATCCAAGTCGTGGTATCCCTCCACGTAGTCGCTGAACAATTCACTGGTGGAGACGTCCAGCAGGTAACCGTTGGCGCCGCTTACCTTGTCCCACTTTGCCATAAAGCTAGCGCGCGTCGGCGGCACCGACGAAACGGCTTCAATTTCCTCGGCAATTTCACTCGCGTTTGGAGACTGGACCGCTGCTGTGCGCTCTTTTCGCGTCTCGTGCGTACGTGCCCCGAGTGAGAATGGAGCGCGAGAAACGATGTTCTCCGCCGACGCATTGCTGTCGACAGCAAGCGCGGCAAGGCTCAGTGCCGCGCCAACAAAAACAATCAAACCCGTTATGGAAAATCCTGGCCGCTGCATGGTCTTGCCGCGAAAGAACTGCCAGTTTAAACGCGAATTCTTACTGCACAACTTGAAAAACGGCGGCCGTAAAGCTTTCGGAGGGATCGGCTGTGAAGGCGCGCACAATTCGTCACATCCTGCCGCGGCGTTGATAGAATTTGTAGCGATCGATGATCGAGTCGATGTACTTGCGGGTAGCAGGGAAATCGATATTTTGGAGGAACTTTTTTGCCGGAATGTCAGCGATGCCGTTTCCACCGCTCCATCGCTGGGCGCGGCTGGCGCCGGCGTTATATTCCGCCAGCGCGAAAGGCAGCGGATCGGCCTGATGTTTCCAGTGTTCGATCGCCCGATGCAGATACCAACTACCTGCCTCCAGGTTCGTTTTCGGATCGAAAAGTTGCTCGACTCGCCAGGGCGCGATCTTATTTTCGCGCGCCCATTCGTTGGCCGCTTTTTCGCTCACCTGCATCAACCCGCGCTCGCCCCTGATGCCGTATTTTCTGGCGTCAAACCGGCTCTCCCGCCACACCACCGCCTTCACCAGCATGGGATCCAAATGATGTTCCAGCGCCACGGCGCGAATCAGCTGATCATATTGATGAAACCGGGCCGGGCTCATCCATTCGAAAAATGTGTAAACCGGGTCGCCGGATCGTACCGCGAGATAAGCAAATCCTGCGGCCGTTGCCAGCATTACGCAGATGGCCAGTTTAAAAACAAACTGCATCATCTAACTCCTACTCGTGCTCGCCTGCCACGTCCGCGCTCGTCGAGTTTTCGTGGTCGAAGTAGACTTTCATGGTGGCTACAATAGACGATTACGCGCATGAGCACGAGCGTGAGCATGAATCCTGAGCATCGGATGGGAACACCCAGTTACGTTCGGGTGCTTGTTGATCGAGTGATCCGTCGCGAACTCGATTACTCGGTGCCGGAAAATTTAGCCGAGCGAGTCGGCGTCGGCTCGCGTGTGCGCGTGCCCTTCCGCGACAAGTCGGCGCTGGCCACTGTCGTCGCCGTTCTGGACGAGAGCAATGTGGAAGGCATCCGGCCAATTGAAGAAGTCATCGGCCAGACACCCGTTCTCAGCGAGCAATTGCTCGAATTGTCGACGTGGGTCAGCGTCTATTACTGCTGCCCGATCGAGACAGTCATGCGCAGCATGCTTCCGCAAGTCATCCGGCGCGCCGAAGTCGGATGGAAAAAACAGTTGTTCGTGCAACCAGCCCGCAACATCGAGGCTGAAGAAATTGAGAAATTACATAAGCGCGCGCCGCGGCAGGCGGAACTTCTGGAAGCGATCACTAAGTTGGAAAAGCCGATCCGCGCGGCAGAGCTTCTGCGGCAAACCGCTCTAGACAATCAAACGCTGCGCGCGCTGGTGAAACGCGGTCTCGCAGAGCTGCGCGAGGAAGCAATAATTCGCGATCCGCACGGTGACGAGCAGTTCATCGCAACTTCCAATCTCGTGTTGAACGAGGAACAGACGCATGCGCTAAACGAAATCACCCAAGCGCTCGACTCTCCCGAGAATGCGCTCCCGATTCTGTTGCACGGCGTGACAGGCTCGGGCAAGACCGAAATTTACTTGCAAGCGATTCGGGCTGCTCTCGATCGGGGTCGCACCGCGATCGTTCTCGTCCCGGAAATTTCGCTGACGCCGCAGACAGTCGAACGCTTCAAGGGACGGTTTGCGGAGTCGCAGGACGCCGTCGCCGTTTTGCACAGCCACTTGTCGGAAGGTGAGCGTCACGATGAATGGCATAAGATTCACTCCGGCCGCGCCCGCATTGTGATCGGCGCGCGCAGCGCAATTTTCGCACCGCTGAAAAATCTCGGGCTCATCGTGGTCGATGAGGAACACGAGACGACCTACAAACAGGAGGAAGCGCCGCGGTATCACGCCCGCGATATCGCAGTCGTGCGGGCGAAGATTGAGAAATGCGTGGTGGTCATGGGAAGCGCCACGCCGTCGCTGGAGAGTTATCATAACGCAGCCATCGGCAAATATCGGCTCGTCACTCTGACTCAGCGGGTGGACGAAAAGCAGATGCCGCTCATGCGGATTGTCGATCTTCGCCAGGAACGCCGGAAGGAAAAGAAAGCCACGATTTTGTCAGAAAAATTATCGCAAGCCATTGCCGATCGTTTGGAGAAACGGGAACAAACAATTTTGTTTCTGAATCGGCGCGGTTTTTCCACCTCGCTGCTGTGCAGCAATTGCGGCGAAGCGCGCAACTGCCCGAATTGCAGCGTCGCGCTCACTTTTCATCAGCATTCTCTCCAAGGTGGCTCGTCTCGCCGCGGCGAGACGATGTCCGGACGGTTGAGTTGTCATTTGTGCGGGCACACCGCCGCCGTGCCGAAGAAATGTCCGGCGTGCGGACAAGATGCGCTGATTTACTACGGCTTTGGCACCGAGAAAGTGGAATCGACGGTCGCCCAGATTTTTCCAAAAGCCGTGGTGTGCCGCATGGACGCCGATTCCATGACGCGCAAGGAAGCGTATCGCGAAACTTTAAGAAATTTTCGCACCGGCAAGATCGACATCCTGGTGGGCACACAGATGATCGCCAAAGGTTTGCATTTCCCAAACGTGACCCTCGTCGGAATCATCAACGCCGATCTCGCGTTGCATCTCCCCGATTTTCGCGCAGGGGAACGGACCTTCCAGCTTCTCACGCAAGTCGCCGGACGCGCCGGTCGCGGCGAAACGTCGGGCGAAGTTTTCGTGCAAACCTACACGCCGTTTAGTCCGTCGATTCAGTTTGCGCGACACCACGATTTCGCTGGTTATTTCCAACAGGAACTCGAGTTCCGCGAGCGCTGCGATTTCCCGCCATTCAAACACGCCATCCTGATCACCGCCCGTTCTGCGCATCAAGGACGCGCAAAATTATCAGCCGAAACGTTAAAGCGCCGTTTGAAAGAAGCGTTACCCGAAGAATTCATCCTGGGCGACGCTGCGCCCGCGCCCCTGGAAAAACTGCAAGGCCAATTCCGCTATCACATTTTGATCCGCGGCGAAGCCATCATGCGACTGAGCCGACTCGTCCGCGAAACGCTCGACAAACTCCCGTTACCTGAAGACGTAACCGTCACCGTCGACGTCGATCCTTATCAGCTGCTATAATCTTCTGGGAGCGCCGCGCCGCACGTTTTTAGTGATGTTGAAGCGGGCATCGGAGCGGTGAGCGGTTGGCTGACCGACTGGTCTATGTGGTTAGCGCAATAACAACACTGCAGTGGAAACGATGCCTACCACGCAGAAAGCGGCGTACACCGGCGCGAGGAATCGCAGACTGATGTGACAAGTAAGCTCGTAAAAGCGCCAGAAGTGCCGCCAACGCTCCACTCCTCGCGGCAAGGTAAAAAGCGCGATAACCAAGATGGGTGTCAGAACAAGCCAACCAAGGCCAACCCCAATGATCCACGGCGTGTTGCCCACACCTAATACGATGACGATCCAAATTGAGCCGACCAGGCCCGCAACAGCCGCAAGTTGTGACCAAACCTCAAGCCGTCGATACCGGCGACGAAGCGAGTAATACTCTGCGAGCTGCGCGGGCCGCGCGGGAAATGCCCGTGCAAGCGCGCGCATTATGACGGGCGTTAAGACGAGGGCGGCGAATGGTGCTAGCCACGTCATGTTCACCAAACTTTCACTTAGCGCTTTTCAACCGGTGGCAATATGCGGCCGTACTCGGAGGTTTTACCGCGCATCTCGAAGTAGTGATACGCTTCGAGGGCAACTTTGCTAATAGCGCGCTCGGCGGCTTTCTCGTCGCGGTCGTAAGCGGTCATCACACTTATCACAAACGGCCGGTTCGAGGCAAAAACGATGCCTACATCGTTCCGCACAGCTTCCAATTCTCCAGGCTTGTTCGCTATCTGAACATTGTCGGGCAACAGACGTGGAATGTAACTCTGCTTCAACGTCGATAGTTGTTTGATGAAGTCTGTGGTCATCTCCTTGTTTAAGACCTTCTCTTTGTAGATCATTTCCAACAGCCGCGCCATTTCCTGCGGCGTCGAGACGTTTTCGTCGCCGCGTCGAGCGGCGGCGATGTCTATCATTTTTCGGCGCAACATTGTTTTCGTTAGGCCAAGGCTCCGCAGCGTCGCGTTCACGTTCTGCATTCCGACGTGGTCGATGAGAATGTTGGCGGCTGCATTATCGCTCACAGCAACCATGAATTGAGCCAGGTCGCGATTGGTAATCCGCGTGACACCCGGGGTAAGACCCGCCATGATCCGGCTATCTTCAACCAGGTTTTTGGGATCGAAGATGTAGATGTCGTCCAACTTCGCCTTGCCTTTGATTCCCGTGCGCGCTTCCTGATCTTGACGATACAATTCGAGCAGCACCGCGATTTTGATTGAGCTCGCCGTAGGAAAAACGCGATCGGCGTTGCGCAAAAGGATCCGGCCGTCGGTGAGATCGAGAATGGCCACACCCATAACGCCATCGAGCCGACCGGCGATTTCTTCAACACGCGTCTCGAGCTTTTTCCAAAGCAAATCGCTGCCGGTGTCGCGCGGAACGGCTTCAGGTTTTTGTTGACCGAATGCACTGGCGGCCAATGCGAGCGCGACAGAGGATGCAACCAGTCTTCTAAGGTAGCGCATACCTCTGGTCCGCCACAGGACGGACCCGCCGGGGCGGACTTGCGGCATTGGTCTGCTCGCACGCGTAGACGCTTGCGCTACTTTATTCGGCGAGGCATTGCAGAGGAAGGAAACGACCATAATGACTTAGTTTGAGTTCGAATCTGAGTTTGATTTTTCGGCACGGCAAAAGCGGAAACGTCGTGCCCATTTTGCCCGGAGCACAATCGTCAAGTCGATAGCGATTTTAGAGTTCGGCGACGTGTCGCTGCGCACCGATTGCAAGCTAAACAGTCGTTGAACGCTGGTCCTGAGAAATCGACCTGCGACCATCCAGGAAATCGTCGATGTCGATCTTCCCCGGCCGCGCGACCTCGATTCGCCAGGTTACCTGGAAAAACGCGACCGCATCTTCCTCGTCACGGGCATGAGCCTGCGCGTGGGCGAAAGCGCTGCCGCTTGAACGGATACGTTGCCTGACTAAAATCCGCTGGCCAAAACCAAATCTCCTGAAGGACCTCCCTGCGCCGTGAAGACATAGGTCTGCCCGCTTTGCGCATTCAAAGGCATTTCCCACGGAATCGGTGACCGCGACCTCGGAGTCGCCAGCACTGCCAAAACGTGCCGGCCGGGGGTTAGGACACCCTGATAAGAGTGGCCATATCCAAGCGCTGCAACCGGCTGGCCATCGATCCACAATCGGACAATCACGTTGAAGCCCAGATTTGGTATTCGTCTTATGACCAAACGCGCAGGGGCTTGGCTTGGCGCGACGGCGTGAGGTGACCGTGGGTCGGCAGCCGTCGCCTGGCCGGCTGCAAATGCATTAACAAGGAGCAAGGCCATGAGCAGAACGATTACGCTGCGGGCACTGTTGCGATATATCTTCATAGTTTGTTACTCCCGTGGATGAATTCACTGAACGCGTGGCGGAAACCCAAACCGGCCGTCCAGAATCAAACTTCCCGAAGCATCTGACACCGCTGTGAAGTAGTACGTCTGCCCACTTTGCACGTTCAGAGGCAGTTGCCAAGGAACGGGCCAACGCGGACTGGGCGTGGCCAGCACCGCTAAAACATGATGGCCGGGAGCCAGGAACCCGTCGAAGCTGTGCCCATATCCAATAGATGCAGCCGGCTGGCCGTCGATCCACAATCGGGCGATTACATTGAAGCCCAGATTTGGATTGCGCCTTATGATCAAATGGGCAGGCGCTCCGGTCGGTTGCGCAGCGGCGCGAGGTGACCGCGGATCGGCGCCCATCACCTGACCAGCGCCATACGCATTAAAAAGCAGCCAGGCGACAACCAGAAGGACCGCGCTGCGAGCAACGTAGCTAAGTATTCTCATAATTTGTTAGTCAGTTGATAAACTTTTACTATTTCTTAAACCCAGCGTCTATCACTATTCCAGCGGAAGGCCTTCACCGCTCAGAGGCAAGAGCGCCTCTACTACGTTACCTAGCATGTCCTCATTTTTTGCTGTGCTGTTCCGAACCGTCTCGTGTAATCTCGCCATCTTTCTGGAGGAACAACATGCTCAAACGGATGATCAACCTCATTGCGATCGCGGTCGCGGTCGCATCACAAATAATGTCAGCGGCCGCTGCAAATGCGGAGTGGGATCGGACCGTGCTGCCGCGTCCGCCGCAGCCGTTTGAAGGCGTAGCAAAGCGAACGCTCGAAGGCTCGGTAGCGTCGTTCACTGAACCAGTGAAGGCGCCACCCGGTGCGCCAAATATCCTGCTCGTCCTGATCGATGATGCCGGATTCGGTAATCCGTCCACGTTCGGCGGGCCGGTTTCCACGCCTACGCTCGACAAAATTGCGGCCGAGGGTCTGCGTTACAATCGATTTCACGTTACAGCGCTTTGTTCGCCCACGCGCGCGGCGTTGTTATCGGGGCGGAACCATCATGCGGTCGGATTCGGTTCGATCTCCGAGTTGGCCGGCGGCTGGCCGGGCTACAGCACCAACTGGCCGACGAGCGCGGCGTCCATCGCGAAGATTCTTCAGGGCAACGGTTACAACACTGCCGCCATCGGGAAATGGCATCTCACACCGGACAGCCAGCAGGGACCAGCAGGACCCTTCGACCGCTGGCCAAACGCGCTGGGCTTCGATTATTTCTGGGGATTTCTCGGCGGCGAAACCGGTCAGTTCGATCCGCTGCTGGCCGAGAACAACAAAATCATCGGCGTGCCGACGGAGAAAAATTTTTATTTGAACGACGCGATGGTTAAGCACTCGATCGACTGGATTCGAGACCAGAAAGCGCAGGCGCCGGATAAGCCCTTCTTTCTCTATTTCTCGACCGGCGCAAGCCACGCGCCGCATCAGGTGCCCAAGGAATGGAGCAACAAATACAAAGGCAAATTCGACCAGGGCTGGGACAAATTGCGTGAAGAGACGTTCGCGCGGCAGAAACAACTCGGCGTGATTCCCGCCAACGCGAAACTCACGCCACGCGACCCGGCTTTCCCCGCGTGGGACAGCGTGCCGCCGGAAGTGAAAAAGGTGTATGCGCACCAGATGGAAGTTTATGCAGGCTACCAGGAAAACACCGATCACGCCGTTGGGCGCGTGGTGAAAGCGATCGAGGACGTGGGTCTCGCTGACAATACGCTGATTATCTACATCTGGGGTGACAACGGCGCGAGCATGGAAGGCACCGAGACTGGAACCTTCAACGAGATGACCACGCTCAACGGCATTCCGCTCACAGCCGAGCAGCAGTTGAAAGCCATCAAGGCTTACGGCGGCCTCGAAAAATGGGGCGGTCCGGACATGGCTCCGCATTACGCGGCGGCATGGGCGTGGGCTGGCGATACGCCGTTCAAGTGGGGCAAGCAGGTGGCGTCGCATCTCGGTGGCCTTCGCAACCCGATGGTGGTTGCATGGCCAAAACGCATCAAAAATAAAGGCGGCCTGCGCACTCAGTTCACTCACTGCATCGATGTCGCGCCGACGATCCTCGAAGCCGCCGGCTTGCCGCACCCGAAAGAAGTGGACGGAGTCACACAAATGCCGATGCACGGCGTAAGTTTTCTTTTCACGTTCGATGATGCCAACGCGTCTTCGCGGCACACGCAACAGTATTTCGAGATTCTGGGCAATCGCGCCATGTACAAAGATGGCTGGCTCGCCTGCTGGCGGCTGGATCGAATTCCATGGAAAATCGATCCCGAAACGCTTGCGCGATTCGCACCTGGCAAGTGGGACCCGGACAAGGGGAAGTGCGAGCTCTACAATCTCGACGAGGATTTCTCGCAGGCTGACGATGTCGCGGACAAACACCCGGACAAAGTGCGTGAGCTAACCGCGCTGTTCTGGTCCGAGGCGGAGAAATACCAAGTCCTGCCGTTGCTCGGAGAGATGGCTACGGTGTGGGGTTTTCCCAAAGAGACGACAGAACAGACGAAATTTATCTACTACGACGGAACCGAAAACATTTCGTCCGGCATGATCCCGCCGATCTACAATCGTTCATACAGCGTCAGCGCCGATCTCGATAACCCCGGCCGATCAGGCTTGGGACTTCGTCCAGGAATCGCAGGTGTCATCGTGGCCGAGTCCAGTTTCCTCGGCGGCTTTTCGCTCTATGTCGAAGGCGGTCACCTGAAGCACACCTACAGTTTGCTTGGTTTGAAACTGGATACGATCAGTTCGCGCGATGCGTTACCTACCGGCAAAGTCAATGTGCGCTACGAGTTCACCGCCGATAAACCCGGCGAGTTCGGCACCGGCGGCACGAGCAGGCTCTTCGTCAATGGCAAGCAGCAAGCCGAGGCGAAAATGGAGCACAGTGTGCCCTTCCGGTTCGCCTCTTACGCAGGCATGGACATCGGCACCGACAACGGTCTGCCGGTCGTTCCGAAACTTTGGTACGCCAAACTTTTGCCGAAGCATTTCCAAGGCACGATCGAAAAGGTGGAGTTCGACCTCGGCCCGGCAAAAGTCAGAGCCGAAGATCTCCAGCGGCTGTATCTGGAACGCTTTGCCAGCGCAATTCGCAATTGATTGGCTTTGGCCAATCCGCAATCCGCAATCCGCAATCAGCCATCAGCAATTAGCAATCAGCACTTCAGATGAGCCGGCAGTCGGATTCGAACCGACGACCTGCTGATTACAAATCAGCTGCTCTACCAGCTGAGCTATGCCGGCACTTTCATAGGTAAATCTGGACGGCAGAAAAGATTTTGCTTGCGTTTTTCACGGTGCTATTCTACGGTCGGCCTTGTGAAACAGCACAAAACTACGAAAACATGGGAAAGAACGCGGCTTCAAAATCTCGTCCGCCATAAGTCCGGGCGCTACTATGCCAGAGCTTTTGCTGGCGGCAAAGAAGTTTGGAAGTCGCTCAAGACATCACATTTCAGCGTAGCGCAAGCCAAGCTGGCAGAATTTCTGAAAGAACATCGCGAGCGCACCAGCAATGGCAACGGCGAAGTCTCGGCCAAAATGACCTTCGGCGAAGCGGCTGCGATTCATCTACGCAATCTCGACGACAACGTGAGAATCAAACCGCGAACGCGCCACTATTGGCGACAACGCCTTGCCGCGCTCGTCAAAAGCTGGCCGGGACTGAATGAGACAGAAGTCCGCAAGATCACCCACGCCGATTGCAAGAAGTGGGCGAGCGCCTACGGCAAGACCGCGTCGCCGACTAACTACAACAACACAGTCGCCCTTCTTCGGCACGTTCTGAACGTCGCAATCGAGGCTGGTGTGATGTACAGCAATGCCGCAGCGGCTTTGAAGCGCGCTGCCATACGCGGGAAAGAAATCGCGCTGCCGAGCACCGAGAAGTTCAGCGCGCTAATTGCGGAGATGCGTGCGGGGCACAGTCGCGACTCAATTAACTGCGCCGACTTTGCTTCGGGTTTGGCGTTCACAGGCTGTCGGGTGGGTGAAGCGCGCGAGATCGCTTGGCGCGACGTGGATTTTGATGCGGGCGAGATCGTTGTGAGGGGCGACGCCAACACCGGCACGAAGAATTGGGAATTGCGGCGTGTGCCGCTGATTCCCGATGCACGCGCGCTGTTTCAACGAATGCGCAGCGAACGGCCGGGCGAATCACTGGACGCGAAAGTGTTCCGTGTCGGTGAATGCCAAAAGGCGCTTGATCGCGCGTGCAAAAAGGTCGGCACAGGTCGCATCACGCATCATGATTTGCGCCATCTATTTGCAACGCGCTGCATTGAAAGCGGCGTTGACATTCCGACCGTCTCGCGATGGCTTGGACACAAAGACGGCGGCGCGCTGGCAATGAAAACCTACGGCCACTTGCGCCGCGAGCACAGCATTGCACAAGCGCAGCGCGTTAGCTTTGCGCCAGTCGCAACAAAGCAGGCAGAGGTCATTCCCTTTCCGGCTAGAGCATAAAATCGACGCAACAAAGCGGCTCGTACTAGGGAGGGACCCCCCGGGGGGGCCGGGATAAGGTGTTCGCGAGTTCGTTTGCCAGCGTTACTCGTTAGCTGGACGGAAAATCTCTGAGCAAAAAAGAGCATGAATCGCAAACACAAGCGGCCCCAGAGAAGAAAACATTCAATCACGGACAGATCCTCGGTTACGAGTTCGGTATAGATGGCGAATTACTTGTTTGGCGTGGTGGTGCTTATCCTCAGATATGGTTTCGACAGCAAACCGAAATATTTCTCACTGAAGCGGAGAATGCGGTAAATGCGAAGAAGCCTGAAGAGACAAGCCAGCATGAGGCGTTTTTGAGAAAGGTCTCCGAGGAAACCGGGCTCCCTTTGGTCTAGAGTCCGCTGACAACCTCCAAGGCCGAACTACAGGCGGCGATTCATCATCAACTCGGATGATTTCCCAGTGCCGCTTCACGCGCGGGATTCTGCCTCTCTTACCCTCCACACGGCAACGACGAAATGATATGAACGGGCGCGATGGCACGCACGATGTCCACCATTGTTGCGATTGCGTTTCTTTGGAGTACAGCAGCGGCAACCTCGCCGCCGATTGCATAAGAAAAGGCAAACGCATTAGATCGCGTCAAGCTGACGATGCCACTTTTTTCAATCGCGGTCTCTGTGATCACGCTACGCTTACCATCTCAGCCCGCCCCTCGTATATCCACATGGTGCGCCACGTTGGCTGCACAACTCACCAGCCGTCCTAAGACGCTGGCCACTGTGCCGGAAACTCGAAGGTCGGAGGCCGGAGAGTAAATGCCGGAAGAGAGCGGATTGGTCACGCATCCGACTGTCAGCAAAGTAACAACGGGGGCCAAAATGATCGAAATAGTGCGCAACTCCTCATGTCGCGGGGCAGTTTAACCACGTAAAGGGATTAAATAGTGTGGATAGAGGGCGCTGTCCAACCCTGACCGAAGCGGAATCGCAAATTCACGCTATCGGCCCGACGGCCTGTACAGCGCATCCGAAAGTCTTAAAGAATATTGCAAAGCAGCTCGAGGAGCACAACATCATCTCTACTCAGGAGCTGCAAATCGCGCGGCGCATGGGGATCGTGGCGATTACTCCGGTCGGACGGCCCGGCTTTAATGACGGAATATTTTTCCCTTATGAACAGTCCACCGGTGGACCTGCTTCGGAGCCCGTCAGTCCAGAAGCGGCGCTCGCTCCAGCCGAGCCGAAGAAACCGAAGAAACGGAAGATGCACGCCATTGCGCTGCTGGTCGATTTTTCCGACAACAAGGGGGCGCGGTCGGGGAGGGAGTTTGAAGAACTACTCTTTGACAAAGCGAACCAGAATTCGATGGCGAATTTTTACCGGCAGCTTTCCTACGGCGCGTTGGATATAACTGGAGAAGTCATCGGCTACGTGCGCGCGCCTCAGCCTTACAGCTACTACACAGCCACCGAAAGCGGCACGGGGAGTAACTATCCCAAAAACACGCCAGGGCTCCTCAACGATGTCCTGACGGTTTTTTGTCAGAACGATAGCCTGACACGCTTTGACACGGACAAGGACGGGTTCGTAGATGCGATTTTTCTGATCCATGCTGGCGGGGGTGCGGAGGCAGAACCGAATCCCACGAAGCGAAAGAACATGATCTGGTCGCATAAGTGGACCCTTCCGCAGCTGTTCGTAAATCGGGGAGTCAAAGTCTTTGCCTATTCCACCGAACCGGATGACGGGCGCGTCGGCGTTTTTTCCCATGAATTCGGCCACTTACTTGGATTGCCGGACCTCTACGACAGGACGTTTCGGTCTCATGGAATCGGTGATTGGTGCCTTATGGCAGGTGGGTCTTGGGGAGGCGAAGGAAATCGTCCCGTGCGCATGTCGTGTTGGTGTCTCACGAAACTCGGTTGGATCAAACCGAAGGTGGTGGTTACCAGAAAAAAATCGCTACGACTCAATACTCTGGAAAGAAAAAAGACCGAGTGCTACCGACTCTGGACAAAAGGAGCAATTGGGCCGGAATATTTCCTTCTAGAGAATCGTCAGGCCATAGGTCTCGATGCCGCGCTTCCGGGCTCAGGCCTCGCTGTCTGGCATATCGACGAGCGGCAGTCAAACAATGACGATCCGCTCGCCTATCTCGTGGCACTCCTGCAGGCGGATGGAAAGAAGGATCTCGAACTACTTAAGAATTCAGGCGATGACGGGGACCTTTTTCCTGGTGATAAACGTGTCGCGGCGCTTGACGACAATACTACGCCATCAACCCGATCGAATATGGGCTCTCCTTCACGCGTAGCGCTTACAAATATCGCAATGAGCGGAGGTATCGTGACCCTGCGGGCAGAGGTCTAACTCCCTATCGGGCTTCGTCGGACAGAGGATCGAGTTGTTCGAGCACTGTCCGCTCGCCGAACGGCCCAGCCAGCAATCGCGCTTGCACACGAACTCGATCGCCGATCGCCACATCTGGCGTTTGCGTCGCAAAGAGGTGCAGGGACTGCCCCCTTGCCGGCTGGATGAAGTCGTCGCTTCTGCCACGCGAGAGGTTACGATGCACTTCGATTTCGATCTCGTGTCCGTGACCCTCGCTCGCGGGCGCGATCGCTCGAACAGTGCCTTCAATCACTGTCTTATTTGGCTTCGCCAGCATGTTCAAAGATAGTCGTACGGCTCGGTGAACGTGACCAGTCTCCGCCAGCCAAAAAGATTACTGCTCACGGACCGAGAATGACAAAGATCATATAAAAGGGCGAGCTTTTTTCGCAATTTGGCGGCAGCCCTCACCAATGTCGTTTCCCTTCCATCCTTTCTAAGGAAACTGCGAGCCCAAGTTCCCGGAGACTTCAAATTTTTTCAGAAAACGGGCCGCGCTAGGGCGTCGATTTCGTCACCCGTCGTCATCTTCGTTCCGACCTTTTAGTTTCACGCGCCGCATTGTGTCTCTTTTGCTCTCCACACCGCAAACGATCTTTTCGTTAGGCGGCTCTGTACCGCGTCGATGATCGTTAGACGACCGCTGACTCGCCCGTACCACTATCAAGCAATTCTGGACGCTTTACGGTGCACGGCATCGCGTAATTGAATCACTCTCATGGACAGTCCACTCCAACTGTCCGCGCTGTGGTCAACACCTTACCGTTGATGAAACGGGAGCGGGAATGGCCGTGAACTGCCCCAGGCTGGGATTTATCCAGGAACCTCGTTCCACCATTTCCGTAGAAGGAAGTGAGAAATGAAAGCACCCGCCAAGCGGGGCGGCAATGTGCCGCAGGGGGTTCTGCAAGAAGCGACTCAAAAACGAAATCCGCCGATCAAAACGAAAGGCGCACGTTTTGATACTCTGGTCGCCCGTTATTATCCGGCCGTTTACAGCGTTGCTTCTCGATTGACCGATGATCCTCGGGAAGCCGTTTTGTTAACGCACGACGCATTCAATAGCACGCGAAGGCAACTTCGGACTTGTTGCGATGAGAACGTGTTTGCCTCAATCCTAATGTCCAGTGTAATCCGGGCCGGTCTTAGCGCCGCCTGAGCCGAGGCGTCAACATGCTGAGTATCCGGCGAATTGCAGAAGAGACGTTTAAGCGAAAAATCATCGGAAGGGGATCTGCTGGCGCGCGCTGCTGCTTCCGGCCTCTAGCGGAATATCTGATGCTGCAAAAATATTTGGATTTGCGGTCGTCCGTTTTGCATATGGGTCAACATGACCACGACCCGAACTATTGTTCGCGACGACAATAAGGCGTCAGCAGGGTCGCTCGTCGCTTCTCTTGTGCTTCCGCGGCCACCTTTTCATCCGCACGCACGACGAAACGCTTTCCGTCGTCGCGATGCGCGTCTGCAATCCAGATCATTCGCCCGTTGGAATCAATCGCTGAGACGCAGCCCAACTCCAACCGGCTTTCTTAAGATTGTCTGCAATTATTTCCCAGTATTTCACCCGCTCCGATTACCCATCTTTACGATTCAGCGGGCAATGTGATCGAGACACACTGACACAAGGGCGACTTCAAGGAACCGTGAGTCCGAACTATGGCGAACCAGTCGTGGCAGCGACTGCGAGAGGCCAGGAATTAAACGGGGACTAGCCCAGCCGGTGTTATGAATTAGCACAGCGCTGCAATAGCCGCCTCTCCGCACCGCGCACAGCTCGCAGTGACTGCCAAAATATTGCTTCAAAAATACTTCTTTCTTCGCAACACTTGACCCGACGAAGGAATCCTCAGAGCATCGCAGCGCTCTTGCTATTACTGTTGATACTGAATCGGTTTCGATGCTGACCTTGTTGAGCCATGCCCGGCCACTTGGCCTGAGCCGATACTGCAAGGCCGGTGCTAAGTCCAACAACAAGACTAAGATAAGTTATTTTCATAGTTTACCATTTTTACCCATTTTTTATCTATAGTAATCGGGACGGCGTTATGTTGGGGATGTATGTTCAACTGAAACGGCGCAGTTTAGGTCATTCACCGAATGCGAACGTTCCGTTGCCTGATCACCATTCCACGCACACGCGCGTGCTGCGCTATCAGAGCCTTCGATCCACCTCATTGAACGGAATGATGCCTTCGACCTCGCCGCTTGAATCGAGAATGCGGATCTCGCCAGAGCGAAAGCACGTGCGGCCAGTGGCGTAGTCCACACCGGGCGCTTCAAAGCACTTCCAGCCGTTTCTAAATGGTCTGATTTCGATGACTGTCACAAGCTATGCTTTGCGTTTCGCTCGAAACCAGCTAATCTGTTCGGGTGAACATGATCCAGCCAAAGAGTGATCAGGATCGTTTTCACCGCCGAGCGCGTCCTTAGAACGCGGCCAAAGACTTACCGGGCTATTGTGCGGCTATTAGCTGACCCGGACGCCAGGATTGAGCACATTGCCAAGCTGCACCGCGTTTCCACGCATAGCGTGCGCGCAATCAAGGCAAGAGAGGCTGTCGCAATAGCCGAGCGAAAACAACGGCTGATCTCGATCTTTGGCAACGTCGCAGAAGTCGCAGCAGAGCGCATGGAAGAACTGGCCCCACAAGCGAGCCTCCGGGACGCCGGAACCACAGCCGGCATTGCCACAGACAAACTGCTCGCGCTCTTGGGGGACTCTCAAACCCAAGTGCAAAGCTACACGCACGTCCACATCTCAATGAACGAATTGGCTGCGCGCTTCAACGCTTGGACCCGCTCTCTCAAAGCCAATGCAGAAGCCAAAGGAGACGCTCCTAGCCCAGCCCCAGCCGCCCCAGCCGCGCTCACAGACACGGGACAGGCATCCGCGTAAGCACTGAGGCAACACTGGGACGCATCTGCGAGGGAAGAAAAGACCGCCCAAAAAGAGAGCTAGTTTTTCACGGTCATTTTCTACGGCCTGAGAAATTTTTGCTGCAAAACTGCGCAATTCCACGTATCGCGTTGCGAACGGTGTTGGCCGGAAACACCCAGCCTCAGCGACGCTGTGCAACGCGGCGAAAACACACGCAAAATTTCATTCTTGAATTACAAATCAGCTGCTCTACCAGCTGAGCTATGCCGGCCAGGGAAGAGTTAAAAAGTTACAAGAGTTACAATGTTAAAACGGAAGCGGTAGAAAGCCATTGTAACTTTTGCACGTTTCCGACCCGACGGTCAGACTTCCCTGATTACTCGCGGACGCGCGCGTAGGCTGAGAGCGGCTCGGCCGTCTCCAAGTTCTTGATCACCGTGCTGAGATAGACCGCTTCGGGGTAAAACGCTTTGTATTTGGTGATCTCCGCGCGGTTCAGCACTTTGAAGCCGTAGCGCTCGAACATTTTCTCACCGCGACGGCTCTCAAAAGTGACGATCTGGCCGCAAACGCGCTTTTCGCCGGAGCGATAGAGATAACTCAGATACGCGCTCATCAGCGCGCGCGTAGTCGAAACTTTTCGCGCTTCCGGCAACAGATTGATGTGAAAATGCGGGACGCGCCGCGGTTGGGCGGGCACTTCGCGCCAGCCATACATTAGGACCCACCGGACAAAGCGGCGTGAGCGCGCGTTGTAGCGGAAGTAACGCGTGAGCGCGCGAAAGAACAGCCAGACGTTTTGATAGAGAGCGTACAGTTGGTTTTGCAGCGGCTTGCGCGAGCCAAGCAGATAACCGCGAATTTCGCCGTCCACCTCCAGGAGAAAACAGGATTCCGGCTCGTGATCGGTGTAATAGGTGGTGAGAAAATCGGCGAACAATTCGCGGTCTTCGTACACGGGATCAATCGGATCGCCAAGGAAGCCGGTGTCGCAGCAGAGCTTTCTTACCGCTTCGCGGTCCGATCTGCGATAGCCACGAATTAGGAACGGCTTATGGTCGTCGTTCACCATTTAAAACCGCGGTAGTTTGAACAAACCTCGCGATAAATGCAAAACAGTTTTTCAAATACGCACGGCCAGCTGTATAGCTTCCCTGCCGCACGCGCTGCGCACTCGCCCAGGGTGGAGAGCTTCTGCGCGCTCGTTGCTTCAATTGCATCAGCTAACGCATCCGCGCTATTCTCTTGTGCCCACCATTGCTGATCGTGGCAAATGATTCGGTCCATGTAGCTCCCGTGTATTCCTACTACCGGCGTGCCGCACGCCTGACTCTCCAGCGCCACAAGTCCAAAAGTTTCCTGGACACCCGGATGAACGAACAGATCCGCTGCGCGATAAAACCCGGCGAGTTCGCAAGGATCGGCGCAGTAGCGAATCCATGAAAGATTCCTGGTTCGGAGTTGCATGTTTCGCAGATGAATTCGATCGGGCCCGTCGCCGATCACCAGCAAATGAAATTGATTCGGCTGGCGTCGCTGCAAACTTCTAAACGCACGAAGCAGGGTCGCGGTGTTCTTCTCTTTCGCCAGCCGGCCCACGTAAAGCAGAAGCTTTTGACCCGAATTAACGCCAAGCGAGCGGCGTATTGCTTGCGTTCCGGATCCGTCCGGATGGAAAATTTCTGTGTTAACACCGAGGCTAAGCACACGCACGTTCTGTACGCCCCAGTCACGCAGCACGCGGCCAAGCCGCTCTGATGCAACGAGCGTGGCGGCGTGCTGATTGTACAGTTTACGGACGTACGCACGGGAAAGCTTCATCACCCGGCGTGTCGCCGTTTTCCCAAGGAGCGTTGCGCTCTTTCGCACGTACGCTTCTGGAAAATGCGAGTGATAAAATCCGACTACCGGTACGCGCAGGGCGTGCCCGACCTTCAATGCTTTCCAGCCAAGCTGATAGGGATCACCGGACTCGATCACGTCCGGCCGTTCCTGCTCTAAAATTTCTTGCACCGTGCGAAGATTCAACAGCGCGCGGTATTGCGCCGTCCGCGACACAAGAGGAGAACGAATCGCGTAAACGCGTGAGCGCCCTTTTGCTTTCAGCTTCGACTTCGGGCCTGGAACAATAAGAACGTGTTCGTCGCGCGAGGTGTGCCTCTCGATGTAATCAATCTTTTCGTGAAGATATCGCTTCACGCCGCCGCTCACCGGGGAATAAAACTGAGTGAGGTCGCAGATCTTCACGACGCGGCCATTGTAGGGCAACCGCTCCGGTTGCCACACCGAACGCCGGCAGGCGACGCGCCTGCCCTACAAATGTTTTTGACGGCCATCAAGCATGCGATTCCAGCTCGCTCAGGTATTTCTCTGCGTCCATGGCCGCGGCGCATCCCGTTCCGGCAGCGGTAACGGCTTGTTTGTAAACGCGGTCGGCCACGTCGCCTGCGATGAAAACGCCGGGGTGCTTGCTCTCGACGAGATTTTTCGCAAGCAGATAGCCGTCCGGGTCGGTCTCGAGTTTTCCCTGATACGCTTTCGTATTTGGATCGTGACCGATCGCCACGAACACGCACGCGATTTCCAGTTCGCGTTCTTCGTTTGTCTTCACGTTGCGCAAACGCACCCCGCGCATCTCGCCCTTTTCGTCGGGAATGTATTCCGTGACCACTGTGTTCCAGATGGGCTCGATCTTCTTGTTCGCGAACACGCGGTCCTGCATGATTTTGGACGCACGCATCTTGTCGCGGCGATGGATGAGATAGACCTTTGAGGCAAACCTCGTGAGGAACAACGATTCCTCCGCCGCGGAATCCCCGCCGCCGACGACGCAGACCGGCACATTTTTGTAAAATGCGCCGTCGCACGTTGCGCAACTCGTCAGGCCATGGCCGATCAATTTCTCTTCGTTCTCCAGTCCGAGGTAGCGAGCAGATGCTCCGCTGGCGATGACCAGCGCCTGCGTCTCCAGCCATTCGTCATCCGCGTTCACGCGAATGTGTTTGTTGCGCATATCGAAATCGGTTACTTCGGCGTATGAGAATCGGGCGCCGAATTTCTCGGCCTGTTTGTGCATGTTGAGAATGAGCTGTGGCCCATCGATTCCATCCGGGAACCCCGGATAATTTTCCACCAGCGTTGTCGTGGAAAGCTGCCCGCCCGGCTGCCGGCCTTCCAAAACCAACGGACTTAGATTAGCCCGCGCAGCGTAAATCGCGGCCGTCAACCCAGCGCAACCGCTTCCAACAATGATCACCTTTTCCATCGATAAAATTTAGCACACCGCGCAAGCGGGAACATAGGCTTACAGCCTGTGCGCCCAGCAAAATCGTGTATCTCACGCCGTGACGTGCACGGCAATTTTATGAAATCCCGTGACGCCGGAGAACGGGCTGCGGTCCTCTTCCCATTCCTGCACGTCGCCTTCGCCGTCGGTGGCGCGGACAACAACGACGTAGTCTCCCGCCGTGTCCGGCATCCATTCTATCTTCCAAAGCGACCAGGCAAGATCGCCACCCGAATAATAGATCTCGGCCTCGCGCCAGGATTTGCCGTCGTCGAAGCTAAGTTCCACCCGTGAAATACCGCGATCGCCGCCGTAAGCGATGCCTTTCAATTCGATGGCAGCATCTAGCTTGCCTAACGAGAATTGCGACCCGTGATCGGGCACATCGATGCGCGAGCGCGTCGGCGTGATGAAATCGGGCCCCCAGCCCTGCGTTTCGTAGAAGCCTTTCGCATTCGCATCAGTCACTTCAATGCGGGTGAGCCATTTCACATGTTTTTCGCCAAAGTAACCGGGCACGATCACGCGCAACGGATAGCCGTGCCGATGCGGCAGCGGGACGCCGTTCATCTCAAACGCGAGCAGCGTGGTCGGTTCCAGCGCCTTCTCGAGCGGGATGGTGTCGGTGTAATTATCAACGCCGTAAAGCCGCACTCGTGCGGCGCTTGAAAGCAGCACCGCTTGATCGAGCAGCTCGCCCAGCGGGATACCTTTCCAGATGGCGTTGCTGATCAGGCCCGCGTCGAGCCCGTTGCTGATGCACATCAGTGTGGTCTGCTGCTCGCGCGCGGGGAGACCGACGAGATCCTGAAATCGCCACGTGGCGCTATTTTGCACAAGCCCGTTCACTTCCAAGTGCCATAACTCGACGTTTACCGTGGGATCAACCACGTTCTTCGTGACGCAGTAAAACAACTCGTTAGGCGTGATCGGCTCGACGATCCGGCCTTTGTATTGCGTGCCGTCGTAGCTGAAGGCTGCGACGCGATAAAGTTTCTGCGCCAGCGCGATGCCGCCGCCCGCCGCTGCGGCCCCGATTGCACCGAGCACAAACGCGCGCCGCCCGATCGCGGGCGTGAATTCGTAATCCTGTTTTCTGATTTTCCGAGTTGTGAGAAATCGAAAACCGGCGGTGAGCGTTCGCTCAAAAATAAACACACACAGTACGAAGCCGACGAGCGTGACCAGGCGCGCGACGCCGATTGGCAGTCCCACGTAGCTCGTGCCCAGGACCGACCACAACGCCATTGCGAACACAACAATCGGCAGCACAACAAAGATCGATACTGTCCAGACCGCCGAAAGGCGCGCCGGATTGCGCCGCGCGAGCAAACCGAAAATGGCTCCGGCAATCGCGCCGACGAGAAGTTGGCCTGCAATTGTCGATCCAACACCAAGTTGCTTCAGGTGATTGTACCCGCCGACCTTGCCCATCAGCGAAAGAAACGGACCCGGCGGAATAAAAACCGAAAGGCGGTCGCCAATGATCACGAGCGGTGTCGCCACGCCCAGTGTCGCGAGCAATAGCATCGCCGCTGTCATCACAATTCCGCCGACCAATCCGGCAAGGAAACCGGCCAAGATTGCTTTGGTTCTACTCATTCGCCGCGAGTATGAATTGTAGCGGCGCTTGTGCCAAGCGCCTGTGCATTCGGGTTCGCGTCCGCCGCTGCGAATACCCTACAAAAAATTCACTTTGTCGCTGCAAGAATTTCTCGTGCCCGCTCCAGTACCGTCGCGGATGTAACCTGTTGCATGCAGGCGTGGTCAAAAGGGCATTGGCTCAGCCGACGATAGTTGCACGGCGAACATGGCAAGTCCACGCGAACGACCGATTCCGGTCGTTGATAAGGCCCGATGCGGCCCGGATTGGTCGGCCCGAACACGCTGACCATCGGCGTGCCGAGTGACGCGGCCAGATGCATCGAGCCCGAATCGTTCGTGACGCAAACCTCAGCGCGTCCAATAAGCGTTGCCAAGTCCGCCGATGTTGTTCTACCGGAAAGATCATACGCGCCCGGTGCAGCGCCCGCGATTTGCTGGCACCGCGGCTCGTCGCGTTCCGTGCCCGTCAAAACGACGGCAAATCCGTCGTGCAGAAACTGCCGCGCGACACCTGCAAATCCTTCGATGGTCCACTGCTTGGTTTCCCATATGGTTCCGGGCGCCAGGACGACGAGCGGCTTGAAAGCGGGCACGCCCCGCTCCTCCAAGAGGCGCTGCACATTACGCGCCGCCTCCGGCGAGAGGTGAATAGTGAGATCTGGCGGACCGTCATCGAGGCCGAGCAACGGCACGATCCACAGGTAGCGATCGATTGCGTGAACATCGAGCGTCGGAATAGGGATGCGGTGCGTGTAAGCCATCCATGAACCTTCGCGCGCCCCCCGCCAACCGTGGCTGGATGTGTTCCCGTGATCGTGCTCACCGGAAACCGTTCGACGGCACTTGGCGGGCCGATCAAATCCGATGCGCACAGGCGCGCCGCTGACAAGAGCGAAAAAGGCCGAACGCGCCTGACCATGCAGATCGATCACTAAATCGTACTTCGCGCGGCGGATTTTCTTGAGCAGATCGAGCAACGCCAGCGCCGCGCGCCATCTGCGGCCGCGCTTCAAGAAATCGCTCCGCGCAAAAAGAACGGCATTCGAGAGGGCCGGATGGAACCGCACAATCTCAGCGTTCTCCGGCGTGATCAACCAGTCGATCCGCGCCGCCGGATAACGCGCGCGCAGTTTCACCAGCACCGGCAGCGTATGGACGACGTCGCCCAAGGCCGAGGGTTTGATCAACAAAATGCGCGAGAACCGTGCGGATTGCAGTTCCTGCGCGTTCGCTTTCTTTGTGCGGGCGTTTTCGATTAGGCCGTTCAATTGGCAAAAGTAAATCAGATTCGCCGCAGCGGGCAAGCTAGCAAGCTATTCCATCGCTACGCGCAGTAGCGTCGCCAGGATGCGAGCACCGGCGGCAAATGTGCCGCGCAGCGTTCCTGAGACTTTGGATTCGCCACCGGCGCGCCGGCGATGGTTTACTGGAATCTCGAGAATACGGAACCCGGCACGCGCGGCCTTCATCTGCATCTCCAGATTCCACCCGTAAGTTTGATCGCGCATGTTGAGTTTCGCGAGTGCCGCGCGGTGAATCGCGCGAAACGGGCACATGTCAGTGTAGCGAATGCCATAAAGCAGTCGCAGGATGACGCCGGCCATGCGTCCGGAGAAAACTTGCTGGAAATTCATGCTGCCACGTTCGCGTCGTCCGCGCGTGCGCGAGCCAATCACGAAATCGAATTTTCCCGCCGCGATTGGATCGATCAGTTGATTCATGAACGCCGGGACGTCGCTGCCGTCGCCGTCGAGAAACACGACGATGTCGCATTCCGGCGAAAGGGCGGCAATGCCCGCCGCGCAGGCGCGCCCGTATCCTCGCAGCGCAGTCACCACACGTGCGCCCGCTTCACGTGCGCGCTCGGCTGTGCGATCGGTGCTGCCGTTATCAACCACAATCACTTCGTTGGGCACCCCTGTCGCGAGACATTCGCGCACCACACCGGCGATCGTTTCCTCCTCGTCAAGCGCTGGGATGATGACCGAGGCGAACATGGTGGGATAAGCGTGTCGCATTGTCGCCACTGTCGGGCAAGCAGCAAAAGTAGCGCGAGCGTCCTGGCTTGCCCAGATTCAAAACTCTCGCAAGCTCGATCGCCGCGGCGACACGCGCCCAACCGGCAAGCCAGAGGCATGCGCTACTTTAAAACAAGCCACGCGCTGGTGAAATAAATTATCAGCGCAATAAAATCGGCGAGGGCGAGGGTGACCGGGCCGGCGGCAATTTTCGGGTCGAGCTTGAAGCGGCGAAGGAGTGAGGGCACACCGACCCCCAGCGCGCACGCCGTGACGAGCGAAAGGGTGATGCTGCCGCCGATGACAAATGCATCGCGCAGATTGCTGCGCCAGACCAAGACGATCATGCTGACAATCACGCCGCATGTCACGCCGAGCAGCAGCGCCGTAGTCACTTCGCGTCGAAATGTAGTGATCAGCCAGGCTCGCGTGACGGAGACCGAACGTAATGCATGGATGGTGACACTCATCGATTGCATGCTCACGCTTTCGTTCAGCGCCAGTACCATGGTCAGAAAAAACGCCAGCACCAAGCTGCGCGCCAACGTCGCTTCAAAAAAATGAGCCAGAACCGCCGAGAGCGTGCCGCCCGTCACCGTGACCAGCAGCCACGGAAAACGAAACCGGAACCCCCGCCAGGGCGATGCGCCGCGGATTTGCTCCAAATGAAACCCAAGCGCTTCGAAAAATTCCGGCCCCACTAGGCCGGTCCCGCGGCTGCGAGATCGATCCTCGCTTTCGCCCGCCTCCAAAATTTCTTCCGCAAAAAGGTTCGCGTCGATGATGCCCACAACGCGTCGTTGTTCATCCACGACGGGGAAAGCCAGAAATTTGTAGAGCACGAAAAATTCGCATGCGTCAAGGATCGTGGCCGTCGCGGGGACCGCCGCGACGCGCCGCACCATGATCTCGCGCAGCGGCGTTTCGAGGGGGGCGGTTAGCAACCGCCGCGTTGGTACCACCCCCACGAGCCGCTTCTCTTTATCGACCACATAAAAATAAATGACCCGCTCGCCCACGCCCTCCCGCCGGATGCGCTCCAGCGCTGCGCCCACGGTCATCTCGCTGTCGAGCAGCGGAAAGTCCTTGCGTGCATGCTCGACCACCGGCGCATTAAAATCAGGAATGCTGGCGGCGATATTCATCGCGCTACCCGATGAACGATGCCTTTGTTCTTCAAAATTTCGCTCGCTTCGCTGAAGTAATCGCGGATATCTGATTGGGCGTGGACCCAGTCGATATAGCGGGCCATGCCTTCGCTGAGATCGACGGTTGGTTTGTAACCGGCGGACCGCGCGAGCGTGATGTCGCTAGTGAGGTGGCGCATTTCGCCTGGGCGAAATTCGCCGTTGAGGTCGGGCGCGATGTCGATCTTCAGAACATCAGCAAGTTGCTCGGCGATTTCGCAGATTGGCGTGCCACGTCCGCTGCCGATGTTTACCGGCAATCCATCAAATTTGTCGGTCTCTGCGGCCAGCAGGTCTGCGCGCGCGATGTCTTCCACGAATGAAAAATCGCGCGTCTGCTCGCCATCCTCGTACAGCACCGGCGGCAAATTGTTTAGCAACCGAGTGCAGAAAATCGCGATCACGCCGGTGTAAGGATTGAAGATGGATTGCCGCGGTCCGTAAGTGCATGAGTAACGCAAAGCGACCGTGGGAATGCCGACCTGTTTTCCCCACAGCAACACGAGGCGCTCCTGATCAACTTTGGTCAGGCCGTAAACAGTCTCGCCGCCGATGGGCGCATTCTCCGGAGTGGGAACGCTTTTTGTGATCTCCCCGCAAATCGGGCAATGCACCTGCCAGTCGCCCCTCCGCAATTGTTCGATCGGTCGCACGCTTGGGAACACGAGACCGTGCTTCGGACAATTGCCGGCGCCTTCGCTATAAACAGCCTGCGAGCTGGCAACGATAACTTTTTTGATCGGAAGTCTGTCTTCGCGAATCACTTCAAGCATTTGCGCCGTGCCGAGTGAATTCACGTGCACATATTTCGCGATCTCCGGCATGTACCCGCCGCAGGCAGCTTGATGGAAAACGACATCGATATGATCGAGCGCAGCCGTGATGGTGTCGCGATTGCGGATGTCGCCTTCGATCAATTCAGCTTTCTCATTGATCCATGCCGGCTTGCCGCGCTTGTGCGTGTTTGGTTCCAGATTATCCAGAGCGCGCACCTGCCAGCCTTCGCGCACGAGCAAATCGACAATGTGCGAGCCGATCAGGCCCGCGCCACCTGTGACTAATGCGCGTCTTGCCATGGCTGTTTGTAGCGGCAGTCTTTGACCGTCGCAAATTCAGATCGGCGCTCACAGAACGCCGCTACAACCTCTTCCGCGCCGCCAGATCTAGCAAAAGTTCTCGTGTGTGTGGCGAGAGGCTATGCGGCGCGTTTTTACGGAGCAGTTCGTCGCGCAACCGCCTGAGCCCAGCGCGATCATCAACATCGTATCCTCGGGGCAGACATTTTATGTCCAGGCCGATCGCTGATGCGCGCTCGATGGTCTGCTCAAACACACGCTCTGTGCTCCAGTCAATTCGCTCGAAAAGTTCCCTGTGGGGTTTGTTGAGTCCAATCAAATAATACCCGCCATCCTCGCTCGGGCCCAGAACGACACGATCGCCAATTGATTTCAAAGACTTTACTGCCTGTGCGAAATTCGCCGGCGGGACGGTTGGGCTATCAGAATCGATCAGGCAAACCGATTCAAAGCCGCATTTGAACAAATCTTTCACGGCAAACCAGAGACGCTCGCCGAATTTGGCGCCGCGCTGCGGCAGCAAACTGAAATTCGCCGACAGAATATCAGCATACGCCGACTCGGCGCCGATCGGCGTATACACAGCGATTCCACAGGCATCGTTCCTAGTGGCCGCGCGAGAAATCGCGGTCGCCGTATCGCGAAGAAAACACTTGTTTAACTCCACTGCTTCATCCGGTGTAAGGGGTGGGACGAGTCGCGTTTTCACTTGTCCAGGCCGTGGCGCTTTGGTCATCACGGCCAAAGCGCACAGACCGCGGAGGCCCCGGGATGGAAAAGTTGGATCAAGAATACGAAACGGTTTCATCCGTTGGCTGGAAAGTTTTTCACAACACACGAAGATGATTCGAGTTTTCTTTTCTATAAATTCCTTCTTCAGATGCGCGTGAATAACACAAGGCGGCATCCGTGGCCCCTCTCGCAAATCCGAGCGCCAAAGAGCTGTTGATAACATCTGCGCGCTGCCGCGACAAATGTTCGTCGCCCAAAACGGACGGCAGTTATTCGAAGTTATTCGAACTTATTGGCGCATTGCTCGGAGATGCTTTAACACGTTGGTATGCACAAAAAACTTCATGCTGTATTCATTTGCGTCTTTGCTGTCGCACTCTGTAGGGCTGTGTCAGATGCCGATTCAAATAGAACAACGTCCGCCGAAGCGGGGCCCAAACAACTTTGGAAAATCCAGAAACTGCTCGCTGGAAAAAAGTTTGTCGATCTGACGCACTCGTTCGCACCGGGGATTCCGCATTGGCCGGGGTTTCCGGATGAAACGCGCAAGACGATTTACTGGTACGAAAAGCGCCCCGACACAATGGGGTCCGGTTTTTTCTCGGAATTGTTCACGCACGTCGGCCAATGGGGAACGCACGTTGATCCGCCGGCGCATTTCATCAAGGGACTTTGAACGGTTGACCAGATCGATCTGAAAGAAATGATTTTGCCGCTGGTCGTTGTCGATGTGCACACAGAGTGCGCGAAGAATGCAGATTACACGCTGTCACTGGAGCGCGTAAAGAAATGGGAAAAAGATCACGGCGAAATCCCTGTTGGCGCGTTTGTAGCGATGCGTACCGATTGGTCCAAGCGCTGGCCGGACGCCGCAAAAATGGAAAACAAGGACGCGAACAGTGTCGCGCATTATCCGGGATGGACTTTGCCCGCGTTAAAATATCTATACGAAGAACGCAGGATCACTGCATCAGGCCACGAAACGACGGATACCGATCCGGGACTGGCCACCACGAAGGATGATTACTCGCTGGAGACCTACATCCTGAGCACGAAACATTATCAGATCGAGCTGCTCACGAACCTGGACCAATTACCCGAAGTAGGCGCAATCGCCGTTGTCAGCTTTGCCAAACCAAGAGGCGGCTCCGGTTTCCCGGCGCGCGTATTTGCGATTCTGCCATAGCAGTTGAAGAGGAGGAAGTCGGCGCCACAGGCCGATTTTGGTGTCGCCCGCCAAAGCGAGATAAGCCAATCTTGCTCGATCAGTTGCCAGAGGCAGTGCGACGCAGCATTGTTCGATTCGCGCTGAGTCTCATGCACATTACCGACATCATGCGGAGCAGTCCTCCCACGTTTTCGTTCGAGTTTTTTCCTCCGAAAACGCCGGAGGCGGCGGAGATCCTCTACCAAACGATTCGCGATCTCGAATCGTACATGCCGCACTTTGTCAGCGTCACTTATGGCGCCGGCGGCTCGACGCGCGATTTAACGCACGAACTGGTCGAACGGATTCAGCACACGACAAAGCTGGATCCGATCCCTCACCTGACTTGTGTCTGCCACAACGCAGAGGAGATCGAAGCGATTCTACTTCGATATGCCAGGTCGGCCATTGGCAACATCCTTGCGCTCGGCGGCGATAGGCCGCCTGGAGTTGCTTACGATAAATCGCGGGACTCGTTCCAACATGCGATCGATTTGGTCAAATTCATTCGGCGATTCAACGAGTCTGGCGCGCATCCGGACCGCCGCGGTTTCGGGGTTGGAGTGGCCGGTTTCCCCGAAGGACATCCCGCCACACCAAACAGATTAGTGGAAATGGATTACTTCAAGGCGAAAGTGGACGCCGGCGCCGACTACATCATTACACAGCTATTTTTTGATAATCGCGACTTTCTCGATTTCCGCGAACGCTGTGTGCTCAACGACATTCACATTCCCATTATCGCTGGCATCATGCCGATTACCTCTATGAGGGGGGTCAAACGCATGGCCGAGCTGGCGGGCGGCGCACGCTTCCCCGCCGGGCTTTTGCGAACCCTACAGGACTGCCAAAGCGATCCCGAAATGGTCAGGCACGTCGGCATTCAGCACGCACTAGAACAATGTCACGATCTTCTGGATAACGATGTCGCGGGTATTCACTTCTATACACTTAACCGCTCGGATGCCACGCGGGTAATTTTTGACAGCCTCGGCATTCCGCGTCATCGGAACGCCCAGGCTTCGAGCGTTTAGTTAAGCGATCCAGCAGTTTTCAGATGCGCCCGCCTGCGCGCATCTTCGGGCGTTCACCGCGAACCGCGATATTTGCGCGAAGCGCTTGAAACGCGCAGAATCCGGGAATGTCCAAGGTGCGCCAGGCGATTTGTTGGCAGATTGGAGCGCTATTGCTAGCGATCGCGCTGGCCTATGCTTTATCGCGCTTCTCCCCAGTCGTCAATTTCGTGGAAACGCTGCAAGAGCGTGTGATGGGCTGGGGCCCTTGGGCGGCGATTGGCTATCCACTGCTTTTCGCGCTCTGTAATATCCTTCTGCTTCCGGGCGGCATTCTCGCTGTCGGAGGCGGTTTTTTCTTCGGTTTATGGTGGGGTTTCTTGATCGTGTTTGCGGGCAACGTCGTCGCCACGGCAATTTCGTTTGCACTGAGCCGGTCGATCGCGAGGCGATGGTTTAAACGAAGACTTTCGGGTAATCCGATGCTGCGCACTCTGGGTCCGGCCGTAGAACGCGAGAGCTGGAAGATCATCCTTCTAAGCCAATTGCATCCGCTCTTTCCCACCAGTCTCCTGAATTACTTTTATGGCCTGACTCGAATTCAATTTGGCGCCTACATGCTCTGGGCATCACTCGGAAGGGTACCTGGTCTTTTTTTATACGCTTATGTAGGCACACTGGGGCAATTTGCAATCCGCATCATGCGCGGCAAAAGTTACCCCCGTATGATCGATTACTGGATCTGGGGCGGAGCGTTCATCACAACGGCTTTGCTCTTGGTCGTACTCGGGCGGGTAGCATATCGAGCCATCCAAACGTCCCAGTCATCGGCCGAGGCTTCGGATGAGCGGCGGAAGAACGACATCCGAGCCGACATATATATGTAAGCTCTTTATCTGAAGTATCTTAGGCAATGTTTAAGTTACAAAACGATTACGATGTAGTCGTGGTCGGTAGCGGTCATGCAGGGATCGAAGCGGCACTGGCCGCTGCCCGGATCGGTTGCCACACTTTGATGTTGACGCAGAATCTGGACACGATCGGCCAGATGTCCTGCAATCCGGCGATCGGTGGACTAGCCAAAGGGCACATCGTTCGGGAGATCGATGCCATGGGCGGGGCTATGGGCGTCAATGCCGACGCAACGGGAATTCAATTTCGGATGCTTAATCGAAGTAAAGGTCCATCTGTTCGGGCTCCGCGAGTTCAGTGTGACAAAAAAGCGTACCAGTTTCGGATCAAAGCGCTTTTGGAACGGGCCGAAAATCTCGATCTGATGCAAGCTACAGTTTCGCATGTGGCCGTAAATGACTCGAATGTAGCGGGCGTGGAAACTGATTTCGGGTTGATGGTCTCCGCTCGCACGGTTGTTGTCACTTCTGGGACATTTTTGCGCGGTCTCTTGCACATAGGCGAGAATAGCAGGCCGGGTGGCCGGATGGCTGATGCCAGCTCGAGTTTGAGTGCGAGTCTCCAGCGACTCGGATTCGAGGTCGGCCGCTTTAAGACTGGCACGCCTTGTCGATTAAACGCGCGATCAATCGACTTTTCCCGGTGTGAGATTCAACTTGGGGATGAGCCTCCGCCAACCTTCGCGTTTTTACGTTGTGAGTCGGAAACGCTTGGGAAAAACGAGATTTTTACACTAAACCTTTTTCGGGACGGCACGTTCCACGTGGAACAATTGCCGTGCTGGGTCACTCACACTACGGGCAAGACGCATGAAATCATTCGGGCGAATTTGCATCGGTCGCCACTGTATGTCGGGCGCATCAAGGGGATCGGCCCGCGGTATTGCCCGTCGATTGAGGACAAAGTCGTAAAATTCTCGGATAAGACTTCCCATCAACTCTTTCTCGAGCCAGAAGGACGCCACACGAGCGAATACTACGTCAATGGAATTTCGACCAGCCTGCCGTACGAAGTGCAATTGGAATTTCTTCATTCCATTCCGGCTCTCGAACGCGCGGAAATCATGCGACCAGGCTATGCCGTCGAATATGATTATTTTCCGCCAACCCAGCTCCTTCCTACCCTGGAAACCAGACTGATCAGGGGGCTCTATTTTGCTGGCCAAGTGAATGGTACCTCGGGTTACGAAGAGGCGGCAGCTCAAGGCTTGATTGCGGGAGCCAATGCTGCTTTGAAAGTTCGAGGTCGTCCGCCGCTCATACTGGAAAGGAGCGATGCTTACATTGGGGTCCTGATTGACGATCTGGTAACGAAGGGAACCGAAGAGCCATACCGCATGTTTACAAGTCGAGCTGAGGATCGTCTGTTTCTACGGCACGAAAATGCTGATCAACGCTTGACCCAGCTTGCGTTCAACGCGGGGTTAGTCAGCAAAACTCGATATGCTCATTTTCAGGAGAAGATGCGCCTTCTCGGTGAAGCACGACTAGTTGCTGTCGAAAGGAAGTTTCAAGGCATTCCTATATCTCAACTATTTAAACGGCCGGGGTTTAGCGTGCAGAACCTGCCTGCCGACATTGTTTCTCTGGTGCCGACTGCGATATGGGACCTGGTGGAGACCGATTTCAAATACGAGGGCTACGCGACTCGGCAATCCAAGCAGAATCGGCAGATCGAACGCCGAGGGAAGCAAGCTATTCCAGACGGCCTAGATTACGATAGGATTGCGGGGCTTCGTTCCGAGACGAGGCAGAAACTAGCAAGGTTGCGGCCGACCTCGCTTGGCCAAGTTGCACGTTTAAGCGGGATCACGCCAGCGGACGTTGCTATAATATCTATCTGGCTATCTAAGAATAACTTACGAGGCAGCCCAAATGCCACGGAAGTAAGCTAGCAGCCCTTTGCTACACATTCGATGCTGACATTGGCGATCGCGCTGGCCGGAAGTTTCTTATTGGGATCGATTCCTTTCGGTTATCTAGCTGGCCGCATCGCACGAATTGACATCCGGAAGACTGGCAGTGGTAACATTGGCGCGACCAACGTCGTACGCATTCTCGGGAAGCGATATGGCTATCCGGTATTTGCCCTAGATTTCTTGAAGGGCTTCGGTGCCGTAAAAATTTCCATGTCGATTGCTACCGACGTGCGGCCGGAATTGAGTTCGCCCGAAATGTTTGGAATCCTAGCAGCGGTGTGTAGCGTGATCGGACATTGCTTTTCGCCCTGGCTGAAGTTCAAGGGCGGAAAAGGCGTGGCTACTTCCGCTGGAGCACTTTTCAGCTTGATGCCGCTCGCGGCGCTGATCGGTGCGGCCGTTTGGATATTAATTTTCTGGCTAAAGCGCTATGTCTCATTGGCATCAGTGGCCACTGCAGTCGCGCTACCGCTGGTGATATTGGTCATCGATTGGAAAAACCAAACGTACCGCAAACCGCTGTTTTGCTTTTCGGTCATCATCGCGGCGGTTGTAGTTTGGCGGCACCGCTCAAATCTCTCTCGATTGGTGCGCGGCAAGGAACCACGCTTTACTCGGAAGTGAAGATTGACAGGATAGCAATCTTGGGCGCTGGCGGTTGGGGAACAGCATTATCCTGGCTCTGGGGTAAAGACGGCCGACAAATTTGCCTTTGGAGTCACAATGTCGATCGCGCCGCCCGCTTGCAAAAGACGCGCGAAAACAGCGACTATCTTCCTAGGGTTACATTGCCTTCGTCAGTGCGCATCACCTCGGAATTACGTGATTGCGCCGGAGCTGATCTGATCGTTTTCGTTACACCATCGACCGCGTTGCGCGAGATCGCGACTCATCTGCGCAAAGTGGTCGGCAATGCGCGCGCCATATTGCTGAGTTGCACAAAAGGGATCGAGCACAGTACGGGGATGCGGATGAGCCAAATCTTGAGCGAAGTTTTGCCGGAGCGCACAATCGCTGTGTTATCGGGTCCGAATCTCGCGGTGGAAATTGCGCAAGGGCTTCCTACTGCGACCGTGGTTGGCTGCGACGACATCAATTGCGCGGCGAGTCTGCAAGGCAACCTGGGAAGTCCGCACTTTCGCATTTACACGAGCCAGGACGTCGCTTCCATCGAGCTTGGCGGCGCATTGAAAAACGTATTCGCTCTTGCGGCCGGCATGAGCGACGGACTCGGTCTGGGCGACAATTCCAAAGCGGCGTTGGTCACTCGGTCGTTGGCCGAGCTTGCCCGGTTAGGAGTTGCCATGGGGGGGAATGCGAATGCTTTCTTTGGATTGAGCGGCGCGGGCGATCTGATTCTGACTTGCTACAGCGAGCGCAGTCGTAACCACACGGTCGGCAAGCGCCTCGGGCGAGGCGAACCACTCGATCAGATTGTCACGTCTATGAGAACCGTGGCCGAAGGGATTCCGACTACGCGTAGTGCGTGGGAAGGTGCACAGCGATTGGATATCGCCACGCCCATCATCGATCAAGTGCACTCTGTACTTTACGAGCAGAAAAAACCGACTGTTGCCTTGGAAGAACTCCTGAAGCGCGAGCCGAAACCAGAATAACAGACGACGCGGCTTCTGCTACAGGTTTGTTTCGAGATGTTTTTCGCAGAATTCAGCGATCACCGCCGGGTACAACTCGTGTTCGGCAATTTGAATTCGTTCATGCAAACTTTCCGGGGTATCGGCAGGCAAGATGGCTACCTCTCGCTGCGCGATAATTTGCCCGTGATCGATTTGTTCATCGAGATAGTGCACAGTGCAGCCAGTTACCTTTTCGCCTGCCGCGAGCGCCTGTTTCCACGCTTGGAGCCCCGGGAATTTTGGCAGAAGCGATGGATGAATGTTGATGATGCGCCGGGAGAACGCTTTCAGCATCGGTTCATGCAAAACGCGCATGAAACCGGCCAGGACCACGACTTCGACTCCGGCTTCGCGCAACATTCTTACCAGCTCTTCTTCTGCCTCCGGCTCTAAGCGGGTGCGAAATCGGCCGGGCGGCAAATACGCATTGGCAACACCAAACTCTCGCGCGATATCAAGAATCGGCGCATCGAACACGTCTGAAATTACCACGCGCACTTTCGCGGCCAGGTCGCCTGAGCGAATCCGCTCAAGAATCGCCCGGCAGTTGCTTCCTTTCCCGGATCCGAGAATTCCGATTGGCAGTTCTTTCATTCCCACTGTTCTACTTTCACCCATTTCAAGTGGATGCGAATCGCAGCAGCCAGCAATTTTAACTATTGCTCTCGCATATGCGCTCGATCAGGTGCGAAGTCGAGTAACCTGCCTCAAACGGAATGAGCCGAATGTCGGCGCCGATCTCCTTCAAAACTGCGCGCTCCTCTTCGTCTAACGTTTCCGAACTGTAATCGCCGCCTTTGACATAAATGGCCGGCCTGACCGCAGCGATAAACTCCGTGGCCCGGATTTGTGGAAAAATCGTGACCAGATCTACGCATTCCAGCGCGGCAATGATCTCCGCGCGATCGCTCTCAGCCGTAATCGGACGTCCGCTTCCTTTCAACTCGCGGACGGACCGGTCGCCGTTCAATCCCACTGCGAGCAGATCACCGAGCGCGCGCGCACGTTGCAAATACCGCACGTGCCCGACGTGTAGCAAATCGAAACAGCCGTTGGTAGCCACCAGCTTTCTCCCAGTCGCGCGCAACTTATCGCAGCGCTCGGAAAGTTCTTTAAGACCGACAATTTTTGGACTCACAATGTTTTGGCTCGATAACCGTGTTGCGCGCCAATTTCGCAGTTGGCCTTTCACTAATTTGCGCGACGTTGCTCAAAAATGGCGGAAAGAAAAACAAAACGCAATGCGCGAACATCAAAGGCCCCGGATAGATTTCGGATGTCGAAAAAACCGGTTGTGCGACTTACCGCAGATTCTCGATCGCCCGATGTCGGCGACAACATAGGGCTACCGCGTATCTATGGTCCACCGATCCTGTTCGCCATCGCGCGCGATCCGAGCACAGTTTTCGTTAGCTGGAACATCGACTGGCCGTCCGTATTTGAAAAAGCGATGCCTGAGGATCGGCAGGTCCATCTTCGGCTGCTTGCCGCAGACGGTCTCGTAGAAAGCAGGGTGGCGGTCGAACCGATGGCAACCATGCACTTCATAACGGCATCGGGACTGCATGGATCGTATCGTGTTGAGATCGGCTATTATCAACCCGCGGATTTCTGGCATTCAGTCGCGGTGTCGAATGAAATCACGATGCCGCCCAGTGCCATCACTGAAATTGCAGATGTGGATCTTGCCACCATTCCGTTGCACCTCAGTTTTCAGCAGCTGCTCAAGGTGTTCGGAGGGACGGATCAGACTGCGTTGGCAAAAGAGATGGCACAATTTCAAAAGCACGTATTGAACAGCGAAGGATTAAGCGCAAAGGAGAAAAAATTTCTTCGCAGGCTGGGAGGTTCTCCCTCCGAGATTGCAGCTGCGCGGCATTTTTTCGATGAAACCGATAGCGAAAAGCTTGCACGGCGCACGCGTGCTTTCCTCGGACTCGCCGCTACTAGCCCATCGCGCCGCTTGGACGAAAGCAGCTGGGGCAGCTGAAAAGCGAATTCACCGGCGGCAAAGCCGCCCTGAGCGGCTTTACTCCGGGAACAAGCGTCTGGTTGCGCGTGCGCACCTGTGGTAGGGCGCGACCGCCGGGCGCGCCGCATCGGTTTCTCCAATTATTTACCATTCCCGTTTGGTCGAGGAGCTTTTTGGGCTTGCTCCCGGGAACAGCTGGCGGTACAGATTCCACCGTCATGAGTTTGCTTTTAATGATCGGCCTCGCTGAAGGCAACCGGATCATACAGATTTTATCTGCAATTGATTACAGATTTTTGGGGCCGAATTCTCGTTAGACGCGGTGAACCCGCACATCGTTACGCACGTTATCGTTGCCGTAGGCGCGGTGATTTTTGTAGTCGGAGGCTTCTTCAGCCGCACGTCCGCTGCAGCGGTCTCGATCCGCGTCGCTATGGTACTAGCCGGGCTAGCTGCCCTGAGCTGGAGCGTTATCGGCTTATACCTCCTTCATCACGCGACAGACCGGCAGCTGTCTCACACCACGCTGCCATGGGCGCAGTTTTGGTTGTTGGATCACATCAGAGCGACGTTGGGTGGAGCCGCACTCGGTATATTGATTTGTGTTTTAGCGAGTCCGGCGCTTTACAGACGCAGAGCGAGTGGGACGACAGCGTCTAACACATTACGAATCACTACCGGGATTATCCCAGTGTACTCGTGCGCCTATCGGAGATAGATCGTCAGTCCCTACGCGATGTGTTGCGCATCTCTTGGGAGTTTGTTACTTCTGGGGAAAACAAAGCGAGGAGAAAGACACGAGGTCCCAATGCCACTTAATTCGCCTAACAAGCCGCTCCGATGAGCAGCTTTGACAGGACTTCAACCTTAAGACCCGCAGCGAAGCTCGCCGCCGCCAGCGGTGGCTCAGCTCCTTCTTGTTAGACGACCAGGGAAGTACTGATAACCTCTGATTCTATGCTGAAGAAGAACCGCTCGGCACCAAATACCGCCGTAATACCCGTGCTGTACTACCCCGACGTGCCGGAAGCAGTCGCGTGGCTCACAACGGCCCTTCCATTCACCGAACGTCTCCGCAACTCCCGAGATCGCCGGCAGCTCTTGCACGGCAATGGGGCCATCATCGTCGCCAAACCCGGCGCACACGCTGACGCCGCTCCTTCGACACAGCAGAGCCCCGCGGCGCACTCCGTCACGCTCCGTGTCACGGCGATCGACGAACTCTTTGGACGCGCCAAGGCAGCCGGTGCTCGTGTTCTCGCTGAACCCGCGGATCACATGTATGGCGAACGCCAATGCTCGCTCCTCGATCCATGGGGACATCCGTGGACACTTTCGGAGACAATCTTCGATTCCGACCCAGCCGACTGGGGCGGTGAACTCCTAGTCGAATAAGTGCGGTCGAAACCGGAAAGCCGAGCCACGTTCGACTGGTCGCCTAACCCCTATGACGGGCGTCAAGCCGCGGTGATTTGATTTCAGGTCATGGATTTGAGTTGGTTGCGGGTTGGTTTTGATATTTGGAGCGTGTCCTCTTCCGTTTAGAGGAAGAGTGAGAGGAAGAGGAAGACGAAGAGAAACTAATGTGAACCCGAGTCCAAACATCGAGATTGCAGGACGGCTGGACGAAGTCGCGAATATCTTCGCCGAGCAGGGTGCCAACCGGTTTCGGGTCCAGGCGTATCGGCGCGCCGCAAACGCGCTTCGCCGTCTGTCGCGCTCGGTTGCCGATATTTTTGCCGAGCAGGGAATTGAAGGACTTGAACAAATTTCAGGAGTCGGCATCAGCATCGCGCGTTCGATCCGCGACGTCTTGCTGCACGGCCGGCTGGCCATGCTGGATCGTCTCCGTGGCGAAAGCGATCCGATTGCCATCCTGGCGTCCGTGCCGGGAATTGGAAAAGTGTACGCGTGGCGTCTTCACGATGATCTTGGGATCGAAACACTCGAAGAACTGGAGCTGGCCGCGCACGATGGCCGGCTCGAAAAATATCCCGGGATAGGCGCCAAACGTCTGGCCGGGATTCGCGATACGCTGGCGCAACGACTCCGCCGTGTCCGCAAAAACCCAATTTTAACGCCAGCCGCACCGGCGCCTCCGCCGATCCCGACGCGGCAACAACCTTCGGTATCTGAACTGCTGGATGTCGATCGGGAATATCACGACAAAGCCGCGGCGGGGACGCTCAAGAAAATCGCGCCGCGCCGGTTCAACCCGGCAGGTGAAGCGTGGCTGCCCATCATGCACACTGCCCGCGACGGGCGCCATTACACCGCGCTATTTTCCAACACTGCACGCGCACATGAGCTTGGAAAAACGCGCGACTGGGTTGTGTTGTTCTGTGATGCCGGCGATAGCGAACGCCGCTTTACCGTAATCACGTCCGAGTTCGGCCGCCTCCAGGGACGACGAATCATTGCCGGGCGCGAAGCCGAGTGCGAAAAATATTACGCGCGAGCTGGCGCGGCTTTCCGGCAATCTTTCTCTAAGAGATTGTGAAAGGGAATGACAGCGACTGATCATCGGCGAAGTCGGGTGAGCGCGGGCTTACTGATGTTTCGCCGCAAAAACGACGCGCTGGAAGTTTTACTCGTCCACCCCGGCGGGCCGTTCTTTCAACGCAAAGACGACGGAGCGTGGACAATTCCAAAAGGCGAAGCTTCTCCCGGCGAAGATTTGTTTGCGCGCGCCCGGACAGAATTTGAAGAGGAGCTCGGCATTTCGCCGCCCGCCTGCGCCAAGCCACCTTCCCGCAAGAGCTACGGCGAGCCAGGGGCTACGGCGGGCAGGTCGGGGGATTGGATTGCGCTTGGCTCGATAAAACAGAAAGGCGGCAAGACTGTTTATGCCTGGGCATTTGAAGGCGATTTGCCCGGCTCATTCGAACTGAAATCGAACACGTTCGAGATCGAATGGCCGCCCCGCTCGGGAAAACTGAAAGAATTTCCAGAGATCGATCGCGCCGAATTTTTTCCCGAAGAAATTGCACGGCGAAAAATCAATCCCGCGCAGGCGCCTTTTCTAGATCGGTTACGCGCCGCCCTCCAATAAGCATGTTTTCGATTATGAGCACGAGCAGGAGCACAAAATAGCGCGTCAGCAAACAATGACGGATAGCGCTGATTCGACTTCGCTTAGATTTAGAGTTTTCAGGCATTATTTGGCTCCGGCGGCGCTTGTCACTGCCTTTCTCTAGTAGAGGTGATTCAATTCAACGGCCGATGCGGCCCGGTGGCCAGCCCCTACTCCAGACATGAAAGGTGTATGTGAAGACAATATAACCGAACAGATCGTGGTGTGGACCATTATTGACATAAAGCGCGGGATTGAACTGGAAGTCTGGTGTGACGTTGCAGGTGAAACCGATCGTCGATGAGTTTTCAGAACCGCTTTGGAAATCGACCTGCACTCGCCATCTCTCGTTGAAGTCGTACGCATAGCCGAGGATTGCTTCGTTTTTGTAGCCGGCATGAATGGCCCCGACGATCACTTTGTGATGTTCGGTGTAATAGCCAGCTTCGATATATGGCTGAGGATCGACGTCCAGGTGAGGCGACCAATTGACGAATCCGACGGAAAGAAGATAAGGCTCTTTCGTCAGCAAGCCGATCTCCGTGCCGAAGATCCAATCGTCTGGCTGGAATCCGCGAAACACCGCGACCTCAGCCCATCTCGTTAGGCCCAGTTCGGCTTGCAATTCATATGGGTTTGCAATCCGCTCGTCCTGGATTTGCAGACTCAACGAGAGATCGCCCTTCGGCTGCAAATCCGGCGTCACGATTTGGCTCAAGCCTTTCGTTGTAGCGAAAGACGAGGAGCCGTTCGAAACAACAATGAGCACGATCACAATGATCGCGACAAAACGAGTTGGCTTCTTCGCAGCGGCTCGTGTGGGCAAGGCGTTCGACATTCGGCGCGAGTAAAGCGGTTGCCTTGCAATTTGTCGATTCGATGTTGACCCCGAAAGTCCGCCAATCGGACGGACTCGTCCCGTGGCGAGCTTTCGGGGTTGAACCCGCTGCAGTCGATTTTAAGATTACTACAATGCGCGTGCTTGCCATCGACGCCTCTCTGCGCAACACCGGTGTCGCAATTGTTGATGCAAATAACGGCAAACCGCAGTCGTTGTATTTCGGGACGATTCACAACGCGAGCTCGATGCGGTCATCATCTTGTCTGGTCGCGATTCGCGATCGGCTTATCGAATTAATTCGCGAACACGAACCGGATTGCTGCGCACTGGAGTCGGTCATTTATGTGCAAAGTTATAAGACCGCGATTGTACTGGGAGCCGCCCGGGGCGCAGCCATTCTGGCTGCGGCCGAGAACGGATTGCCGGTTTTTGAATATTCACCGAGGCGAATCAAACAATCCACCGTTGGCCGCGGCGCAGCCGGCAAAAATCAGGTCGCGTTCATGGTGCGCGCGCTTCTCGGTCTAACAGAAACGCCGGATGCCGACGCGGCGGACGCCTTGGCCATCGCGCTCACGCATCTACGCGCGCAGGAAATGGCGGGCTTAGGAATCGCGGGAGCAACACAGATATGAGCCGAGAGATTGCCGATCTCCATGTACGCTGGCTTGGCCGGATGGAATTCGCAGACGCACTTACGTTGCAGGAAGAAATCGTCGCTCGGAAGCGCAACGACCCCTCATTGGAAGACCAGTTACTTTTGCTCGAACACGAACCGGTTTACACAATCGGGCGTAATCCGGATCGATCCAGTTTGTCCACCACAGGACGGATTCGCCGTGGCGAACTCGGCGCCGCGCATTTGCTGCATCCGCTCTTCTCGATCAATCGCGGCGGACAGGCAACGTACCACGGGCCGGGCCAATTAATGGGCTACCCGATTATCGATCTGCGCCGGTGCGGTCAGGATTTGCACAAATATTTGCGCTGGCTTGAGCGCTTGATCATTGAAGCGCTGGCCGGATACGAGATTGCCGCGACCCAACGCAAATCGCTCACCGGCGTGTGGGTCGAAGATCGCAAGATCGCTTCCATTGGCGTCGGTGTGCGCCATTGGATCACGATGCACGGTTTCGCGTTGAATGTCTGCGGCGATCTCTCCCCTTTTGATCAAATTGTTCCTTGCGGGATCAATAACGTGGCAATGACTTCGATGGAAAAGGAAGCGGGCAGGACATTTTCAGTTGCCGAGGTTGCCAAGGCAGTCGAGGCACTGGCGATGGAACGCGTTTGCGATTTGCACGCGGCGCCAGCAGCCAAACCGATCAATATCTAAAACAGAACAACATGATCCCGCTGGAGGACAACGTTGGTGACATCATCGGAAAAGCGCAACGCGGCCTGGGCATTTCGGATTCTGAACTGGCCGAGCGCGTCTGAGTTTGGAAAAAATCCGCGCGCTGCGCGAGGGCGACTTCGATGAAGCAGATCTCATGAAGGTTGCGCCGGTTCTCGGCCTGAATGGGCCAGCCCTTTGCGAACTTGCCAGGGATGAATGGAGCCCCAAAAAAATCGGAGCGCTCGACGGGCTCGAGCAATTCAACACCGACTATCACGGCATGGCGGTCAACGCATATCTTGTGTGGGACCCTGCTAGTCGTGTGGCAGCGGCGTTTGATACCGGCGGCGATTCCAGCGAAATGATTCGCTTTGCAGAGCGCCACAAGTTAAACGTTCAACTGATTCTCCTTACACACGCGCATCCTGATCACGTCGCAGACCTTCCGGGCCTTCGCGAAGAAACCGGCGCAAACGTTTTTACTCCAGCGGGCGAACCGGTTCCCGGCGCGGAGCCGATCGAGGAGAAAAAGCAGTTTCGTCTTGGCAACCTGGAGATTGAGAGTCGACTGACGTGGGGGCATTCGCCAGGCGGAATGACATACGTCGTAACTGGGCTTGCGCGTCCGGTCGCGATTGTGGGCGACTCGCTCTTTGCCGGCTCAATGGGCGGCGGAAATGTGTCGTATCGCGACGCATTGCAGAACAATCTCAAAAAAATCCTGACGTTGCCGGACGAAACCATCATTTGCCCAGGTCACGGTCCGGTGACGACTGTAGGCGAGGAGAAACAGCACAACTCCTTTTTCGTGGGCAAAGTTTGATGACAGCCAAATCAAGAGGAATGACGAAGCGCGAATGACGAATGACGAAATAAGCTCGGATGCTCAAATGACAAGATTTCGATACAAAACTTTCTTTTCGTCATTCCGATTTCGTCATTCATTCGTCATCCGTCATTCGTCATTCCTCATTTGAAGGTCATGAATATTGGTTTTGTTGGAGTCGGGCGGATGGGCGCGAACATGGCGCGCAGATTGAAAGACCGGCAATTTCATGTCACGGCGGTATACGACACGAACCGCACAGCCGCCACATCGCTCGCGTCGGAGCTTGGCTGCGCAGCCGCTCAAGATTTGCCGGAAGTCACGGCGGAATCCGACGTGATCTTCACCGTGGTGACCGACGACAACGCGATGCGACAAATCTTTGCGGGGACCGGTGACAACCTGCTCGTAAACGCGCGCGGCAAATTGTTCGTCAATTGCGCGACGATCTCGCCGCAGGTGCATGTCGAGATCGAAAAGCTGGCCGAGAAAGCTGGGGCACAATCGCTGGAAGCGTGCATGGCCTCGAGTATTCCGCAGGCGCGCGAAGGCAAGCTTTATCTGATGTGCGGCGGGAAAGAAGAAGCCTTCCGTAAGGCCGAACCGATTTTGAAGGAGCTGGGCTCAACGATTCGCTTCATCGGCAAAGCTGGTGAAGCCGCCAGAATGAAAGCGCTGGTCAACATGGTGATGAACATCAACACCGCGGGTCTGGCTGAAGGACTCGCGCTCGGCGCGGCGCTCGGCCTTGATCTAACAATGCTGCGTGAAGTTTTCTCCCAGACGGGAGCGGGCTCGCGCGTGCTCGAAACTGATGGCGAAGACATGCAGAACCGCGAGCACCGCTGTTTT
>Ga0209056_10000318_pt1 | contig 54250 bp, 53 predicted proteins | sample GraSoiAngelo_114_FD_185876 | JGI IMG/M metagenome (GOLD analysis project Ga0209056, IMG submission 185876) | Grasslands soil microbial communities from the Angelo Coastal Reserve, California, USA - 14_0903_13_40cm (SPAdes) (version 2) | ecosystem: Environmental > Terrestrial > Soil > Grasslands...
GCTGGGTAGTTGGAAAGAAAGAAAAAGATGTGCCTGTGTTCGCGTGCCCGCAGCAAACGATTTGGGCGACGGACTACTACCCCCAGACAACGATTTCCACTTCGCCGGCGACCGCTGCCTAGACTTGGTTTCTGACGCACCTTGGGCTAGGCGGTCGCGGGGTCGAAAAGCTTGCCCCAGATGATCAAGGAGCAGGGCACGCATAGGGTATGAGAGAATCTTGTCGCTGCCAGGGAGAAGCCTCGGCACACGGTGTCATTTTCTCTTCGGCCGCCCCTAGAGGTCTCATTAACAACCACTCCATGATCGCTGGGCGGCGTTCACTTAGTATGAAACGCTTTTCCTCGGTAGTGTATTTTCTAAGTTCCTCGCCCTTGTATGTATGTGCTCGACTAATGTCATCGACCGTCTTGACGGACTCGACGATATGGCTTCCGGCAAAGCTGCTACGAAGGCGTGTGCTGATTTCGATATCTAGGAAGTCGTGCGTCTCAATTATGAGATCGTGCATACCGAGACGGCCTACCAGCTCTTCGGTAAAGAGGGCGCCTTCGTAGCCCTCGCAGTCGGCTATGATCAGCGCCCTATTCCCTAAGGGAATCGAGCTAAGTACCTTTTCGTCGCAGAACCCTCCGATATGCACCCGGCTAGCGACCCCGTTGAGGCTTGCCATTTCCGAACAAGCCTGCCTTGCATTAGGATCGGTATCAAAGGCGTACACCTCGGCTTGTGGATGATTAAGCGCTAAACCAACAGCGTAATATCCTTCGGCGCACCCAATGTCAACCACCGTGGTGTACTTACGGACGAACATCTCTTCCAACGCGCCATGCAATTCGGACTCGTATGAACCCAAGAGCTTCGGAAGCAATGCACTTCCTACCGATTGCGCTGCAGCATAACGCATGCCCTTGAACGGTCCATTGGCAACGGTAAGGTCCGGGAATAGATCTTCTATAACTTTCGCCAGCAGCATATCCCGTTCCGAGTTTTTCCTTGTGAAGAGCGCATGGCCGTAGATCTTTGCTAATTTTCCCGACAGCATCCCACAACACTTATAGACCGGCCACGCGATTGGGCTATATGCGGTATTAGCGACGAAACTTTTGAGGTGAGCCTTCATCATGATGACTTTCTAGCCACGATTCGGCAGTGCGATGTCGCTGACACAAATTGTGTCTGATGCCGTCGCTACCGGGGAGTGCATACCAAGAGTCATGTCCCCTTGTTCATCGCTGTGACTAACGAACGTAGCTCTATAATCCCTTTAATCTCTTTCAGCGATGATCGATAGTGATACGTCTCCAGAACACGTGGGCTGGGCACACCAGCAATGGCCGCCGGGTTCTCGCGAAGTCGCGTTGCTCACATTGCTGACAGGACTGCTGTTTGTCGGCACTATTCTGGCTTTTGGCGACTATCACTCGACGGAGTACCACTTCGGAGACAGTTCGGCCTACACTGACATTACGTCAGCCATTCGACATTGGAATTTCCATGGCCTTCAAATCAAACAGTTCTGGGGATATCCGTACGCCATGGCGGCAGCCTCCGGGGTAACAACGATTTCCGATCAGAGTTCTCTTCTACTGATCTCGTTTGCTTCCTCATTCCTGAGTGCCGCATTCTCCTATCGGCTCTGGGGAGGATGGGTGGCCGGACTCTTTGCCGTGCTCAACTTCGATTGGATGCAGCGTTCGTTCCTGGGAGGCTCGGAACCACTGGCAGTAGCATTGATTTTTGGCGCATTTCTCGCAGTACGCCGAGACCGCTATCTTCTTGCCGCTCTGCTGGCGTCTCTTAGCACAATTGTCCGTCCGCTCAGCATCTTCTGTCTGATCGGGATTGGCGTCGTCTTACTGTACCGGCACGAATACCGGAGCTCGCGGGTACGGTGCTTATTGCGGTTGTCGTTGGGGTTCTTTACATGCTGCCTTTGACGCGGTATTTTGGCGACCCCTGGCCACGGTTCATAGCTACCAAGGACCTCACACTCCACTTTTCGGCATTCCGTTCTATGCAATCGTCAAGGGGACCATCCTATACCCGGCACCGTGAACAAATTTGGTCTTAGATTTTGCCTGGATCGGGCTGGTGCTAGCAGGAGCAATGGCCATGTTCCTCAATCCACAATTTCGAAACTACGCCCGAGACAATCCAGTGGAGGTTCTGTTCGCGGTTCCATATTTGGTCCTGGTTTTTTTCTACAACTATCCCGTATTCGCTCGCAGCAACTTTGCAAGGTTCGCAATTCCGACGCTGCTAATTGTTTTTGTCGCGCTTGCACGCTGGATACCCCAGAATCGCAGAATTCTATGGGGACTGGGTGTGGTCAGGCCAATTCTTGCCGCGGCCTCCGCCCTGGGCATCAGAAACGTACTCCATCGACTCCTGGGATAGACTCGCGACATAAAGGCATAGAGAGCGAACTGGCGCAATTGTGTCATTCAGCGCCTGAGCCGAACCACATCGCCGTCCCTACCCACCAGTGCCATCTCGGCCATTCCAATGAACAGGCCGTGCTCGACCACGCCGGGGATTGCACGCAGCTTTTGCGCGAGCGCCGGGGCATCGTCAATTTCGCCGAACGTGCAGTCTAGGATGTGATGCCCTTCATCGGTGACGTAGGCATTACCGTCAGCGCTGCGGCGCAAGGCGACCTTCGCGCCCAGCATTTGGATTCGATTCGCAATCAACATTTGTGCGAGGGGTATGACTTCCAAAGGCAGCGGGAACTTTCCGAGCTTTGCGACCTGCTTCGCCGAATCTCCGATCACAACAAAGCGGCGCGCGACCGACGCCACAATTTTTTCGCGAAGGAAAGCACCGCCGCCCCCTTTGATCAAATTGAGTTGCGGATCAATTTCGTCAGCGCCGTCAATATCAATGTCAACCTCAGGATGTGCTTCGAGCGTGGTCAGCGGAATTCCAAGCTGCTTGGCCAACTCCTTGGTCGCCTGCGAGGTCGGTATTCCCACAATCTTGAGTCCCCGGCGAACGCGTTCTGCCAGGAATCGCAAAAAGTGTGCGGCGGTTGAGCCCGATCCAAGGCCGACAATCTGGCCCGCTTCGACCAACTCAGCAGCAACACGCGCTGCAGCCTGCTTTTCCTGATCGCGGGCATCGACTTCGGTCTGTGGTGAGTTCATTCCGGTTTTGGCGATCGCCTGCGGAAGGAGTGGAGAATCATCGCGCTGCTAATCGCAAAGCTCCCGACTGCGCCGAGAACCATTGCCTGTACAAGTCGTGGCCCCACGTGAAACGCTGACGGGAACAGAGCGGCCGCAGCAAACAGAATCCCGATCAGATTTAGCCACAACGGTGGTCGCGAATGCGACGGCTGATTATCACGCAGACGAACTTGCAAGAGGACCGCAGCGGTCCCGATCAGCGCCATCACGATCACCGCGACCGGGCTTCGAAAAGCTGCGGGGCTGGTGAAAAGGATGACCAGCGTCAGCGCAATGCAGAGTAGACCTGCGCTCACAACAGTTTTGCGTTTGGCCAGTGGCAAGGCACTGCCATTGTATGACAGGCGTAAACATGCAACAAAGGTCGCTTAGACCCGCCGACGATCCACTGCAACTGCTAGGGTGCTCCGTGATGCAGTGCATAGAGCACCAGTTCGACCCGGCTGGAAATGCCGAGTTTTTTCGAAAATCCGGAAAAGATACTTTTTGACCGTGTGCTGGCTGAGTCCAAGTTCGGTGGCAACATCGCGATTGCTCAACCCATCAGTCACTAATGCCACAACCTGCTCCTCGCGAGAGGTCAGCAATTTTTCCCCGCTCGCGCCCACGACTCGCAATGACGGCACCTGGCAAACTGACTCGAGAAGGTAATTCAGCTGTTCGGTTGTGGCAAAGATCTCTCCGCGATGGACTCGCTCAATGCATTCGCAAAATAGTTGAAATGACGAATCAGCCAGCGAGAAAAGACCACGTGCTGCCGAGCGGAAGGCCTGCACCGTCACCTCACGGCTCTCAGTTTCCATCAAGCAGATTTTGGGAATTTCCGATGGGTCAGATGCAGTGTGCGAAGCGCCGTCATATCAGGGAACCCGGAATGCGCCGAGAGCGCGACGGGGTCCGGATCGTACGCTTGCCAACCATCCGATCCAAGCATCTCGATACGTTCATCCACACGCTGTTGAGCACTATTCATGCATGCTTTAGCAACTATGACATCGTGCATTACCACTGCCTGGGACCATCGCTATTTTCGATTTTTCCGCGGCTGTTCGGAAAGAAGGCCGTCGTTACTGTTCAGGGCTTGGATTGGCAAAGGAAAAAATGGGGCTGGCTGTCAAACAGATTTCTGAAGATAGGCAAATGGACCTCAGCACGATTTCCGAACCAGACCATCGTTGTATCTCGGGTGCAGCAAGATCGCTATCAGTCGCGTCATGCGAAGCACACGCTGCTCGTGCCGAACGGAACCGAGATTCGCGAACCTCGCGGCGATACCCACTTGCATCGTCTAGGCCTTTCGTCCGATGGCTACGTTCTTTTTCTTGGCAGGTTCTCGCGGGAGAAGAATTGCAATCTGCTGATCGAAGCCTTCAACAAGATTGACACCTCATTCAAACTTGTTCTTGCAGGTGGATCGAGTCACACTGACGATTACGCTGCCAATCTGCGCAAGCACGCGAGTGATCGGGTCCTGTTTCTCGACTGGCTCTCCGGTGACGCGCTTGCCGAGGTGCTCAGCAATGCTGCTTTCTTCGTCCTGCCATCCGACCTGGAAGGACTATCGCTCGCATTGCTGGATGCCATGGGCGCCGGCGTATGCGTCTAGGCCAGCGATACTCCGGAGAACGTGGAGGCCATTGAAGAGACAGGATTCACTTTCAGGCGCGGTGATGTGCTTGAACTGGAACGAATGTTGACTCTTCTGCTGTGCGACGGCCGCCTGCGCGCCGAAGCGGCCTCCAGAGCCCAAGAACGGGTGGGGCAGAATTACCAGTGGGACAAGGTTGTCGGCGAACTGGCCGAGATCTATGCCGCAATGGTGCGTCCCGAAAAGAATCAGCCCGTGATTGTGTACCGTCGAGCAGCCTGACTCCGCGCAAGTCTCATGCTTTTGCAGTCACAGGTTCTAGCTTTGCCGTAAAATGCCGCAGGAATGGCGCTTCGTAAACCAACCTGAGGCCGCGAATCGAATCTCGTTTTCGCCAGACTTCCAGAATCACCTCGACCACATAGTCAACGTGGCTCTGCGTATAAACGCGTCGCGGTATCGCCAAGCGTACGAGATCCATTTTGGCCGCTGAGCCAAACATCAGGCTGCCAATCTCCACCGATCGAATGCCGCCCTCCAAGTAGAGTTCTGCCGCGAGCGCCACTCCCGGAAACTGGTCGCGTGGGATGTGGGGCAGGAACGCGCGTGCGTCGAGATAGATCGCGTGCCCGCCTGGAGGTTGAACAATTGGCACGCCCTGCTCAGAGATGTGATTGCCCAAGTAAGCCGTTGAGGCAATCCGATAGCGCAGGTAGTCTTCTTCGAGCGCTTCCTGCACTCCCACGGCGATTGCTTCCAGGTCACGGCCAGCCAGCCCTCCATAAGTGGGATAGCCTTCGGTCAGAATGAGCAAGTCTTTTTGCTGCTGCGCCAGCAAATCATCGTTCGTGCAGAGAAAACCTCCGATGTTCGCCATGCCGTCTTTCTTCGCGGACATGGTGCATCCGTCTCCATAGCCAAACATTTCCTGCGCAATCTGTTTCGGAGTTTTTGATTCATAGCCTGACTCTCGCAGCTTTATGAAGTACGAATTTTCCGCGAAGCGGCACGCATCGAAATAGAGTGGGATCCGATGCTCGCGGCAAACCGCACTCACCTGCCGCGCGTTCTCCATTGACACCGGCTGCCCACCGCCCGAATTATTCGTTACGGTCAGCATCACCAATGGGACCCGCTCGGACCCGACACGCGCGATAAGTTCGCGCAACGCCGCAATGTCCATATTGCCTTTGAAGGGATGTCGGTTTGCCGGCTGCCGGCCCTCTGGGATCACCAGGTCAACCGCTTCGGCTCCGACGAACTCCACATTCGCTCGCGTCGTATCGAAGTGCGTATTGTTAGGAACAACGTCACCTTTCTTGCAAGTCACGCCGAACAGAATCCGCTCGGCGGCGCGGCCCTGATGGGCTGGGATTACATGCCGGTATCCGAAAATATCCTGGATGGAGGCGCGGAAGCGATCAAAGCTCTTGCTGCCGGCATAGCTTTCATCTCCCTCCATCACGGCCGCCCACTGATGGGTGGACATGGCGCCGGTGCCGGAATCGGTGAGCAGATCAATTAGTACGTCCGCGGCAGGAAGCAGAAACAGGTTGTAATGAGCTGCCCGCAGCAGCACTTTCCGTTGCTCGCGCGTGGTCCAGCGTATGGGTTCGACGCTCTTGATGCGAAATGGTTCGATGATGGTGCGAGCCATGAGCGGAATCAGCGAGTAAAACGACTAGTTAGGTTGAAAGGCGGTAATCCCGACAGCTCGATAAACCTCCGCGCTGTCGTATAGCACGCCGTTCTTCATCACGACCAGGCACCGCCGGATGTCGCTGATATTCTCCGCCGGGTTCCCTTCCACTAGGACAAGATCTGCTAGTTTTCCGGGCGCAATGGAGCCGAGTTCATTTTGTTTCAGCAGTTGAGCGGCATTGAACGTGGCAATTTGAAGCGCTTTGGCAGCCGGAATTCCCGCCCTGACCTCGAGCTCTAGTTCGCGGTGCAGCATGATTCCTGGAGTGGCATCGGTTCCGGCTAATATCGGAATACCCGCGTCGTATAATCGTTTTGTCATACGCAGCATTGCCTCGTAAGAGTCTTTGTACAACTGATCATTCTCGGAGGTCACCGCAAGCCCGCCTGTATAGGCTTGCCGCTGAACTTGGGCAGGAAGCCGGTCCAGAATTGAGCCATAGTCGGGTGAAATCTTTCCCGCGCGTCCGGTAAACATTCCTTCAAATGTGGCCAGTGTGACATCAACAACTGTGTGATGTTGCCGCAGCAACTCTACAAAGTCGTCCACTTCTTTCGCATTCAAATCCAGTTTCGCAGCGTTCGCACCCACGGCGGTGAAACGCTCCGGAGTACGGGTATCTTTGACTTGCGAAGCCAGGAAATTGAGGAAGATGAAATTGATGTGCTGCACTTCATCCGCGCCCACCTGCACAAACTGACTTGCCGTCATTCCATTGGGAATATGTCCACTAACTCGCAGTCCCCGTGCGTGTGCGGTCTTCACAATTTCTGGAACCAGTTCCGGATGCAGCGAACTGTAGAGCTTGATTTGAACATATCCAAGGTCCGCGTACCGAGTGACTGCAGCGTGGGCTTCTTCCGAAGTGTCTGCATATGCTCCCGTTGGCGCCTGAAATGGGCCGCGCCCATCAATCAGGCCTGCCTTCCAGACGCGTGGGCCTATCGCGGTACCTTGGTCCCATTGCTCCTGCAAGTGCCTTAATTCATCAATATCGTTGCCCATGTCGCGAGCACTGGTCACTCCACTTGCGATGTTCAGCGGTCCCTGCACTGCCTCAAGATGAGCGTGCATATCAAAAAGTCCCGGGACCAAAGTATTGCCCTTCCCGTCTACGTGTTGGGCATTGGATGGAGGAACGATGGTGGATGAGGGTCCGACCGCGATAATGCGATCGCCATCAACTATTACTGTCTGGTCCTCGCGAGTAACGGCTTGTTCGGAGTCAAATAGACGGACATGTTCCACTGCAACTGGTTTCGCAGGACGGTGCGCCAATTCCCTAGCCAAACGCGCGTTGCGCGCGTCCTCTGCCGATCGGTCGAGAGCGTACAACTGCTCATTCGTGCCCTCCCATCCCTCTCGCACGAAAGCAAACCATTTGCCTGGAATAGCGAAAAAGTGCTGGTCATCGTCAAGCCAAATAGTCTGCGGCTCGAACGAAAGCCCCGTGATCGCATAATCGGCCACGTGTACTTTCTTGCCGTGACTCTCTAAAGCCACATCCGCGATCCGCTCCAGCCGCGCTTCACCGGAGGGAAACAGCCTTATAGGAGATCCTTTCGCCTTCAAAAGGGCGGCCACGAGCAGCGCCCCCTCTATCGGTGGGCCGTTGTTGCTGATATAAAATCCAGGGCCCGCAGTCTGCCCGTTCTCGGAAGTGCTCTTCCAATGCGATACTCCATTCTCGACGGCGAAGTGTTCGTCAACAGGAGCCTTGAGGTAGTCGTTGCCAGTAATATCCACGTACGACAACAAACCATTCGCGCTAACCGCGTAATGGGACGTGACCTTTGGCCCCCTGCCCCGATCGTTGAACTCGAACGTGGAATCTAACTGACCGTTGGGACCGAAGGTGTCCACTTCGCTGCCACCTGTGCGGCCGTTGATCACAACCGCAAAGCGCAATATTTGTGGCGCTGCCGTATCAGAGGCACATAAATTGGGAGCTAGGAAAACGAGAATTGTGCAGAGAGCGAGCCAGCGTGTAAACATCGCGCCGAATTATCTCATGGAATCACACGGCGGTCGTGATGCTCGAATCTCAACTAATTAGGGAACGTGGACCGAATCTTCTGACTCGCGGTAGGTCACAGCTGCCGTGCGTTCCAGCTTATCCCACGCAAAGGGCTCACCTTCAGCAGCGCGTTTAACCGTCTTGAACAGCACCCAGGAAAACAATTGCCGGTAGGCGAACCTTTGCAGCCAGACTTGGCTCAGCAGCCACGAGTCTTCCCGCGTATCCGGCGTGCTGCGTTCCAGCGCAAATGCGATTGCGGAAGTAATGAAGTCTATGAGAAGAAACGTCAAGAAGAAGATTACCAGACGCTGGAAACTCGCCGGATCAGTCGATTCAGGATGATAGTGTTTTTCCACGAAGTACCAGATCGCTCCCCCCGTGAACATGAGATCAATGAAGGGTGACACCAGGGGCAAGAGAATCTGGAAAACCACAATGTTAGGCAACGCAACCCAGCCAAGGGTCCCTTTGCGGGCAAAGGTGGCGCGATGTTTATAGATGGCTTGCAGAATTCCAAATGACCAGCGAAACCGCTGCCGCATGAGTCCGCTGGCGTTGACCGGCGCCTCGGTATATGCGAGCGCGCGATCCTCGTATTCCACGCGGTACCCGCGGCGGAGCAGCGCCATGGTCAAGTCGGCGTCCTCGGCGACGGTGTCAGTATGAAATGCTCCGGCATCGCGCACGGCCGAGACACGCCAAGCGCCGATCGCCCCGGGCACAACACTGACTGCGCCCATTGTGTTCAAAGCTCGACGCTCGAAGTTCTGGCTCGTGATGTATTCGAGGGCCTGCCAGCGCGTCCACAGGTTGACGCGATTGCCTACTTTGGCATTGCCCGCAACCGCTCCCACCTTTAAATCGTGAAAATGCGGCACCAGGAGACCCACCGCGTCGCGTGCAATTACCGTGTCGGCGTCAATGCCGACAAAGATTTCCTCGTCTCTCCGCAAATGTTGCAGGCCGAAGTTCAAAGCATCTGCTTTCCCGGAATTTGGCTTAGCCACGACCAGTAATCGTCCGGCGGCTTCTTCCCGTGCGAAACCCGCCCTAGCAGCTCTTAGCGTACCGTCTTGAGACCCATCATCAATCACAATGACTCGAAGGTTGCGATAACTGGACCGCAATGCCGCGCGGATTGTGCGCTCGATCACCTTCTCTTCGTTGTATGCCGGAATCAGAACTGCAATTTTGGGAGTGAATTCGCCAAGATGGCCAGCAAAACGTTTGGGGAAAGCGCGGTCGTAAATTGCTAGTGCGCCGATAGACAGTAGCCGTCCGGTCATCAGCAGATCGCCAAGGAAAAAAACTAGGACGATCAACTTCTGGACGGCGCTGTACATCCAGAAACCCAATAATGTCAGCCACGCAGACCAGAGCTCGCTGGTTGGAATCGGAGACATAATCTCCGACCGGTTCTTGTGCAGCAAATCACCGACCGAGACAATTTGCAGCCTCTTGGCACGGATTGCATCAATGATCGTGGGCAGCGCCCGGACGGTTTCGCGGCGGTCTCCTCCGCCATCGTGCAGAAGGATAATGTTGCCGCATTTTCGATCTGTCGGGGAGCAGGGCGGAAGGTGGTCACGCACTGAGGCGGCGATTTCTTCTGCGCTGACGTGCTGATGCGGAGTCTCACGCCAGTCGTTTGGGTCAATCTTGTCTCCGATCGCCAAATAGCCCATGCTTTCGGAAATTTCCAGGGGCCGCACTTGGTCTTCGGTGTCTGGTTCCGCATCCACGGAATACGGAGGCCGGAAAAGTACAGTGCGAGTGCGTAACCGGCTGGCGAAGAGGCGCTCGGTAAGATTCAACTCTAAGCGTACGAAACGATCTGAAAGCTCGCTTATGTCTGGGTGGGTGAACGTGTGATTGCCGATCTCATAGCCTTCCTTGAAAATGCGCGAGGTGATGGAAGAAAATCTGTCGGCTTGGTTGCCGATCAGAAAGAAGGTGGCCTTCGCATTCTTGTTCTTCAGGATGTCAAGGATTTGCGGTGTCCACTGCGGGTCGGGGCCGTCGTCGAAGGTGATCACTACCTGATCCGCGCTGGCACCATAGCGGCCCAGCCGATACGGCTCTGGGAGCGAGTCCATCGTTTCCTCGGTGATCAGGCCAGTTGAGTAATCCACCTGAACAGTACGGCTTCCGTTTTGTGGAGTCGCCTCAAGGTTGAGGATCTCCCCATTGCCTTCCATGTCCACGTCCTGGCCTGGCGGCACATCGCTCAAGAGGGAAGGAGCCACGGTATCAAGCGGGGAATCCCATATCTTCCATAACGAACGGTCTTCCGACCCAAGACGCCACAATGCGAAAGTGCGGACGCCAAGTTGCCGCGCAGCGCGCATCTGGTTCAAGGCGCTTACACCGTCCAGGAACCAGATGTCATGTTGAACATTGCGTTCGTCGAGATAGACAACATGCGGGTTGAGGCTATCGCCGTCGAACGTGACATCGGCTTCCGAGTCTCGCGCTGCCAGCCATGCGACCTGTACGGTCTGGATTCTGCCGACGTCCGCAGCAGGGGTTCTTCCTTTCTTCGGGCGCCGCTCCCAGTCATAGCCGTAATTAGCGATCGCGCAGATCAGTTTGTCGAGCGGGACTACTTTCTTGGCTTCGGTGAGGTTATCGCTGAACCAATCCTGCGAAGCAACTGGGCCCGCCGTGCCACCCGTTCCAGAGTAGTGCTCGTCGTAGTTCATCAGGACCACTCCGTCGCTTGCGTTCGCGACCGAGGAGTAGGGGAAATCGGGACTGTTTGCAGGCACACTGACGTATAGTTTCTGTCCCTTTGAATGGAGGTCCTGCGAGAGTTCGCTTAGAAGATCGACAAAGCCAGTTTGGGCCTTCGTAGGAATGTCCTCAAAATCGACCATTAGGCCGCGGAACTTGTCAGTAGCGAGAAATGCTGCAATCTCCTGCCTAAATTGGGAGTGCGCATCTGGGTCATTGAGGAAAGTTGAAATATCAATCCAACTCGTGCCGGTCGAATTATTCACGAGCGGGAATACTTCCGTGCCAGTGTCCTCTGACTTCAAGAACGGCATGACCTTATCGTCCACCGGGTGAACAACTCCGTTTTGAACGACATCGAATAGCTTGGCAGTTTGCTCGTCTACGCTTTGCAGCCGTCCGTCCGGAGTAAGGACGTGCAGCCACTCCGGATAGAGCAGGTCAATCTGGCGGGCGTACTCGCGCAGAGAAGAAAAACTAGCGGCGTCCCACGGAACATAAAACGCCCCCCGGATGCCTTCATCGGTGTTGAGTTCTACCTGAGAAGGGGCCATGCCAGTACGGCGGTGGCTTCGGCGCACAAGCTGCTTGCGCCGTTCTATGGCTTTCTCCTTCTCAGTCTCCTTTAGCGCATGGTAGGGGTGTTTCTGGAATTCAAGGAGAGGTTTTTGGAGGGGTTCGCTCCGCAACGCGGCATAAATGAAGACGATCACGACCGTGCCGACAATGATGCCAGCCACATCAAACAGAGTTCGGAGCCGTTTCCAGCGGGCCCGCCTCGGGTCGTAAAAAACAGGATGCGCCATGGCCACCTAGACCAATCCCATCCTAGCGGGAGGGGTGGGGAGAATCAATCGGCGTTGCCGTTATAAGACCAGCAGTTCCGGCAAACGCGGTATAGTCCCAGTGTGCGGGAACTGGTCCGCAGGAACCTACGCTTCTTTGTCATCGTCTCGCTCGCCGCTCTCGGTCTGCGCTTGGTCTTTCTTCTGCGCTTCCCCGCGGTTGTCACCGATTCTTTCATTTATGGCGAGATCGCAAAAAACTGGCTACAGCATGGCATCTATGGCTTGGGCGGACCCGGCGAAATCTCGCCAACCTATATCCGACTGCCTGGTTACCCGGCCTTCATTGCATTGATTTTCTCCATATTCGGCATAGACCATTATCGGGCGGTTTTGGTTGGCCAGGTATTGGTGGATCTTGGGACTTGCTTTCTTTGTGCTGATATCGCGCGGAGGGTGTTCGGTCCCAAGGCTTCAAAAATTGCATTCCTGCTTGCAGCCCTGTGTCCATTCCTTGCCGATTACTCAGCAGCAGCATTGACGGAGACGTTCGAAGTCTTCTTCACGGTGCTGGCGTTGAATCTCGCTATAAACGCGTTATCGAACCAGCGCAAAGGCTCATGGGCCGCCTGTGGAGCGGCATGTGGGGCCGCAATGCTCCTGCGTCCAGACGGAGCGTTGCTCGTGATTGCAGTCGAGATTTACGTAATCGCCGTATTTATCCGGAACCGGCATGCAACGGTTCGTGAGCCGCGGCTTCAGTCTGCCATCCTCTTGCTGGCAGTCGCAATCCTGCCACTCTGCCCCTGGACACTCCGCAACTGGCGCGTGTTTCATCGTTTTCAGCCCCTGGCTCCCCGCTACGCTAACGAAGAAAACGAATTCGTCCCCATGGGATTCAATGACTGGACCAAATCGTGGATTGCCGACTACGTCTCAGTCGAAGAGATTTATTGGGCGGTGCCGGGGGGCAAGATTGATCCCGCCACATTACCGCCCCGCGCATTCGATACTCCGCAGCAGCGAGAGGAAACAGAACGCGTGATCGAAGATTACAACAATCTCCTGCATGTCTCCCCAGCGCTCGATTCCAGCTTCGAAGCGATCGCAGAGCGGCGGGTCCAAGCACATCCGGTGCGCTACTATATCGAGCTTCCGGTGTTGCGAATCCTGGATATGTGGCTGCGACCGCGAACCGAGATGCTGCCATGCGACAGTCACTGGTGGGAATTCAATGATGAGCCGAAGTGGTCGACCCTTGCAGTCGGATTCGGCGCAATCAATCTTGCTTATTTGCTCTGCGCAATTGCCGGCTGGATGAGGTTTCGTGCCGCTCCAACCGTGGGACTGCTCGTTCTGTTCGTCATTTTGCGCTCGGTATTTCTGGGAACGCTCGAGAATCCGGAGCCACGGTACACGTTGGAAATGTACCCAGTCATCATCGTGCTCGCAGCGGCGGCATTCGTCCCGAGAAGGAAACTAACTTAGCGGGGAATCGGTCATTCGGAATCGCGTCCGCACGTGCTCCGAAAGAAATGCAATTGCATGCCGGTTGGTGATGGGATCGGCCTGCGCAAGGTATCTCATTGCCTCCACTAGAAGCCGCTGCCCGTCAACATAACGCGGATCGGAAGTCCGTTCACGCGTCTTCTTGCGGCTGACATCGGGGGGAACCGGAATAGTAAAAACCTTAACCATGTGGCTCCAACGTTGGAATCAGAAATTTAGTATTTTCAACTCAGTTTAGGATGGTGTTTTCGAGTATAACGCTCGAAGATTGGTTTTGCAGCTGAAAAGTTTTACGATGGCTTTCAGTAAGTAATTGTGGAATCAGTGAGTTAGCGTCTTCGTCTTGCCCGAGATCTTCAATTTGAATTTATCTTCCGAAATCTTTTGATTCAGCTGAATGCCGGAATACTTGGCCAGGCGGTAATCGCCGCTAGTCTCAAATAGCTTCTGCTGCAGCGACAATCCTTTCTGGGGATCGATCCACAGGAGGATATGGTCAAAATGTTGTCTGACCTTTTCAGACTTGGGCGTGAGATCGAGCTTGGCGGTCTCTATGCCATCAATTTTTTCGGTTCCTTCGTATTTGACATCAAAGGACCTCAACATGTCCTTACCACTACCACCAAACCCCAAAACTAGAAAGCTCTCAAACTCTTCGCGGTGGGCACCGGCGTCATAAATGTCCACCTGGTCAAGCCGGGGCTGGTATATCTGGATCTTTCCGTCGGAGAAAATCACGAGTTTCATGCTCGGCTGCATGATCTCAGCGGCCATCTGGGTTTCGTCGCCGGCCCGCCTGAAGTAGATCTTTCCTTCTTGCGTCTCTGTGACATCGTCAATCACTTTGTTGTACTGCGTCCAGGTGAAGCTTGCTTCGGTGGTTCGAAATTTTGCTGCGGAATCATCCATTTGCTTGAGGACCGTCTCAAGTTCACCGGATGTTGTCGCGAGCGCTACCGACGCAACTAGTGCCAGACATGACAGTGTGGACATGAGTCTCACCGGCTCCTTCCGCCAATTGTCCCTGGTCGAATGCGTATGCCTATTCTCTTTGCACCCAGACTTTGTACGCCACAACCTGGCCCTTCTTGTCGGTGATGGTCTCATAACGTGAGATGCTGACGCTCCCTGAGATGGGCTCGATAATCGTCAACAAACTAGCGCGGATTGCCGAGTCACTTCCCTCGTGAACTGCCTTGCCCTCAACCTGATAGATAAATTCTCCGTTGCCATCGGGATAAACCACCACCCCCGAAGAGTGTGGGTTCCGTTGGACCGGACGATCATTGAAGCTGATCCACAATGGTGAAAGAAAAACGAATAGCAGTATGAGCGTTACCATCACGTCATATTGGATCGTACCGCGCTCGTGAGACCAGAAAATGAAACTCTTGATCGTGCGCCACAAGGGACTGACCGAAACCGACGGCGCGTGAGTGGATGCGGTATTCAGATGTGCATTGTCGAGTTTGATTTTGCTGTCCTCTATTAACAAAAGAGCATTGTAAACACTGGAGGCAGGCGAGTGTTAATGCAAAGCTGCGAACGGCGGTGCACAGTGTAGATCGCTTTTTGCCACTGAGAGTTGCTTTTCACAGCCTTCGCGGAGTAATGCGATCGATTCCCATGTACGGTCGCAGAACCTCGGGAACCAGGACACTACCATCTGGCTGCTGGTAGGTTTCGACAATCGCTACCCAGGTGCGACCGATAGCGAGGCCGCTTCCGTTCAACGTGTGCACGAATTCCGACTTTGCCTTGCCTTCACGTCTGAACCGAATGTTCGCACGGCGTGCCTGGAACGCCTCAAAATTCGAGCAGGACGAAATCTCACGAAACAGCTGCTGCCCGGGAAGCCAAACCTCGAGATCGTAAGTCTTTGCCGACGAGAAGCTCATATCCGCCGTGCACAGGGTCATCACCCGATAATGTAGGCCCAATTTTTGCAAGATTTCTTGGGCATCATGCGTAAGCTTTTCGAGTTGATCGTAAGAATTGTCCGGCCGCGAGAATTTCACCAGCTCGACTTTTTGAAACTGATGCTGGCGAATGATGCCGCGCACATCCTTCCCGTAAGAGCCCGCCTCACTGCGAAAGCAGGGAGTATATGCAGTAAGCGAAATGGGCAGACGGCCGGCATCGAGCAGTTCATCCCGGTACAGATTCGTAACCGGGACCTCAGCCGTCGGAACCAGCCACAACTCCTTCTCTCCATGCGGAACCCGGAAGAGATCGGAGGCAAACTTGGGAAGCTGTCCGGTCCCGTACATGGATTCCGAATTCACCATGAAGGGCGGGAGGACCTCGATATAGCCGTGCTCGCGAGTGTGAACATCGAGCATGAAATTCGCCAGGGCGCGCTCTAACTTCGCACCAGTGTCCCAATAAACGGCAAATCTTGCGCCCGAAATTTTCGCCGCGCGTTCCAGATCAAGTATTCCGAGCTGCTCTCCGAGCTCCCAGTGCGGCTTGGGAGCGAAATCAAATGTAGTTGGCGCTCCCCAGCGCCTTACCTCTACGTTATCTTCAGACGATTTTCCGACCGGCACCGAAGAATGCGGCAGATTGGGAATTCCAACCAAAACGTCGGTCAGGCGCGTGTCATACTCTTCCGCGGCCTTCTCCAGATCCTGAATTTGTCCCCGCATGTCTTTCGTCTGCGCGACCAGGTCGCTTGGGTCCTGACCTGATTTCTTCATTCCCGGAATCAGCCCAGAAAGCCGATTGCGTTCGGCGCGGAGGGTTTCGGCGGAATTGATTGCCTGTCGGCGTTGCGCGTCCACCTCGTGAAAATCTTTCAATACGACACGGGGATCCATGCCACGGTTGCGCAGCATCTCCTCGATCTTCGGCAGGTTGTCACGAACGAAACTCAAATCGAGCATGTGAAGAATAATGTAATGAAAATACGCTGGCTTTGCACGCGAGCAATCATTATCGAAACCAGAGCAACCACACGACGTCCACTGCAGTATGGGTCACAACGGAGGCAAATATTTGACGGTTTGCGCGCCACGCACGGCCGTAAAAGATTCCAGCAACACTGGCGAGCAGCACATATTTCCAGTTGAACCCTGGGCCATGATTAAAGTGTGAGAGACCAAAAATAGCAGCAGCTAAAAGGAGCGCTGGCCTGCGGCCAAAGCGACTTTCAAGTATATTCTGCAGTATCGAGCGAAAGAAAAGTTCTTCGGGGATGGCAATGAGTAGGAATGTAAGCAACACTGCGCCAATTACCCTGTCCAGGTCGTCGGCCGCTGGATGAAAATGGATGAAACCCACGGATTCCCCGGCCACAATCGCGAGGGGGACATAGAAAACCAGTTCGCGCATGCCCGTCCATACCGCCGATCCCGTCGGAACCAGGGAATAACCTGTCCCTTCGAGTGCCCGAACCACTAGAAAGCAATACAAGACAATGTCCGCCAGGAACAACTTGGGAAAAAAGGTCAGGCCGCCCCAAGCTGGCGACAATAGCTTCAGAAAATAAGTAACGGTAATCGCGGCGATAACAATTCCATCGCGCCAATGCATGCGGCCGAGCACGCCCGGCACTGCGACAATTGCGGAGAGGACCACCGGAAGCGCGATCATGATGGCTGCAAATTGCCACCCAAAGGCAGCGGTCCCGGCATTGAACACAAAGTACGGAAGAGCGAACAACGTCGCTATTGCGACCTGGGCCGGCCTCGGCAATCGTCTCAGCAGGTCTGTGGTATCGAAGCCCATGAACCACAGCGGAGCAAGCAAAATTGCAAAACTGGCAAACGCTCGCGAAAAGTTGCCGTCAAGCGAAGCAGCGAGCGGCGACCGGCGAAATCCAAACCAGAGAGCAATCAGGAGTCCCGCGTATAGCAGCGAGACAATAAGAAAGCGCTTTTTCAGAGCGGCCTCCTTCCAGATTCTATTCGGAGCGCGTGTACACTAGCATCGCAATGGGCTTTCAATTGGACGCTCGCGAGGACGGGACGGCACAATGACTCCCGACTTGTCTGTCAGCCTGGCTGGAATTCAACTGAAGAACCCGGTCATCGGCGCCAGCGGCACCTTCGGCTATGGGATCGAGTTTGAGGATGTAGTGCATCTAGACCGTCTCGGCGGTTTTGTCGTCAAGGGATTATCCAAAGAGCCGATGATCGGAAATCCGCCACCGCGTTTGTACGAAACCGCGGCCGGAATGCTGAACGCGATTGGACTGCAGAACATTGGCGCTCGAGGGTTCGTGGAAGAAAAGCTACCCCGCCTGCGCGAAATAAAGAATGCGGTCGTCATTGCGAACGTATTTGGTTACACCCGCGAAGACTACGAACACACGATCGAGATTCTGAACACGGGCGAGGGAATTGCAGCTTATGAGCTCAATGTTTCGTGCCCGAACACGCAGCATGGTGGGATCCAGTTCGGCAGCGATCCACGATTGCTGGATGAATTAGTCACGAGCGCAAGACGGTTCTCGCAGCGGCCGCTGATCGTCAAGCTGTCGCCGAACGTCACCAGCATCGGCCAGATGGCCCATATTGCGCAAGAGGCCGGCGCGGATGCGGTATCTCTGGTAAATACCTTCGTGGCCATGGCCATTGACATCAAGACACGTACCCCTCGCATCGCAAATGTGTCCGCAGGGCTCTCAGGTCCCGCCATCAAACCCATTGCTGTGCGCATGGTTTATGAGGCCTCAAAGTCCGTACAGATTCCAGTGATCGGCATAGGCGGAATTTCGACGGCGGCAGACGTGATTGAATTCATGTTGGCAGGCGCCGCCGCGGTTCAAGTTGGCACGGCCAGCTACTGGGACCCGCGGGCGACCGAAAAGATCGCCGCCGAATTAGGTCGCTGGTGCGCCGAACATGAAGTCGCCAGGATTGCTGAGCTGACGGGCGCAATGGTTGCATGACGCTACTTTCTCAGCTCTTGGGCATCGAATAGGTAGGGCGAAGTAGTTACCGCTGAGATCCCGCGACCAGCCAAGTTAGGATGATAGTTTTTCTCGGCGAACTCTGCGATCTCGGCGGTGAAGCATTTTTAGGGAGGTGAGCATGGCCAAAGCTACATTTGCTGCAGGATGTTTTTGGGGTGTTGAAGCGACGTTCCGCCAGATTCCCGGCGTGACCGCTACCCGCGTTGGTTACATCGGTGGGAATTTGAAGGACCCAACGTACAAAGACGTTTGCACGGACAGCACCGGACATGCCGAGGCCGTTGAAGTTGAATATGATCCGGCAAAAGTTTCTTACGGAGACCTGCTCAATGTTTTCTGGGAGAACCACGATCCCTCGCAATTGAACCGGCAAGGCCCCGACTTCGGCACGCAATACCGGTCGGCGATTTTCTATCATTCGCCAGAGCAAGAGCAGGCGGCACGCGCTTCCAAACAAGCGCTCGAAGAGTCACGCCAATTCAGCCGTCCAATTGTGACGCAGATCGTTCCCGCGGTCACTTTCTACGAGGCAGAGGACTACCACCAGCAGTATCTCGAAAAGCGCGGATTGGCGACCTGCCACATCAAGTAGCAAGTAGCGGCTTCTTCGCTTCATTCTGGGGTTAGTTAGGGCTCAAACGAAGACTTTCCACCTGCGGTTCTTCCGATTCGTCGAAGAGAACGGACACAATCTTCCATTGATTTCGTCGGGTAGAACGGAGCTTCAAGTAAAGGATGCTTAAGCCTGAGGCAACGCCAAAAAGCAGAAATGGTTGGTGCAGCCATACCTCGAAATGAGCCATGGCAGGTATCGCGACTGCAAATACAATGAAGTAAGCGCCAATTGTCGCCCAAAGATTGCGCCGACCAGGCAGGTAAGAACACGTGAACGGTATTTTGCGCCATTCCCGCAAACCCATTTCAATGAACAGGAGCAGTAACGCTGCTGAAAGAGTGGCATGCGCGAAAGTTAAGAACCGGCCAAACGGCAGCACTTCGACAGGTAGAGTCACGAGCACCGCGGGCAACACGCCGCAGAGGACGAGCAACCGTTCGACGCTGTTGAGCAATCCTGGACCGTTCGCCATGCGGAATATCCAGTTCGCCTGAAGCTCGGCTGGCAGTTGAAACACATAGCGAAAAGCGGAGATTAGAACCACACCTACAATGAGCGGCGCCGCCGCGATTGATTCCAGTTGCCACGAGTACCACGGTTCTCCGGAGCGAAACTTCGCGATTATGATCGGCGCCACCGCTTCCAGTGCAACCACCAGCGCGGCCCCAACCGTATAGCCAACCAGTAGCCTATGGCGGCGGTTTCGCTGCAAGATGCGAATTGAGAAATCGAATACCGCGCGATCGTGTGGATCCCTAATGAGAAGGTTGCAAAGCGCATTCAAAGCCCCTATGGTTCGCGACGATTCTCTGTTGGGGATTCTTAGCGATTCTTCCAGGACGCGACCAGCGGACCGGCGATACGTCACGGAATAAGCCGCAAACGCGCCTACGATGCCCGCCGCCATTGCCCACACCGAGATCTTCGACAGTCTCACAAAATAAAGTTCATGTGTGCCCTGCAATTTCTCATACAGACCTAGAAACCAAGCCGGTGGGAAGAAGGACATCCAATTCGGCCTCGCCGCAATCATCGCGTACCAATTTGGCATGTCGATCACATAGGGACCGACCGCAACAAACGTGGTAACGAAGAAGGCCTGCATCGGTTCTGATAGGCGGGCGAAGGCTCGAGGCGAAAAGAGATTCAGGCAAAATCCTTGAACAGCGGTGATCGCAAAGAATATAAACAACCCAGCGCCCATGGTCGCCACCGCATGAGCGAAGACATACGAAAATCCAAAAGCGGGAGTCTGCCACCTGCCCGATGTGAGCAGCGGAAACAGCACGCTCGCGCTGAAATTCAGATCGAGAACAACAACTGCGGCTATCGTAAATGCAGCCAAGAATCTGGCAATAAATACCTGATAAAGGCGGACGGGAAGGGATTTTAGGGTCAGGTAATCCAGACGGCCTGGAAACAAGTTTTCCCAATGAAGCGCGGTAATGAATCCCACCACAGTCATGGAAAGAGAAACAAAGAAGAGCCGATCGGCACGGACCGCAGCTAGGTAGAGACCGGGCGTGGGCAGGCTTTGCAGGTATCCATACTTCGGCATGTACATTCGAACGACAAGCGGACCGACGCCTGCAAGTACCACGAAGATCGCAACCAGAAACCGTTGAGCCTGGTCCGAAGAAGTGAGCTGGGAAGAGAGCTGCTGTGAGAAGAAATGGCGGACTAATTCGGACTGTTTGCTATGTGTTTTTGCGAGCCATGGCCGAATCCTCACAGCGTTCCTCACCCAGCATTCATGACTGCAAGTACCTTCTCTGCAATCGCCGACGTATCCTCCGGAACTGCCAGCTGCGAGAACACCGATTCGAGCGACGGGCTTGTCTGCAGTGCGCGAAGATTCTCTATCGTGTCATAAGCCACCACGCGGCCTTTGTGCAGGATCAGTACCTCTGAACAGACCTTCTCTACAACCTCCAAAACGTGTGAGCTGTAGAGGATCGCTTTGCCCTCACGAGCCAGGACTTGAAGCAGGTTGCGAAGGACCAGCGCCGCGCTCACATCCAGTCCGGAAAATGGTTCGTCCAACACCAGCACTTGCGGATTGTGTAATAAGGCCGCTGACAGCAGGATTTTTTGCCGCATCCCCTTGGAGTAGTTGAGGAGTAGCTCGTGGCGTGCGTCCGTCAGTAAAAACAAATCAATAAAACCGGCAATTTTATTCTCGAGTGACGTGCGTGGGATGGAATGAAGGCGGCCAATAAGCCGCAAATACTCGGGACCGGTCAACTGCGTGTAGAGATACGGCTCCTCGGGAACATATCCCAACACTTGACGGAAAACTGCGTTCTCGCCAGGCACGACCCGCTTTCCATCGAGTAAAACCTGGCCTGCAGTAGGTTCGATCAGGCCGGTCAACATTTTTAGGGTGGTGCTTTTGCCCGATCCATTTGGACCGAGATATCCAAGAATCTGGCCACGACGAATGGAGAAACTAATATTCTCAACTGCTGGAATCCGGTTATATCGTTTGGTTAGATTCCTGACTTCCAACATTTTTCGCCCCCAATTGCTTGGCACCGTGAGTCAGTGTCGCCCACCCATAAACCAAAACAACGTATCCATGACGGCATAGGTGGCTAAGATTGAGACGACTGAAATTCCAACGACCTGCATGTAGCTCGAGGCCAGCGTTCGAACAGTTTCGCCAGCAACACATCGCCATACGCCAACTCCACCCTGCCATCCACCTTTCTGGAATGCGTCTCGGATCTGCTCCGAGAACACTTCGATCATTTCCGCTCCAAACTGACGGCGAAGGTCCGATGGGTAGAGACAGAGCAGAAGGGAATAAATCCGCTTACTGAGAACAGTTGTCGGCGGCATGGATTCAGGACCCTTCCTGGTGCAGTAGATTCTGTCCTAGCGCAAGTCTGACGACCGCATCCATTCGACTAAGTTCCGCTTTGAAAACGATCCTTCCATTTCGAGTCAGACGGTAGTAGCGACGGCGTCCACCTTCCTCTGTATTCGTCTCCTCGATGAGAGAAAGCTCAAGCAGGCGCTGTATCGTCGTGTACAAAGTTCCAGGCCCCATTCGAAACTTCCCGTCGGAGAGGACTCCAACCTGTTGCATGATGGCGTACCCGTGTTTTTCCCCTTCAGCCAACGCAAAAAGAATGAAGAACACTGCGGGCGTCAGTGGGAATAGGTGCTGTAGGTCGTCAGGAACGTTGACGTTTTTCGCAGACATCAGGAACCTTGTTGAATATATCGAATGTTGATATATCAGGCGCTGATACTGCTGTCAATACCAAGAAAACCTTAGCGGGTGAACTGAGGAGGGCTGCTATTCACGAACCAGTAAGCTTCATACGCAGCTCTTCTGGCAGGCGTTCGCGAATCTCCTGCGGGAGGCGGTCATGTACGCGGCGCGCGCCTAGCCGGGCGGCATCCACTACGGCCATGGGAGCCGGTGTCGCAACCGCGACGGCCAGCCAGATCAGGGCCGACAAGGCAAATCCCGCAAGTGCCGCGAGTTCGAGAATCAGTGTGTGTCGGGGTGCGAAATGATGGATGACTCCGAAGGCCAGCAGGAAGACTCCGGCGGAAACCGACGCCAGCGCAATGAGACCGACATCAATTCCGCGATGCAGCCGCTGGCGTGATCGGCAGCGCTCGCAGGCGGCAAAGTGCTCCTCATAGTCGCCGCACATCTCCGGCGCCAGGCCGGAAATGTCGTAGCGCCAGCCTGCCAGAATTTTCCCTACCACGGGATCAATGCATTCGCTCATAACAGGCTACAGACGGATGGTTTCAGTCGGCGCATTCTGCGCTGCCAGCATGACCCGGTTCTGCAGCAGCGTCATCTGCAGGCCCAAAGCATTTTCTGCGGCCCGCAGTGCAATCTCCGGATGATTGTTTTGCTCCGACAGGTGCGCCAATACTATGTAAGATGCACCTCCATCATAATCTTGCGCAAAAAATTGGGCCAGCGACTCGTTTGACAGGTGGCCCACGCGGCTCATCACCCGCTGTTTGACCGACCAAGGATAAGAGCCGCCACGCAACATTTCGAGATCGTGATTGGATTCAACGATCAACACGTCGCATTTGCGCAGGTGGTCACAAACGCTTGCCGGCATGTAGCCGAGGTCGGTGACCACAGCAACTTTGGCACCCTCCGCGCGAAACGTGAAGCCCACGGGATCGGCGGCATCGTGCGGAATGGTGAAAGGCGTAACTGTGATATCGGCGACCTGAAATGAGCGCCCTGGCGAGAAGACTTCCAGCTTGGCAACTTGCGGCGGTTCCCCAGAAGAGTCCTTTACCGTACGCGCCCACGCCAGATGGGTTGCCCCCGTCATGAAGATTGGCACTTTTAATTTCTTTGCCAGAGTGGCGAGTCCAGAGATGTGATCGGAGTGTTCGTGCGTGATCAGGACTGCGGAGATCTCGCGCGGATCGCGGCCTATAGATTTCAGTCGCTTGAAAGTCTCACGGCAAGAGATACCGGCGTCCACGAGAATGCGCGCGCTGGAGCTTTCGACAAGAGTAGCGTTTCCCCGGCTGCCGCTCGCCAGCACCGAAACCGAAACTCCCATGCTCGGAGCATACATTTAACTACTGTGAATCTGGGAGTAACTTTTTGGTTAAGCGGGACTTTTCATCGGGAAGTCGTAGCCTTAGTGCGCCCGGAACAATTCGTCCACACCTTTTCGTGCCATCGCTCCGGCGTAAGAACCTGCGATGCCGGTGACAAAGCCCAGCCCAGATGCCCAAATTTGCGCGTGGTATGGTTTCTGTCCCAACAGCAGATAGGCAAGTAGGCGCGCCAGTGGCACGAATACGCCGACGACAATGATCCATCGCCACGCCTGCCGAGGCCGGAGAAACCCGAGCACCAAAGTTGAGACCAGCACAAACAGCGCCGTCGCCAGAATGTCATTGGCGGTGATCTCAAGCGTTCCAGCGCAAATTCCAAGCAGCACCGCCAGCCCATAAACCAGCGCGTCGGATTTTGGCATCGCTAGTATTGGTAGAATCCGCGGCCGGATTTTTTGCCAAGCCAGCCCGCATCCACCATTTTGATCAGCAACGGACAAGGCCGGTACTTGGGATCGCCTAATCCTCGATGCAGCACGCGCATGATATCGAGACAGACGTCGAGTCCGATGAAGTCTGCGAGTGTCAGCGGGCCCATAGGATGCGCCATGCCCAGCTTGAAAACTTCGTCCACAGCTGCAGGCGTTGCCACTCCTTCCATCACCGTAAACATGGCTTCGTTCAAAAGGGGCATCAGCACGCGGTTGGATACGAACCCCGGCGCGTCGTTTACCTCGACCGGCGTCTTCTCCAGCTTGAGCGAGAGGTCTCTTATAGTTTGAAAAGTCTCTTCGGATGTGGCCAGACCGCGCACGACTTCGACCAACTTCATGACCGGAACTGGATTAAAAAAGTGCATGCCGATGACTTTGTCAGGCCGTGAAGTCGTCGCGGCGAGTTTGGTGATCGAAATGGAAGAAGTATTCGAAGCCAGAACGACCTCGCGGCGGCAAATGCGGTCGAGATCGCGAAACAGTTCCGACTTGATCTCAAGCTTCTCGGAAGCGGCCTCGACGATGAAATCGCACACCGCAAGCCGGGAGCGGTCGGTTATTGGCGAAATACGCTGCAGAGCATCTGACTTCTGGGCGTCGGAAATCTTGTTTTTTGCGACTTCGCGATCAAGATTTTTGCCGATTGTCGCCAGCGCGCGATCGAGAAATTTCTGTTCGATATCGCATAGCATGACCTGATATCCGCTGCGCGCAAACACATGGGCGATGCCATTGCCCATCGTACCCGCGCCCACAACACCCACTCGCCGAATTGCCATGTTCGAATCTCGTTCCAGGAGAAACGTCAAAGTCTAGCACTGATCACGGAGTGGTGTTTCCCGGGACGAATTGCTGATTTGCAGCGGTGCCCTGGTGAATTAACGAGGGGAACACGTCCTTTGTCGAGGCGCCGCTGACCCTGCCATCCGATGAGAGAGTGACTGTTCTTTCCTGCAGCACTGGGCGCTTAGTAAGAAGTTTGAACTTGGGAAGGAGCTGGTAACCAATCTTTTCCAAAGTTTCGACTTTTACCTCAAGCCCGATGCTACCTTTTTCGCTTTGGCCTTCAGCTCGGGCCGCGGTTTCAGCGCTGAGAAATCCGACCACCAAGAATCGAACCGCTTGGGAGCTTTTCCATCCGGATAGGACGAATAAAAATCAGATTCCGCCTCGTGCTTTAAGTTCATCAAGCCGGTCACGACGGTGTGATGGGGCCCATCCTCCACATCATCAGGGCCAAACCGCAATGTAAAGTACAGAGTCCCCAAGTCCTCGGCGGCCAGTTCATCCTCGATCCACAGATGCGCATCTTTCACCATGCGGTCGAACTCCGCATCCGAATCTTCGAAGCCTGAGAGACGATAGGCATCGCCAGTTGAGCGAACAACCGCAACATACCAACGAGGATCTGCGTCAACGACTACGCTGCAACCCTTTGCGCCCGCGGTGGTGGGTTCACAACCAGCTTCGCTAACTTCAAACAAGTAGATAGCCTTCGAAATGCGGCCGTTTACCATTGCTTGGTGGTCAAATAAGCTTCCCTCAAACTCTTCGCGACGCGAACTTACAAGTTACTCAAAGCAGTCCATTTCCCGCCGTTTTTAATAGCAAGAACAGCATGCGGCCGAGCTTCCTCGTCGGTCAGGTCAGATGCTAAAGCACAAACCGAAAGCACTGCGAACGCGGAGATATTGCGTATTAGTTTAAAAATGGAGACCTCTTTACGCACCCACTGTTTCCCGACTTCCCGCCATCAACTGCCTCAGCACGTACTGCAGAATCCCGCCGTTCGCGTAGTACAAAGCTTCTTGCGGCGTATCAATCCGGACGAGGGCCTTGAATTCTTTCACTCCGCCGGCAGCGGTCGCGTGCACTTTCAGATGCTGCCCCGAGGCAAATTTATCGGTCAACTCACGAATGCCGCCGATCTCGAAAACTTCATCGCCCGTGAGTCCGAGCGAGTGCGCGGTCTCTCCGGATACGAACTGCAGAGGCAGAATACCCATCCCCACCAGATTCGAGCGGTGAATTCTCTCATAACTTTCCGCAATTACGGCATGAACCCCCAGCAATTTAGGCCCTTTGGCCGCCCAGTCACGCGAGGAGCCTGAGCCATATTCTTTACCGGCAAGGATCACCAGCGGCACGCCTTCGGCAAGATACTTTTCGGAAGCTTCGAAGATGGTCATCTCGGCACCGTCGGGCAAGTGCCTGGTGAATCCGCCTTCGAGGTTTGGAACCATCTTGTTCCGCAGTCGCACATTAGCAAACGTCCCGCGCACCATTACTTTGTGATTGCCGCGGCGCGATCCGTAGGAATTAAACTCTGCCGGCTTCACGCCGTGTTCCTGCAGATATTTACCGGCCGGGCTGTCTCTCTTAATGGAACCCGCAGGCGAAACGTGGTCGGTGGTCACGCTGTCCCCGAGGATGGCAAGCGTGCGCGCATTCTTGATATCAGCAACGAGACTCGGTTTCACTGGCATATCGTCGAAATATGGCGCGCGCTGGATGTAGGTTGAGTCACCCTCCCAGGCGTAGGTATCGCCTTTGGGCACCCGCAGAGACTGCCAGTGCTCGTCTCCGGCATAGACTTCTCCGTAGCTCTTGCGGAACATGTCGGAAGAGATCGAGTGCTGCACGGCTTCATCCACTTCGTGCTGGGATGGCCAAATGTCCGCGAGATAGACGGGTTCGCCATCTTTGCCGGTTCCAAGGGCGTCTTTGCGCAAATCCACATCCACGCGGCCAGCCAGCGCAAACGCCACGACCAGTGGCGGCGACATCAGATAATTGGCGCGCACATCGGGATTGATTCGCCCTTCAAAATTTCTGTTCCCGGAGAGCACCGAAGCCACGACCAGGTTCTTGCGGTCCACTTCCTTTGAGACTTCTTCCGGCAATGGTCCCGAGTTTCCGATACAAGTGGTGCAGCCGTAGCCCACGATGTGAAATTTTAGTTTCTCGAGATACTGCGTGAGGCCGGCATTCTCGAGATAGTCGCGAACAACTTTCGATCCTGGCGCAAGCGATGTCTTTACCCAATCCGGCACTTCGAGACCGCGCTCAACAGCCTTCTTCGCTAAAAGACCCGCGGCCAGCATGACCGACGGATTTGAAGTGTTGGTACAGCTGGTGATCGCGGCAATTACCACGCTGCCGTGTTTCAAATGCCCGTTGCCGGATGCTGCGACTTCGCCCTTGCCTGGCCTGATCAACGATGGCAGTGCCTTCTCGAACGAATCTTTCGCGTTCGAGAGCGCCACCCGGTCCTGCGGACGTTTCGGGCCGGCCAGACTCGGTTCGACGCTCGCCAGATCGAGCGCCAGCAGCTCAGCGTATTCCGCTTCCGGCGTGTTCGCGTCGTGAAACAGCCCTTGCTCGCGGCAATACGCTTCGACCAGTGCAATCTGATCTTCGGAGCGGCCGGTGAGGCGGAGATAAGTCAGCGTCTCGCGATCAATCGGGAAGATTCCACACGTCGCCCCATACTCTGGCGACATGTTTCCAATCGTCGCGCGATCGGCAAGCGGCAAGTCCCGCAGTCCCGGCCCAAAATATTCGACGAACTTGCCGACTACCCCGTGCTTGCGCAGCATTTCCGTGATAGTCAGCACGAGGTCGGTGGCAGTAGCCCCTTCGCGCAATCTTCCACTCAACTTTACGCCGACAACTTGTGGAATCAGCATGGAAACCGGCTGGCCCAGCATCGCTGCTTCAGCCTCAATTCCGCCAACACCCCAGCCCAATACGCCGAGCCCATTGATCATCGTGGTGTGTGAATCCGTGCCGACGAGCGTGTCAGGGTAAGCCGTGCGTTTTCCATCCACTTCCTTCACGAAAATAACGCGTGCCAGAAATTCCAGATTCACCTGGTGAACGATTCCGGTGTCGGGCGGCACAATTGCCAAATTGCGGAAAGCCATCTGTCCCCAGCGGAGGAACGCATAACGCTCACGGTTGCGCAGAAATTCCAATTCAGCATTGAGCGCAAAAGCTTGCGGTTTGCCGAACTCGTCCACTTGGACCGAATGGTCAATCACCAGCTCCGCAGGCTGTAGCGGATTGATCAATGCGGGGTCGCCGCCAAGCACCTTCATTGCGTCACGCATCGCAGCAAGGTCCACCAGGGCAGGAACGCCGGTGAAATCCTGCATCAGTACGCGGCTCGGCGCAAACGCAATTTCCTTTTCGGATTTAGTTTTGCCATTCCATGACGCTAATGCACAAATATCCTCGGCTTTCACATTGCGGCCATCTTCGCTGCGCAGCAGGTTCTCCAGCAGAATGCGGAGCGAAAATGGCAAATGCTTCGTCGAAATGCCTTGTTTGTCGAGGGCGTTGAGGCGGTAGATTTCGTAGCTCTTGCCGCCAACGTTCAACGTGGAGCGAGAATGAAAGCTATCCATATGCACAGCCTTCCTGATGAGTTCTCTATCGGGAGATCAACCAACTAGTTTAGTCGTTTGGGAGGGAGTTTGCGTGGAGACAGCACTTGACAATTGGCATCTGGCGACCTGCCATCCGGCCCGCAATATTGATTTGGCCGAGTGCTAAATGCCAAGCGCCAACGGCTACTTCGCCCGCAGCAATAGTACTGGCACGCTGATACTGTGCTGCACGCGGCTGGCTGTGGTGCCGAGGAAAAGGTCAGCCAGAAAGCGATGCCCGTGCGTGCTCATAGCAACCAGGTCGCATCCTTTCTGTTTGACCCACTTGACGATTTCACTCACCGGATCGCCGTATGCCATTTCTGCTTCGGCAGAAATGCCCGCAGCCTGAAATTCGGCGCGGACCTTGGCTAAATATGCTGCGTCTTCCAGAATTTCGCGGCTGACCGCGTCTGGACCGTAAGTCCTCGCTGCCCAGCCATTCGCGACGTGGAGCACCACGACTTTGCTGTCCGCTAACGTCGCCAAGGGCTTAACGTGCTCAATAATCGCCCGATCAGTGGACGTGCCGTCCAGAGTCACAAGAATCGTCTTGTACATGTTCATTACTCCCTGCGGCGAAGAGTCTTATGTCGGACAGGCGAGCCGCCTGTCCCACATGTTCGGTTAGTCCCCCATAATCACGTGCCACGCCGATCGAACTGAATCAGGTAAACCCCAGATATCCAATGCCGCTATCAACGCGGCGCTGCCCCAGCCGGTAGTCATGAGAAACCAACCATTTTTCCAGATGCCCATCTTTTCTCGTGAACTGGTAAAATGCAGCAACGGAAACATGGCGAATGGAAGCTGCAGAGCCAGCACGACCTGGCTCAAGGTCAGTAGATCATTCACACTGGCATCGCCGCGAACACCGATCACAAGGACAGCGGGAATGATGGCCAGTGCCCGCGTAATGAGCCGTCGCAGCCACGGCTGGATTCGCCAGTGCATGAATCCTTCCATCACTACTTGCCCCGCGAGCGTGCCGGTAATCGTGCTGCTCTGACCGCTTGCCAGCAAAGCAATGACGAACAGGGTGCTTGCCAGTGTGGTTCCCAGCAATGGAGCGAGCGTCAAATAGGCAATGCGAATCCAGTCGCTGTTCGCGCCAAAGCTGACCACCCCTCCACCGGCAACACTCACGCTTCTTTTGCCATAGAAGACCGTCGCGGCCAGCACGAGAATCGCAGCGTTGACCAGAAACGCGACTGTCAGCGCCGTGCCTGAGTCGATGGTGTTGAAGCGGATGGCGCTGCGAATGGAACCTTCGTCCTTCTGCAGCTTGCGGCTTTGCACCAGCGCCGAATGCAGGTACAAATTGTGAGGCATCACGGTGGCGCCAATAATTCCGATCGCGACATAGATCATTCCCGCGTGTCGAAAATTCGGCGTGATTAGCCCTTTGCCCATCTCCAGAAAATTCGGGTGGGTCTGCGGAAGAACGAATATTTCTAGCCAGTAGCAAACGGCTATGGTCGCGATCAGTAGCACGACCACGGCCTCGATTGTGCGCATGCCAAAGCGCTGCAAGGTCAGAAGCAGCAGCACATCGAGTCCGGTGATGATCACCGCCCAGAACAGCGGAATGTGGAACATCAGATTCAGTGCGACAGCGCTTCCAAGAACTTCTGCCAGATCGCAAGCTCCGATCGCCAGTTCGCAGAGCAGCCAGTTTGGCCAGCGCGTCCAGCCGGGATACCAGTCCCGGCAACATTGAGCCAGATCTTTCCCAGTGACTACGCCCAGCCGGGCGGAGATGACTTGCATGAAGATCGCCATCAGACTGGCCAGCCCGACGACCCAGAGCAGTCCGTACTTGAATTGCGCTCCGGCTGCGAGGTCAGTGCCCCAGTTGCCCGGATCCATGTAACCGACGCTGACCAAAATGGCAGGCCCGATGAACGCGCGCCATTGCTGCCAGAATCCGGCTTGATGATGCGGCACTTCGACGGTGCCGTGTATACCCTCGAGCGAAACGTGGACGGGGGTTGTATCTTCCAACTCCATGGCGTGTTGCTTGCGATCTGCCAAAGGCTCATCCATCCCGAAGACCTATCTTACTCAACTGGGGCAAATCCGCAGACGGTACGGAGAACAGACGTGGCTGGGGATCCGCCTTCCGCATACCCGTGACTCTGTATCGCAGTAAGGCTAAAAAATTACCTGGATCACTGAAGACTTTTCCTACACATCGAAATCTAACCTGTAGGAGCAACTCCGTATGCTCTTGCGGTGTTCCAATCGTTAGAGAGATCCGAAACCGTCGCGCCACGCAGGAGAGATGATGGAACCGGCTGTCAATACTGATGTGCGTCAATTGTGTAAGGAGGTTGCAGAAGAGACAAACCCTGAACGCACGAAGGTCCTTCTGGACGAACTGCTTGAGTTGCTTGACGAACGCCAGCTATTGGCCTCGCTACTCTGAGAGTTCCCCCTCGCAGGTCACCACTCGTAATCAGTGCGCCTTTGCCGTTTGACACAGATTTCCTTCTGCCCCTACCCTTGTGTCTCCGGAATGAAAGTCCTCGTCATTGGAAGCGGCGGACGCGAGCATGCCTTGGTGTGGAAGCTGCGCCAGTCTCCGCGCATTTCGAAAACTTATTGCGCACCCGGGAATGGCGGGATCAGCGGAGATGCTGAATGCGTTCCCGCCGACCTTAAAAGCGTGGAATCGCTTGTGGCGATCGCGAACCAACTCAAGCCCGACTTGACCGTCGTCGGCCCGGAACTGCCGCTGCAGATGGGAGTGGTGGACGAATTTTCCCGTCGTGGCTGGCCGGTCTTCGGCCCAACCAAATCAGCCGCACAGCTCGAGTCGAGCAAGGCTTTCGCGAAGCAATTCTTGCAGCGTCATCGCATTCCCACTGCCCACTATGCGATTTGCACTTCCAACTCCGAAGTCAAGCACGAGCTCTCGCGATTCAGCGCGCCGGTAGTGGTAAAAGCTGACGGGCTGGCCGCAGGCAAAGGCGTGGTGATCTGCAAGACGAAAGATGAAGCGGCGATTGCTGCTGGTGAAATGCTTTCCGGAAAAATGGTCGGCGAAGCGGGAGCGCGTGTGGTGATCGAAGAATGTTTGCAAGGTGACGAGCTTTCATTCCTGGTGCTCAGCGACGGCGAGCGCGTTTCTCCTCTGGTGGCCGCTCAGGACCACAAGCGCGTCGGTGATGGCGATACCGGCCCTAACACTGGCGGCATGGGCGCGTATTCGTTTCCAGGGCTTCTCGATGAACAGATGACCCAGTGGTTGCTGCAACACGTGGCGCGTCCGACAGTCGAGGGCATGAAAGCCGAGGGAATGGAGTACAAAGGAATTCTGTACTGCGGACTGATGATGGCGGCACGCGGCCCTATGGTGCTCGAATTCAATTGCCGATTCGGCGATCCGGAGACACAGCCGATCCTTATGCGCATGGAAAGCGATTTGGTTGAAGCTATGGAGGCTTCGATTGAAGGCCGCGTCAGTGACGGCGATTTCCGTTGGTCACAAGACGCAGCGGTGTGCGTGGTGATGGCCTCAGGCGGATATCCAGGCACGATCGAGGTGGGAAAGAAGATCGCCGGCATTGAGAATGCCGATGCACTGGAGGGCGTGAAAGTCTTTCACGCAGGTACAACAGCTCGCGATAATGCGTATTACTCCGCTGGCGGCAGAGTACTGGGAGTGACCGCGCGGGCCGCAGATCTGAAATCAGCCGTGGATCGTGCTTACGAAGCTGTCGGCAAAATCCAGTTCGACGGCGCGCATTACCGCAAAGACGTCGCGGCGAGGGCACGGAAGAAGTAGTAGTTCTTGACTTTTGCTCGTGAGCTCATAGCTCGCAAGCTAAAGGCTAAGAGCTAATAGCTCAAATGCGGAGAGTTCATGAGCAAACCAGCAGTTTCCATCGTGATGGGAAGTGATTCCGACCTTGAAATCATGCGCGAGGCGGGGAAGGCCCTCGAAGGTTTCGGGATTGAATATGAGCTTGACGTTACGTCGGCGCACCGCTCTCCGGATCGGACTGCCGAATTTGCCCGCAGGGCCGCTGGGCGCGGAATTCGCATTATCATTGCCGGCGCAGGCGGCGCAGCCCATCTTGCCGGAGTCATTGCGGCGCACACCACATTGCCCGTCATTGGAGTGCCGATTCCATCCACGTCGCTGAATGGGTTGGACTCGCTTCTCGCCACCGTGCAAATGCCCGCGGGCATTCCCGTCGCGACAGTTGCGATTGGCAAGCCAGGGGCGACAAATGCGGGAATTCTAGCCGCACAGATTCTTGGAATTGCTGATTCGATTATTACCCAGAAATTGGAAGCTCACAAAACAAAGCTGGCGCAAAGCGTGGAAGAGAAATCGAGAAAGCTGAGGGGAACCAGCTGATTGCTTTTTTAGACCAGTATTCCTAACGAACAGCAGGTTCCTCGACTTGGGAATCATCCGCAGGCGAATGATTCCGCTACGCTCGGAATGACAGTATCAGCAGAGGGGTTAATTCAGCTTCAATCCGCGCAAGTACTCCCTCATTGGTCCGCCCAGATCGTCGCGTTTCAACGCAAATTCTATAGTCGCTTTCAGGAAGCCCAGCTTGTCTCCGGTATCGTGACGCTTACCTTCATAGACGTACGCGTACATTTTTTCCTGCTTCAAGAGGAGCTTCAACGCATCCGTCAGTTGCAGTTCTCCCCCGGCACCGGCTTGGATTTGTGTTAGGACATCGAAGACCGTAGGCGTCAAAATGTAGCGCCCGATAATCGCCAAATTTGAGGGTGCATCTTTCAAGGCAGGCTTCTCCACCATGTTGTACACCTGATACAAGCGTCCATTGCTGCTGGCGGCCTTTGCGTCGATCACTCCATAGGCCGAGATCGCCGGACCCTCCACAATTTGCGTGGCAATCACCGAGCACTGCTTCTCCTCAAAGACACGCATCATCTGCTTCAGTACCGGTTCTTCTGCGTCAATTACGTCGTCCGCCAGGAGGACGGCGAATGGTTCGTCGCCTACGAGTTCGCGCGCCGTCAACACTGCGTGTCCCAGACCCAACGCTTCTTTCTGGCGCACGTATGCGACATGGATCATGTCGGAAATCTGACGCACAACCTTGAGAAGGTCCTTCTTCCCCTTTTCCTCGAGAATGCGCTCCAGTTCGAAGCTATGGTCGAAGTGGTCTTCAATCGCGGTCTTGCCTCGGCCGGTGACCATAATGATCTGATTGCAACCGGCGGCCAGGGCCTCCTCCACGCCGTATTGAATAATCGGTTTATCCACCAGCGGAAGCATTTCCTTGGGCTGGGCTTTGGTGGCGGGAAGAAAGCGTGTACCCAGTCCCGCAGCCGGAAAAACTGCTTTGCAAACTTTCATCATCGGTTGCCTTCGCAGAAACTGAACTGCTTTCGATGCGGATTTCGGTCAGAGCGTAGGGCTGTCGTCCCCAAGCATAGCTTTTCGCACAATTTTCAATGGAACGCCGCCCTGTTGCATGAATTTATCGTGAAAATCCAGCAAGGTGAAATCTTTTCCTTGTTTTTTGCGATAGTCCTCTCGCAACTTGAGGATTTGCAACTTGCCGAGCGTGTAGACGAGATAAGTAGGATCGGACGTTCCACGCTTAGTTTCAATGTCAGCCACCGACGCCAACTGGTACCCCTCTTTGATAAAAAAGTCTTTTGCCTGGTCTAAAGTCATGTTGCCGGTGTGCATCTGTATTCCGACGATGAAACGGGCGTTGCGCAGCAGCGCGTCCTCCAACTGCCCCATCCGCAGCACGGGATTGCCATTGCCATAGCCTTCATCCAGCATCATCTGCTCGGAGTAGTGGGCCCAGCCTTCTGCGTTACTGCCGCAGAAAAACAATTTTCTGATCTTGGAATGGAGGTGACTGATCCACAAGAACTGTACATAGTGACCCGGATACACTTCGTGGATCGCCGTTCCTGGAATCATGCTGTTGTTGAACGACTGCATCCATCCTTCGGTGCGGTCCGCCGCCCACTTAGGATCGGGTGTAGTCACGTTGAAAAATGCCTCGCGGCTCCTGGTTTCATAGGCGCCAGGCGTGTCCATCGACGCCGACGTCGTTGCCCGCATAAACGGAGGCGTATCTTCCAAGGTCGGCGGAGGGCCTGCCGGAATGGTGATGATCTTTTTCTCGGCAATGAACGTTCGCAGACCTTGGAAGGTGTCACGAAACGACTGCATCAGATGATCGGGCGCAGGGTGATTCTTTTGTATCTGGGCAAGCACTTCCTGCACCGAAAGCTTGGGATCGATTTTGGCGGCGACTTCCTTCATCGCTTGCTGATTACGATGCAAATCCGCGTATCCGATTTCGAGCAAGCGATCCAGAGGAATATCTACCATCTCGTCGTAAAGCAATTTCTTGCGATAGTTTTCTGCTCCAATGCGAAAATCTCCGCTCGCCTTCGGCAACACTGACTCCTGCAGGAATTTCTCATATTTCTCGAAAGCTTCAATCACAGCCTGGTTCGAGGCTTTGAATTCACTTAGCAGCTTGGGATCTTTCACTGCAGAAAATGCCTCAGGCACGTCTTTGCGATAAAAATCAGCCTCATCGGGAAGCTGCTCGAGCGCAATTTCCACGTAAATCTTGGGCGGGATTTGCAGGTTCTGCTGCGCAGCCTCGAGCGCTTTCGGAATCTGGCTCTCCCGTGCGATTACGGAACGCAAGCGCTCTTCTGGAGGCGCAAAATTCCGTTTCATGATCACAAAGATACTGTTCGTGACTCCCCCGCTGTAGGTGTCCGGATCTTTCCTCCAAGGCTGAATGTCTTCCAATTCGAGTAATTCGCCACGAATTGACACGATGACCCAGTCCAGATCGGCCGCAGTGTCGGGAGACAACTTGGTGCGGTCCACACTCTCGAATTTTGTCAGGTAGTCCTTCAGTCCTCGGGTCACTTGTTCGTTGCCCGCAGCGGTGTAGTCTTCCAGCTTGGCATCGAATTGGTGAAAGCCGGCGGCGGTCGCCGCACTGGGATGCAGGGGAAAATAGAAATCGAAGAATTTATCCACGAGAGCGTTGAAATTTGCCGCGTTGGAGTCCACTGGGCGTGCCTCTGGACCAGAAATGAGGAGTAAAGCTCCGATGATGATTGCTAATGCTGTTCGCATTCGAACTCCCGGTAAACGGTATCACAGCATGAAAACGAGGATGTCCTCACGCCTAATAGACAGTTCAAGCCACCGAAGGCGAGCTTTTCGATTCGAATAAATTTTCGAGCAGATTCTGCAATTGCTCGAGGAGCTGCCTTGGGCCAAGCTCTCGGGCGGTGAATTTCAGCGTTCCATCGGGCAGGAATTGTGCGCCGCGTTGTGATGAAACGAAGGTCGCCAGCTTGGCCGCATCGATCGGTGCATCCTGCCGGAACTTGAGGCTGATCAGATCGCGTTTTCTTTCGATCCCGGTCACTCCCGCCTCTACCGCCCGCAGGCGCAGAGATGCGTATTGCATCAATTGCTGTACCGGCACTGGTGGTTCGCCGTATCGATCACGCAGTTCGGCCTGCACATCGGTGAGCTGTTTCTCAGTTTCAACGCCCGCAATCCGCTTGTACAAGCGCAGGCGTTGGTTTTCTTCCGGAACATAGCCCGCAGGGATGCGAATGTTGAGCCCCAGATTAAGCTGCGCCTGCGGTTGCGGCTCGGCTTCGCCTTTCATTTCCCGGACTGCCTGTTCCAGCATCTGCGTATATAGATCGAAACCCACGGCTTCAATGTGCCCGCTCTGCTCGCCACCCAGCAGATTCCCGGCTCCGCGGAGCTCAAGATCCAGCGCGGCGATTTTGAACCCTGCGCCCAAATCAGAGAATTCCTTCAACGCTGCCAGGCGTCTGCGCGCTATCGGTGTCAGCTCAATATCGGCCGGAAGCAATAGGTAGGCATAGGCGCGGCGATTCGATCGCCCAACACGTCCGCGTAACTGGTAAAGTTCCGACAATCCCAGGCGATCGGCGCGATTGATCACGATGGTGTTGCACAGTGGAATGTCCAAGCCGTTTTCGATGATGGTCGTTGCAACCAGGATGTCGGCTTCGTGATGCATGAATTTCAGCATCGCTTTTTCCAACTCTCCCTCTCCCATCTGCCCATGGCCGACGATGATCCGCGCTCGCGGCACGAGTTCTTGCAACTTGGCTGCGATTTCCCAGATCGTATCCACGCGATTGTGGACGAAATAAATCTGTCCGCCGCGTTCCAATTCTTGTTCCACCGCCGAGCGGATCAGTTTTTCATCCCAGCTCGCCACCACAGTCTGAATTGCAATGCGATCTTTCGGCGGCGTCTCGATGATGCTCATGTCGCGCAGGCCGACCATGGACATGTGCAGCGTCCGTGGGATCGGTGTCGCGGACATGGTCAGGACGTCCACCTCTTTGCGCATCTGCTTTAAGCGTTCTTTGTGACGCACACCGAAGCGCTGTTCTTCGTCCACAACCAGCAAACCGAGATCGGCGAACTCTACGTCTTTCGAGAGCAGCCGGTGCGTGCCGATCAGAATGTCAACCTTGCCGGCCTCGACCTTTTGCAAAATTTCTTTCTGTTGCTTGGCAGTGCGGAAGCGGCTGATCATTTCGATGGTGACAGGAAACGCCGCAAATCGCTGCTTGAAGGTCTCGTAGTGTTGGAAGGCGAGCACTGTAGTTGGCGCCAGCGCCGCAACCTGCTTGTTGTCGCTGATGGCCTTGAAAGCCGCGCGCATCGCCACTTCCGTCTTGCCGTAGCCGACATCGCCGCACAGAAGCCGGTCCATCGGCAGAGTGGATTCCATGTCGCGCTTCACATCAGTAATCGCCAATGCCTGGTCGTCGGTTTCGCTGTATTCGAATGCATCTTCGAACTCGCGCATCCATTCGTTGTCGGCGGGGAAGCTGTGGCCCTGCGCCGTCTTGCGCTGCGCATAAAGCTTGAGCAACTCCTCGGTCATGTCCTTCATTGCCTTGCGGACACGCGCCTTGGTCTTGGCCCAACTGGCACTGCCTAGATAATTCAGCGTTGGCTTCGCGCCTTCGGCAGATCGGTACTTCTGCACCAGGTCAAGGCGGGTCAGCGGGACATAAAGTTTCGCGCCCTCGGCGTATTCGAGCAGCATGAACTCGGCCTCGCCATTCCCCTGATTGATTTCCTTCAGCCCTTGATACTGACCGATTCCGTGCTCGACATGGACAACGTAGTCACCGACCTGTAGATCGCGAAAATCGGAAAGGAAGGCCGACGTTTTCGACTTCTGCCGCTGCGGACGCGACACCACAGACTCAGATTCATCGAAGAGATTGCGTGTACCGAATATGGCCAGGCCAGCGTCGGGAAGGATTGTTCCGTCTGGTATGTAGGCCTTGACCAATGTGGCAGTCAGCACCTCGCCCGCAAAGTAGGAGGTCTCGTCCGCATAACTCTCGCCGCCACGGGTTCGACTGCCCAGCCTGTAGGAAACTCCGTATTCCGTGAAAAAGTCTGCCAGCCGCTCCATTTCACCGATATTCGGAGCGACGACCAACACGCGGCGATTTTCTGCGATATGTTTTTTGACTTCTTCCAGCATCGCGGGAATTGAGCCATGAAATCTCGGACTCGGCTGGGTGTGGAACTCAACCTGATCCGCGCCGGAACGGGTCACGCCCAGATGCTCGATGTCCGCTCCGGGCACTGATTGCAGTTTGCCCCACCACTCCTCCGGCGGCGCGTACAGTTCTTCGGGACGGACCAGATTCCCGATTCCGCTACGCTCGTGCGCCTGCTCCACTCTGTCCCAGAACTGATCAAACTCGGATTTCAGCAGTTCCGGCTCATCCTCAAGCACACTCGCATTCGGCATCAGGTCGAAGAGCGTTCCGGATGTGCCTGCGACCGGGGAATAGAATTCCCAGCCGGGAAAAACCGTTACTCCAGCGGCGCGAATGGCTTGTTCCACCACTCCATCGGAACCGCTCAACCGTTTTCCTGAAAGACGTGTGTGGATCGCGCCTAACACGTGCTCGCTTACCGGCGTCTCTGATAGCGGGAGCAACACAGTTTCGTCGGCGGGCGAGGAAGATCTTTGGCTCGCAGGATCGAATTTCCGGATGGATTCAACCTCATCGCCGAAAAACTCGATTCGCACCGGCCGGTCCGCTTCCGGCGAATAGACATCAAGAATGCCGCCGCGCAACGCGTAATCACCCGGCATCTCGACTATGTCTGTGGAGTTGTAGCCGACCGAGTTAAGATGCTCCAGCAGGCTATCCGTCTCGAAGCTTTCGCCGCGCCGCAATGTGCGCGCCAGGTTTGAGTAGTAGTCGGCGGATTTCAGGCGCAATGCACTCGCGGCTGCGGGAACCACCACGATGGAAGCCTCGCCGGTTGCGATCTTCCAGAGTGCAATCGCACGTTGCTCCTGTATTTCAGGATGTGGTGAAAGGTTCTGAAAGGGCAGAACATCGCGTGCGGGCAGCGAAACCACAGAATCAGCTGCAGCTCCGCCCACGAGTTCGCAGTACGCCTGAAGAACCGGAATGTACTCGTCCGCGGCTTCGTTGCTTCTTACAACCACGATCAGCGGACGTCCGCCAGCCTTTTGCAGCTCGGAAATCAGCAGGGCTTTGGCAGATAACGTTAAGCCAGAGACACTAATCCGCCCCGCATTGGCTCGAAGGTGGGAGACAACACGCGAGAAGGCGGGTAGCTTTTCCGCGTCCGCAAATAAATCGCGGACGAAAGGCAGAACCATCGCCTCATGATTTTATCAGGAGACGAGAACGCCCTCTTGGCTGTTGACTCTTGTCTGTTGGCTCTCAATTGGTTGTTGGGGCTTGGTTGCTCGTTCTTTGGCCGTCTGTCGGAACTCCTGGCTATCGGCTGCAACCAACCGGTTACGCCAATAGCCAAGAGCCAAGAACAGGCTTGTTATTGCGCTGCCCCGCTGGAGCTGGAACCGCCGGCTTCGCCGCTTAGTTTCAAAGCAAAATTTTTGCCGCGGAACCTGATCTCTGCCAGCGCGGAATTGCCATCGCTTCCCGCCGTCGTGATGGTTTGGTCGTAATTAGCTGGATGATCCATTTTCACCACATGGGCTGAAGTTGAGGCAACTTCTTTCTTGCCCTGGAAAACCTTCAGGGCGACCTGATCGCCAATACCGTCCCATTGCACGCTGTAGGTACCGGTAGCCAATTGTTTTCCACCAACATTGGTGGGATGTTGCAGCTGCAGCCCGCCCTTGCTGGCCGCGAACGCACCTACGGCAAACAGCAAAAGCATTGTCAGCAATCCGTCCTTGAACATATTCTTCAGATTGAAAGTCACAACTCCTCCTATTTTCCGGATCGCCGGAATACGTCTAGGGCGGCCGCCTGCCTCTTGCGGAAGGGTCTTGCTTTTTGCCGCGTAGGGCCTACAATGCTGCCTCGGGGTCCAGCAAAAGAATCCGCCTTAGGGCGCACTCTTCGGCTGTAGGGGATTGTCCTCGCCTGGCCGCCAAACCTTGCGCGAGGCAGTCCCTGGACCCTTTAGTTATTGATGGCAACGACGGGAATAATCCATCCCGTCGCTCTCAACTCTCAATACGTTTCTTATGACGCTTCAGTTCCGAACTACTTGGGGATTGGACGGGGATGCGGTTGCGAAGTTAGCAATGCGCTCAGTTATCGTCGAGTTGCCTTGCGTGTACTTTTAGTGTGACGCGATCCGGTTGGCCTCTCTTCGAGCAGGACGACAGCGTGTGCAATGGCTGCGTTTTCCGTGCCCATGCCCTCGGGGGTCTTAGCTTTGATTCCCACGCGGTCGGCTGGAATGTTGAGCAGTTCGGCCACACGCTCGCGAATTCTATCGGCCTGCGGCCCAATTTTCGGCGCAGCCAGGATCAGCGTGGAGTCTACGTTGCCGATTTGAAATCCCGCAGATGTCACGCGCTCAAGCGCCTCGGCCAAAAATACCGAAGAGTCGGCACCCTTCCATCGTGAATCAGACGGAGAAAACAATGTCCCAATATCAGGTCCGGCAATGGCGCCGAGCAGCGCGTCGGTGATGGCATGAAGCAAAACATCACCGTCCGAGTGCCCACCGAGTCCTTTTGGATGGGGAATCTCCAGCCCGCCGATTCTGAGGGGAACGCCAGATTTGAATTCGTGTGAATCCCACCCGTAGCCGACGCGCATCTTAAAAACCCGCCGCAGATTTCGCGGAGGCCGCGGATTTCTTTGGGAATTTATCAGCTGTTTCAGACGAATCCGGTACGTCCGAGCTCGATTCCGTCAGTGTCTCTGAGAAACCTGAGGCTGCCAGCGGCTTCTTCCTTCGATTATCCAAAGCCAAGCGACGAAACTGCGGGTGCGGGCCGAAATTAAGAATCAGTCCGACCTCGATTTCACTACATCGGAGGTAATTCAGCAATTGCGCCTCATGCGATCGCTCGATTGCTCGGCCCGCTTTCAGTTCTAACAGAACCTGATCCTCAACGACCATGTCGGCCTTGAACTCCCCAAGTTTGTAACCGCGAAACCAAACCGTAAGAATCTTCTGATGTTCAAACCGCAGTCCCGCCTGCCTGAAAGCAATTGCCAGAGCCTACTCATACACTGATTCAAGAAACCGTGCCCCAGTTCGCCATACACTTCAAAGAACAACCCAATGATCCTCCGGTTAAATCGCGATGCTGGAGTACCTCGTTCACACGGGCAGTGTACTTCTAGCCCACCACGCAAACTACCAAAATTTGCACTTCAATCCGATGTGTTCCCAAAATGGGAACTCCCGCATTCAGTTTTGTGTTATCCGCGTATTTCCGCGAGATCCGCGGCGGATTCTTAGTGTTTCAAGTAAAAACCCGCCAGCTCCAAATCTCCGGGCGTCGTGATCTTTATGTTTCTCGGCGAGCCCATGACCACGGCAACCGGATGGCCCGACCGTTCCACTAACGAAGCTTCATCCGTTCCGATGAACCCATCGGCGGCGGCTTCGTCGAACGCTTTTTTCAAAATTTCATAACGAAATCCTTGTGGTGTTTGTGCCATCACGACTTTTTCTCGAGGAATTGTCGCCTTGATCAGCGCACCTTCTGCAGTTCGTTCCACTTGCTTCACCGTGTCCATCGCCGGAACAGCGGCAATTGCCGCTCCGTATTTCTGCGCGCCGGCGATGACCTCATGGATCATCTCTTCATTCACAAATGGCCGAACAGCGTCATGCACGAGCACAACATCCTCTGCGGATGCAGACACTGCCGCAAGCCCATTGGCAACTGATTGCTGACGGTGTTCTCCGCCCTCAACAAACGTTGGATTCTTTTTCAGCATCTCGGGAGATTCCTTCGCCAGTCGGGCGCGGAATGGCGCAATCTCCGGTTTGCGCAGAGCGATGATGATCTCACTCACTTGAGCACTGTTCGCGAATTGGCGGAGCGTGTGCACCAACACCGGCGTGCCATCGAGTTCCAGAAATTGCTTGCTGGCCGCAGGTTTTGCGGCCTTTCCTGCGGGAGCAGACGCCATTCGTGTTCCCAGTCCAGCCGCCGGAATAATGACAATCACCTTCATTCGGGCGAACAGTATATACCCGTTTCCGGTCTAAGTTGTTGAAATGCAACCGTGGGCCGCCATTCTGCAACCAACTTACGCCGCTCAGTCTCCGAACGTTCGCAACACGCGCTCGCATTCAGGGGAGGGTTCCCATGAAATACCGTTCGTGGATTTCACTGATCGGCACGTGCATTCTGATGGCTTTTGGCGCCGCATTTGCCTTCGCGGTCATTGTAGCCGCTGGATCGGCGGCGCTCGCCGGCCGGCAAGCCTCTGAAGACCCGCAACTCACTTCGCCAGCTACGCCGGAAATTGCGCCGGGCGGGCCCTACCAAGGAGTGGTGACTGACTCCCGCTGCGGCGCCCGTCACTTGAAGAATTCGCATTTGAGTCCGGCAGGGTGTGCGCGCCTGTGCGTCAGGCAAGGCGCTAACTACGTTCTGGTGGACGGCAACCGGCGTTACAAGCTGGTTGGGGGCGAAGAAGCTCTAGAGAAGTTCGCAGGCCAGAGAATCAGAGTCTCTGGTTCGCGCCAAGGGGAAACCATCCAGGTAAGTTCTGCCGCGTCTCTTTTCTAATCTCAAAACCTTCCACTGGTTCTCAACTTCACCCTAGGTCAGTTTGATATCGGACTCAGTTGCATGTTCCGCAGCCGCCAGCGGCTTCTTCGCTTCCACGAGCGGGCTGACGACGGCGCGAGGATCGCCCCGCCGTTCATCCCATTTGCCGAAAATCATTTTTCCCGCCGTAGTTTGCAGGACAGAGGTCACTGATACGTCAATCGTCTTCCCAATCATTTTTCTGGCGTTGTCCACCACGACCATCGTGCCGTCGTCCAAATAAGCAACACCCTGGTTGTATTCCTTGCCCTCTTTCAGAATGAAGACCTTCATGGCTTCACCGGGAAGCACGATCGGCTTGAGTGCATTTGCTAACTCGTTAATGTTCAGTACTTCTACGCCTTGCAGCTGCGCGATCTTGTTGAGATTGAAATCGTTGGTGATGATCTTGCCTTCGTAAAGCTTAGCGAGTTCGATCAGCTTCAAATCCACTTCGCGGACGCCAGGAAAATCGTCTTCGACGATTAGCACTTGCAGCGAGGCCACTTTCTGCAGCCTCTGCAGAATATCCAAGCCACGCCGTCCCCGGTTTCGTTTCAGTGAATCGCCGGAATCCGCCACTAACTGCAGTTCGCGCAAGACAAACTGTGGTGTGACCACAATGCCATCGAGAAAACCGGTTTCGGCGATATCGGCAATGCGCCCGTCAATGATTACGCTGGTGTCGAGAATTTTGTAGCTCTTCTTGAGTTGTTTCTCTCCGCCAAAAATGCCGCCCAGAGCGGCAAGGTTCAGCAGGTCGCCTTTGTTGGCCCCGACGATCAACCCCACATAGGCCATCAGCAACATGACCATGAGCTGCAGGAAATTTCGCGTAGCGCCATCCTGAAGACTGTTCTTGATGACGAGGGCAAACAGGTAGGCCCCGAAGATTCCGAGAATGCTGCCAATGGCCGCACCGATCAGGCGCTTGAGGCTCACGCGGATCAGGCGCCACTCAAAAATAACGATCGCTGTGCCCAGCACAACTCCGGCGGCGGCATCCAGAGTGGTATTCAGGCCAAACGGGCGGATCAGATAGCAGGTGATGGCGACAAAAACAATGAAGATAAGACGTACAAGGATCAGGTCCACAGCTGCCTCCCCTGACAGCCGCCAAAAATGCGGTTGCCCCGCGCCGGCAACAGATAGCCGTTCAAGCCGGCAGGCGTCCTTCCATTAGGGCCCGATTAAATTTATGAGATGGGGCCCCTTCCCCCTTTATTTCAAGGGGACAAAGTTATGGCCGAAAGTATATACCGAGAAACCAGTCGCTGATGAGACAAAGCGGCAATCCTATACGCGGAGGAGAAGATTAATGGGACGGAGAAATACCTGACGTACCGCTGACTGGAGTCGCTGTCGTGGAACTCTGGGGCGGGCTCGTCTGGGTGCTAGATGCCTTAGCCGGCGAGGCTGGAGCGGAGTGCGACGAAGCGGCTTTCGGACGAATCGCACTCTGTGTACCGCGCGGCATCTGAGGCTCGGTCGTCATGGCACTCTCCGGATTCAGAAGGTGCTCATGACCGGGTCCCAATCCGAGTCGAATCAGAGCCCGCGAATCTGGAACGCTCTTGCTCTGCCAGCCCTGGTCCGCCTGGTAATGGCGCATTGCCTGTTGGGTTGCGTCGTCCCACTTTCCAGAAGGCGGGCCACTCATGTAATGCTCACGGACCAAAGCCTGCTGGATCTCGCGGCAACGTTCGCCATCAATCGCTTGCTGCCCGCGCGCGCGGGGTTTACGGGGCTTCTTGCTGCTACGGTGCGCAGATTTCGAGCTCTTTGAGCCCGGATGCGTGGAAGTCGAAGGCTCCGTGGCAAATGCCACGGACACTCCCAGCGCCACCATTGCCAGGAAGATCACGACTTTGTGGGGCCAACGCTTCATGCTGTGGATAACCTCGCGCCCCATCCGATAACCCGCGGCGCCAAACCATAATCAACGCACAGGTAGGTTTGACGCCAGTTCCGTTAGTGCAGGTAACTATTACGGAAGTGTACCGGCCAGGAAAATGGTCCCGCCATTCCGTCCGGCGCCCTGCTGGCGCACCAGGAAGACCACATCTTGCCCGCTCTTCAGGCCGGACTGAGCGCGGTCAAAATCCTCCTCGCTATTGATGGGTTGCTTGTTCACTTCCAAAATGACGTCGCCACGGGTCAGCCCAACATCGTCCGCAAACGAGTTCGGCCTGACCTCCTGAACAATAACCCCCTGGCCGGACGGAACATTCAATCGGTTGGCCATCTCTGGGGTCAGTGAACGCACCGTCAGCCCCATCTTGCTTTGTTTCGGGGCCGATTCACCTTCCTCACCCTCATCGTCCTCACCCAAGCGGGAGGCAAACAGCTTGGCGCGATCTCCCACCGTCACCGAAGCATCGTCTTTCTTGCCATTGCGCGAATATCCGATTTCCACTTTGCTGCCCGGCTTTCGTCCGGCAATATCAGCGACCAGTTCGTCGCCGGTCTTGACTGGTTTGCCGTCCACGGTGACGATTGTGTCACCAACCTTCAGCCCAGCACGGTCAGCGGGACTCCCCGGAACAACCATCGCAATAGTGATTCCGGAGCCATACACTCGGGCAATTGCGGGGTTCTCCTCGGCATTGAACTGAATCCCAATCGAACCGCGCTGCACTCGGTGCTCAGAGCCAGTGAGCTGGTTATAAACATCCGCGATCGTTTTTGAGGGAAGCGCGAAGCCAACTCCGGCGTAAGCATTAGTGTCGGTCAAAATGGCAGTATTGATGCCGATCACTTCGCCGTCCATGTTCACGAGCGGCCCACCCGAATTGCCGGGATTAATAGCTGCGTCGGTCTGAATGAAAGACTGAAACTGTCGAAGCGGCACGATGTTTCGGCCTTTGGCGGAAACAATACCGGCAGTGACGGTCGCCTGTAGGCCGAACGGGCTACCCACTGCAAGCACCCAGTCGCCCACTTGCATGCTGTCTGAGTTCCCCAGTTTCGCGGTCGGCAGGGAACGATCCACATCTATCTTAATGACCGCCAAATCCGTTTCCTGGTCCGAACCAATCACTTTCGCGTCATGCTGCACTCCAGGCGGATCGTCCTGCAGCCGCACCCGGATTCGATCTGCCTTTTCCACTACATGCCGGTTGGTGACAATGAATCCCTTCGCGTCAACGATGACTCCGGATCCCAGCGAGCGCTCGCGGATCGGCGCGCCATTGCCGCTCTGTCCGCCAAAAAACTTATCGAAGAAATCTCCGAATGGACTGTTCTCGTCTTCCCCGGGATTTTGTCCACCGCCGCGTCTCCGCATAGTGGGCTTGACTGTGGATTCCGTATTGATATTGACCACGGCTGGCTCGACCGCCTTTGCGATCTGCGAAAATTGGTTTGAGAGCTGCCGGGGGCCAGGCATGCTCAGCGGAGTGGCCTCAGTGTTTTTCTTCTCTTGCCCTTTCACTCCGCCGGAAACCACCGTGCCGATCAGAATGCCCATAGCCAACGTGAGCAAAATCACCAGAATGGATGCCAAACGATTGGCTTTGAACCGCTCCCACAAAACCTTGGCGCGCAATTCCATTTTGACCTGCCTCCAATTTTCCAAACTCTTGATTATAGCCGTGGTTAGGAGCTGGAAAGACTACGGCTCGCTTTGTTCTGCCTTAGTTAGACGCGGATGCTGCCGAAAGTGTTTGATCAAGAAAGTACTTGGCCGGTCAACAATTGTCACTCGTTACCGGCACTTAGCCTTCAACCCAAATGCTAAGAGCCAGCGACCAACCAGCCTCTGAAACTACTGATCTGTAAACAGGATATAAGCAAAACCGCCTGCGGTCGCATCAAACACCACGACGGTTTGGTTCGGGTTTGTACCGGTAGGAAGGCTCAGTGGCCCGGTACCAAGATTCACGCTGGTAGTTCCCGGAACGGTCAGAAAAACCTCGTAATTCCCGGTCGGAACCAGCTGATATCCAGTATCCGCACCGAACGCCAGATTGGCCGTGATCGGCTGAACACCGATGATACTGGTCCCCGCGTTGACGATATAGGCGTCTGTCGGGCCCATCGTGCTTGAGGCATTGAACACGCGCACATGACCATCGCCCGTTGTTGCGGTCGTCCCACCGTCAGTGAGCATGGCCTCCTGAATGCTTGAAGAGCTTCCAGTCAACAGCAGAGTCTGATGACCGCTGGCGCTGATCGAAAGGCTCTGCTCGAAAACCGGCGATCCTCCGCCGACCGGTACGGCCTGAACATGTCGCGAACCGCTCTTCACGGTAAGGTATGCCGTCGCACTCCCGTAGCCTAGATTGCTCACTACGGTCGCCCCGTCGACCAGAATGTTCACGGGCGGACCGCCGACTGCGGCCTCGAGAATGCGTACTTGACCGGTATTGCTGCTACTGCTGCTGCCACATCCTATCGAAAACAGAATACTGAAACCCAACGCTAACAGCCCGACACGACCTCCCACAGAGTCTCCTCCGGTGCAAGCCTTTGTTTATCAGAAAAAAGGGAATTCAGGAAGTTGGATGCCGGTCGAACCGTTGAATGATGCACTCGGACGCGTTCGCGTTTCAACCGTGTGGGACAGGCGGCTCGCCTGTCCTGACTGAGCGAAGCTCAGGTGCAAGGCACGGACTTCGTCCGACCTGGACAGGGGAGCTGCCTGTCCCACATCACACTACGGTCTGGAAGGCGCAAACTCTACCGTAATCTTCGTCTCCACCTCCACGGGATTTCCATTTAGAAGGTAGGGCTTATATTTCCACTGCTTCACGGCATCAATAGCAGCGGCAACCAGGATAGGAGGCCCGGATAGAGTCTTCAAACTTTGGACATCTCCAGTCTTGCTGATAATTGCCTGAAGCACTACGGCCCCCTGGATTCTTCCTGCATCTCCAGGGTAAATCGGCGGCACCTTCGTTTTTAGGAAGGCGCTAGACACTCCTTCCGATACGCGGATTCGTAGCGGAGGCGCGACCGGCGACTGAGGTTTCGGCTGCACTGCAGCAGGCGCTTCAGCCGATGGCTGCGCAGCCTGAGCTACAAGTACATGCTTCGGATATTCCGCCCGCTCGTTCTCCACGGCTTCTCCGCTGCTCAGGCACGTGGTGGCTTTTCCGTCTGTCGCCGCGCGAATCGTGCCACCCTCGTCGGAACAGAACGCGCGCTGACCGGAGTCCGGTACCGACGGTTCCGCAACGATTTTGTAGTGAGCGGCATCGCAACTGGAGATCGCATAGATGTAGCCGTTCTTTTTGCCACTCGCGAGTTGCGTATCCCAGAAAAACATCTTGCCGTCGCTATTCTTCTTCGCCAGCGCGGAGAGAGAACAAGCGTAACTGCCCTGCATCTTCGAATAAGCTTTTTCTGATTCGGCCACTGTGCGAAGAGACCAGATTGTCGTTTGCTCATTCTGAGCACGCTGGCGGTCTTCAATCGTCTTTAGAAAGTCCGGATCGGCCAGCGGCACCCTCACGGTGACGCTGATCTCGTTCAAACGCCAAACATCGGCTTCCGATTTCATGGAGAAGGTGAAACGCGGAATGAAAGGCAGCGTCTGCTCCTTACCAGTTGTAGTTACGTGCAATGCGAGTTCGATCTGGTCCTCATCACCCATCAAATCGTCACGCTCAACGGTGATCTCGATGTGCTCAGCAGCCTTGTCCGATTGATCCACTGAAACCAGCGTCGGACCGCTGTCAAAGGTCTGCAGATTCGCGCCGCCGGCCTTCGCTGCCGCCGAAAGCATGGAGAACTCCGACAAAAGACTGCGCCCATCGCCTGAGTCCAGCTGTTGCAACGTCTTGCGGGTCGCATCGGGAAGGTGCTTTTCCAGATGATTCGGCGCCGAACCGAAGAACATTTCAATTAGCGCCTGGCGCGCGGTCTGTGGGGGAGCCGGAGTTTGGGCTGAAAGAAGCGAACAGGCAAGAACCGCGATCGCTGGCGCTGAGACGCTTCGCATGAAACCCTCCTGAATAGACGAACGCAGCATACCAAATCAACTTGCGTGCGAACGAAATAGGCACCGGCAACGTCCAAGGAATGCAAGGACTGTGCACAATTATGCAGCATGACAAAAAGTGTCAACGGCCCCAAACAGGCGCAAATGCGCTAGCAAGGCATTGCCGAACCATGTACTTACGATGGGCGCGTTGACGGCGTCCAGAGTTCTCGGGTTTGGCCGGGCGAGTGCAAATTCATCCAGCAAGAAAAGAGGCCACACGCAATATGAGTTTGATCCTCTTCTTTCGGTGTTCCCGACTCTTCGACCCACACTGCCTTTTCAGCGAAGGCAGCACCCTCGACAACTATTCCTGACTTCCTGCCTCTCGCCTCTTTCGAATTGTGGCCCCAGAAATGGGGCCGCTTTTTTTGTTTTGATGTCATCTCGAACATGCCCGCTTGCGGGCGTGAGAGAGACCTTACGAATAATTAAATCCCGGCCGGTGTATTTAGGACTGCCCTCGTTAGAAAGTACCGCCCAATTTCTTGGCATTACGCGTTAGAGCGGTCCCTTGACTTCATCCACCACAAAATCTGATCCACCCCTGGCACCGGAATCTCCTGCTTTTTCCCACTCGGCCATTGGATCTCAAGTTTGTCCACCTTTGTGGCTGGGCCGAGTCCGAAGTGCACGCGTGGATCAGAATTTGATCCATAACTTCCGCCGCTGAAAACGTCTGCTCGTTGGCGCACACCGCCCGCCGTGACGAAAACTTTTGCTCCGATTGCATCGCGCGGACTCTTCGGCCCGCCAACCAGCTTGAACGTCGCCCAGTGGTTCCCGTTGTTCACCACGTTGCGCAGTAGGGCCGGCGCAGCGTCCAGATTGTTGATGACGACATCTATGTGGCCGTCATTGAACAGGTCGCCGAATGCCGCTCCCCGCGCCGGAATCACGTCAGCGAGGCCGCTTCCGGTCGCAGGCGGTACTTCCTGAAACTTGGTGCCATCGAGATTGCGAAAAAGTTGCGGTCTTTCTGCCCAGGTTGTTCCCCAGCTCTGTTTATCGACAATGGGTAAGACCTGGCCGTTGGCGACAAATAAGTCGGGGAGTCCGTCGTTATCAAAATCGAGAAATCCGGTGCCCCAGCCAAGGAATGGAATCGTCGGATCCACCAGCCCGGCGCGATAAGTCACGTCAGAGACAATGCCATTGCCTTCGTTGCGAAACAGTACGTTGTAATCGTCGCCAAAATTCGAAATGTAAAAATCGACTTTGCCATCGCGGTTGTAGTCACCGACGCCAATTCCCATTGACGCCATCATGCGGCCGTCCTCGGTCACTGCGAAACCGGAAAGATAGCTGGCATCTTAAAAGTCCCATCGTGACGGTTGCGATAGAGACAGTTCGGGCTGGAATCATTCGCCACCAGCAGGTCCACCCAGCCATGGTCATCTACATCCACGAAAGTCGAAGCTAAACCGTAATAGCCCTTGGAATCGGAAACGCCTGCCTTCATGCTCATGTCGGTGAATGTACCGTTGCCATTGTTGTGAAAGAAATGACCGTGCTCACCTGCAATGCCGAGTGGCCCGCAAGAAACTTTGATTCCCTGAAAATTGCCGCTTTGAGGGTTGTCAGGGTCGAATTTGCCATATCCGGGAACGAACAAGTCTAGGCGGCCATCATGGTCGTAATCGCCCCAACTGGGCCCCGCCGACCATCCGCCAAGTTCGACGCCGGCTTTTGCGGCCACGTCGGTGAATGTTCCGTCATGATTATTGTGATAAAGCCTGTTCTTGCCGAAGTTCGCCACGTGTAGGTCGGGTCAGCCGTCATTGTCGTAGTCACCGACGGCAACACCGAATCCCCAGCGCTCGTTGGAAACGCCGGCTCTGTCGGTCACGTCAGTGAAAGTGCCATCGTCGTTGTTGTGGAGCAGCATCGCTTTGGGTGCCGGTTCTTTGCCCTTGTAGGCGTCAAGGGTTGAGCCATTCAGCAGATAAATATCAAGCCAGCCATCATTGTCGAAGTCGAGCAGTGCCACGCCGGAGCCCGGAACTTCAATAATCGTGCTCTTGTCAGGATTGCCGGAGCGATGGCGAAACTTGTCAATGCCAGATTGATGTGTGACGTCTTCAAAAACGACGGGCGCGCCGTCAACAAAACCGCCGGCAGTAATGGGACGATGCTGCGCGTCGAACCCAGGCGGGTGTTTCGGCCGCAGCAAAACACGCATATAGCCGGATTCGGGCGTGCTCGGCGGTCCGGCTGGTGCAGCTTGCTGAGCAAGCAGACTGGGCGCTAGCAGGGCAAGCCCGGCCACGACCAACAGAGTAATAAGGCCAGCGCGCAAAAAACCTTTGGAACCAAGTCCAAGCATGTGCAATCTGTGTAATTGTTACCTTAGAAAAAAATCTCCTTAGCGAGGCCAGAATGCGTGCACGGTTCGGCTTGCCTGTGCTTTTGCTGTCTCTGACTTGTCTTTCCTACGCCCAAAAACAACCAGCGTGGTCGGCCCTCCCGGCAGAAGCCGAATCTGCTACTCGCGCATTCCCGCCGCAACTGCGAAGTGAGTTGGCCCGACTGCGCGATGCCGCGCTAGCCGACGACTATGCGTTCAAACAGCTTGCGCACTTAACCGACAGCATCGGCCCACGACCTCAGGGTTCGCCACAAGCTGATGCCGCGGCCCACTACGTCGCCGAGGAACTACGCAAACTCGGGCTTGAAGTTCGCCTGGAACCTGTGCCGGTCCGGCGCTTCATTCGCGGCATGGATTCGGCAGAACTGGTTGAGTATCCCGGTCAGGTCGAGGGCACGAAGCAGAAAATTTTCCTAACCGCGCTTTTGGGGAACTCGCCAACCCCGGAGAATGGCATCACAGCCGACGTTATTGTCGTCAATAATTTCGAGGAGTTGAAGGGCTTGTCACGAGATCAAGTGGCCGGCAAAATAGTTTTATTCAACGAACTTTACGATCATCGCAAGGCACTTTCAGGGCAGGCGGGCGCGGCTTACGGGGAAGCGGTTCGCTACCGCGCTTCCGGCGCGATTGTCGCCTCCGGGTTGGGAGCGGCGGCGGCGCTGGTCCGGTCCGCTGGCGATGGCGCATTCCGGCTTCCGCACACAGGATGGAGCGGCGACGCGCCGATTCCAGCCGGAGCAGTCACCGCCGAAGATGCCGGGTTGATCGCACGTCTGGCTGCGCAAGGCAAAGTGCGTCTTCATTTGACGCTGACCACACACCAGGGCCCCGAGGGACAGGGCTACAACGTGGTTGCCGATCTCAAAGGCTCCGAGCATCCCGAGCAGGTTGTGATCGTTTCCGGCCACTTGGATTCTTGGGACCTGGGCACCGGAGCGATTGACGATGGCGCCGGCGTCGCGGTCGCCATGGAGACGGCGGAGCTGTTGCACCGCTTCAACCTGCATCCCAAGCGCACTCTACGCGTGATCGCTTGGATGAACGAAGAGATGGGCGCGACCGGAAGAGATGCGTACGCAAAAGACCATGCGACAGAAATTCCCAATCACATTGCCGCGATCGAAAGTGATCTTGGAGCAGAGCATCCTTTTGGCTTCCACGCGAAAATGAGCGAAGCCGCGCAGAAGCAGCTCACGCCGGTGCAGACTGCGCTTGCCCCATTCGGGGCCAGCCTGCTTCAACTGGTGCCGCAGTCGCCCGAAACTGATATCGAGCCTCTCGCTGACAAGGGAGTGCCCGCATTGGGTATTTGGCAAAACGGATTGACTTACTTCACATATCATCACACAGCAGCTGACACGCTCGACAAAATCGTGCCCGAGGAACTGCGGGAAAATGCCGCGTGTATGGCGGTGATGGGCTATGCGCTGGCGGACATGAGCGAGCCACTCGCAAAATAGATCTCTAGCCCTGGTACGACGCTCTCGTCGGGTAGTGTCATCTACCTTACGCGGCAGCGCGAGAGCCTGTAGGTCCCGCAATCTGAATCGTGGCTTTCTGCACCTTCTCGTCCATTTGACGCATCTTATACGGACGCATATTATTCCCGTTTGACTTTTGGCGGTCGTAAGCTTACGGTTTGGCCGCAGTTGGAAACGAGCAGATGGACAAAAAGAAGTTAGAAGGTTTCAAGAAACGACTGGAGACGCGCCAGCAGGAATTGCGGCGCATGGTCACGCGCACCCAACAGGATGGCCGCAGCGCCGACGAAGACACGGCACAGGACATCGCCGATAAGGCCGCGAGCTCCTACAACAAAGAATTTCTCTTTCACCAGAGCAATGCCGACCGGCAACTGTTGCAGATGGTAGAGAACGCCCTTGCCCGCATTCGCGAAGGCAATTTTGGCGAGTGCATCTCCTGCGGTAAGGAGATCAATTCCAAGCGCTTGGACGCCGTACCGTGGACGCGCCACTGCATCGAGTGTCAGGAGAAGCTGGAAAACGGCCTACTGGAAGAAGCGTCGAGATAAGTTTCGATGTTTCAAAGTTGAACTGGGCTTTGGAAACCTTGAAACGTGTGGAACCTTTGAAACCTGCGCTTTGACGCTCTCGTTTTTCCGCTGATAGACTGAATCTTCCGTATCCTCTCCACGTAGAAGGGAACTCGTGCGCGCAGAAACCCGTCGCCAACTCAAACAGGACCGGTTCAGCCGGACCACCCTCCAGGTCGCTGAGCAAACGGTCCACTGGACAGTCGAACACCAAGGTAAGCTGATTTTCGGCGCGATCGTGCTCGTGGTCGCCATCCTCGCGGCCCTCGGTAGCTGGTACTACCTCGAAAAGCAGAACGAAAAAGCCAGCGCCGATTTCGGTAAAGCCGTTCAGGTGCTTGACACTCCGGTCCGCCCTGCGGGCATGCCGGCCCAGCCCGACCAGCCGAGTTTCGCGTCATTGAGTGAACGGGCGGCCGAAGCGCACAAGCAATTTCAGGCGGTGAGTGATAAATATCCTCACACTCGTGGCTCCGATTTTTCGCACTACTTTCTCGGCACCACTGCGGCAAGCGTTGGAGACAACGCAACTGCGGAACGCGAATTGAAAACTGTTGCCGCATATCACAACGAAGACCTTTCTTCGCTGGCAAAGCTGGCGCTGGCGTCGGTCTATCGCAATTCGAATCGCACCAAAGACGCGACAGATCTCTACAAGCAACTGACTGACAAGCCCACCCGCACGGTCAGCAAAGCGTCTGCCGAAATGGCATTAGCCGAGACTTATCAGGCCGCGGGCATGACCGCCGATGCCAAGAAGCTGTACGAGCAAATCCAAAAGGAATCGCCGACCGGGCCTGCGGCGCAATTGGCAGCGGGAAAGTTGCAAGAATTGAAGTAGCAAGAACAGTCTCCAATCCTCTCAGAGATGGTCTCCTAAAAGGAACCGTTTGAGGTCGTATTAGCTGCTGACTTCCTATCTGGCGCTGTTGTTCTGCTGAAAATGCGCCACAGCCGTCCGTTCCACCATCTTGCCGGCCTTCCTACAGCTTAGAGAGCGTGCCGGCGTTCGTGTTCACTACCCAAATACTGGTTCCATCGAAGGCGCACTCTTCAGGGCCAGATCCTACGTTGAACACTCCAAGCTGAACGGCCGAGTAGGCCCGGGGAATTTCACCCCGAGCCTCTCACAGATCCGGACGTGAACCTCTCGATTCATCCGGCTCGTGCCACCCAACGAAGACTGCCGCCTTCCGCCAAGACA